>Ga0306920_100000041_pt1 | contig 176290 bp, 159 predicted proteins | sample flu12Cox44000170_FD_204666 | JGI IMG/M metagenome (GOLD analysis project Ga0306920, IMG submission 204666) | Lab enrichment of tropical soil microbial communities from Luquillo Experimental Forest, Puerto Rico - flux4day.12C.oxic.44.000.170 (v2)... | ecosystem: Environmental > Terrestrial >...
CTCTTCTAGTTCTTTCCAGTAGCGCTTTTGGAACTGCTCCCACTTGGCCGGGTCATGGCCGAACCATTTGCGCAGCTCCGGGCTCGGGGCTACCTCCTTCAGCCACAGGTCCACCGCCGCGCGCTCCTTGGTCAGGCCGCGCGGCCACAACCGTTCCACCAGGATGCGCGAGCCATCGTCGCGCGAGGGCTTTTCGTAAGCTCGCTTGAGCTTAATCATCGCCGTGCCCCTCCTTTCCTCCGTAACTACAACGCACAACCCAGACCTCAACTTCCGCCGATTACGCCACGGAGGAAAACGCGTAGCGGAGGAATAGGTGACTCCCGCCCCGTTTGACTCCGACGAGCGTTCCCCACAACGGGTGCTCAGGCGCGAAGCGTTTCCCGGCGACCAGCCCCGGCCGCGCGGGTGCACCGTTCCGACCGGCGACCTGGGGGGACAGCGTCAAGAACTGTTCGTCCAGGCACTGCTCCCCAAAGAAGTCGCCCAGCAGGTGCGGCCCGCCCTCGACCAGGATCAGATCACTCGGGCGGACGCGCATCACCACACCCAGGATCGACCGGGCGCTCAGCCTGTCCGCGTTTTCTCCTTCCATGACCTGCACCGACGGCGGCAACCCCAACCCCCGCAGGTGCCGGGCACGAGCCGCGGTCGTTACCACCAGGACCGGAACTTCGCCGGATTGGAAAACACGCAGGCCCGGATCAACCTCTGCGCGGGCCGTGACGATAACGTTGAGAGGCGGGCCGGGCTTCCCCAGGATGGCGCGAAGCCTTTGATAGGCATCGGCCAGCGCTGGACAGACGTAGGCGGGGGTCCAGACGTGGTGCGGCACCGCCCGCAGCGTCCCGGCGCCGACGATCACGGCGTCGGCCGCCGCCCGCAGCAGCCCCATCACTAGATGATCATGAGGGTTGAACCCGCTGATCGGGCCGCCGCCTGCTTGCCCGGGCACCTGAAGCGACGTAACCCCGTCCAGGCTCGTGACGAAGTTCCCGATGACATAGGGCCGGCCCGGGTGCGGCGGGAACGCGAGTCGGCCATAAACACTCGCCAGCTCCGGCGGCAACGGCAGAGCGTTGCCCTGATCCACCTCATAAAGCGATTCCAGCGGTGCCAACGTGCTCATCGCTCTAACCCACTGGCGACAAAGAATTCTGACCGCAGGGCTGCGTTGCTGGCGTACTCACCTCGCCAGTAGGTCGTGCGGGTCATGGGCAAGACCGCGCGTACGCCGCGCATCTCAGTGCAGAGGTGATGGCCCTCCAGGTAGACCGCCACGCCCTGCGGCTTGAGCATCGCCTCCAGGGTATCCACGATCTGCTGCCCAATCCGCTCCTGAACGGTGAAACGCTGCGCGAACAGGCGGACCAGGCGTGTGAGCTTGGAGATACCGATGATGTGCTCGTAGGCAATGTAGCCCACGTAGGCTTGCCAGAAAAACGGCAGGGCGTGGTGCTCGCACAGGGCAAAGAACGGGATCGGCCCCTCGATCACCTGGCTCAGCCGGCAGTCGGGCTCTCCCCGACATTCGGTCTCGAACGCCGTGACCAGCTTGGGGTCGCCGTCATAGCCCGCAGTAACATCCAGCAGGGCGCGGATAAAGCGGCGCGGGGTGTCTTGCGTCGCCGCCGTCTTCAGATCGAGCCCGAACGCCGTGAAGATCTCGGCCGCGTAGCCCTCGAACTTCCGCAACTGCTCTTCCGAGATTTGGCGTCGGTGTAGTTTTTCGGCCGCGAGAAGGTCGTCGTCGTCCAGCTCCAAACCGTCGCCAGCGAGGCCTCCAACCGTTAGCTTCTGCGAATCGGCATGGTGTGGGATGCTCATGTTGCTACTCCTTTCTATCCAGGTAATGTCTGAATCCTCGGACGAATTCCTCGTCCCCGGTTGGATCAGGGCTTCACTTCAAATATGACTTCCAGTTCGACCGGTGAACCGAGTGGAAGACTCGCGACACCAAAGACGAGGCGCGAAGAGACGGTCTGGTCGCCGAAGACATCTCGAAGCAGCTCCGACGGCGCATCGGCGACCTTCGGGTGCTCCGTGAACTCAGGTGTCGCGGCCACGTATACGCCGAGCCTGACGACCCGACTCACGCGGTTCAACGAACCTAACTCCTTTTTCGTGAGCGCAAGCACGTTGAGTGCGGCCGTGTTCGCCGCTTCCCGGCCCGCCTTCACGTCTAGGTCTTTGCCCACGATGCCAACCACAGTGGCCGTGTGGCCCGAGGTGGCGAGCATCCCGCTCAGGAAAAGGAGGTACCCCGTCTGAACGGCAGGCACGTACGCACCAAAAGGCTTTGGCGCATCGGGCAGATGAATGCCGAGCCCGGCGAGACGGTCCTCGGCGGTCATTGTATTTGTAGTCATGACAGTACCTGCCTTCCACTACCAGCGGCCAAAATGAGCGCCGCCATCGACAGACGAAGTTGGGACGAAGTTGGTGACACTTTATGCATTTTTTCCTCTCGCATGGAATTGCGGAAGAAGCCCGCCCCGTCGTGGCGCGGTCTGCCGAGTCCATGACTTGGGACACAATCAAGAGAGCGGACGCTCGAGGCGACACGTTGTCCCGCCCAAGGTTCTGCGGTGATTTCTTATTACGAAAGCATATGGAGAATTCTATGCGAATCCAATTGTGTATCACACCGGTGGAGGCAAACCATGCATCAGCGTATCAATATCACATTGCCGGCACAGACCGTTCGCCTGCTGGACCGTGTTACGAGCAAGGGCAACCGCACCAGGTTCATCGCTGCTGCTGTGAAGCGTTATGCCATGGAACGTACCGTCAAGATCTAGCGAAGTGCCTGAAGGAGGGAGTCATGCGCAGGGTAAAGCGCGATCGGCAACTAGCCGAGGAGTGGTCTGAGCTCAGGCAAGAATAGAAATGGGGAAAAATGTCGTCCTTTGATGACGAGTTCACAGCAATTCCGCCCCGAAGCGTGCCCCCGCTCGTAGTGGATGGCCGCGCAGAAACTCACTCGCCGTCATCCGCCGTTTTCCCGCCGGCTGCAATTCCAGAACCTCGATAATGCTTTCCTCTCTGGCCTGCACCAACAGCCGGTTCGCATTTTCGGAATCAACAACCACGGTGCCCGGCGCGCCGGCATGCGTCCCGCCGCCAGCAACAGCTCCTTCGTAAATAATGAGCCGAATAGCTTCTTGCTCGGCCCGGTGGCAGTAGGTGTACGCCGTGGGCCACGGTCGCATCGCCCGGATGTGATTTACTATGGCGAAGGCCGGCCGCGACCAGTCGATCAGGCCGTGCTCCTTGGTCAGTTTCGGCGCCTTGCTGACCTGCCCTTGGTCCTGTTTGATCCCCCGCGCGTTGCCGGCGGCGATCTGATCGATCACCTTTAGCGCGAGCTGGGCGCCGAGTGGCGCCAGCCGGCCTTCGACCTCGCCGGTCGTTTCCTCCGGTCCGATGTCGATGGCTTCCTGCACCAGCATGTCGCCGGCATCCAGGTGCACCGACATCTTGATGATCGTCACGCCGGTCTGTGTCTCGCCGTGGTATATCGCCCACGCCACCGGCGCAGCTCCCCGATACTTGGGTAACAACGATGCGTGCACGTTGATCCCGCCCTCGCGGGCAACGGCCAAAACATCTTTCGACAGAATCTGCCCGTAAGCCGCGACGACCAGTAGATCGGGCTGAAAATCCGCGATGCCCCGGACTCCCTCCGGCGTGTTGATGGTTTCCGGTTGAAAAACAGCTATGCCGTGGGTCCGGGCGATGTTCGCCATCCCCTCCCCGGTTTGCCGCGTGGAGCTCCGCTGGCGGCCCGGTGACTGGTCGGGTTGCGTCACCAGCCCGGCGACTGCGTGGCCGCTTGCCAGGAGCGCTTGAAATGTCGGCTCCGCAAACGTGCCCGTTCCCATCATCACGATTCGCATTGGCCTCATGCTTCCGCTTCCAGTGCTTGTAACGCCTTTTCGAGAGCTGCATCCGGCAGGATCTCTCCCTTTTCCTGGGCCCGCCGATATTTTCGCTCCAGCGCTTTGATCTCACTCCGAACCGCCAGCCGCGCGATCGGCCCCATCTTGTCGATGTACAGAATGCCGTTCAGGTGATCGACCTCATGCTGCACCAGCCGGGCTTTCAGGTCGCTGCAAGTGATCTCCATCGCTTCGCCCTTGAGGTTGTATGCCTTGGTTTTCACGATCTTCGCCCGCCGCACCTTGGCAAACACGTCCGGGAAACTCAGGCAGCCTTCTTCCCCTTCCTGCGATCCCCTCCGTTCGATGATGACGGGGTTGATAAGTATCTGTTCGTCCTCGGTCTTCGCAGGGTCGGCGGAGGAATTGATGACGATCAATTGATAGGGAAGCCCCACCTGATTGGACGCCAATCCCAGGCCTTTCGCCTCATACATCAGTTCCAGCATCTGCCGAGCCTGGGTTCGCACCCGCTCGTTAATAGCCGTCACCGGGCGCGCAGGGTGCCTCAAGGCGGGATGAGGATATTGCAGTATTTTCATCACAATCTGCCGATTTATCGAAACTAATGAGTCCTAATCCTGTTCTTGTTCTTGCTCCTAATCTTCTTCCGAATTGTAATCTTCATCTTGCTCTTTCTCTTGGCTGTCGCGTCCAGCGACAAATCCGCAAGTTCATTTTCTTATTCTAGGAAACAGATAAAACCACGACACCGCTGGCGCGACCAGAAGTCACAGATCAAACTTCTGTCGTCTGACCTCTGATCTTTGACTTCTGCCCTCGGACTTCTTACTTCCCCGCCTCCATCTTCTTGCTAAAGTACTTCGGCCCCGCCAGAACTTTTTCGAACCGTTCCTGGGGAAGCAGGAAGACATCTCCCGGCATGGTGCTGCTTTGGGCGTAGTACCCCTTGTCTTTGGTAGAAAGGTCGCCGATGGTCAAGGTGAGCGGCGTCTTTTCCCCCTCCACCGTAATGGCAATGCGCAACAGCGCGTCCTTTTCGCCGAGTTTATGCTCGGCCTGTGGCCCTTTTTGCCGGACCACGAAACGGTCTGCCTTGAGACCCATCAGGCCGGCGACAAACAGCTCCGTCTGCGCGCTGTCCAGATCGAAATCGGGCGGTTTTTTCATCGCCCAGTTGCCGGGCCCCTTGCGCTCCATCTCGAGCGTGAACTGGAAACTCACTTCCTTTTTCCAGCCGGTACATTCGAGCGTTTGGACCTTGTTGACGTCGAATTGAAACACGGTCGTATCTTGCAATTCGCTGCGCAGGGGCGTTAGATCAACTGCGGCAACGCTGAAGATCATGTCGCGCTTGTCTTGCTTGGCAAAGATTCCGGTTTTATCATCCGTTTCCTTGCCGAATAAATAGACCCAATCTTCGGTTTTGATTTCTTCTTTGTTTTTTACTTTGAGCGTGGCTTGGATCGCCGGCGCCTCGAGGCCGTATTTTTCCAGATTCGCTGCGGTTTCCGCCTCCAGCTTCTCTGCTTTGAGCTGGCGCAGCCCGCGAATGATGCTGTCCACATTGACGGCATCGGCAGTTCGCCCGGCCAGGCGTTCCGGCTTTCTGATTTTCCAGGCAGCCGGGGTATTGTCGTCCTTCTGCTCCTTTTCGATTTCGTATGTCTCCCCGCCCCGCTCAAGCACCAGGCTGGTCACCTCCGCTTTTTCGGAAAACGACGGCAGGTTCTTGTCGAGATAGGCCAGCGCCCCTTGCTTGACCCGCGCCCGCAAGCTGGCGGGCAGCCCCAGGATCATCTTATCGGCGCCGATTTCTCGGCGAACGAAGACCACGTCTTTCTCTTCCTTGCCAAAGGTCAGTTTCACCTTGGGTTTTTCATCTTTCAACTTCGGCTCGCCATCGGGGTCCGGCTTCACTTCGGGTTTATCCTTCTTCTCGTCCGGCTTGTCGTTTTTCTTCTCTTCGCGAGCCAGGCCTTCGACCCAGAGGGAAACAACGATCGCCTCCGGTTTATCAAAACCCATCTCCGCTTCCTTGGCAGGGTCGGGGAAATCCTTTACTTGCCGGCGTTCTTTGAGAGCGCCGAGGAGACCGATCACAGCCTTATGGTCCGCCGCTTGCACCTTCGCATCGCCCCGAAACAGCTTCCAGGTCGCGGCCGGCTTGCGCAGCTTGAATAGCCCGGATGCGTTCTTGATGTCGATGGCATCGACCAAATCGGTCCGGTCTTGCGGGAATTGCACAAGGTTGCGGTTGCGCAGGATTGCCGGGTTCTCCGCCACCTTGAAAATATCTTCCACGGTTTTGGCTGGCGCCTTGGCCACAGCCCGTTCGCTCTCCAGCCGGATATAACGTTTTTCGCTCTTGTCCCCGGCTTTTTTCACCTCTTTCTTGTCAACCTCCTTCGCGTCATCTTTCTTGGCGGTTTTGTCTTCGGCAATCTTGCCGATGAGCAGCGCATCTTGAATCAATTTCTTCTCCTCGGTCGAGCCGAGGAGCCCGCTGGGAGTCCGTTTGACCTCGATGCGGAGATACGCCGGGTTGTCCTTTTCCAGGCCGAACGCGGCCAATTCGTTATCGGTGGCATCCGGAGTGTCGAAATCTGCCGTGGATTCAACGCGAATCGCCCCGATTCTTTCCAGCAAGTCACGCACCCCGGTGATTGGCTTGGTTTGCTGGTTATCCCGGCCCGAGCCCGGCATCCCTTCCCCCTCGACATCGGCGTCGCCGAACGCCGGCTTTTGAAACCGCCAGTTCCCCTCGCCGTTTTTTTCCAGAATGATCGGTTCTTTTTTGGACTCCTGGAACTGCACATACGTCGTATTTAGGGCGCCGGCTTCCAGCAGGTCCTTGGACCGATAGTCGTTCAGCGTTTTGAAGAGCATTTCCAGTTCCGACCGTTTGACGGCCATGGGCTCCTTGGGTCGTTCGGAAGAGGTGACATAAACCATCGCATGGGATTCCACCCCTGGGCTCTGCCGGCCGAGGGTGACTTTCCATTCCTGGTCGGCCCCTTTTTTTAGGATAACCACGGTTGTCGGCGAATCGAGTTCGTAGTCCTTCAAGTTGTCTCCCAATTCCACTTTTTCCTTGCGCGCGGAATAGACTTGCCGGATGATACTGTTGATCTGGGAACTATCGGCTCGCAGGCGATAGGGCTTCTGCATCTCCCAGCCCTCGTCTTGTTTCACGAACAAGAACGATTCTTCCTTCGGACGATAGTGAACGATCTCGACAGCATCGAATTGATCCGGCGAGGCACGGTTTTTTTCCTTGTTCAAACTGGGCAGTACATAGTCCGAACTCTCTCCCGCTTTCTTGACGCCGAATATTTGCGTCAAGGCAAAGATGCCGAACAAAGCCAGAAATATTCCGAAAAGAATGTACGTAGTTTTAAAGTTCATTCTGACCCCTTTTCGGATAGGCTCTTACCGGCGCCGGACCACCCAGACGCCGAGTCCCAAACCGACCACGGAAAACATCATCAACCCAAAGGGCAACCAGATCATTCGGGAAATATTGGCATTGGGATCCATGATGTAATATTCCCGCTTCTTGGCTTCTATGCCGATGTTTTCCGGCCGTTCGCGCAGCCAGGCCAGGCTGCTGGCGATCAAGCTGTAGACATCGGTTCGCGCCCCCTTCATGTATTCGTTGCAGGCGACCGTGGCGTCGCCGAATACGATCATCCTCGGTTTGGGCGGGGATGCGCCAGACCGGCGGGTGGGATCCATAGCGTCCGGCGGGCCGGATTCCGTAACTGCCACCGCCACCGGCAGCGGTTCCCGGCTCAGTTTGCTTTTCAACTCGCTCAGGCGATTATGATAATAGTCATTGGCCAGACTAACCGGATCACTCAGATTATCTTCCACCCAAATATCGTTTTCGCGCGTCAGGAACAGGCTGTCCACTTGATAGTTGCCCCGGCTGGCGCTGGCTGCCGCCATCGGCCGCACCGTCCGGCAATCATACAGCTGCAAAACCAGATCCTCGAATGCCTTGGCGACGGGATTCACGTTCACCTGTTGCGGATTCGCGGAAATCCGGATTCGCTGCGGTAACTGAACCATTTCCTTCAACGTGCCGTCGGCCATGCGGATGATTTGCCGGTTGGCGACCGTCAGAATCCGATTGTTGCCCACTTCCACGTTGAACTGCGCCAAAAATCCCTCGAGTCCGGTCTGCACCATGGCATCGTTTTGCACGACGACATCCAAAAAGACTACGAGTTTGCCGTTTTTCTTCTTGGGGTCCTTGGGACTCATGTACTCTCGCAGGGCCGATAGCGCATCCGCGGAAAGAGGTTGGCGCGGCCCGGCAACAATGACAACTGCTGCATCGTCCGGTACGCGATTGGTCAGCACCGTTTTGCCCGTCGTGTCGGGTGTGGTGGCCGTGGCACTGAACGTCAAGCCCTTTACTTCATAGTTGCTTTTTTGCAATCGATCCTTTAAAAGGCCCGCGCCTTTATCCAACTTTCCCGTGCTCGAATCGTCGATATCGAGTTCCCCGTGGCCCTGGGTGAAATACACCGGGATCTTGGCCTTGCCACTTTTGAGATAATCGATCGCCGAAATCAGCGCATCTTCGCCCTTGAAGACAAAACGCGGACGATCCCGCCGCGAAGTCGGATCCTGTTCGAACAAGTCGGTGCTTAACTTGATGAATTGATGAGTTTCGTCCGGCGCCGTGCCGTACACCACCAGCAAGCCTTCTTCCCCCAATAGTTGATAGCGGGGAATCAACTCCCGGATCCGGTCCCCATCGCGATGGAAGGACAACTTTTCCACCGTGAGTTTTTTCGAAACCTCCTGACAATTATCCAACAAGTTCTTGACTTCTCCGGCCGCATCACCGTGCGAAAGCAGGACGTAGACTTTGACCGGCTGCTCCAGGTTTTCGAGCACGCTTTTCGATCGGGAACTGAGTGTATAGATTCCCGAAGCGGTCCAGTCGGCAAAGGGCGGCAACCAGATTGATGCCATGATGTTGACGAGCACAAGCGCCCCCAGCAGCAGCAAACCGGTGAGGACCGCGTTGTAGCCGTAGAGCAGGCGCCGCAAGATGGGGTTGGAGCGCTCCTCGGTCCGGGCCAGCATCAAGCTGAAAAACAGGACGGCGAGTCCCCCGACAATCAAAAATATGCAGAGCCAGATCCGCCAGGAACCTTCCCCCTGCCAGGTTTCAACGCCCCCGGTGAAATACTTCCACCACCTTTTCGACCGCGCAAACCCAATTACGGTAATGAAAAAACCCAGCAGTCCGCCTACCACCAGCACTAGGATGCGCGTAGCATCCCGATCGGTCAATTGTTCCGGTTCGCGGGCCAGATGCCAGTAGCCGCCGACCAGAAGCACCAGTCCAAAGCCGGCACTCGCCAGGGCCTCAACTGCCCCTTCCCATTTGAATTCAACGATGACAAAAAGTGCCGTAACCAGTAGGGCGCCGCCGACGCCGAACATCGCGTAAGAACTCTGCTTTTGCAGCCGCGTCAAATGGTCCAGCCAGGTCGTCTGGGATTCTTCTTGATCGTTTGCCATCGCCGTCTCCTGCGGGCCTGTCGGGGCAAGTCTTCAATTTGCCCGATCCGGCGGCACCTTGAAAATGTGCTCCACTTTCACCGCCATTTCCGCGCTTCCAAAACCTTCACCGCAAGGAACAACCAAAAAACCGTCGCGGAAACGTTATACACCAAATCGCGCGGCTGCAGTCTGCCGTCCAGGGAGTTGATCCACAAGTCGATGTACGAAATATGATCAAGGATAATGCGGCCGGGATCATCTTCTGGCCAGTCGATTTTGAGCAGATAGATAGCAGTAAGGATGAACATTCCCACAAAAGTAAGAATGGCCGCCGCAACCTGATTTTGCGTCAGGCTCGAAAAAAACAAACCCATACTTACAAATGTTGCACCGGTAAATATGACCGCGACAAAGAAACTCAGAATGGGGCGATAATCGAACGGTTGTCCCCCTTCCACACGCAAACCGATCAGGTACAATCCCCACGGAACCCAGAGCAATATGTAGAAAAAAAACGCCGCGAGAAATTTGCTCACGACAACGGTGGTTTCACTTAACGGAGCCGTTAACATCACTTCAATTGTCCCTGTCCGTTTCTCTTCGCTGAGCAAGCGCATGGTCAGGACCGGGATGACGAATATGACGCAAATGACGGGAAACCACGCGACGAAATAGTTGCCGACGATGGGCTCGATAACGGCCCGTGGCCCTCCCCCCATACCCCGAACCCCATCCACTTGCCAGAGGGACCTCGTAACAAAAGTTCCAAAGAGATACCAGCCGATTACGGTAAACCCGATCAGAACAATGTAGGCGATGGGAGAATAAAAAATGGCGGCAAATTCCCGCCGGGTTTGCACGACCAACCGATTTTCGGAAATCAAACTCAGGGCCAGAGCCAGATAGACCAACCCCAAAGCTATGAGGACCAACCCGCCGGGCATGAGATAAGAGGAAGCTGTCTTTTGCAAAAGCGCGGGAAGTGAGGACCTTCCCAGCGCTACGAGGATGCTGAACAATCCAACCGCGCCCATGGCCGCAGCTGCATAATAACCCCTGTCGTTAAATGTCCCCTTCAGCCCGATGTAACGCCACCAGTACACCAGGCCGACCAAAATCAGAATAATGCCCCTAGGAATCAAGAAATCGGCCGAGATATTGCCGCCAATAAACCCGATCAGAGCCGCAACAATCCCGATACCGCCGGTAATCCAACCGACCCAGTCCAGCCATTTTTCTTCCGTTTCGTGCCGCGTAAACGCCATCAAGAATAAGAGGCCGGCAATCATGCCGATCAAACCATAGGGAACAAAGAGCCCGCCGAATTGATCTTTGACCTTGAAAACCGATACTAGCACGCCGATCCCGAGGCACAGGAACGCAAATCCCATGTACGTGCGCCGGACCTGCAAATCGCCATCGTTCGCGGCATGAAATAGCAGCCCACCGAATCCCAGCACAAGGAGAAACGTGGCCAACCCCGGACCGATAGCCGAGCGCACGCCGACGGTTGCCGCCGCTTGCGAGTAGGTATTGGCCATCAAGGCGACCGCGCCGATCAGCACCGCCGTCAACCCCATCGTCCCCACCCAGCGCGCCAGCCTTGGCTCATCCGCCTTCATGATCGAAGGCGCCATCTCCTCCGCCGGCTGCCAGTCAGTCCCCGCGGATGGTTCTTCCCGCGTTATCATGCGCTTCTTACTCCGTCGTGTCTCAATCCCATTTGCGAGCGCCGTAGCGGATCACCCAGCCGAACCACCTCGAAGAAATGATCTTCCAGTTTGTGCTTGCGGATACTGAGCTGCCGGATGGTCCAGTGGTTTGCCGTGATTCGCCGGGCGATTTCCTCGCGCAGATCTTTGTTGTTTTCCGTTTGCAATTCGAAGCCGGTTCGCCCTCCCGGCAGTGTCACCGGGGAGACCAGCGCGACTCCCTCCGTTTTACGCAGCACGTCGGCCACCTGTTCAGCTGGGCCGGCCACTTCCACCGTGATGGCCTGCGCGGACTCCAGTTCGGCCATGCGTTTATCGGATCCGATGCGCCCCCAGCAAATCACCATCACTCGCTTGCAAATCGCCTCGATTTCCGAAAGGATGTGCGTCGACAAAATGATCGTCCGCTTCTCCCCGAGTTCCCGAATCAGCGCCAGCGTCTCCCGGATTTGAATCGGGTCGAGACCAACCGTCGGTTCATCGAGAATGAGGATCGGCGGATCGTGGATCATGGCATCCGCCAGGCCCACTCGCTGCCTGTATCCTTTTGACAACGTCCCGATCCGCCGCCGCCGGACTTCTCGAATCCGGCACCGGTCCAGGCAATATTCCAGCCGCTTTAGCCGGTGCTTGCGCTCGACGCCTTTCAGCTTGGCGCGGTAGGCCAGGTATTCTTCGATGCGCATCTCCGGATACAGCGGCACGCTTTCGGGCAAGTAGCCGATATTCTGCCGCACTTCCATCGATTGCGTCATGACATCGAAACCGGCAACGCGCGCCACGCCGCTCGTGGCCGGTAAATAGCTGGTCAAGATGCGAATCGTCGTCGTCTTTCCCGCGCCGTTGGGGCCGAGAAACCCGACGACCTCACCCTTGTCGATTTCGAAGTTTATGTGATCAACGGCCAAAACGGGGCCAAAGTATTTGGTGAGATCGCGAACTTCAATCATCAGGGATTGGGGGTTAGGGGTCAGGGGCTAAGGAACTCCTTCGCCCATTCGTCCATTCAGCTGCTGCAAGAACCCAGATTTGCTGTCCGTCCCTTTCCTCGCTGAGAAAAAATCGTCCTGATTACATACACCATTATTACAAACCACGTGAATGGAGTCCAACTCTTAATCTTAATCCTGCTCTTAGTCCTCATCCTGATCCTGATCTTCCTCGTAATCTTACTCCTCTTGCACGATTCGTCTTGTACTACGCTTTCGGCCCCGCTTCGCGCACGGCTGCCGGCGCCAGCCCAGCATAACTGGCAAAGTTGGACTGGAACAACCCTGCCAGCTTGCGCGCCTGCGTGTCGTAGTCTGCTGGATTCTGCCATGTCTTTCGCGGCTGGAGAACTTCGCCCGGTACACCCGGACAGCTTTCGGGGACAAGCGCCCGGAAAATCGGATCCGGTTTAAATGAAGCCTTCGCCAGGTCGCCGCGAAGCGCTGCCCGGACCATCGCCCGGGTCAGCCCGAGTTTGATCCGGCTGCCTTTGCCGTATGGCCCCCCCGTCCAGCCGGTATTGATCAGCCAAACTTGCGAGCCGTGCGTTTGCAATTTTTCGCGCAATAGCTCGGCATAGCGCGTCGGTTGCAGGGGCAGGAACGGCGAGGCAAAACAGGTGCTGAATGTCACTTGCGGTTCCGTGATGCCGGTTTCCGTTCCGGCTACCTTCGCTGTGTAGCCCGACAGAAAATGATACAGGGCCTGGTCTGACGTCAGCCGGCTCAGTGGCGGCAGTACGCCGAAGGCATCGCATGTCAAAAAAACAATGTTTGCCGGATGTTGCCCCCGCCCCGATGGTTCGCAGTTTTCGATGAAATCCACCGGGTAGGCCGCGCGGGTGTTTTCCGTGTAGCGTTCATCATCGAAATCGGGCTGCCGCGTGTGCAGATCGACCACGACGTTTTCCAGGATGCAGCCGAACCGGATCGCGTTCCAGATCTGCGGTTCGCCTTCGCGGGACAACCGGATCGTTTTCGCGTAGCAGCCCCCTTCGATATTGAAGATGCCTTCTTCGGACCAGCCGTGTTCATCATCGCCGATCAGCCGGCGTTCGGGATCGGCGGAAAGCGTGGTCTTGCCCGTACCCGAAAGGCCGAAAAAGAGTGCTGTATCACCATTCGGCCCGATATTGGCCGAGCAGTGCATGGGAAATACCGCGCGCCCGGGCAAGGCGTAATTCAAATAAGAGAAAACCGATTTCTTGATCTCCCCGGCATAGTGCGTGCCGCCGATGAGCACCAGCCGCCGCTCCAGATTCAACACGATGAAAACGCCACTGCGCGTGCTGTCGATGGCCGGATCCGCCCGCAGTCCCGGAGCGGCCATGATGGTCAGTTGCGGCTGGAAGCCGGCTAACTCATCCGGCGACGGCCGGAGAAAAAGGCAATGGCTGAAGAGTGCGTGCCAGGCTTTTTCGGCAATAACTCTGACACCCAGCCGATGCCGCGGGTCCGCGCATACCCAGTGGTCCGAAACAAATAAGTCCCGCCCCTGATAATAGGCCTGTATCTTATCGTTTAGCCGATCGAATGCGGCAAGATCGAGCGGCCGATTGACCGAGCCCCACCAGATCGCGTTGGGATTCGCCGTTTCCGCAATGAGATAGCGGTCTTGAGGCGAACGTCCGGTCCGTTCTCCCGTGTACGCCACCAGCGCGCCGCCCCGGGTCAGCAGTCCCTCGCCCCGCTGCACGGCTATTTCGGCCAGCTCGGCCGGCGACAACCGGGCATACACCTTACCCGGATTAATCAACCCGTGCGGGCGCAAGTCCAGGCCAGCAACCGAGTTCCCACCGGCAATTGCCGCAGCAACCGGTTCCTGTTGAAGCGTTACAGCCATAAAGCTAGAATCCTTTACCGGATCTCTCCGAGTAAAGTCCATCCTATTATATATTGGGGAACCTTTCTGGCATTTCAATCGTATTGAAGGCAATGACGGCTCTTCTTCTGCGATTGCTGGTTACGGCTGAGGCGGCCGTGGTAATTCTGCCATCGGGTTGGTGTTGTTTCATACCCGCATTTCGGGGGGAAAAGCCCGTTCCCCACCCGCAATCCTGCTGTGCCTGTTCCCACAAACAACCCCAATCCAAACCCGCATCGGTACCCCAGCCAATCCCGTCTGGCAAGCGCTGTTATTGCCAAACGGATTCAACGATTCCCAAGCCTTCAGAACCCATTGCTTCGCACGCTCTTTTTTCAATTCCCATTGCTTCGGTAAGATCTGCGGATTATTATCCGTCGAGCGCGGGATCCGCCGTTACTTCTCCATCGATCCCTTGTTCGCTGCAAGTCCTCCATTGTGTCTGGCGCTGTTAACGCGCTGCGCGCCCCCAAATCCAGCGTTGTGATTTTCAAATAACCATTCAATTATGGAGGTTGAGATGTTTTCCAATCTTTTGGGAACGTTGGTTTTTTCGGTGGCTGTGTTGGTTACCGGCCCCGGCAGTGCCGAACAAAAAGCAGCGGACTGCTGCCAGGCGACGCTCGCTTGCTGTGCCAAGGACAAGGCCTGCTGCCAGGCGGCCAGCAAGCTGGGCTGTTGCGACAAAGGCATGAAGTGCTGCACGAAAGATGCGGGTTGTTGTTCGGCCATGCAAAAATGCTGCCTCACCGGCGAAGCGTGCTGTGATGCAGTAAAGGCGTGCTGCGCTCCCAAACCTTCGAAGGACACCGGCAGCAAGCCTAAGTAACGTCCCGCAATAAAGTCTCTCGGCTGCTATTGCAATAGCACCGGACCATAAGAACCCCCTGGCAGAAACCGAGCACGGAAGTCCGCCAGGGGGTTTATTGTTGTCGAGAATCTATTGTGCCACAGGGTAAATCAGCGCCAGCAGTTTCTCCAGGACCGCAGGGTCCATCGGCTTCGTCAGGTGGTGGTCGAAACCGGCCTCCAGCGACCGCCGTTTGTCCGCTTCCTGCCCCCAGCCGGTCAGCGCAACAAGGGCCACTTTCCCGCCCCACGGCTCATTGCGGATCCGGCGTGCCGCCTCGTAGCCGTTCATCTTCGGCAGGCCGATGTCGAGCAGCACGATATTGGGCTGAAACTCCGCCGCCGTCTGCACCGCTTCGAGCCCGTCGTACGCCGTGCGCGTGTCGTGGCCCATCATCCGCAACATCATCGCCAAACTGTCGGCGGCATCTCGCAGGTCGTCCACCACAAGGATGCGGCACTTGCAATCGCTGCGGGCTTTTTCGGCGTCGACTCTTGGCTTCTCGAGTGCCTGTACCGCCACATCGACAATCGGCAGATGCACGGTAAACTCACTACCTTTAGCGGGCCCAGCGCTACGGGCCTTAATGGTGCCCCCGTGCAACTCGACTAGCCCCTTTACCAGCGACAGGCCGATGCCGAGGCCGCCCTGCGACCGCTCCAGCGCCGATGTCACCTGGGAGAACATCGCGAAGATATGCGGCAGGTGTTCGGCGGGGATGCCCATGCCGGTGTCGCGCACCGACACCACCGCTTCGTCGCCCCGTCGATCTGCCGTCAGCCAAATGTGACCTCCCTTCTCGGTGTACTTGGCGGCGTTGTTGAGCAGGTTCGAGAACACTTGGGCCAGCCGGGTCAGGTCGGCCTCCACATGTACCGGCTGCGCCGGCATGGTGACGGTCAGTTCGTGCGCGGATGCTTCGATCCGCGGGCGGGCTGTTTCGATGGCCGCGTTTAGCACATCCGCCAGTTCCACCCGCTCCTTGCGAAGCTGCAACTTCCCCTTCGTGATCCGCGAAATGTCGAGTAGATCGTCTACCAGTCGGACAAGCTGGCTTACCTGCCGTTCCATGATGCTCCGCGCCTGTTCGATCAACATGGCGTCCCCGTCACCCCGCCGCATGAGTTCCAGCGCGTTTCGGAGCGGGGCCAGCGGGTTCCGCAGTTCGTGGGCCAACGTCGCCAGGAATTCGTCCTTGCGGCGGTCGGCCTCCTTCAACATTTCTTCGGCCCGCTTGGTGTCGTCAATGTCGGTGCAGGTTCCAAACCACCGGACGACCTTGCCGGCCTGGTCCCGGGCCGGCACGGCCCGGCCCAGGAACCAGCGGTAGCCCCCCGTCCTGCGGTCCTTGAAGCGATACTCTATCTGATACGGCTTCTCGGCCTTGATACAGCCGAAGTACGTGTCCACGCAGCGCTGCACATCGTCGGGGTGCAGGATCGGCTCCCAACTCGGCTGGCCGTATTCGCCTCGTGGGAACCCGGTATACTCGTACCAGCGCTGGTTGTAGTAGTCCAGGAAGCCGTCTGGTCGCGCGGTCCACACGATCTGCGGCATCGCGTCGGCGAGTTGGCGGAATTGTGCTTCGCTGCTCCGTAACGCCTCCTCGAATCGGATGCGCTCGATCAGGTCCGCCGCATGGCGGGCGTACAAATCGAGTAACCGCTCGTCCCGCTCCGAAGGCCGGTGCGGCCTCCTGAAGTGAGTCGAGAGCATTCCGACTACTCTTCCATCTCTGCTCTTGAGTGGCGTCGATTGCACGCCTCGATAGCCCGCCGCTGCAGCAACCTGCCGATGCGGCCCATAGGCGGGGTCCAATTCCACATCTTCGATCACAATGCGGTCTCCCCTTTCCATTGCCTGGGCACACGCCGAGCCCTCAGCCACGCGGACAAGACGGAAATACTCGAGGAAGTCCTGGCGGAAACCTCGCTGGGCGACAATCTCCAGTGCTTGCGATTGCGCGTTGTACAGGTGGATGTTGCCGTAGTCCGCTTCACTCGTCAGGATGGCATTCTCCAGCACATCTTCCAGGGCCGTCCGGAGATTGGTAGTCGACAGCAGCCGCATGCTAAGGGAGTGAAGCCGCGTCATGGCGCCTAGCTCTGCGGCCAGCCGTTGCTCGCTCTGGCGCAGCGCCTCTTCCGCCTGCTTGCGTTCCGTTACATCCATGTTCACGCCCATGATGCGCACGGGCCTGCCGTGACCGTCGTTGAAGACATTGGCTCTCGCTTCCAGCCAGTGAACGCTGCCGTCGGGCCAGATCACCCGAAACTCCGTGAAATACTTGCCCGTCTCCAGGGCACGCCGCACGTCTTCTTCCGCCTTCGCCAGATCATCGGGATGGAGCAATTTGGCCCAACCCTTGTAGCCGCCCTCGAATCCGCAAGGCGGCAGTCCGTAGAGCGCCTCGATTTCGGGCGACCACTTGTTCTCGTCGGTCCGGGAGTTCCATTCCCAGTGGCCAATTTTCCCGATCTGGTGGACGAGCTTGAGAATTTCTTGACTCTGCCGTAATGACTCTTCTGCCTCCTTGAGCGGCGTGACGTCGGCGAAGGCGGCAACGGAGCCCCGCGCGCTGCCGTCCGGGTTTCGCAACGGCACGGCGTTTCCATAGATGTATCGCACTCTGCCGTCATCGAAGACGAACTTCACTTCGGCCCCATTTACCAGCTCGCCCCTCGCCGCCCTCTGCACCGGCAATTCATCGACTGGAATCGGCGTATCGCCTCGGTATTCTCGGAAGCCCCGCTTGCTCGGATCATGTTCGCGCGACGAGGCCGAGACGTTTGCTCCTTCGGGCAATCCGACTAACCTGAAGGAGGCAGGGTTGCCGGTAATGCGCTGACACTGCGGATCGTGGGCAATCCAGATCGGCGTCGGCGTCGCCCGGAGAATGGCCTCTAACTCGTCCGCACGTTCCTTTTCACGCCGCTGACTCTCCTGCAGGTAGGCATTGGCCGCCGCCAATTCCGCCGTCCGTTCCCGCACTTTCATTTCCAGTTCGGCGTTCGCCCGCTGCAAGGCCGCCTCGGCCTGTTTGCGGGCTGCCACTTCCCGCTCCAGCTCGTCGGGCGCGCGCAGCGCCAGCGCCTTCGGAACGGTCGGCACCAGGGCAGCGACCGTTCCCCACGAGACCATTGCCGTAACCAACTTGATCAGCCCCGCCAACCGATAGACGGGATGCCAGAAGATGATGGCTTCCATCAGGTGGGTCGTGCCGCAGGCGAGGATAAACGCCCCGAACAACCAAAAGATGGTTGGGAATGGCACGTCCCGCCGGCGCAGCACAAAGTACGCCAGGATACAAGGGATCGCGAAGTACGCCGACCAGACGGATAGGTCCGATGCAATGTGCAACCAGCCGTGCGCCGGCGTCCAGTCCCCGCACTTCCAGCGAGATGGGAAACCAGTCGTATCGAACAAGTGAGTCAAGAAATCAAACATGGCGGCACCCCATTGTTCCTGCCAGGCTGCGGAGGTTGTAGCAGAGAAGCTATCCAGGCCCTAAGCGAGTGATGGTGAAACGATCAAGGGCCAAGTTGCTTATGTGGGTATCCTACCTGACCTGAAGCGGCGCGCGAAGACTTTCCACCGCCGGCGACCGCTCTATCACAATGCGTGATTTTGCAGCGCACGAGCCCGCGGCGCCAGCAAGGGCTTAGTGGCTATCCGAAAAGGAGTCAGACCCCTTTTCGGAACGCCTCTTAGTCGTTTTGCGGCGTGTATCCAAGGACAATATCGAATCTCGCTGCCAGTTCCCCGATTTTGGAGTTCTTCAATTTGGCAAATTCGACGGTGATCGCGTTGCGCGCCTTCGCGTCGCGGATGCTCTGGTAGATGAAGTCTCGTTCGTTGCCCGGCTGACCCTTGATGTAACACTGGGTCGTGAGGAGTTCTTTGCCGGTCTTCTTGATCTTGAAGTGAATGTGCGGCGTACGGCCGGGGTACGGGACCGGCTTGACGGTCCGGAAGTAATATTCGCCGCTCGAGCCGGTGGTGAAACGGCCGAAGCCTTGGAAGTTCTTGTCGCGCTTATCGCGGTTGCTAGTGCCGGAATGGAGGTAAGCACCATTGCCGTCCACTTGCCAGATCTCCACGACGGCGTTCTTGACGGGTTCTCCCCGCGCATCCAGGATTTTTCCGGAGAGGTGCGTGATTTCACCTACCGCAGGAGTGATCGAATCGTTGATGATCAAGAGATCGTTGTCGGTGTCAAGGGGGAGGTGGTCCGGGTAGAACGGGCCCTCTGTCTGCCGCGGCGTGCGTACCAATTCTTCCGCAAACACTCCCGGCACCCAGAACGCCGCCGCGCTCGCGGCAAGTCCGCCCACAAAGCCGCGCCGCGTCAGCAGCAAAGAAGTTACTCTCATGGCATTGATCTCCCCGGATGGCTGAAACCAAGCTAACTCTCGCCGAATTATAACATAGTCGCTGGAAATTAAAACTGTATGAAAGGAGGAATCAGGCGCTTGCGGATCGTTTAACCCGGAGCCAGCGGCGACGGCGGTTTGGACGCTCGCACCGTCGCCGCTGGCTCCGGGTCAAACGATGTTGCCCTGGACAATACTCAAGACAAGGAGTCGCGGCCATGCGCCAAAAGCTGTTTTTACCCATCAACCAAATTCATCATGGCAGCGCTTCGCCACTCCTCGACCAGATTGAGCCGGACTCCATCGCCCTGAGCGTCTGGTCTCCCCCATACTATGTCGGCAAATCTTACGAAAAAGACTGGACCTACGAAGACTGGCGCACTTTGTTGCACGAGGTCATTGCCAAGCATTTTCGGGTTCTAAGGCCGGGCGCGTTCCTGGCTGTCAATATCGCCGACATTCTCTGTTTTGCCGATCCCGCGATTCCGCGCATTCAGGCGGAGAGCACGAACGGCCATCGCTTGCCCGTGACCCGTGCGGACATCGTGCGCGTTCTGGCCGACCATCCAGATTACAACCGTTACCGGATTGCCGAGTTGCTCGGCGTCAGCGAACAGACTGTCGACCGCCGCCTGAAAAACAACAATATTCGCGGCGGCAAGTATATCCCGCAAACCCGCGTGAAGCTGGCGGCGGGATTGATCGAGGAATCCGCTTATTCCGCTGGCTTGTACTTGTACGATCGCAGGGTTTGGGTGAAGGACCCGTGCTGGGAAACCAGCCGCTGGCACACCAACTCCTACCGGGCAGTCGATGAATTTGAGTACATCTACTTTTTCTGGAAACCGGGCATAACCAGAATTGATCGCCATAAACTTTCGCGCCGAGAATGGGTGGAGTGGGGATCACGGGCGGTCTGGTACATTCCCTCCGTTCGTGCGAACAATGACCATGAAGCCAAATTCCCTCTGGAACTCCCCCGGCGGGTCATCCGCTTGTTGACCACTCCAGGTGATATTGTCCTGGACTGTTTCCTCGGGAGCGGCACCACGGCCGTCGCCGCAATCCTCGAAAAAAGACGCTACATCGGCATCGAAAAGGAATGGAAATACGTCCAACTGGCCCGGCACGCTTGTTCCAAGAATAGTCATTAGTCATTCGTCATTGGTGATTTACGAATTACAAATGCACGACTAATGACGAATGACTAATAACCAATGAATGACAAATCTGGAGATGCTATGAATCGATTTTGGAACATCGTTGCGCAAGCAATACTCGCTCTTTTTTTCGCAGCCAACCATGCTGCTCTGGCCGCACAATCGCCTTCCAGCGACAAGGAATTTTCGGTGACCATTCGCATCGACGCCGCGAAAATCGGTGAAGAACTCCGTCCGATCTGGCGCTTTTTCGGTTACGATGAACCGAACTACACCTATATGAAGGACGGCAAAAAGCTCTTGAGCGAATTGTCCGGTCTGGGGCGCCATCAGGTTTACATCCGCTGCCATAATTTGTTGACCACGGGCGATGGCACGCCGGCATTAAAATGGGGATCAACCAACGCCTACCGCGAAGATGCCGAGGGACGTCCCATTTACGACTGGACGATTATCGACCGCATCTTCGATACTTACCTCGAGCGCGGCTTGAAGCCTTATGTCCAGATCGGCTTCATGCCGAAGGCGCTTTCCATTCATCCCGAGCCTTATCAGCACAAATGGGTCCCCAAGGGCCGCGAGTCCATTTTCACCGGCTGGGCCTATCCTCCGAAGGATTATGCCAAATGGAGCGAACTGGTTTTCCAGTGGGTGCGCCATTCTGTCGAAAAGTACGGCAAGACCGAGGTGGACAAATGGTACTGGGAAGTCTGGAACGAGCCGGATATTCCCTACTGGAAGGGAAAACCGGAAGAATACCACAAGCTCTATGATTTTGCGGTCGCGGGGGTCAAGCGCGCCCTGCCGACAGCAAGCGTCGGCGGGCCGGAGACCACCGGAGGCGCGGGCAAGTTCTTGCGCGACTTCCTCGAACACTGTGTCCGCGGCACCAATTACGTCACGGGCAACAAGGGGAGCCCTATCGACTTCATCGCCTTTCATGCCAAGGGGGCGCCCCGATTCGTCGACGGCCACGTTCGCATGGGACTTGCCAATCAACTAAACGACATCGACCGGGGCTTTGGCATCGTCGCGAGTTTCCCGGAACTCAAGGACAAGCCCATCGTCATCGGCGAGTCCGACCCAGACGGCTGCGCGGCCTGCCCGGCCAGCCTCTACCCGCAAAATGCCTATCGCAACGGCACGCTCTACGCCAGCTACACGGCGGCCACGTTTGCGCGGAAATACGAATTGGCCGCCAAGCACGGCATCAATTTCGAAGGTGCCCTTACCTGGGCTTACGAATTTGAGGATCAACCCTATTTCGCCGGGTTTCGCGTGTTATCCACCAACGGCCTCGACCTCCCGGTCCTCAACGTCTTTCGCATGTTCGGCAAAATGAGAGGCCGGCGGCTCGCGGTGGACAGCAGCGGTGCTGCGCGGCTCGAATCTCTGCGGAAGAACGGCGTGCGTGACCGGCCCGACGTCCACGCTCTTGCCGCTCTGGATAAGCAAGAGTTGTCAGTCCTGGTCTGGCATTATCACGACGACGACGTCCCCGGGCCGGATGCCAGTGTGGAGTTTGAACTCGCCGGCCTGCCGTCGGGCAACCGCGCCATTGCCTTGCACCACTACCGTATTGATGGCAAACACAGCAATGCGTTTGAGACATGGAAGCGGCTGGGCTCTCCGCAGAAACCTACAGCGCAACAATACGCCGACCTGGAAAAGGCCGGCAAACTAGCGGAAATTGACGCTCGATCCTTGCAGGCCGTGGACGGAAAAATAACTTTGCTGGTGATGCTGCCGCGCCAGGCCGTTTCTTTTCTTGTCTTTACCTGGACTGAAAAATAGACCTCAGAGGCCGGAGTGCCGACTTCTGACCTTTGACTTAGGCCGGCCCTTGCCCGTAGATGTGCTGGATCGGCGTCTTGTGCCCCCACGCAATTTCGTCGCGCGTTAGGCCGAACACGCCTGCGACCTTGTCTCGCTCCGAAGGACTCGGCGTCCACCGCCCTAAAACAATCGCCAGCACCCGCTGTTCATCCAGACCCGCCTTGGCCGCCAACTGGCGGTAATCCATCTGGAACTGAACGCAGAGTTCATCCACATTCTTGATCGTGACCATGAACAAATCCCATCAGCTTGAACTGGCGAAAACCGGCCTTCACGGGCTGCGGCCGAATTGCGGCCCGTGGCCATACATGTGATCCACCATTGCTTTGTGGCCCCAGGCGATTTGCTCCCGCGTTAACCCGACCGCAGCCGCGATCCGATCGCGTTCCTGGGGACTCGGCGTCCATCGGCCGCCGACGATCGCCAGAACCCGGTTTGCATCCAGCCCGGCTTTCTCGGCGAGGCGCTTGATGTCGATGCCGAGCTCCCTGCATATTTGATCCAGAGTTCTGAGCTCGCTCACGGGTAATCCTTCTGCAAAAAGCTTGTATTCTTCCTGAAGCATAAACCTGCGACCAGTTTTTGTAAACAGAAACGACTCAACGTTTGAAAGCCCCATGCCTCCCCTCCCCGGCTGCAAAGCGTGCAACACCGGCTGCGGATTCCTGCAAGGAAATCGTGCCGCGCTCGAACTCGTTTCGTATAGCATCTTCCCAGGTGAGATCAAACTGCTCGTACGCCGACAGGCGGTCGTTGCGCAGACAGGTCTGCGGGAATTGTGCCAGCTCACGGGCAAGTTCTTGAGCGGCCTGGAGTGCTGTCCCTGCGGGAACCACGCGATTGGCCAGGCCCATTTGCTGGGCTTCCTCCGCCGCCACTGCCCTTCCCGTCAGAATCAGGTCGAGCGCCCGCGCAAGGCCAATAAGTCTGGGCAAACGAATAGTTCCCCCGTCGATGAGTGGCACACCCCATCGCCGGCAGAACACGCCGACGCATGCGTTCGCTTCCATGATCCGCAGGTCGCACCACAGCGCCAGTTCCAGGCCGCCCGCCACTGCATAACCGGCAATAGCTGCAATTACCGGCTTGCTCAAAAGCATGCGGGATGGTCCCATGGGACCGTCCCCGTCCGGTTCCAGCCGGTTGGCGTTCCCCTGCGCAATTGCTTTGAGGTCCGCGCCGGCACAGAAGGTGCTGTGATCGCCGTACAAGATCCCAACCCGCGCCTGCGGATCCTGATCGAAATCCCGAAACGCATCGGCCAATGCCGCGGCCGTTTCCCGATCGACTGCATTGCGCACTTCCTGCCGGCTCAGGACCACCGTCGTAATGGAGTCTTCTTTGTGAACCCTCACGGCCATAGTCTCTCCCGATGCGGCTCGTTAGTCCCCTGTCCAGGCGCCCAGGGCGCGGCGTACAACCACGAGCTGGCCCAGGTGATAGGCATTGTGGTCCGCCACCAACAGCGCTTCCCGAAGAATCGTTTGGCCTTCCCCATGTGGAATCCGCGCGAACAGGTCGGTCTTGGGATCCGCCACCAGGTCTTCCATTGCCTTTAAGTCAGCGCGAAACGCCGCGACGCTTCGATCCCAGGCCGCATCATCCGGTGGACTATCGCCGGGCGGCCAGTAGCCGTCCGGAAATTTTGGCGATTTGTGGCGTGAGTTCCGGCTGAACTCCAGGATGTCCCATTGGCAAATGCGCAGATGCTCGAGCAGCCGCCACGGCGTGTGCGGTACGCCCGGCGGCTTGGCTCCCCGGAGTTCTGGCGGTAGATCGGCAATGGCCGCGTCAAATCCAAGATGGGCGCCGCCGCCCCGGAGCAAGTACAACAAATGATCGCGTAACAATTTTTCCGTGTTCATGGCATGTCTCCACGGTTTTTCTTACGGAGAGTTTCTGAATGCAACAGACTGAATCCGAATTTCGTCATTCCGTTGCTTTTTTTTGTCGTCAACCATTACAATTAGGGCAAATTAGTAACTATGACTACCTAGGATTCATTCGGCCAGCTAACAAAGGGGGATTTGGTCATGCTTGCAGCGGCGAAGCTAAGACCGGAGGACGCTCTGCCTTTTCTTTCTCTCGCGAGCGTTTTGTATCTGGGTCTGGCTGTCTTTTTTCTGTTGGGGTCGCGCTCCCTGGAAATCAAAATGCTCATTTTGGGAATTCTCACCGCCGTGTTTTCAGTCTGGTGTGGAGCGTTGGCGGGAGAAGAAACAGCGAACCTGCAAATCCGCGCCGGGCAGGCGGCCGAAACCGCTCGGTTGGGCGGAGATGCCACGGCAGCGCTTGGCCGAGTTGCCGTGTTATTGATTCTCGGTGCCGTTGCTCTGAGCTTCTGGAATCGGCTAAGCTCAACCGCCGTTTCGCCCAGCAAGGGGGAGATGCCTCGTGGAACCACGAATTAAGAATTTGCTTGTGCGAAGCATTTTCCAGTGCATTTTGGCCCTGGTCTATTTTGTACTTTATCCCGACGATTTGGTCGTTCTTCTGAATCCCTTGGAAAAACTGTTAGGGATATCCCATTACATTTCCCCAGGGATGTATGGCGTTATTGGAGCAGGGATCATCTCCTGGACCATACTGCGGGTTTGGGGCCAAAAATCCAAGAGCACTATTAATTCGTCAAATCATTAAGGAGAATCAACCATGATACTATTTCGATTATTACTTCTGGTCGCTGGTCTCACCTGCATTGCCAATCCTGCCCTTGCTGCCGAACCCATCCTGCACCAGTTCCAAGTTTCCGGAACTGTGTATAGTGTCGCATTCTCGCCCGACGGCAAGCTTCTCGCCGGCCAGGTCGGCGACAAGATCTATCTCTGGGACATCGACACCGGCAAGGAAGTCCGCCGGATCGCTGAGGAGCCTTCGCCCGGGGTCTGGTCCGTTTGCTTTTCGCCCGATGGCAAGTCAGTCTACGCGCCGCTTCAGGACAATTCCGTGGCGGCCTGGGACGTGGCCACCGGCAAACTGGTGAGACTATTCAAAGGCCACACCAGCGTCGTTTGGTCGGCGGCCGTTTCACCGGACGGCAAGATCTTGGCTTCGGGCGGCGAGGATCGCACCGTTCGGTTGTGGAACATCGCCAGCGGCAAGGAATTGTTTGCGCTTACCCATTCCAGCGGCGTTTGGCCCTTCCTCTTTACCCGCTCGGGCAAGGAACTGGTGTCGATTGCGTCCGACGGCACGCTGTATATCTGGGATGTCGCGACCGGCAAGGAGAAAAAGCAATTTCAAACGGAGCCGAGCATCTGGCCCATGGCCCTCGCGGCGGATGGCCGGACCGCCGCCATGGTGCACTGGCAATCCACGACCATCCGCTTGTGGAACCTGGAAACCGGCCGGGAACTCCGCACCCTGGAGATGCACTCCGGCGCCGGCTGGAACCTGGCCTTCAGCCCGGACGGGCGCCTTCTGGCTGCGGGCGGCCCGGACTACTCGCTCTGCCTTTGGGAGGCTGCGACCGGCAAGGAGCATCGCCGCCTTTCCGGCCACACAACGAAAATCGACGCGCTCGATTTCTCCCCCGACGGCCGCAAGATTGCCACCGCAGGCAGCGACGGCAAGATTATCCTCTGGAATGTCGCCGGTCGTTAACCCAAAACCCGTTCAAAGGGCCAAACCAACGCATCCATCCGTTCCGAATAGTGACATCGCTCCGGGGCCTCCTTCAAATCGAGCCCCCAAGATACTCCAATTTCCGTGACGATTTCATCCAGGTCGACGTCGCGGATCTGCCAGGGTGGATGTCGAACACGCATGCGGTACAGCTTGCTGCGCCGGCTGGGAACAAATGCTCGATAGCGTTCCAACAACCACCAGTCTAGCGAATCCGTCGCTACTGGCGAACTTGCTCCCTTCAGACGAAATGCTGCCTGCAGCAGCGGTTGATCCGGTCGATGGTAACTGCGGAATCGGTGGATTTCATTATTTTGAACGGAAATTATGCGACCGAATGCATAAGGCAACGGCGTAAACCAGCGCGCCAATCGCATGGCGAGGCGGCTTCCCGCATGAATGCTCAAGAAGTAAATGCCCGGTTCATCGTTGAACCATACATACGTCCGCAGATTCAATTCAAGGAAATTGGAGCATGGGCGAAAAGGCGGCCAACCGCGCATTCGCACGCGCTCCAGGCGAAACGCCACGAGGGAAACCCACCCCGCGTCTTGGTATGTATCCAATTGAAGATATGCGGGCAAAATCGCTTGCAGCTTGTGAGCGGAGACTTCCCAGTGGAGGAAAAGGACCTGTCGCCAATGCTGTGACCACTGCCACGGCTCAACATGTTGTTGCGCGCTTTCCATAGAGCCCGGCGGGCTAACCGTTGGCGAGGCCATAGATTTAACAAGTAAGCGCAGTTATTTTTGCTTCTTCATCGCTTCAAACTGTTTCAATCGTATTCCCGCCTCCTCAGGCGACGGGACTCATTGTAAATGATGGAATCGGCAACCGCCAATCAGAAAAGCCGACGTGAACGCGCTCTTGCAGCCCCGGCGTTCTCGTGATACTTTGCCAAGATCCATCATTCAGGAGAAAACACAGTTGGATAGCCCCCAGCATCCCATCCATCATACGAATCGGCTTCTCAGCCGCCGGCAAATGTTGCAAGCCGGCAGCCTCGGTTACCTGGGACTCAACCTCGCCGCGCTATTGCACGCAGCGCAGGCCCGGGCCGCGACGGCGCAGCAGGCCAAATCGTGTATCCTGCTCTTCTACTATGGCGGCCCGAGCCATCTCGATACCTGGGACATGAAACCCGGTGCGCCGGCGGAAGTGCGCGGCGAATTTCAGCCGATTGCCACCCGTGTCCCCGGCGTGCGCATTTGCGAGCACCTGCCGCGCTGCGCCGCTGTGCTGGACAAGCTGGCCATCATCCGCAGCATGCACCACCCGATGCGCAATCATAATGCGGCGGCGGTCGAAGCGCTCTGCGGCCGGACGCCCCTCAGGGGAGACCTGGAACTCCTGGCCGATGATCCGAACAGCTTCCCCTGTTATGGTGCCGTTCTGAGTTCCCGCGTGCCCGCTCAGCGCGACGCGCCGGTGCATGTCGCCCTGCCCCACGTAATGTACAACGTCGTGCAACTTCCCGGCCAGACCGCCGGTTTCCTGGGCGCTGCCAACAATCCGTTTCAGGTTAACCGCGATCCGAACGACCCCGGCTTCCGCGTGGATGCCCTTGAGTTGCCAGCCGACCTGCCTCTGGCCCGGCTCGAGAATCGTCAGGCCCTTCTCACGCTGGTCGATGCCCAGACCCGTCGGGCGGAGCAACGCGCCGGCCGGGGAGCCATGAATATCTACCAGGAACGGGCGTTCAACCTCCTTCACTCCGAGAAGGTCCGGCGGGCGTTCAACCTGTCCGGGGAAAATCCTCGCCTGCGCGAGCGCTATGGGCAAACTAGGCTCGGTCAGAGCCTGCTATTGGCCCGCCGCCTTGTCGAGGCAGGTGTCTGCTTCGTCAACGTCAACGACAAGATTGCCAACGGGCAACTGGAAAACTGGGACAGCCATGAGAACAACTTCGGCCGCTTGAAGAATGATCTCCTGCCCCCCACCGACCGGGCGTTCTCCGCGTTGATTGAAGACCTCGATACCCGCGGTTTGCTGGCTACCACCCTGGTAGTGGCGCTGGCGGAGTTCGGCCGCACACCGCGGATCAATAAAAACGCCGGCCGGGACCACTGGCCGGATTGCTTCAGCCTCGTGCTGGCCGGCGGCGGCGTCAAGGGCGGCCTCGTTTGCGGCGCCAGCGACCGCAACGGCGCGTTTCCCGCCGCGGACCCGATTACTCCCCAGGATCTCGCCGCCACGCTCTTTTGGTGGTTCGGCCTCAATCCCGCGGCCGAGATTCGCGACCTGACCGGCCGGCCCTACCGACTCGCCGAAGGCGAACCGCTTCGCCACCTCTTTACCGGAACAGTCTAACAGGAGGTACAAGATGCTCTTTCCTCGACAACCTCATCGGCGTCACTCATTCTTCCGGCCCCAGATCGACCTTCTCGAAAATCGAGTGCTGATGACGATCTTCACGGTCACCAACACCGACGATTCCGGTCCCGGTTCTCTGCGGCAGGCGATTTTGGATGCGAATGACAACCCCGGTTTGGATACAATTGCGTTTAACATCAAGAACGGCGGGTTGCAAATCATCCACCCGACTTCACCACTGCCGGACATCACCGATCCCGTAATCATCGACGGCACCACCCAGCCGGGCTTCAAGGATGCGCCTCTCATCGTCCTGGATGGCAGCACTGCCGGCCCGTCTGCTGCCGGGCTGACCGTCACTGCGGGGAACAGCACCGTGCAGGGGCTCGTGATCGATGCCTTCGGAGGCAGCGGCATTGACCTGGGGTCGGATGGCGACCTGGTAGCCGGCAATTGGATCGGCACCGACGCGACCGGCACACAAGCTTTTGGCAATGGTGAAGGGGTTCTGGTGAGGGGTAACTTCAACCGGATCGGCGGAACCACCGCGGGCATGCGCAACGTCATCTCGGGCAACCGGAACGGCGGCATCCACTTCGCGGGCCACTTCAAACCCCCGGATGCGAGTGATAACCTGGTCCAGGGCAACTTCATCGGCACCGACTTCACCGGAACCAAGACCGTCGGCAACGGCACGGGCATCGCCATCAGCGGTGGGGCCCTTGACAACACGATCGGCGGAACCTCACCGGCCGCACGCAACATTATTTCCGGCAACCAAGGCTCCGGTATCGGCATCGGTAATGGGGAAGACAACCTCATCCAGGGCAACTTCATCGGCACCGACGTCACCGGTACCATCGCCTTGGCAAACAGTTTCGGAATCGCCTGGGCCGGCTATCCGAACACAGTCGGCGGAACGACCCCCGGCGCCGGCAACCTCATCTCCGGCAACACACTTGCCGGCATCAGCCTCGCCAGCGCCAGCGGCCCGGTGCAGGGCAACTTCATCGGGACGGATGTCACCGGCACCCAGGCCCTCGGCAACGGCACGGGCATTTCGATCACCGACGTTCTCCCGGGCCAGGTGATCGGCGGCACAGCTGCCGGCGCCGGCAACCTCATCTCCGGCAACCGGAGCGACGGTCTCGACATTACAGACTGCAGCGGCGTTCTGGTCCTGGGCAACCGCATCGGCACGGACGTAAACGGAATTCAAGCCGTGAGCAATCAAATCGGCGTGGTTTTTTCCGGCGGATCCGGCAATACGGTCGGCGGCACGATCCCGAGCGCCCGCAACATCATCTCGGGCAACACCCTCGACGGGATCGACTTCCTTTCCAGCTCGGACAACCAGGTCATCGGCAACTTCATCGGCACCGATGCCTCGGGCACCCACGCATTGGGCAACGGCCTCGGTGTGTACATCTTTGGGGGTTCAAGGAATACGGTTGGGGGCACCATGTCCGGCGCCAGCAACCTCATCTCCGGCAATCGCGGCCCGGGCATCGACCTCGTCGCTTCCAACAACCAGGTCCAGGGCAATTTCATCGGCACCGACACCCAGGGCCAGGTCGCCATTGCCAATCGCGACGGCATCTTCATTGCCGGCTCGGGCAATACTATCGGCGCTATCGGTGTCGCGATGAACCTCATCTCCGGCAATCTGTTCAACGGCATCCTGATTTCCGGCAGCCAGAACCAAGTTTGGAACAACCTCATCGGCACCGATATCACCGGAACTGCCGCGCTCGGCAACCGGACCGGCGTCGCCATCTCCGGCGGGTCGCAGAACACGGTGGGCAGTACGCTGGGCGGATCTGGCAATCTCATTTCCGGCAACCGCGAAGATGGCGTCGCCGTCGTGAATGGCACGGCCAATGTCGTACTCGGCAACACCATCGGCACCGATCGCACAGGGATGATCGCCCTGGGCAACCGCGCGGGCATCAACGTCGCCGTCGGCGTTACCGGCACGACGATCGGCGGGATAGTCCGCGGGGCCGGCAACCTCGTGGCCGGCAACCGCGCGGACGGCATCACCATCGCCGGCAATCAAAACGAGGTCCTCGGCAACCACATCGGCACGCTTGCGACCGGCAATGGTGCCCTGGCAAACACCGGCAACGGCATTTCCATCACCGGCGGCTCGAACAATACCATCGGCGGAGCGGACGCCCGCACGCGCAACCTCATCTCCGCCAACGGGCGGTATGGCATCCTCATCATGGGCGGCTCTAACCAGGTGCTGGGTAACTACATCGGCACCGACGAGACTGGGACTGCTTCGCTGGGCAACGTGCAGAGCGGCGTATTTATCGTCAGCGGCTCGGCCAATGTGGTCGGCGGCACGGCGGCCGGCGCCGGCAACCTCATCGCCGGCAATAACCAATACGGCGTCCTCATCTCCGATTCCGTGAATCGAGTCGAAGGCAACACCATCGGTACCGACTTTTCCGGAACGGCCCCGCTGGGCAATAGTGTCGGCGTTTATATTTCGCGCGGCTCCGCGAATGTGGTCGGCGGCACCGAACCCGGCGCCGGCAATCTCATTTCCGGCAACAGCACCGGCATCATCATCCTCGCGAACGGCAACCTGGTGCAAGGCAACCGTATCGGCACCGACCGGACCGGCACCATGGCCATCGGCAATAACTACGGCGTCTCCATCTCCAGCGCCACCACCGATACGACACTCGGCGGCACTACTCCTGCTGCACGGAATATCATTTCCGGCAACCACAACGAAGGCGTGGCTATCATTACCTCCAGCCGCAACCTGGTGCTGGGAAATTTCATCGGCACGGACATCACGGGCACCAGGCCTCTGGGCAACGGCACGGGCGTATTCCTCGACGGTGGGTCGGGCAACCGGATCGGCGGACCGGCGGTCGGAAACCTCATTGCCGGCAATGCGGGCGCCGGCATCCTCATCATGACCACCTTTTCGAGCGCCAACTTCGTCCAGGGCAATTTCATCGGCACCGACGTGACGGGTACTGCCGATCTGGGGAACGGCTTGAACGGCGTCGAAATCTCCGCCTCATCGAACAACCTGATCGGCGGCACTGAAGCAGGCGATGCCAACACGATCGCGCATAGCGGCAATAACGGCGTGCTCATCGACCGCGGCACCGGCAACGGCGTCCAGCAAAACAGCATCTTCGCCAGCGGCAACTTGGGGATCGCGCTCATCAACAACGGCAACAACAACCAGGCCTTTCCCGTGTTGACCTCGGCTGTCTCCGATGGCAGCACGACCATGGTCGCCGGCACGCTGGCCAGCGCCCCGAACACGATTTTCACTTTCGAGTTTTTCCAGAACGCCGTCTGCAACCCTTCCGGCTTTGGCGAAGGGGAGAGTTTCCTCGGTTCGATCACCGTGATGACCGATCCGGCCGGCAACGCCGAGTTCACGGCCGAATTCGGAACCCCCGTCGATCTCGACCGCTTCATCACTGCGACCGCCACGGATCCCTCGAACAACACCTCGCAGTTTTCAGCGTGCATCCCGGTAACACCCCCCGGCCACCCGGGATTGCATGGCATGCCCACTCCGTCTGCCGATTTTGGACTGCGGCGCTTTCACGCCGCTTTTTTTTCCGGCCAACCGGATATCACGCACGCTCCGTGGGCCGTAAGCAACCCGACTTTCCTCCCCGCGATCAATCCCTCCCACGAAAGGGGTCTCGTCATCGATAGCCGCACGATCGATGCGCTTTTTGTCCTTGAAAATCCATCGGGATCATCATCCCACCAGCGGGACTTGCCATGGCCATGGACTAATGACCAAGGACCAATAGCTAATGACCAGTGACGAATGACCAAGGCTAATAACTAATAACCAATAACTAATAACTTCTCAAAAATACGAACGTCCACCACCCCCCCGGCCCCCGTGGACGTATTGCAAAACCGTGGACGTATCGGCCTGGATGTGACGTATTCCCGAACGTCATGGCAAATAGGCACTTAACGGTTGCAAGTTGAGTCATTCTTCGTGAGACGTATTTTTCGCGCATGGACGTATCCCGGCCAAACAGAAATGTGCGAGACCGTCCGCCGCAATGAGAACGGCCTCGAACGACCAATGATTAATGACTAATAACTAATTAACACGAGTACGAGTCTCCCGCCAATTCTCCCGTCAACCTGGGCGATTTGGGAGCTGTGGCAAACATGCTTTCGTGCCTCCCGCAGTAAAATCGTGGACGAAATAGGCCCGGACCGGGAAGTAGTAAGTATGCGGCGGCAATGGAATGCCGGTGAGGAAAGCATATGGCGACCAGTTCGATAGGCAGCTTCCTTCAACACCTTCGCTACACGCTGCGATTGCACGAGGACACCCCCAATGATGCCCAACTGCTCAAACAGTTCATCGAACACCGTGACGAATCAGCCTTCGCAACTATCGTTCAGCGGCACGGCCTGATGGTGCTGGGCGTGTGCCGACGCCTCGTTCACGATCAGCACGACGCTGAAGATGCCTTCCAGGCAACTTTTCTCATACTTGCCCGCAAGGCTGCCTCGATTGCAAAACGAGAACTGCTCGCCAACTGGCTCTACGGGGTCGCCTACAACACGGCGCTCAAGGCAACAGCGGCATCCATGAAACGCCGAGCGAAAGAGAAGCAAGTCACCGAGATGCCCGATCTGGCGGCACGCGAGCCCGCTGTGAAGAATGATGAACTCCTGGCATTGCTGGATCGGGAATTGAGCCGCCTACCCGAGAAGTACCGGCTTCCCATTATTTTCTGCGATTTGGAGGGGAAATCTCGCAGGCAAGCGGCTCGGTTGCTTGGTTGTCCAGAAGGGTCGCTGTCCAGCCGCCTCACACGAGCCAAGGCAATGCTGGCGAGGCGACTGGCCCGACACGGTTTGGCAGTGTCGGGCGCATCACTGGCGGCTTCGCTGGCGCAGCAGCGGGCTTCGGCCAGCGTGTCTCCGTCGGTCTTCTCGTCCACCATCCGGTCTGCCGCTATGATGGCGGCAGGAAAGGCGGCTGTGAGTGGGGTTTCCCCGCAAGTTGCCGCCATCATGGAAGGAGTCCTGAAAGTCATGTTGCGATCCAAGATAAGTGCTGGGGCCATTTGCCTCGTCCTGTGCCTGGCGGTCTTCGGCGTACGTTTGGCCGTTTATCAGAGGGCAGCGGCCCAAACACGGACTACCGAGAAGGCCGAGCCGGGCACGCTGCAATCGGATCAAAGGGAGGCGAAGGAACCCATAGCGCCTACCGAGGTCGATTTGCGGAGAGATGCGGACGCCCTGCAAGGCAAATGGTCCGTCGAATTCATGATCGTCGAGGGCAATGTCGTGCCCGCCGACATCCTCAAGGCTGTCGTTGTGGAGTTCAAGGGCGACAAGGTGAAGCTCGCTCCGGACATCGGCGTTGATGCGACACAACCGGGGAAGGTCAAGTTCAATTTGTATGACAATCCCAATCCGACCCGATTCAAACTACGAGGCCCAAATCCACGTCTCATTGAATTCACGCCGATGGACCCTTACGAAACGAACAAGCCATCTACCTGCAATTACGAACTCAATGAAGTCACACTGATAATGTTCGACGTCAAGCAATCGAACGAGAAGGCTCCCGTTGAGTTCAACGCCAAAGCGATGCACCAGAACCTCTTTGTTATGAAACGCCTGCCAAAAGCAGGGGTGAAATCCATCAACGGCAGCTCCATCGAGGACGCATCAACTTTCGAGAAGAATGCCAAAGTAAAGGAAGCGTTCCAGCAATATGGCAAGAAAGAAGGAAGAGAGAAACGAGGCCCACGATTCTTTGCGTTAGCCATGCTGTTGAATCCAGGAGCATACGACCCAGCGCCGACGATTGCGGAAAAAGTTGCCGTCATGTTGTTGGGAGAGCCTGACTTTGTGTGCGAGTTGGGAATCGTGCAAGCCGACGGAAAGGGTGCGGACAAGGCGATCAAATACATATACGTCGTAGCCAATAGTAAAAACCAGACCATACCGAAGGAATGGAAAATCCCGGATTCCGAGAAGATCGAAGTCTCGGTAACCGTCCGTGACGGAAACGTGGTAGGTACGGGCTGGAACATCTACTCAGAGAAGGATGAGCATCCCCTTTACCGGAAGTACAAAAAACCTTGACTTCCAAAAGCGGAGGCGTCGGCAAGAGCGCCACACGACCGAGCAACCCGGCCGGCACCAACAGTTCGAGTCGTTACTTCCGCCCCTCGATTAGCGTCACCCGGCGCTTGTCACGCCCCTCGACTGGATTGCCGACCGTGAGAGTAGGTGACGCTTTCCGCATCTTCCCTCTCCGCATCGAATTCCCCAAGCAGCAGCTCCGCGCCGTCGTGGCGCGCCGGGCCGATCGCCGGGTGCGAACAGCGGCGGCATTTTCAGCTCCCTGCGGAGAAATCAATCAAAGGATTGAAAATGATTTGATTAGTTTTTTGTCCGTTATATCTTTCCGGCAGCGAATTGCTTCGGCAAGACTAAGCCAGGATACCGGACCAGCTCGGCCAATACGTAGTCCGGCCGTCCCGTTGTTCCCTATTTAAACTTGCCAACTGGCAAGCTAACGCGATCCTTGCATTTATCCTTGCATCCATCCGGCCGGCGCCGTAGGCTTATGTTTATCTCGGAGAGTGGCTCATGAAATCTCGTCTTTCGATTGAGGCCCAAGAATCGCGTGAACTGCTGGCCCAGTACATTATTACGCCGTCCACGATCGGGCTGCTGGGGCTGGCTATTTCTCCAACTACATTTTAATTCCAAAAATGCGCAGTTAGTTTGAAGAGTGCCGATGGCAGATGAGGTATTGCCTAACCGAGGAGTCAAAGGGAGGACACCATGAAATACTTGGTTACCGGATCAGAAGGGCCTGGGTTCACATCCCCGGAGGAAGCAATCGCGGTCTTGGAGGAGGGCATCATTCCCACTATCAACGCGTTGAAGAAGCTCGAAGCGGACAAGAAGATCGTGGCCGGCGGGCTTCCAGTGGGTGATAGGGGGTTTGTCTTCATCGCTGAGACCGCATCCAATGAAGAGCTGGATCAGGTCCTCCGAAACATCCCGGCGTGGGGCGTGCTCAAGTGGCACGTCACGCCGCTCCAGAGCTTTGCCGGCCGTGCAGCTCAAGAGCGCGAGGTCGTGAAACAACTCAAGAAGGTGCAGTAGCCGGTGCGGATTCATTTCGAATCGCTCTGGCCAATTCTTTGTCAACCAAAATTCCTGAACCGCCCCCGTGAGTCGCCACAGCACGGCAACGCGGTCAGGAAATAGGGGCATCGGTCCAGCCGGTTATCACCACACCGCAATCGCGGACCAGACAAATGGCCCGGTCACCTTTGCGGAGCAGGGGAGGACAGGTCTATGATCATTCGAACCTACAAATCTGCGTTGCCGTCGCGCTTTCGACCCCGCCTGGAAATCCTTGAAAACCGTAGCCTCTTGTCGCATTGTACCGTGAGCGTTCTCACAGACACCGGTGAGAAAGGAGACCTGCGCTACTGCATCACGCAGGCAACCGACGGAGATACCATCTCCTTCAAAGTCAACGGCATAATTAATTTGACCGGTGCCTTGCCGGATCTTACTCACAGCATTCACATCGAAGGGCCGCGAGCCGACATGATGACTGTGCGGCGGGACACCGGCGGCGACTACCGCATCTTTACCGTTGTTCAGGGCGCGACCGTCGCCATCACTGGATTAACCATCGCCGGCGGTCGGGCCGTCGATGGCAGCGGCATTTTTAATGCGGGCACTTTGGCGGTCTTCTACGACATCCTGGCCCGGAACATCACCGGTTCCAGCTTCGGCATGGGCGGCGGAATATACAATGCGCCCGGCGGTGACCTGACCCTTAGCCATAGCACCGTTGTGGAGAATCGAGCGGCCCAGGGCGGCGGCGTCGCCAATGACAGGGGCATGATGAGCCTCGGCCACAGCACCCTCGTCCATAACTTGGCCGAGGACTCCGGCAGCGCGGTTTACAATAGCGGTGAGCTGACCCTCCGGAACACGACTTTGTCGGAAAACCGGGGAGCTGGAAACTACGTACGCGGGGGCGGCGTCTACAACAGCGCCACCCTCACTCTCACCAATAGTACCATTGCCGAGAATGCCGTGGACAGCGGGGGAGGAATTTACAACGCCGGCACATTGGACCTCCGTCACACTATCGTTGCCCACAATCGGGGAAAGTTGGGCCCGGACGTCCGAGGCTTCATCAACTCCCAGGGCTACAACCTGGTGACTGACCCGAGTGACGCGGGTGGCTTCGTCAAGACCGATCTGATGAACATCGACCCCCGGCTCGGCCCTCTGCAAGACAACGGCGGCCCCACCTTGACATACGCCTTGATGTGCGACAGCCCGGCTATCGACGCTGGCGACCCCACCTTCATGGGACCTCCGCACAACGACCAGCGGGGGGAAGGCTACGACCGCATCGTCAACGGAGTTGTGGACATTGGAGCCTATGAAGTCCAGAAGGGCGAGTGCGATGGCTCAGCGCCGCGTGGCTCACGGGATAATTGGAACCATTTCGTAACCATGGGATTGACCCTTGCAAACCACCTAATTCCGCAATCCATTTTCAACATGATCCAACTCTCGGTGGCTTTGCCGATGAATTCTTTCCGGCAGCCGGCATAGATACCGGAAACTCCCACGGTACGGTTCGCAGTTTCCATTCCTTTTCCAGCGGTAAGGTTGGGTTCAACTAATGATTCGACTTTCGATTTCTGGGAATTGGGAATTGAAGGGTTGATTACCGATTAACTTGACCTCTGCTGAGCGTATCCCAATCAGTTGCGCTCGGACTCCTTCCGAGAAGAGCAACACCGGCTCCTGCAGGCGTTGTATCAACGCCTGCAAAGCTACGTGCCGTTCCCGCAAGGACTGGTCCGCAACTTCGAGAGCCATCATCTTCCTTCCAATGAGTTGATCCGCCGACGGCTGGAAACCTTCACTGCGGTCAGGTGAAACCTGATCAGGAATCGCAAACTTGGTTCGTCTCGTCCTTCATCGTCGCTGCTCACTCGTCTTCCGTAGTTCACTGTGCCGGAAACAATTCACCACATGATCGTTCACCATGCCGACCGCTTGCATGAAGGCGTAGCAGATTGTGCTGCCGACGAACTTGAAGCCTCGCCGCTTCAAGTCATTGCTCATGGCGTCCGATTGCGGGGTCTTCGCGGGTACTTCCCGAATCGACTTCCAGGCGTTTTGCTTCGGCTCATGGCCAACGAATCCCCAAACGTATTTATCGAAAGTGCCGATCTCGTCCTGCACGGCCAGGAACGCCTTTGCATTCGCGATGGCAGCTTCGATCTTTAGCCGATTGCGGACGATCCCGGCGTCTGCCAGCAAGCTCCTGCGTCTCTTCTGGCCATACGTGGCAACGATGGCAGCATCGAAGTTGTCGAATGCATCACGGTAGTTTTCGCGCTTCTTCAGGATCGTCTCCCAACTCAGGCCGGCCTGCGCTCCTTCGAGGATCAGGAACTCGAACAGCAGTCGGTCATCGTGGACCGGTACACCCCATTCGGCGTCGTGGTACCGGACGTACAAGTCGGTCTTGGCCCACGGACAGCGGCTTCGCTCTTGTTGCCTCATCGCCCGTCAATTTCCTCCTTTTGCTCTTTCTTCTGATAGCCCTCGCACCGTACCACGGGCTGCGGCGGATACTTCGGGTAATCCGGGTTCGACACCGACAATTGGCAGAGCAGGAAGCGTGAACCCTTCGGCGTCACGACCTCTCGCATCAAGGCGCATGTCTCGCAAAGGCTTCCGGTCATCACGGGTCTTCTTCCTCGCCCTCCGGCCCTTCTTCAGCCTCCAGCTAAAATACTGCTTCCTTGGCACGCAGGCTGCCCCGGGAGATTCACGATGGCCTTCCACGAATCCTGTGGCGTTTCTCGGCTGCCGGCACGCCGTGCGCTCCGCCGATTCGGCTGTCCTGCGACGTCTCCTCGCCATTGCAGTCGTTGTGTGCAATGAGTGTAGCTGACACTTTACGCATCTTCCCTCTCAGCACCGAATTCCTGGAAGAAGCAGCCCCGCGCCCTCGTGGCTCGCCGTGCCGATCGCCGGCAACTCCCGCTCGTTTTGGTATGTGCTCTACCTGGTTGTTCCACAAGCCGGCTAGCAAGAGCGCTTTGCGAACAGTGTTACCTTTTCGAACCTACTGCGCCGCCGCAGTTCTGCTCCACCTTCTCGGCGCAGCTGATGCATCTCTGACAACAACAGTCGATTTCGTCCGCCCGGTGGCCGGCCGTCGCGCTTGGTTATACAAAGACGGGGCACATCTACGCGGTTGAAAAAGGAGTCCATGCGATGATCCGCACTCGTGTCGAAAGTAACAGTCTCGGTCAGGTTACCGACCCGGAAGTGAACCTCGATGGAAGGAGCGTGTCATGGCAACCAAAGAAAAGACAATCATCGTGACGGGAGCCTCTCAGGGCATCGGAGCCGGTATTGCAAGAGCCTTTCTTGATCGCGGTTACCGGGTCGTCGCGAACTCGCGCCACATTACAACGTCCGGGGCATTCTCGCCGGCAGACAATTTGGCTTTGGTAGATGGCGACATTGGCGATCCGAAGACGGCGACAAAGATCGCCGAGACCGCTGTCGGCCGGTTCGGGTCGATCTACGGGCTTGTCAACAACGCAGGTATTTATTTCACGAAACCGTTCACTGACTACACGGCCGAGGACTTTCGGTCCCTGGTCTCGACCAATCTCGAAGGATTCCTTTACATCACCCAGCTCGCTGTCAAGCAGATGTTGTCGCAGAAGACCGGTGGGAGCATCGTGACGATCACGGCGGCGCTAGCCGACAACCCGATTGCGGGCGCGACCGCCGCGGTGCCAATGATCACGAAGGGTGGGCTGAATGCCATCACCTACCAACTGGCGATGGAATACGCGCGGGAGGGAATTCGGGTGAACGCTGTCGCCCCCGGAACTGTGGCTACCCCCCTCCACAAAAACACTCCGGGTGATGTCCTGAACAAGCTGTCGCCGATGGGCCGCGTTTCGACCGTCAATGAGATCGCTGACGCGGTACTGTACTTGACGGACGCCCAAACGGTGACCGGCGAGGTGCTCCACGTCGATGGCGGGGCACACCGCGGCAAGTGGTGAGGGCTGAGGTTTTCGACACGCCGGGTAGGTCCCGGCAGGCGTCGCGTTTCCGCCACCCCAATTAGGAGAAGAAAAATGAGCATCAAAGCGTGGGTTGTAACGGGGGCGAAGCAAAAGATGGTCCCGCAGGACATCGACCTCGGTCCACTCGGGGCCGAGGACGTTGAAGTCGCGGTTGACCACTGCGGTTTATGTCACTCGGATCTCTCCGTTTTCAACAATGACTGGGGCATCTCCCAATACCCTGCGGTTCTGGGCCACGAGGTCGTGGGTCGGGTCACGGCCGTAGGTCCAAATGCCAAGGGAGTCCAGCGGGGACAGCGCGTCGGAGTCGGCTGGTTTTCGGCCAGCTGCATGCACTGTCGCCAGTGCATGTCGGGAAGCCATCACCTTTGTCCGGAAGCGCAAGCGACCATCATCGGCCATCGCGGCGGGTTCGCGAGCCACATCCGCGTGCACTGGGCCTGGGCCTTCCCGTTACCGGAAAAACTTAACTTCGCCGAAGCCGGGCCGCTGATTTGCGGCGGCATCACCGTCTTCTCGCCGCTGCTCCGGTACGCCAAGTCAACCGATCGGGTAGGCATCATCGGCATCGGCGGACTTGGGCACATGGCCCTAAAGTTCGCAGCTGCGTACGGCTGCGACGTGACCGCGTTCACGTCGAGCGAGAGCAAATTCGACGAGGCGAAGGGTTTCGGGGCGAACCATGCCGTTTCGACCAAAAACTCGGCGGCGATCAAGAGGCTCGGCGGCAGCTTCGATCTCTTGATCAGCACCGTCAACGTGAAGCTCGATTGGGACGCGCTGATCGGCACGCTTGCGCCGAACGGCCGGCTGCATGTCGTCGGTGCCGTGCTGGAGCCCATCCCGGTGGTGGCATTCTCGCTAATCCTACAGCAGCGTAGTGTGTCGGGTTCTCCGACTGGTTCGCCGGTGGCGATCGAGACGATGCTCGATTTCGCTTCACGGCACAATATCGCGCCGCAGACCGAGCATTTTCCGATGAGCATGATCAACGAGGCGTTTCAACGTCTCCAGGCAGGCAAGGCGCGATATCGAATCGTACTTGACGCCGACTTCTAATGATGCTCGCCCCGCTCATGCCGCCCGGTGTGCGGCAGCGTTAAACACACCTGGAAGGAAGAAAGCGAATGGCAACTCCCCTAGGAAAGGTTCTTTCCGTCAACGTCGGTTTGCCGCGCGAGTTCGAATACAACGGTCGTCCCGCCAGGAGCGCCATCTGGAAATCTCCGGTGGCCGGCCGAGTCGCCGCTCGCGGAGTCAACTTGGCTGGCGATGACCAGGCGGATCGCAAGGCACACGGGGGACCCGACAAAGCGCTCTACGCCTACGCCGTAGAAGACGCACGATGGTGGGAACAGGAGATCGGGAGAGCGCTTGCCTACGGTGAGTTTGGCCAAAATCTCACCACGGAAGGGATTGACGTGAACAATTCGCTCGTCGGAGAGCGTTGGCGGATCGGGACGACAGTTCTTGAGGTTTCCGAGCCGCGAATACCTTGCTGGCGGCTTGGAGTTCGGATGAACGATAAGATGTTTCCGCGCCGCTTCACGGAGGTGATGCGACCCGGGCCTTACTTGCGAATAGTCGTCGAGGGTGACGTGGGGGCAGGAGATGAGATCTCGGTTGTGGAAAGGCCGGATCATGATCTCACGATCCGAGATGTATTTCGCATCTACAACCGTGATCGCCATGAAGTCGAACGGTTACTTGCGGTTCCGCAGATGTCCGAAAGCTGGAGGAGGTGGGTGGCTGATTTCCTTCAAAAGGCCAAAGGCCGCCCCGCCGATGGGGCGGAACCCGGATGTTGCTGAAGCGTGCTCGTAGACCGAGACCCTGAATCACCGTGCGCCAATTTGCTGCACCTTGGCCCGACGCGCTAGCGAGGACCTTGCCAGCGCTGCGGGCCAGGGTACTGCGGAATCGCGCACACTCATTTGCTATACGCGGCGTGAACCCCTTGAAAGGAGAAAACCATGAGTGAGCTGTGCGAACACCTGAAAGGGCTGACCGGTGCTGATTTCCCGGCGCCACGCACACCGGAGGCGTGCGAAGAATGCCTCCGTGAGGGCACCCGCTGGGTGCAGCTTCGCGAGTGCCGTATGTGTGGCCATGTCGGCTGCTGCGATTCATCCATCGGCAAGCACGCGACGCGGCACTTCCACGAAACCGGGCACCCGGTCATGCGCTCGGTAATGCCTGGGGATGATTGGACTTGGTGCTACGTCCACGAGTCAACGGGTCGCCTTGAGGGTTAGTCACATGCTTCCCCCAAGGATCACATGGCTCGGTCTGATGATCGTGCTCATTTTGTCCCGCAATGCGCTCGTTCAGTCCAAGGAACCTGCGATGGCGCGGCACACCTCGTACCGTACAGTGAAAGTGGACGGCCTCTCCATCGTCGACCGCACGAACGTCGCTGCGTATCCCAAGTGGCAGGCATGGTTACAGAAGACGCAGCCAAGGCTATTGGTCCTCTGGGGCAAGCACGATCTCTCATTCGATCTCGGCGAACCACAACGGTACCGCAATGACGTCCCGAACGCGGAGGTCCACGTACTCGACGCAGGACACTTCGCGCTGGATACCAAGGCACAAGAAATTGCGGCGCTGGTAAGTGAGTTCATGACGAAGCAGAAGTAAACAGGACCAGTCGCGCCTTGTCCCAATTACTGCGAGGCGGCACGCCCTCGCGCCAACGCGGAGACTGCCATGAGCAAGAACATTGAAGGAGAATCTCGGAGGGGCGTAGTGGACCGGAGGACCTCCCACCAATCACGACGTTCGATACGACCAGGTGCGTTCGGCGGAGCGATCCGCAAAAAAATCTTGGCGCGATGATTGACAACCGCTCTCGGATCGGATAGCCTAGCAAGCCGACAGCTGGTGTCAATAATTTCCACCGACCGACGAATAACCCGTTGACCACTCGGTTCTCTGTCTAACGCGGCGTTCCTGCGACATTTTCCGCCGTTTCCTGGCCAGGATGCCATAACACGGGAGGAAAAACCATGGCTATTCTGGAGTGGCAAAACCTGATCTTCGTGCTGCCCATGCTCGCAGCAATCCTCTACATCCTGCTAATGACCCTTGGCTTCTTTTGGGAAGGAAGCGGCGACGTGGATGCCGGGCACGACTTCCCTGGCGATGGCGGGCATGACGTCGGCGATGCCGGCCACGATGCCGAGGCGGGGACTGGTGGTCATGGGTCGCATGTCGGCCTTTTCGAGCGAGCCTTTGGACTGCTCGGGATCGGCAAGGTCCCCATTTCCATCGTATGCTTGAGCATCTGTTTAATCTGGGGAGCGGCCGGGTTGGTCCTAAACGTCATTCTGGGCATCGAGACCATGCAGCAGAATATCCTGTTTGCCGCCCTGGCGGCCGTGGTCGGAGCCCGTGCTGTCGCCGAAGGGCTGGCGCTCGTGCTTCCCCGAGAAGAGTCGTACCACACACCCCAGGCGGAGCTGGTGGGCCAGGTCGGCGAGGTGCTCTACGAAGTCACCAGGACTTCCGGCACCGTCCGGCTGCTCGACCCCAGTGGCAACCTGCTCGATCTCGATTGCCGCATCCAGGACGGAACCGGCGTCAAGGCCGGCACCAAGGTGGTCCTTCAGAAGTACGAACCCGGCGCCGACGTCTTTTTCGTTCGCCAGTGGGCCGCCGTCGGCGAGACAACCATCGACAAACAACCCTGAGTGAGGAGAATGGCCATGCACAAGAGTGAGTCCATGACGATTTTTCTGGTGTTGGGAATTCTGGTGGGATTGGCCCTGATCGCGGGCCCTTTTTTCTACCCCGTGCAACCGATGTCCCAGGTGGTCCTGATCGGCTTCGGCGCCGCCGTCGTGCTGCTGTTCGGCATCCTGGTCGTGATCACGCGCCTTTATCACAAAGCCGCCGCGGATGAAGCCTTCGTCCGCACCGGGGTCGGCGGCCGCCGTTGCATCATCGACGGCGGCGCCATCGTCGTTCCCGTCGTTCATGAGGTCATTACGGTCCCGCTGCGAACCTTCAAACTGCAAATCGACCGCACCGGACCGGATGCCTTGATCACGGCGGATTTCCTGCGCGCCGACGTCAAGGCCGTTTTCTACATCCGCGTGCAGAAGGAAGAGAAGGCAATTGAACAGGCGGCCACCTCGCTCGGCTCCATCTCCAGCGACGCCCACTCGGTGCAGAACCTGATCCAGGAGAAACTGGTGTCGGCCCTGCGCACCGTGGCCGCCACGCAAGCCCTCCACGCCCTCAATGCCAAGCGGGCGGAGTTCGCCGAGGCCGTGCAGAAGATCGTCGCCGAAGACCTGAAGCCCAACGGCCTGAATCTGGAGTCCGTGACCATTTCCAGTCTCGACCAGGCCCCCCCGGAGTCGATGCGGCCCGAGGAGAACGTCTTCGACGCCGAGGGCGCCCGCACCATCACCGAGAAGGTGCAATCACAACGGGTGGCGCGGAACTCGATCCAGCGCGAGGCCGACCAAAGGGTCAAGGAGCAGGACGTGAAGACCGCGCAGTATCTCGCCCAGCAGGACGTGGTCCAGGCCACGGCCCTGGCGGAGGCCGACTCGGCCAAGGCCATCGCCACCGCCCAGGCCCAGCAAAAGGCCAAAACCGCCGCCGCCGAGCAATCCCGCCTCGCCTCCATTGCCCAGGTCGAGGCGGAACGCCTCATCGAGCTGGCCAAGGTCGAACAGAACAAGGCGATCCAGGTCGCCAATCAGGTGCGCGAACAGGCCAACGAGGTGGCCGGCGTCGAAAAACAGAAAATGGTCGAACTGGCCCTTCGCAACCAGCAGATCGCCGTCGCCGAAGCGGAAAAAAACCGCGCCGAGGCCCAGGCCAGGCAACTCGCCGCCCAGCGCGAACGCGAAACGGCGGCGCAGCAGGTCAAGACCGTCGAGGTGCAGCTCACTGCCGAGCGCGAAAAGGATAAGGCCGTCATTGCCAAACAGGCCGAAGTCGAACAGCAGCGGATCAAATTCCAGATGGAAGCCGACGTGGGCGCCTACGCCGCTGTCAAGAAGGCCGAGGGCGAACAGGCCGCCGCGGACAAGCAGGCCCGCGCCCGCATCGCCCTCGCCGAGGCCGACAAGCAGGCCAAATCCCTCGTCGCCGAGGGCGACCGGGCCGTGCAGATGGTGCCCGTCAACGTGGCCCGCGAACAGGTCAACGTCGACGATGCCCGCGTCACCGTCAAGATTCGCGACCTCGAGGGTCAATCCAAGTTCGAGAGTATCGCCCGGGAGTTGCAGGTGCAGCTCGCCACCATCCAGGCCGAGAAAGAGGCGAAGATCGCTGCCGCCAAGGCGATGGGCGAGGCGCTTGCCCAGGCCAACCTCAATGTCTGGGGCGACCCCACCGCCGTGCAGCAGATGACCGCCGCGTTCTTCCGCGGCCAGGCCATCGGCAGCTTCACCAACGGCCTGGCCGGATCGCTCTCCCCGGCGGTCGCCGACCTTTTGCAGAAGTTAGCTGGGAGCCTTCCTGGCAATGGCACTCAGCCGCCCGCTGCCCCGCCCGACGGGGCCAAGGCAGCGGCTGAGAAATAGCCCTACCATCCCTGCTGTTCGCGAAGCCAAAGAATTTGCGCGGTGTGATGCCGGCAATGCCACGCGTAGTAGCATAGCGCCGCGTTCAGGCTGACGCTTTGACTCGTCTCGGGGTGAATGAAGGACCGGCCAAACTGCGCTGCCGTCATCGAGCGCAAGAGCTGCGAAAAGCTACATCCAAGACCTCACTTCTTCAGCCTGGCTGCCGGCCCGAACACGAACTTGATACTGGGGGTGGTTACATATACGCTCCCGGGCTTCAGCTGGTCTAGGGTGAGCTAATGCTCGGCTCCGATGGTCGCACCGGGCTCGTGAGTCATTTCGCCGTGAAGCACAAAACCCTTCTTCCCGTTAGGATGAGGCCAGTGCATTCCCTCGTTGGTGGCCTCGACCTCCGTAGCTCCCTTGCCGTCGCCAAGGAAAAGCCTTCGCGCAACGATAACCGCCTTGCTGGCGCTAAGGCGCAGAAGTGGTTTGCCATTCTTGATTGTATCCTCGATTTTTACTTCCCCCGGAGGTAGGACCACGTGAATAACACCCTCGGGGAGCTTGACGTATTCTTCCTCGGCACAAGAAGCAGAGGCGGCAGTAAGCGCACACCCGACGATCAGCGAACCCACAATAAATCGGCACATTAGAATTTCCCTCCATTTAATCGGCGTTGGCTTGATAATCTGTCTAATACATCCGGCTTTCCTCAGGTATTAAAGCTGTGGCAAGTCTGGTCCTCATACAGTAAATGGATCCCGCGCAGGTCGCGAGCGCAAGCTGTTGGCTTCGTCATCGTCTATGAACGCCTCCCGAATAGGATCGAGCTTGAGCTTACGATTGAGCAGCCAGGCCAGGCCGGCCGCGTGACAGGCGATGTGCGAACGCCGCATGATGCGGGCATTGGCGGCCGGTTCCCCGCGCGACTTGATGCAGTCGAAAAAATTACGCGCATGCGCCGCGACATCCAGTCCGCTCGTCTTCGCGCCTGGCAGCTTGAGCGAACTCTTGAGCGATACCGGATGCACCTCGATCCCGCCGCTGTCTCCCACTTCCACCCAGCCTTCGTCCCCCACAAACCGGACCGGACAGGTGCCCAGGTGCTGAATCCAGCCGGTACGCTCGCCGAAAGGCGTCTTGAGGAAATCCAGCACCAGTTTAACCCCGTTCGCGTAGCGGCAGGTGACGTTGGTCGCCGCCGGCTCGTACTCCACCGGCATGGTGTCATCGGCCTTGTTCGCCCATTGGCACAGGTCCACGGTATGAGCACCCCAGTCCAGAAGCCTGCTGCCGGAATCGAAGTCGTAATAGCCGCGCCAGCGGCCGACCACGTACTTCTTGTTGAACGGCCGCCACGGAGCCGGTCCCAGCCAGAGGTTCCAGTCCACCACGTCGCGCGCCGGCGTCGGCTCGCCGGGGAGCCAGGTCGTATCTACCAGAGGCGTGTACACCGACGCGTATAGCGTGTGGATCTTGCCGAGCTTGCCGCTGTGGGCCAGTTGCACCGCTTGCTGGAAATTGGCAACGCTGCGCCGCTGCGTGCCGGCCTGGAACACCCGGCCCGTCTGCTTCATGGTCTCGGCCAACTCCTGGCAAAGAGCGATGGTCAGGCCGCACGGCTTCTCACTGTAAACATCCTTGCCTGCCTTGGCCGCCAGCATCGATGCCGTCGCATGCCAGCGATCGCCGGTCGCGATCAGCACCGCATCGATGTTCTTGCGCTCGAGCAGCTCCCGGAAATCTCGAACCACAACACAATCCTGGTTGCCATAATTCTTATCGACCATCTCCTTGCCGGCCTTGCGGTGGTCTGCCTGGACATCGGCGATGGCCAGGCAACGGATATCAGGCAGGGAAAGCATCGCCCGCAAGTCGTACGTGCAGCGCGGGCCAAAGCCAATAACTCCCAGACCGATCTTTTCACTGGGTGGCACCGCGCCGCCTCGCCCGAGAACATGCGCGGGCACAAACCACGGAGCCGACAATGCGGCGCCGGCCGCCAGGGACCTGCCGACAAAATCGCGACGATTCAAACGTGATGGTCGATTCATGGTGCTTATCTCCAGTCTGAGGAGGCGATTCCACTGTGTCTTGCGCGGGGAAAAATTTTAGCGGATGCGCGCAATTTTAGATAGGACGAGATAAGATTGTCCAGACGAAAAACGGCCTTGGTCTCACAAATTATTGGTGGATTCTGAGTCAATAGGTTGAAACCAACCTTTTGCCGGACTAAAGACGTCATATCAAACCCTTTGCTTTTTCATCCTCGCCGGAGTAGAATTGAGATGGCCCGACCGCACGGCTCGGATTACCCGATGCCGGGGGCCTGCAAAATATCTTTCCGAAAGCCTCGCAATTCGCTGGACCGCTGAGAATAGGCAATGACTGGGGAACACGCCGGCCGCGACAAGCGGCAGCAAACCCTTGCCGAAGCTGAACGCCGCCGCAAGGTCGTTTTGATTGCCGGTGTCATCGGCCTGGCAATCCTGGTTCCGGTCGGTATTCTTCTCGTGAAGGCATGGGGGAAATCGGGCAAAGGAACCACGGACCCGCCTGCCAAGCTTCGGTTGGAAAAGGTATTTGAGCTCTACCAGTCTTACTCCCGGCAAAAGAAGAAACCGCCGCCGAACGAACAGGCTTTCAAGGATTTTCTCGCCGCCCTTGACCCGCAGGAAAAAACCGTCGCACACCTGGGCGACGACGTCGATGACTTTCTGACTTCGCCACGCGACGGCCGGAAATTCGTTATCCGCTATGGGATCGTCCCCGATGTGGGCGGGGCGACCCGGGCCGTGGCCTGGGAGGAAATCGGCAGAAACGGCAAGCGCTTTGTAGCGCTGTCGGTGGGTTACGTTCAAGAATGTGATGAAGAAACTTTCCAGAGCTACCGGAGGTGATACTCATGTTCATTCGCACCGCAAAACGACCGGATGGCTTCACCTTGATCGAACTTTTGGTGGTCATTGCCATCATTGGGGTTTTGATCGCTCTGCTCTTGCCTGCCGTGCAGAAGGTCCGCGAATCGGCCAACCGCGCCCGGTGTTCGAACAATCTGAAGCAGATCGGTATTGCCATGCACAGTTTCCACGACGCTTACGATCGCCTGCCCAGCGCCGGCTGGCGGGATTGGTGCAATGCCATGCCTCCTTTTCGGCCTCCGAATATCCCGCCCCAGGAATGGGGTCAAAACGGCTGCTGGGTCAATTACACGGATGAAGCAAGTCAACAGGTGAACTCCTGGGCGGGAACCGACGGCACCGGGATTCCATGGCCGGCGCCGCCCAAACAGGCCGCCGGCTGGGGGTTTCAGGTCCTGCCCTTCATCGAGCAGCAAGTCGTGCAATCGGCCGCCAACCCGGGAATCGCGCGGAACACGGCCCTTTCAATATACATCTGCCCCACACGGCGCGGCGTGGCAAAGCTGGGCGGCGGCTATTCCACCGCGGTGGGCAGCGGGCCCCTGGACTATGCAGCGCCTTATTTTGGACCCGTCTCCCGAAATCGGGTCGACGTGGCCAATACCCCGGGCTCGACTTGGGGAGTTATCGTTTGGGCCGAACCGGCGGTGCTCGCCCGGCCGCCCAACAATCGGGAAGGCGCCCGCGATAACCGGATCACCTTGAGCGCCGGGATTCCGGACGGAACCTCCACAACTTTGTTGCTGGCGGAGAAGTGGCTCCGGCCGGACCAGTACACCGGCGGCGCCTGGAACGACGATCATGAAATCATGAGCTCCCTGGATCAGGACGGCATCCGCGTTGGCGACCAGCCGCCGGTCCGGGACACCAACGGCAATGTCGGCATCAACGACAACAACCCCTGCTGCGATTGGTGGCGCGACCCGGATGACCGGCTGCCGAGCCCCCGGCTTGGCAGCCGCTTCGGCGGTGCCCATACCGGCGGCATGAACTCCCTGTTCGCCGATGGATCCGTGCGCACTATACGCTGGTCCATCACCCCGGCCGTCTTTGCTGCTCTGTGCAACCGCCAGGACGGAACGGTGATCAACTGGGACCAGGTCGAGTAGACTCCCTTCTGCACAATCTTCACTCAAGCACCACGGCGTCCGCCTCGATCTCCACGAGAATTTCCGGCGAAATCAGGCGACTCACCTCGACCATGCTCGTTGCCGGGCGCATTTGCTGGAAAAACTCGCCGTGCGCCCGGCCGACCTTTTCCCAATCGTCGATGTTCCTGACATAAATTCGCGTCCGAACCACGTCCTGCAAACTCGCTCCGAGCTTTGCGAGCGCCATTTCGATGTTCTTGAGAACTTGCATCGCCTGGGCATACGGATCGCCTTTGCCGACGATATGTCCGTCTTCCGCCGTGGCGGTCGTGCCCGACACGAAGATGAACGGGCCAACCTTGACGGCTCTCGAGTAGCCGACAATGGGTTCCCACGGCGTGCCGCTGGAGTACGTTTCACGCTTCATCTTGAGATTCCGTGTAGGTCAAGTTTCCAAACTTGACATTGAAGATTTACTCAAAGAAGCTCATGAGACTCGTGCGACGATCAAGGTCCGGTCATCGTGGGCGGGACGTCCCCGGGTGAAGTCCTCCACGGAACGCAGCACGGTATCGAGCAAAGCGGAAGCCTCTAGCGCGCAATTCTCCAGCACCTGATCGAGCCGCTCGGTCCCGAACAACATCCCGCTGGGGTCGTCCGCTTCGGTGATGCCATCGGTGTAGAACACGATCTGGTCGCCGGCCTGAAGCCGCTGCACATGCTCCGCATAAGTTCGCTCGGTTCCGATGCCGAGGGGTAGGCCGTTGACGCGGTCCAGTGCCAGCAGGGTTCCGTCCCGGCAGCGCTTGAGGCGGGGTGGGTTGTGGCCGGCGCAGGCATAGGTCAAGCTCCGTTCCGCAGGCGCATAGATGCCGTAGAACGCCGTGACGAATTGCCCGTTCTGACTCAGGTACCGGGTTGCCAGATGATGGTTCAGGTAATCGAGAACCTTGCCGGGAGGGATGGGCGGGCCGGGATGAGTGTGGGCGATGCAGTGCGTTATCGCCATCAACACGGCCGCCGGAGTGCCGTGTCCGCTCACATCGGCAAGAAAGATGCCCCACTTGCCTCCGGGTAGCGGGAAAAAGTCGTAATAGTCGCCGCCGGCTCTCTGCGAGGGCTGGTAGTAAGCGGCGAGGTCCATCGTCGGAATCTCCGGCAACTGTGCCGGCAACAACGACCGCTGAATTTCGCCCACCACCTTCAATTCTCGGTCGAGAGCGCGGTACGCCTGCTGCAATTCCTCGGAAAGCACCAGATTGCTGGTCGCTCGACCGAACAGGTTGCTCAACCACACCAGTTCCGGGAGTTGTTCCTTGTGGAATGCAGCGGGCCCTTTTCTAAGCCGCACAATCATGTTCAGGGCGACCCCTTGATCGAACAGCGGAATGGCCATGAGCGAGCGGTGGCCGGCAAGGTATTCGGCCGCGGGATCATCGGCCGACACGTTCAGATTGTCAATGAGTTGGGGTTCATCCCGGTAGATTAGTTCCGCGAGCAACCCTCCCTCGAATAGCGGCAGTCGGTCCTTCTCTTTCCAGGGGTTGATGTTTTCTTCCCACGTAGTGCTGCGGGTGATCCGGTATTGCGGTCGCGTCAGACCGCGCCGGCTCAGCGAGATGGCTCCATCGCTCGGCAGCAGGCGCCGGACCCGCGCACCATACGACCGCACCATCTCCTGCGGGTCGGTCTGCCGGCTCATCTCGCGCATCATTTCGACAATCATGCCGAGCCTTTGTTGCCAGTTACCCTCTTGCGGATTGATCAGTATCGGTGTCATCGGTGCATTGCTCCCGTGCGGCCGTTCGCATGGCCAAACTTTATAATAAGGACATGGGCGGACTATTTCATCTAAGAACTGGATAACGATGACCGTAACCACGACCCTATCGGCGGAAACCGGCAGCGTGCCGCGCGGCAAAGCGGCGCCGGGCCCCCGCGGGCATTGGCTCTTTGGCTGTTTCGGGCCGATGAAGAACGACCCGCTCGGCTTTTACCAGAACGTCTGGAAAAACTACGGCGATTACGTGCGCATCCGCGCCATACCCGGTTTTTACTTTTTCATGTTGACGCACCCCCAGGCCATCGAACACATCCTGCAAAAAAATTATAAGAACTACCGCAAACCGGCTAATCTCACGAAATCAGTGCGGCTCTTGACGGGCGAGGGACTCTTCCTCAGCGAAGGCGATCTCTGGCTCCGGCAGCGGCGGCTCATGCAGCCCGCCTTCCACCGGCACCAGTTGTCCAACCTTAGTTCGCTGATGGTCGCCGGCGCTGAAGCCTTTCTGCGCGACCGCCAGGCAGAGGAACCGGGGAAACCTGTCGACATCCTGAAGGAAATGATGCAGCTTGCCCTGCGCATCGCCGGCACCACTCTTTTCAGCACGGACATCACCGGCGACGCCGATGCCATCGGCACCGCCTATCGCACGTGCTTTGACTATATCAGCTACCGGATGAATACCCTGTTCAAGCTTCCCGCCTGGTTCCCCACGTACCGAAACCGCACCTTCGCTCAGGCCAAGAAACTCCTCGACCGGGTAGTTCTGGAGTTGATCGAGGCCCGCCGCCAATCCGGAGAAAAGCGCCAAGATCTGCTCGGCATGCTTCTTGCCGCCCAGGACGAGGAAACCGGCTTGGGAATGTCGGACCAGCAGGTGAAAGACGAAGTGTTGAGCTTGCTGACAGCCGGTCACGAAACCGTTGGAGCGACCCTGGCCTGGACCTGGTATCTCCTGGGCCAGCATCTTGAGGTGCAACGCGATCTGTACGATGAGATCCGTGGTCGGCTGCAAGGAAGGAGCCCGACACTCGATGACCTCCCGCATCTTCCTCTGACGCGGGCCGTTTTTGAGGAGGCCATGCGCCTGTACCCGCCAGCTTGGGGAATGCCGCGGGAGGCAATCCACGCCGATGAAATCGAAGGCCTGCCGATCCCGGCGAAATCCTTTATCTTCTTTTGCCTATACGTCACCCATCGCCATCCCGACTTCTGGCCGGATCCGGAGCGCTTCAAGCCCGAACGGTTTCTTCCGGCACACGCCGCCGATCGGCCCAAGTTCGCGTATTTCCCCTTCGGCGGCGGCCCGCGCGTCTGTATCGGCAATAACTTTGCGCTGATGGAGGGGCCGTTGGTTCTGGCCACGATCCTCCAGCAATTCCGTGTTGAGCTGCTGCCGGGCCAATTGATCGTGCCCGACCCGACGTTCACCTTGCGGCCCAAGTACGGCGTGAAGGTAGCCTTGTGGCCGCGATCTACTGACCCCTCGCCCCTGATTGCAGGCTGCCCGACGGCATAAAGGGTTTCGAAGCCGCGCAGATAAATCCGCCCGTTGGAAATCGCCGGTGATGCCGCAAACTGGTCCGGCAACCGGTTGGTCGCCAGCAGTTCAAATTTGCGCCCGGCCTTGACCACGCTGAAGGTGCCGTCGCGTGTTGTGCAGTAGATCTTGCCGTCAGCATAGACCGGTGATGCGCGGTAGCGCGCGTTGGGCAGGCGCTCTTGATAGTATTCCTGCCCGCTCTTCGCGTCCATGCAGATCAGGATGCCCATCTCCCGGCAAAGGTAAACCAGTCCGTCGTGGACCACCGGCGAAGGAACATCCGGAGTGATCTTTGGTTTGCGCCATTGTTCGAACGGGCTCCCGGCCGTAATCATCCCCTTCGCCTCCGGCTTGACGCCGATGACCGGGCCGCTCTTCGCCGTGGGTACGACGATAATATCCGCCGCCGCCACCGGAGTCGTCACAAAGCGCAGCGTAAAATTATAGGCATCTTTGGGGTTCAGGTCGCCTAGCCGCCAGATTTCGCTGCCGTCGGTAAGGCGGTGCGCGGTGGTATAATCGCAACCGTGCACGATCAAGTAGGCATCTTTGTCATCGTGCCACACGCACGGAGAGGCATAAGAATGCTCACACTCCGCCCGGGCATCGCTGGGCCTCTTCACCTTCCAGACGTCCTTGCCGGTTGCCTTGTCGATGGCAATGACCCACCAGCCGCCGGTGTGGAGTAACGAATGATAGAGCCGATCTCCGTGCAGCACGGGCGTCACGTGCATGCCATGTTGGATCTGGAATTTGCCATACCGTTCCTGGGCGTTGAATTTCCAGATCTCCTTTCCGTCGCGATCGAAGCAAGCGAAATCGCCCGTGCCGCTGAAAACAAAAACGTATTTGCCGTCGGTACTGGGCGATGGCGAGGCCTGGTTGGCCTCATCGCGACGGAACCGTGCTTTGCCTTTGCTGAACTTTTGCTTCCACAATTGCTTGCCCTCGGTGCTGATGCACAAGAGCACCAGGTCGTCCCCGTCCTCGCTGGTCAAGAACAGCCGGTCGCCCCAGATCGCCGGGGTGGCCCCGCTCATGCCCGGCAACGCCAGCTTCCAGACGATGTTCCTGGTCGCACTCCATTCGGCCGGAATGTTGGTTTCCGCACAAATGCCGTCATTATTTGGACCGCGCCACTGCGGCCAGTTTTCACCACGTGCCGCAGCAACCCACGTCACGAACCCACATAACGCCAGCAACCAGCAACATTTCACAGTAACCTCACTTGTGGGGCGGGTTTCCAAACCTGCCTGGGATCAAAGTTGGTGGGGCAGGTTTCCAAACCTGCCTCGTAATCTTCCCAATTGCCAACCTGCCCCACTTTTTACCAAAAACTGTTGGCCGCCGCCAGTCATCGCCGCCGGTCCGGAAAAATTTCCATTTTTTTTCATTTTTTGGTTGCAATTACGCTTTGAGAGAACCATAATCGACGACTGCAGAGTCGCAGTTCTTCAATCAACAAATGTTCATTTTCCATCCGCCCTACTCCAGAAAGGAATCCTGCATGTTTCGCACCAACGATTTCCGAACCCAAAAGGGTAGCCGTCGCCGTTTGGCTTCCATCCGTCCTCGGCTAGAGCAATTGGAAGTTCGCCTTCCCCCCGGCAACATGCTGGCCTGGCTGAATCCGGCATCTCCATTGCCTGGTCTGTGGGCTCCCGATATCTCGCTAATAGGCGGAACGGCCGCCGATCGTGGCAGCCTTGAAGCCGCAAATCATCCTGCGGAATCCCGGCCGATACATTCGCAATATTTATCGAGCGCCAGCGCCAACGTACCAGGTTCCACCCTGGCATATGTGAGTGCCGCCGGTGCATTTCCCAACAACCAGACTTCGGAGGTCTCTGCGTATCGTTCTACCGGTTCTACGCAGAATGAGACTGTCCGGAACGACTTCATGAACCTAGAGGACAGCCTGATTAACGCTATGTCCAATTTGCGCCGCCCCGCGCCGGGCTCAGGTGATTCCCGGCTGGCCGCGGATATGCGCCAGGCAGCACAACAAGACGATCTCACGAGTGCGCCGCCATTCGCAAGCGCCGGGAACGACCATACTGCCAGCGCAAACCCGGCGCCGTTGGCTCCGGGCGCCGGCTCGGCTTATCGCACCCAGGATTGGGCGATGTGGAACGCAGCCACTTTGCGGTTATTTGCAAATGCGATCAACCCGCTGACCTCTTTGCCGAACTCGCCTGAGAATCAATCGCCGGTAGAATCTGCCCGCGCCAACTCGAACGGCGTGGATGTCCTGACCTTCCACAACGACAACTTCCGCACCGGCGCCAACACCCAGGAGAAGATCCTGACGCCCGCAAACGTCAATTCCCGGCAATTCGGCCGGCTCTTCTCCTACACGGTCGATGGCTACGTGTACGCCGAACCGTTAGTCAAGTCTAACCTGGCACTGCCCGATGGCAGCATTCACAACGTCGTTTTTGCGGCCACGGAACACGACAGCGTCTACGCCTTCGATGCGGATGACCCTGCCAACAATGGCCCCCAGGGCTATCTCTGGAAGACCAGCTTTACCGATTCGGAACACGGTATCACCACCGTCCCCCAGCCGGATCTCCTCTCTACCGACATCGTGCCGGAAGCCGGCATCACCGGTACGCCGGTCATCGATGCCGCCACCAACACGCTCTACGTCGTCGCCAAGACCAAAGAAATGCGCAACAACGTCGGCCACTACGTCCACAAGCTGTATGCCCTCGACATCACCGACGGCTCGCAAAAGGGCGTCGTCACGATCGGCGACACCACCTTCGTCAACGGCGCTTACACGAACATCAGCAGCGTTTTCGTCCCCGGTACCGGCGATGGCAGCGTCAATGGCATCGTGGTCTTCAATTCCTTGCGCGAGTTGCAACGCCCCGGCCTCGTGCTTTCCGGCGGCGTCGTTTACGTCAGCTTCGCATCGCACGGCGACAACGGACCGTATCACGGTTGGGTCATCGGTTACGACGCCCGGTACCTGTATCAGCGCTCCGTATTCAACACCTCGCCGAACGGCGGGCTCGACGGGATCTGGCAGTCCGGCGGCGCGCCGGCCGTTGACCAGCTCGACCCCAGCCTCCCGGGCAATCTCATTTTCTCCACCGGAAACGGCACCTTCGATGCCGGCCTGACCGGGCCGCAGGCGCTCGGGCCGCTCGGCCAGGGCCTGGGTTACGGCGGCTCCTTCGGCACCGGCAACGGCTATCCCCCCATCCGCACCAGCGTGGCCATTAAATTCGATGCTTCGCGAACCGGCCAGCATCCGCCCAACAACAGCTCCACCGGTCTGTACATCAACGGCCAGACCCCCACGGGCGGCGTCGACATGGACCTCTCCGGCACAGATATCAACTTCAACGCGGGCGCCCAGGCTGCCTCCCCGCACATTTACCAGGTCACGCTGAATTACGACGGCAATAATCTCTCCGAGAATATCACCGACATGACGAGCGGTGTCTCCGTCGGGCCTTTCTCTTATCAGGTAAACATTCCGCAGCAGGTCGGCGGCAACACCGCCTACGTCGGCTTTACCGCCGGCAGCACCGGCGCGAACCGGGCCATCCAGGATGTGCTGACCTGGAGATTGGATCCCAATGCCGGAGATCCCATCGACCATTCCAGCGGCTTCGCAGACCACTCCGACCTGACGAGCAACGGCGACGCCATGTTCCCGGTAGCCCCGGTCGCCCGGCTCACGGACGGAGGCACTGGGTTAGGCGGCGGCGGCGAAGCGGGCAGCGTCTTCTCCCGCTCACGCGTCGACATTCGCCAGTTCTCTACCACATTCACCTTCCAGATGCGCCCGGGATCCAACCCCGTTGGCAGCGGCCTGACTTTTACCGTCCAGAACGCGCCCCCGGGCCTCGATTACGGCGAAAGCGTCCTGAAAATCTCCTCCACTCCCGACCCCCGCACCCAGCAACTCCCCGTGCTGGATTATTTCACGCCGTTCGGTTTCCGGAGTCTCAACATCGGCGACACGGACCTCGGCAGCGGGGCCGTCATGCTGCTTCCGGACCAGCCTGGCCAGCACCCGCACCTCGCCGTGGAAACCGGCAAATCGGGCAACATCTACCTCATGGACCGCGACACGGGTCAGATGGGCAAGTTCATTTCTCAGGGTCCCGACGCAAACCTGCAGACGGTCCCCACCGGCGTCGCCGGCGTCTGGGCGTCGCCCGCGTTCTGGAATGGCCGGATTTACTACCAGGGTTCCGGCGATGTCATGAAAGCGTTTACCCTGACCGATGGCGTCTTGTCCTACGATCCGATGGATCCAACCACGCATTCGACGACCTCTTTCCCCTTCCCCGGCGCCCAGCCGACCATCTCTGCCAACGGAGACCAGGACGGCATCGCCTGGGCAGTGGACACGCACCTGCGCGGCGAACGCAGCGATCTTGGCCCGGCGGTTTTGCACGCCTACGATGCCAGGGACCTCAGCCACGAGTTATGGAACAGCGGCGCGACCGGGCAGCGCGACCTCGCCGGCGACGCCGTCAAGTTTATCGTCCCGACCATCGCCAACGGCCACGTCTATGTCGGCACCCAGTTCCGGCTCAATGTGTACGGCGAATACCCCGATGATGGACGTCTCCCGTCGGCCGCGCCCTCGGGACTCAGTGCGGCGCCCCTGTCCCCCACGCGCGTCCAGCTTTCCTGGACCAACAACGCTGGCAACGCCACCGGCGTCAAAATCCTGCGCGCAACCGCCGGCACCATGTTCACCCAGGTCAGCACGGTGGCGCGCGACCTCACCACCTTTACCGACACCGGCCTGTCGCCGTCCACGACTTATTACTACGTGGTGCAGGCAACCAACCAACACGGCGACTCCGGCCTCAGCGAGTTGATCCCCATCCGGACACCGTTGCCCGCGCCCGCCGTCCAGGTCGCGGACGTTTTTGCATCGGCAATCGCTCTGTCCTGGACCGCGACGGCCAACGGCCACTACGAGGTCGAACGGTCCGCGGACGGCACCAGCTTTGAGCTGATCGACGGCAACATTCCCCCATCACAGACAACCTTCACGGATGATGGCCTGGCGAACGGCAGCTACTATTACCGCGTGCGCGGTGTCAACGCGGACGGCGAGAACTCGATCTCCAGCACCGTCCGGGCCACAATCGGGCCCGCCCGGATTGACCACGAAGCCGGGTTCGCAAACCCGAACGACCTGCAAGAGAACGGCAGCGCCAAGTTCGTGGAGAACGACGGCCGCCTGACCGACGACCTCCGCCAGGCGGGTACCTTCTTTTCCACGGAACGCGTGGGCGTGCGAAACTTCTCCACCACTTTTCGTGTCCGGGTCCATGAGGGCAGCGACCCGCGCGCCGACGGCTTCACGTTCATCCTGCAGGGGATAAGTCCCACAGCGCTCGGGCAGAACGGCAGCGGGCTCGGCTATCAAGGCATCGCCAGTAGCGTGGCCATCAAGTTCGGCATTTTCCAAGAATCATCGGCCGACCCGTCCGGCAATACCACGGGCCTCTTCGCCAACGGCCAGAACCCCGCCGGCGGGATTAACCTCGACGGCAGCGGCATCAACCTAAACAGCCAGAGCATCAAGCGCGTCGACCTGACCTATAACGGGACTACACTCGACGAAACCATCACCGACGAAACCTCCGGCGCGGTCTTCACCCATTCTTACACCACTAACATTCCCGGGATCATCGGAACGGATACGGCGTACGCCGGCTTCAGCGGCGGCACGCACGAGCTCTGGAGCCTCCAGGACATCCTGACCTGGACGTACGATGAACAGGAGAAAGGCCTGCCGCCGCGGGCGCCGGGCGGTCTCCATGAAGTCGAGACGACGCTCGCTGCCACCACGTTCGCCTGGAACGCCAACAACGCCTACACGGCCGAGAGTTTCGTCATCGAACGTTCCGACAACCCGACCACGGGCTTCAAGGAGATCGATCGGGTCAAGCCCAACGTCACGACCTATACCGATACGCCGCCGACTGCTGGCGTCTTCTATTACCGCGTCCATTCCCACAACGTCCAGGGAGATTCCAGCTCCACGCGGCCGCTCGCTATTCTCTTCCGCGTTGCGCCTTCGCCGGTGGGATACTGGCAGTTTGATGAGGGAATGGGAACCACTGCCCATGATACCTCGCCGAACCACAACGATGGTACCTTGCAGGGGGGCGTCGATTGGGTCCCCGGCCGCTTCGGCAACGCCGTACATATTAACGGCAGCACCGGCGTCGTGGTTGTGCCCAACGCGCCCAGCCTGAATCCCACGACCGGCCTCAGCATCACGGCCTGGTTCAAGGCGGACTCCTGGGACGGCGGCAATAAGCGCATCCTGCAAAAAGGCGATAACGACAACCAGTATCGCTTGTTGGAAGAGGGCGGTGTCTTTAAATTCCACCTGTCGGGAGTCGTTAACGGTACCTTGACCATGGACTTGCCTTCCACCGGCGTGTGGCATCACGTGGCCGCGACCTACGATGGCGCGTCGATGAAGATCTACATCGACGGCGTCCTCCGCGCCCAGCAAGCCGCCAGCGGCGTCTTGTCGGTAACGCCCAACAACCTGCACATCGGCGCCAAGACGCCGGGCGGGACCGCGGGCGACCATTTCCTCGGATCTATTGATGATGTCCGTGTCTACGGTCTCGCCCTGTCCCCCGAGTACATCCAGTACTTGCAAAGCTGGGTCAACCAGGATGTGGGATCGGTCGGTGTGGCAGGCAGCGCCTTGTTTACTCACGGCACCTATGTCGTCAGCGGTGCCGGCGCGGACATCGGCGGGACCTCTGATGCGTTCCACTACGTTTACCAGCCACTCTCGGGCGATGGCGAAATCGTGGCGCGCGTGGTCGGCGTGGATGCTGCCGATCCCCTTGCCAAGGCGGGCGTGATGATTCGCGAAACCCAGGCGGCCGATGCCCGCAACGCTTTGCTCGCGGTCACGCCGGATGGCGGCATCACCTTCCAGAACCGCCAAACTCCCGGTGGCGGTACCACCACCGTATCCGATTCCGGTTTCAAGCTCCCATACTGGATACGATTGACGCGGACCGGAAATATCTTTACGGCCTATCGCTCGGACGATGGCGTCAACTGGGTCCTGGTCGGCGGGCCGGTCCAGATCGACATGGCCAGCGATGTCTTTATCGGCTTGGCCGTAACTTCGCACGATGCAACCGTGGCCAACTCCGCGACCTTCGAAAATGTGGCGCTGGCCTGATTCTCCTCCCGACATCACACGGCTCGCCATGACTCGGAGTTGTGGCGAGCCGTCTGCTTGTCAGTAAGAAACAGCGCCCCGCTCACTAATGACCGTTGCACTTTGCATTTGCCTTCCTGTTTTTCGGTCGGTTAATTGACACCTCCATGTCCTCTTAAATCTTACCCTTCGCATCCAAGGCACAGGCGGCCGGCCAATCTCCTTTGGCCATCTGTGCCTCCGGACGACCCTTCGCGACAGATTTTTGTCATCTTCCAAACAGAAAAACTGCACCGAAGGGAAATGCGTCCCGTCCATGGGCCTGCGCATCCCAACGACATCGCCGTCGGCTGATCGCCATGGTACCGCGGCGTCGAGCGCGGTCCAAACCTAGTCCTGAGTACTCAGTGCTCCCTACTCCACGCCCTCAACCCCGAGAACTGCGCCGCGTCGTTGCATCATCGCCTGCAACGACGAACCAATGACAAATGAGTACGCGGGACCAACTCCCAAGGACTCTGGACCACCCGATCCATGACTTTTGCCGACGTCGTTGCGTCGTTGCACGCAACCCGGCCCGGCCGCATTGCGTGCATTGTACGCAATGCGGGCATTGCACGCATTGCACGCAACGGCTGCAATACCTGCAACGACGAAGAGACTTCGAATGACGGCACTGCGTACTCGGTACTCCGTAACCGGCACCCTTGTACCCCATTCCGTGACAGTCCTTTGTCATTTCAGAACATCATCCCAAAGTGGGACACTCCCGGTGGGACCTTCTGCCAATTTTGGGACCTTCTCCCCCATCTCGTTCTCTGCTCTGGATTTATAACGCGGCTCCCAAACGGTTAGGTCATCCCAATGACAGTGGGACCTTCTGCCATGGAGAATCACTCCAAGTCATCGCATGCAAACCTGCTCGTAGATGACACGCGTTATCGCGATGCCCGGGGCTGAGCTCGGAAGCCCCGGTCTCTCTCACACGAACGGTAATAACAAGCTGCCTGAGGTCCGGGGTTTCGGGGTAGTCAACCATCTTGAGCCTAGGCTGGAAACGAAAATTGCTCTCCTCCGCTCCGGCCGCATGGATCGCACAAATGGGATGCTGCTTGTGGTGAAAGAAAATGAAACGCCGCACCCAGTCGACCTAGTCGTGCACCAGGGCTGGAAGGTAATTGTGTCGATGCAAGGCATCCGTTACCTGATCGAGCAATTTCGGCTCTTTCGCGGAAAGACGGCACTGTGGTGGGGAAGAAATAAGAGTGATCATGCTGTTCCTCTTGCTGCGGCCGCATGACGTGTATAAATGTATATTCACAACGCTGGGGAGGCAAGAAAAAAATCCAAAAATATGGCCATGGAGCAAATCTGCGAGTAACATCCAGAAGGACCACCCCGGTTTGGGCCTGTTCGATCCCGATAGATCAACCGGCAATAGATCAATCGGGCGGGCCAATAGATCAACTGGTAAGCAAAATGTGCCGCGCACGCGCACGACCTATTCCATGTTCGGCGCGTTATGATTGAGCGATTGGAGATAGGCGGGTACGTTGTGGAGTACGACCGCGAAGCGACCGCGGCCGCGTACTCCTGCATCGTCGTTTCTGGTCCGGAGAGCTGCGGCTGCTGGTATTGCCGGAACTGGGCCGCCGGCCGCGAGCGGGTAGTGCCCGCAGCCGTCCGCGACCTGCTCACCCGACTGGGCGTCCCCTTGGCCGGTGAGATCGAGGTTTGGGAGGTCCCCGACGAGGAGCACGCACACCTGTACGGCGGTTGGTACATGGTCATCGGCCGGTTGGTGTCGAGGCCGCCCGAGGAGGCGCGAGAGTTCACGATGGCAGGCTGGCGGATGTCGTGGTCGTCAGGGCCGAGCTATGAGGTGTCGCAGTTCGCGGGAGAGCAGGTCTGCGAGCTGCACTTCCTGTCGCCTGTCGGTGACTTTATCGCCCCCGCGGTCGCACCCGCCGAACGAGCTGCTGCACCTGACCCCGGCCGCATTTAGGCTTTTGTGAATTCACCGCTCACCGAGCCGCCGCGGCAGGTGAGCGTGGTTGTTCGGCGGTCTAAGTTTCTGCCAAAGGAGAACCCATGAAGCGTGTCATCGGTCTCATCTTCGTACTGGCCACTCCGCTCGCCCTGGGTGCCGACAACGGGCACGACGTTCAAAAGGAACTCAAGGCCTTGGAGGGGAAGTGGAAAGCCGTGTCCATGGAGGCCGGAGGGAAGCCGCTCCCCAAGGACACCATCCCCGACTTCACATTTATCGTCGCTGCCAACGGCAAATCGACTGGCAAATCGCCACAGGGCGAATATCAAGCGACTATCACCGTCGATCCCAAGAAGGCCCCCAAGACGATTGACAACCTTCACGAGAGCGGCGCGCAAAAGGGGAAGAAGCAGTACGGCATCTACAAACTGGAAGGTGACAAGTGGACTGTTTGCATGACGCGCCCTGGGGTTGCGGAGGACGACCGGCCGAAGGACTTCACCACCAAGGACACGGCCAACGTCGTGTTTGTCTTCGAGCGGGCTAACCAGGAGAAAAAGCCATGACCCAGCGAGCGGCCACGAATTGGTCGTCGCAGGGAACGGAGCTATGCCGAAGGCGATTGGGGACATTCACGGTTCGCCGCCGAAGCATCGGCTCACGCTGACGGTGGCCGCAATGAGGGTTTCGCGCGGCGTGAAGTCGCTGCGGGCGGCCGCCGCAGCTTAGCCAAGTTGTTCGCCGGAGAGAAGGGGCACAATACTGGGGAGGCCCGTACCATGTCTAACCGCCGAGCGGTTTCCGTCATCGAGCTGCTGGTGGTGATCGCCATCATCGCCGTGTTGATCGGGATGTTGCTCCCGGCCGTCGGCGCCGCGCGGCGGCGGGCGATGGAGACGGTGTGCAAGAATAACCTGGGGCAAATCAACCTCGCGGTGGCGCAGCTCGTCGAGACCCAAAAGCGGTTGCCCGACCCCGGCAACAGCGGGGTGGTCGGCGGGTGGACGATCGAGGTGCTTCCCTTCCTCGACCAGAAAAACCTGCGGGACCGCGTTACGCCGGGGGAGCCGATTTTGGCCGCGCCGGACTTCCTCCTGAGGCAGCCACGCATCCTGACATGCCCGATCCGCGCCGCCGCCGACCCGCCGGACGCGACCGCGATGGATCATGCCCACTACATCCTGGTCCCGGTGGCGGGGCGAAAGTCGTATAACGTGTTCGACGCGCCGTTGGATGTTGCAGTCCCCTGGGCGAGCGGGCCGGAAATGGCGTACGCGGATGTGGTTCGGCAGATCGGCCCGCATAACCGGGGGTTCTTCTTCGCGCGCGGGTTTCAGAACGGCGTTGACTTCATGCCCAACAGTCAAGAGGGCCGGTAGACGTTTTCAAGCGAAGGCCCTGAGCCGACCCAGCCGTTGCACCTGACCGCGGCGGCATTACGGTTTTTCGGGGTTCAACGTTTCACCGGCACTCGGAAGAGGCTCGTGGCAGCACTGAAGAAGGGAGTGGGGGAGAATCATGGCACAGTCGCCGCATGCTTCAACCCCCGACACGGCATTCGCGCGACCCACGAGGGCAAGACGATGGATTTCGTGATTTGTTTTGAGTGCTTTCAAGCGGAGGTGTATGCTGAAGAGAAGCGCGATGGCGGTTTCTTGACTACGGGCTCGCCCCAACCTGTTTTCGACCAAGTGTTGCGTGAGGCAGGTGTGCCACTGGCTGAGGCAGCCAAGAAATGACTTGCGCTAACGGCCGCCGATCCAGACGTTGCACTTGACCCTGCCGGCATAACGGCTTTCCAAGGGATGAAGTCTCTGCGGCCGGCCCGGCGGCTGAACTTTGGCGTTCGGCGGCTGATCGCGGGTGGCACAGGAGTATCTCGATGAAGCAGATGCGCGATTTCATCGGTCAACCGATGACGTGGGTTCAGACCAATGCCAAGGAGCGAACCTACGAACTCCGTCTGGGAGACGACGTCGTGGCGAGCCTTCGTTGGCAGAAACCAAGCGGTTCGCTTGCCTTGGGTGAGGCCGCCGACGGAATTTGGTCGTTCAAGCGAGCCGGATTCTTCAGCCCAAAGGTGACGGTGCGCACCGCCGGGACCGAGTCCGATATCGCAGTCTTTACTCCCGACTGGCACGTGGGAAAAGGAACGTCGGAAATGGCTGGCGGGACCAGATACCGGTGGGCCGCCACGAGTTTTTGGCGTTCCGAAATGGCCTTCTGTAATGAGGCGGGCCAGCCCCTGGTTCAATACAAGCCTGAACGGCTACTCCAGCTCGCGGCCGCCAAGGTGGAGGTCACGCCAGCCGGCGCTGCCGTATCCGAGCTTTCTTTGCTCACGGTATTGGGCTGGTATTTAATGCTGCTGCTGGCGGAAGACACAATAACGACGAGTGTGCTGGCCAGCATGATTTAGCATGGCATAGCAGGTCGGCCGCACTCCAACCAACAGCCGAACGAGCTGCTGCAGATGTAACGATAGAAGTCAAGGATCGTCGTAGGTGATGACGAACGGTTTTGGTTACGGAGAGTCTCTGTGGGTCGGCGGTGGACTTCAGCGCGCGACCTGGCTACAACCGTTCCTTAACCGTGCCTCTTCTCTGTTCGTTGGCGTTGGGGAGCCGGTTCCAGGTGGAAGGTGTGGACCAGGTCGAGGGCGGCGGCGCGGAGTGGCAAGTTCTTGACGGCGGCCCACAGGTCGATGATGTCGCCCTTGATGCCGCAGGTCGGATCGAAACACTGAAAGACGTTTTTGTCCAGGTGGACGCTGAAAGTGCGACGCTCGCCGGAGGAGTCGTGCACGGGGCAAGGGCCGCGGCGTTGCTGGCCGCGGAGGCGGGGCCACAAGGCCAACTGTTCAAGGACGCGCTGGAGTGGCAGTTGCTGGCGCAGATGGGCGAAGTCAACCCAGCCGGAGACAATAGCGTCGTCTGCATTTGGTGACATATCCATGTCACTAGACCTGGCCGCAGAGGTGGTCGGCGCCGCCGTGCCGGTACCCGTCTCGGCTTGAGGAGCGGCGCAGGAGCTTGAGCAAGCCGCGGTGACCACTTGCTGATCCGGCTCAGTTTCCGGAGTGTGGCCCGCGGCTTGTTCCTTCGGTTCGGCTGCATCCGTGTCGGCGGCCGCCGAGCTTGCGGTAGCTGGCGATGTCCGCTGCGCGGGCTTTTGCCAGGGGTAGTGGTTAGGGTCGCAAGGCTTGCCGCTCTTCCGGACAGCGAACACCAGACGCAAGAGTTTATTCATGGCACGGCCGACGGCGATGGCCGGATGGTCGGGATGCTTGGCCGGCGCGGTAGGTGCACAACGAGTAAGGTGCGCGGCCATGTCAACCTGCTCGCGTCCTCGAAGCCTTGAGCCCACTTTAGAGCCCTCGCTACATCTGCGACACCGGGAGGCGACCATGGAGATTTATCGGCGCGACACTGCGGTGGTCTTCACCGATCCGCAGAACGAGGTGTTGAGCGAAACGGGGCTGGCTTGGCCGCTGGTGCGGGAGAGCCTGGCGGAGAACAACACCATTGAGAACATGGACCGCCTCTTCGCGACTGCGAAGCAGTACGGGTTCGAAGTGTTCATTTCGCCGCACTACTTCTACCCGACCGACGCCGGCTGGAAGTTCAACGGAGCACTCGAGGCGGACGAGGCGGCGGCAGGCTTCTTCGGCCGCCGGGGGATACTGAACCTCGACGGCCTGGCGGGCTCGGGCGCCGATTGGCTGCCGCGTTTCAAGCCGTACATTGAGGACGGCAAGACCGTCGTTGTCGCGCCGCACAAGGTGTTCGGCCCGGAAACCAACGACTTGGTGCTGCAACTGCGCAAGCGGAAGATCGCCAAAGTCATTCTGGGCGGCATGTTGGCCAACATGTGCGTTGAGTCACACCTGCGCGAACTGATCGAGCAGGGATTCGAGGTCGCGGTGATCAAGGACGCCACTGCCGCGCCCAAGCATCCGACGTGGGGTTACGGCTATACTGCGGCGCTCATCAACTACGCGTACCTGGCGCATGCGGTGCTGCGTGCCGACGAGGTCGTGCAGGCGATGAAGCCGGGGTGATTATTCGTTTGGCCGTTATACGGCATTGTAGACCGCGAGACTCGAGATTCCAGCTCTGTGCATCCGCGTCGAAATGAAAATGCCATGGGCCAACTTCTGCGGTTCCCCAGTTCGGTCAAGCGAGATCCAGCGATCGAGGTCTGGATGCATGAACATTCGGCTGAATTGGGGGCGATCGCGCAACGCTGGTTTGAGGTCATGCGCGACTGCGGAGACGATGTTCGAGAGTTATTGCATGATGGCCATCCGACCGCGTGTATAGGTGATGCGGCGTTCGCCTATGTCAATGCGTTCAAAGCCCACGTCAATGTTGGGTTCTTTCGCGGCGCCGAGATTGCTGATCCAGAGGGCCTGTTGGAGGCAAGTTCATGAGCCATGTGAAACTCAGGCCCAAATGTGATGTCGACGCCACGACTCTCATGAAGCTAATTGAAACGGCATACACTGATATGAAGGCGCGCCTGAAGACTGAATAGTCCGTGGAGGCTTTCGATCAATGTCCGGTCTTGCTAAATTGAGGCTTCACCATGGCGAAAAAACGACCGCCTACGATTGAAGCTTGCAAACGACGAGACAACCGCGTTCTTTGGCTCGACCACGTCGAGTTGCTCGATGAAGACATCGAGTGGCTCGCCGCAACTGAGCGCCTAACTCTTTGGAATGTGAAGGTTTCCCCAGGATTGCTTGCGCGAGTCGAACCCCTGTGGTGGCTCGACATTCGCGGTGGTAGCGGGACTGATCTCGCAATCGCGAAGGAAACCAAGAACCTTCAGTACCTGGCGGTCAATCAAGTCCGCGGGATGTCGGATCTGTCCCTTGTCTCCAAAATGACTACTCTTCGCTACCTGGATTTATACGGGTTACCCAAGGTGATGGAATTGCCTTCATGTTCAAGGCTCCACAAATTGGAACACGCGCGCCTGGGCCAAATGCGCGGTCTGCTGTCGCTTCACGGTTTGCTAGAGGCCCCGCAGCTCCGCGAACTGCAGCTGGCAAAAAAGATCAATGTCAATGAAGCCGACGTGATTGAGATAATCAACCATCCGGCCATCATAGCATTCGATTGGTTTGCGGAGGATGTTCCGGATAAAGTATGGGTTCCTGTTGTAGAGAAGATCGGTTTGCCTGCAATGGACCATATGCATCCGCAGGAGTGGTTCGGGTTGCCGGAGTGAGTAATCGGCGGCCCCGGCGGCTGAGCGTTAACGTTAGATTAGATGCCCAAGGACCGGGCCTGCATTCCGGTGTTTGACAGGATCTCTGGCCGGCCCGGCAGGCGAGCTGCCCCGTTCGACGACGGAGTCTGTCCTTTGTGGAGGTCCCGACCATGTTTATCACCAAGCTGAAAACTGGCGCTGCCATGCTGCTGGTCACCGGCGTCGTTGGTGCCGCCTCGTCTCCACCGACCCCTGAACGCCGCCCGGAGGATTCTGGCGACAACGCCCAAAAAGATCTTTTCCGCCGCGTAGAGGCGCTCAGGCCTGCACCGGAGTTCCTCAGGTGGCGCCAAATCCCCTGGATGACCGATTTGGTAGCGGCGCAACGGACGGCCAGGGAAGAAAAGCGGCTCCTCTTGATCTGGGCGAGCGGCGATGAACCCTTCGGACGGTGCTGAGGGGATGGCGCCTGGGTTCGGGCGAACCTTATGAACAATGAGGATGTTATCCGCCGTATCTCGGAAAACTTCGTTCCTGTGGCCGTCAATATTTACCGCATGAGAGGCGAGGATCCCGCGAGCAAGTTCTTTCAGTCCGTTCAAAAACAAAAATACTCTTATCAGGGTGTGTGGATAGTAGATCCCGCAGGCAATGTGACTTTAATGGCATTGGGCGAAAAAAACCTCGAAGTCCGAATCAAGAAATTCATCGACGACATCGATAGGACCGTAGAAACCTTTGGCCCAATGAAACCTCGTTCCGTCAAATGGCAGGACCCTCAGCCATGGCGCGGTGTCGGCGTGCAACCAGACGGCAAGGTTACACTGGCCCTGTATGTCCGCCACTGCAGCGCCAGGGAATGGGAGAACTTTACCCCTCCCCAGAGCCTTCCAGGGATCGATAGCATCACCTTCGACGCCGAGGAATGGGCGACCTTCACTCCTGCCAAGCTTCAAGTTGGGGCGGCGTTGAACATACCTGGCGCCGTGGCACGCAAATTCAACCGCGGTGTTGATGGGATCTGGGACGTATCGGTGAAACCCGAACACGCGAAGCTGGCACAGCTGCAAGCGGTCGTGGAAGCAGTCGACCGCAAACAAGCTCGGATTCGCCTCACCGGAAAAGTGGAATCGTCCTGGGAAAAACCCTTCAACAATCCCAATAAGAACACGACGCATGCTTGGTGTGATCTCGAAGGTACTGCCTTGTATGATGTTGAGAAAAAAGAGCTCAGTTCCCTGCTCCTGCTTTTCCGTGGTGGGTTGCCAGTGGACGCCGGCGACAAGCAAAGTGGTACACCACTCGCTGGTTTTGCGGAATGGTCTCATGCGAAGTCAGAGCCTCCAGCTAAGCCGTAGGGGGCGAAGCCGGCAGCTTCACCAGAACTAGATGCGCTTTCGACTCCCCACTTAGGGCAAAAGCCTCTCGTTCAGAATTCATTGTTCATGGATTTCAATTGGGATTTGCGGGTATTGGAAGGGATAATTTTCTGATATTTCGTGCTTGCGTTTCATTGTCACATGCACGACGATCTTAGCCATCCCTGATTTACAACCACCTGATACTTGAGGAAAGCCCTATGTTTACTTCATCCCGGAGAAACGGCGGCCGTTCTTTCAGGCCCCGGCTGGAAATTCTCGAAGACCGTATCCGGTGCCGGCGAGTTCTTGACAGCATCATCGGACTTTGCTCTACTGGGTCGTGTTGTAGTGCGCAGCCGAGTTAGAGCGCGCCCGTCCTGCGCTCGCGCGCCGGTTGGCGCGCTAAGAACAAGTTATGGGGCAAAAGCAATTGGATCAACCATGGCCCAAGAAGCACCGGTTCACTCGAAACTGCTCACTGCCGCCGCGCGGTCTGTTCTTCGTCCAATGGGGCTCGTTCAAAAGGGACGTTCGCGAACCTGGCTTGATGACCGTCAATGGTGGCTGTGCGTTGTCGAGTTCCAACCCAGCGCATGGTCACGCGGGAGCTACCTCAACGTCGGCTGCATGTGGCTTTGGCTCGCGAAGGACTATATCTCCTTCGACGAAGGTTACCGTGTCGAATCTTTTGTGGATTTTCGTGGCGAGGAGCAGTTCGAGCGGGCTGCCGCACAATTTGCGGACCGAGCCGCACAAGAGGTGAACCGATATCGGAAGCTATTTCCAAACATTGCCAAGGTGTGCGAATATTTCCTTGGGCAAGAGCTCGCGAACGGGTGGCCTTGTTACCACGCTGCAATAGCTTGTGCCTTGGCAAACAAGCTCGATGTTGCCCGGGCGTTCTTCAAGAGATTCGCAGAGCCGAAAGACAACAACGAATTCGTGGCTAACGCTCAAGATGACTCAAAACTCCTGGCGTCGCTTGTCGGCACGCATCAGTTCCGCGAGCTGATAGCTGACAGGGTGCGACAAACGCGAGAAATTCAAAAGTTACCGGCCGTCGCGCCGATCAGCTTCGAGTGATCGCTGGCGGGAGTGCCCCACAACCAGCCGTTGCACCTGACCGCGGCGGCATTACGGCTTTTCAGGGTTCAACGTCTCACCAGCCGCCGCGGCAGGTGAACGGTGTCGTTACGGCACTGCAGACCGCGAGACTCGAGATTCCAGCCCTGTGCGTCAGCGTCGAAATGAAATTGCCATGGGCCAACTTCTGCGGTTCCCCAGTTCGGTCAAGCGAGATCCAGCGATCGAGGTCTGGATGCATGAACATTCGGGTGAATTGGGGGCGATCGCGCAGCGCTGGTTTGAGGTCATGCGCGACTGCGGAGACGATGTTCGAGAGTTATTGCATGATGGCCATCCGACCGCGTGTGTAGGTGATGCGGCGTTCGCCTATGTCAATGCGTTCAAAGCCCACGTCAATGTTGGGTTCTTTCGTGGCGCCGAGATTGCTGATCCCGAGGGCCTGTTGGAAGGCACTGGCAAGTTCATGCGCCATGTGAAACTCAGGCCCGAACGTGACGTCGATGCGACGCCTCTAATGAAGCTCATCGAGACTGCATACACTGATATGAAGGCGCGCCTGAAGGCTGACTAGCTCGTGTGGGCTTTCGATAAATGTCGGGTTTTACCAGATGATCGAGGCGCCGTATAACAGCTAATTGGGACACGCTCCCGCCCATCCCAACGAGGCCATGATGATTATCCCGGCGCTGCACCGGACCGCGGCGACAGGTAGCATTTGCGATTCCAACGTCTCACTGGCCGCCGCCGCAGGCGACCTACATCGTTCGGCCACGTGAGGAGCCACTGACATGCCACTCAAGGCTTACTGGGCATACGACTTTGCCTGTGATCGATCACTTGAGGACTTACATGCTGTCTTTAATGAGGCCGGCCCTTGGCAATGGCAGTTGCGCGATAGCGCCTGGTATGGAGATTACCTCAATACACGTCCGACCGAGGGCGTTCGCGTGCGGGTCCACGAGTATCCCCAGGCAGGAGAGGCGGGGACGTTCGTGGGGATTCGCGACAAGGGATTCTCCGCTTTGCTGCAAATCGAAGCCGGGAGCTTGGCCGCGCGAGCTGAGGTCGATAGCATCTTTCAAGGGCTACTCAGCAGGGTCAACGTGAGAGAAACGGTCGAAATCGAACCGTACGACTGAGCCGGGCCGAGCGCCGCGCCAAACGCCATACTCCAGAGCATCCATGGTGCCTTCCTTGAGTTCCACAGGCAAGTCGAGGTCAGCCACCGAATTGGAATCCTCCTCTTTCCCCGTCGCCGCCGCCTTTTCGTCCATTGCCTCCAAGATCGCTAGCCGCACCGACAGCGGCAACGATTCAAGCACTTGGCGAGCCGTCGTCCTAGGAAATGCGCATGCGCTGGTTGGCTCTGGGCGCTTCTCCAGGGTCTTGATTGCCCACAATGTGCGGGCCGTCAGCATGCGCGGCGCGATCAGCGTTGCCAATAAGAAACCTTTTGAGTATCACAGTATGCAGCTAGTCTTCCAATTCTACCGGACCATGCGGCATGGACGCTCGATGCTCGCAAAGTCTCAAGAGCGAGGTTAGCATGCGCTACGATTACTCACCAGCCCCAAGACGGGGTTCTGGTCGGTCCCAAGGGTTTACGCTGATCGAACTGCTGGTGGTGATCGCCATTATCGGTGTCCTGATCGCTTTGCTCCTACCCGCCGTACAAAAGGTTCGGGAAGCGGCGAACCGGGCAAGCTGTCAAAACAACCTCCACCAGATGGGCCTTGCGTTGCACCACTACCACGACGTTCGGCAGTCCTTCCCTTCCGGATATCGCTGCCAGCCCCAAACCAACCCCGACTTCACTGCGCCGGGCTGGGGCTGGGCCGCTTTGCTACTGCCCTATGTTGAAGGCGACAACCTCGCCAGGCAGATCAACTTTAACCTCCCGGTCGAGAATCCGGCCAACCTCGCCGCCCGGACCACCGTATTGAAGTTGTTCGTATGCCCTTCCGATCGCTCCACCGGCATCTTCACGATTTACGATACAAACCAGTCATCCTTGGCCCAGGCTGCCACGAACAGCTATGCCGCTTGCCATGGCGTCGGTCCCGATCTGGACGAGGAGCTGGACGACGGCAATGGCATGTTTTTCCGCAACAGCCGGGTCCGCATGGCCGACATCACCGATGGCAGCAGTAGCACCATTGCCATCGGGGAGCGGGCGTGCTTGCTGACGCAAACGCCGTGGGCGGGGGCCGTTAGCTTCGGCACTACCCGGATCACTCCCGGCGCACCAACCACCAATCCCGATGCTGTGGAGGAAGCGCCGACGCAAGTGCTCGTCCACGTCGCCGTCCATACGATCAACGATCCCAATGCGGACCCCGAAGATTTCTTCACGCCGCACACCGGCAATGCCATGTTCCTTTTTGCGGACGGCTCGGTCCGTGCGGTACGCGTCGGAATCAGCCTGTCCGTCCTCCAGGGGTTGGCCACGCGAAGTGGGGGAGAAGTCATTGACCCGAGCGATTTCTAACCGGTACCGACGCCGGCACGTGCATTGGGTAGGGTTGGCTTGCTCGCTGGCGATGCTTCTGAACGGATGTAACTCCTCCACACAGCCGGCCTATCAGGACAAGCAGGGTTTTCGCTTCACCCCGCCGCCCGGCTGGGTCGAACGCGCCAGGGATGATGCTCTTCCCGCCAAGTCCGGACATCGGCAACCGGATCTGCCTTTGCCAAAGCTCGCCGGGCCTGGCGGTACCGTGCGGGAACACCTTCTGGTGCGGTATGATCGGTTGACGGCGGGCAACCTGGCCTGGCTGCGCGTGACGGTGGCTGACCTGCCCACTTCCACGCCTCTGATGGCGTACCTCTCATCCCGCTCGCCGGGATCAAACTGGAAGCGTGAGTCGGAAGCCGACGGCCTGGAAGTCAGCGGCCTACCTGCAGCCCGGATCGCCTTTCTGGGCCGGTGGAGCAACCGAGACTACATCTGCGAAACGGTCGGCGTGCGTCAGGGCGAGCGTGTCTATATCATAACAGCGAGTTTCCCGGCCTCGGACGGCGCGGCCCGTGAGCAGGTACGAAACTCAGTCGTCGACGCGACCTGGAACTAATCGTCGCTTGGTGGGCTTGTTCTCATTAGCACCCGCTAGTAGGGGAAAAAAGGATACTTGTATGTGTAGCCTGGCATGGCGCATTATATGGGTGGGGTTCTTGTTCCTGGCGCTCGTGTGCGGATGCTCCGCGAAGCCGACCGACCGTCCAGCCGCAGACGAAGAATGTGCCGTTCGAGAGATGTTCGCTGAGCTGCAATCGGCCATCAAAAACCATGATGCCGATAAACTCTGGGGATTGATGGACACCAGGAGCCGGTCCGACGCCGAGAAGACCGCCAAAAACATCCAGGCCGAGTACGCCAAAGCAAGTTCTGAGGAGAAGGCCAAGCAAGAAGAGGCGCTGGGTCTCACCCAGAGCGAACTGGCCGAAGTGACGGGACGCAGCTTTCTCAAGAGTAAACACTTTCATAAGAAGTATCATGAACTGCCAGACAGTCAGATCGAAAAGGTAACTGTCCAGGGGGACAACGCCACGGTCCACTACCTTGAAGCTGATGGCGATCACGAAAAGATGATTCTGGTTCGGCAACATGCGCAATGGAAAGTGTGGTTGGCGATGCCAAAAGCAAGCCTGCGCTGAGCCGAGAGCAGCAATCATTGTGGAGGATGAACATCGCCGGAATTGCGCATACGTGGTGCCAACCGCCAGATCTTACCGTTTCGTTTCTCGGCCAACCCCGCTCGCGCATGCCATGTAATGCAGCTCGATGTAAAGCGAATGTATCGCGTTGTAGGCTGCCACCGTCAGTTTGAAAAGCTTGTCGTTAGCTGGAAATCCGCGACGTTCCATGCGTTCCCGAAGCCGGCACAAATAACCCAGGGCGGGCTGTAACGTCGTGTACATCAGTTTGGCCTGCCAGGGCTTTAGCTTGGTGCTGTCCATCGGGACGAGCTTACCCCACTTTTACAGTGATCAATAGGTCAGTTGCGACGGGATTTCGGGTATACTGACAATCAAGAACGGGATGTATAGATCGTCAAATACCAGGCTTCCAGGCATGGTAACAAAAGTCAGCATCGCAATCCGGGTGCTTGCGCATCATTCCCAAGGGAATAGAATCAGGTCGATTTCACGCTGTGTTTGTAGCGCCATATGCGGACGGAAATCGACCGAATTACTAAATTCGGCCGCAGAGGGCAGGCATATGGTACGTGGCACGGCAACTCTGGTCGTCGCGTCGATCTTTCTCGTGTCGTTCGGTGGTGCGGCCGTCGTCATCTGGCAGGCGCTGGCCCACCATGTTCCGCTCTTTTACGTGGTCGGGGGGCTTTCGGTGGTGATCGGCACCGGCTTTTCCCTCCTGAACGCGGGAGTCACCGACGAGTACCTCCGGCATCACTTCGGGGGTGAGGAGAATGCGAGTCGGGTAAGGCAGCTCTGGAGCGGTGGCTGGGTCGGCGTGCTCATCGGGGCTGTAATGATCGCGGCCGAGTATTTCCTGGGCCTAGGCCTGTGAGCCAAAGGCACGCCGCACAACACGCTGCACACCTGCCCGGCGGAGCATCAAGCGGTTGTCGGGTTCAAGCTCCCTCAGCCCCGCCGGCAGGCGAGCTGGGTCGTTCGGCCTGGACGAAAGCGGGGACGGTTTACGGAGCACCTTCTCCGCGGTGGCATTGCGAATAAAGCCGGTCCATGGAGGCGCTGGCTCCACTTCGCGCTTGCAGATATCGCCATGTTTCCGGAATCTCGGTTGCTGATCGCAACGCACCGTCACGTACGTGCGCTTCTCGGCACACGTGCGATCACCTTGTAACAGGGAGTCCGCTGTCGTATCTCACCGTGCCATGAGACACGGATCCGTAGATCCGGCTAAGTTGTTCTGTCCGAGAGCATTGCGCCGAGAGCCGTGCCCGCGTAAGCGCATGAGACACGGGCATTATTCGCACTGACCGTATAAATGTGACCGGACTTGTGCTTCTAATAAAAATCGGTATTCTGCCGGCGTCGTTTCATTGCCATCTGCTCAAGGAGGACAAAGATGAAATTTCAGTGCCTGGCAAGCATCTTCGCCGGTTTGTTAATCGGGGCAGATCCACCAATTGATACCGTCCAAAAGGAAATAGAGAAATTGCAGGGGACCTGGCAAATTATTACGGCGGATGAAGGCGCCAAGCCGGACGGTTCCCTGAAGGATGCTCAGGTCACCATTTCCGGAAATCAATTCACTACCAAATCGGGTGAGAAGATTCTCCGCCAGGGAACCATCATGATTGATCCCACCTGCGAGCCCAAAACCATCGATCTGATGTACGTCGATGGTCCCTACAAGGGAAAATCCAGTTTGGGAATCTACAACCTGAATGGCAATTCCTGGGTTCTGGTTTTCAGTCCCCCCGGCAAAAGCCGACCGGCGTCACTCCAGCGGGGCGCCAGCAACCAGAAGTTCCTGGTGCTCAAATCCGGCAAAGGCTGATCTGCCGGCGCAATCCGCATTTACGCTAGAAATGCTAAAGTCTCTCAGCTTTATCCTCCGAAACAATCAAAGACGAATCGCTGCATCGGCTACCTGAAAAGCGGGGCAGGATTGGTAAGCCAGCCCGTTTCTGGAGGGGAATTGGAATGCGCCAGGGAAGCAAGCAATCCATATCCAAATCTCTTTTTGGACGAATTCCAAAGTCCCCAACCAGTTTCGGCTGCCACTGCTGTTTCCTGGCCTCGGTTGTGTTGAGCGGTTCCGCCGGATTGTCGACCTTTGCCCAACAGCCTTATTCGTATCCGGCGACCGGCAATCCGTCTCCCGCATCGCCGGCCACAGATGCTGGATCGTCCACAACGCCCGCGCTGGTTGCATCGACCGGTTCTTATGGCACTGCAGAAAATTCGGACTATCTGGGCTACGGCATGCGCGAGCCCTGGATCTTCTACTTGAAATCGGGAACCGCGCATTCCCTGGGGTCGGGCGAAATCGCTCCGCGCCTGGGCACCGGTTGGACTATTCAGGCCGGTGCCATGGAACGGATTTCGTGTCCCAACTCCGCCATGGATATTTACGTGGACCTCGGAGCAGGCTTCCTGTCCACGGATGGAACGGATCAAGCCAAGATCACGAGCGGAGTTTTCTTTGCCTCGATCCCGGCAACGCCTGCGGCAATGATCCATTCTTTACAGGATTTTTTTGTGACCCGCGTATCGGAATTTCGGCGAACGGACCTCCACGCCGCGTTGGATCTGCGCTATTTTCCTCCCTTTTTGAACACCAATGAAAACCGCCGGATGTTTTGGGACTTTCGCGGCGGCGCCCGCGCTGCCGCCATCGGGGTAAGTTATGCCCAAACACCGACTGCGGCGCTGCAAGCGGCGATCGATATGGAATCTTCCCCGGATGCCTTGGGGCCGGGACGAGGTGGACGCGATCCGCGTGGTTTTATTTTCTTCAGCCATGCGCGCAAAAACGATATCGCTTTCGGCGTTTTTGGCGGCGTCGGCGCCGGCATCACGTGCCAGGACGTCCAAATTGGTCTTTTGAGGCTGGGATCCGTGACCCTCGCCGCCGAGGTCGAATTTTCCAACGATTGGATGAGCCTGGGCGACTTGACCAGCGGCGAAAAGAGCCTTTGGCTCATCACGCCCATGGTCAGCCTGTCGTTTTCCTTCTAAGAGCTAGCCGTTTCAACCCGCCGCTCCTGGCTCACGCTGCGCTGAGCGGACCGCAACCATCGTAAAACGGCAAAGGCTTCGGCCAAACTGGGTTCAAGGGTCTGTCCTTCGCGCACGCATCGGTAAAAGTTTTCCAGGAGCAATTGCCCCACCGGCGCGGGCTGCGGCAGCGATTGTCGGTGAGAACCGGTTGTCGAGGTCCAACTTACATGCCTCGGAAAGCGGACCACGGCAAGCCCGTGTTCGGCTGTCACGTGCAGTTGCGCGCACGGCCCGCTCCCGCGTCCCCGGCGAAACACAATCTGCACTCCCTGGCCTTGAGCGAATTCCCAAATCTGACTTTCCCATGCTCCACCTTTACCCACGGTGGCCGTTACTGCAACCGGCTGCGCCCCCACCAGCCGCGCGCACCAATCTACCATGGATAATCCCCACCCGGATACATGTCCCCCTTCCTTGCCACTGGATTCACGCAGGGGCAACACGGAATCGCACAGCAAGAACCGGGGCGGTCCCAATTCTCCTTTCAGAAGCTCCTGTATCCGGGTCGCTGCGGGGGCAACCCGCGGCAGCATTTCAACCATCACCGGTAGCTCGGAGTCCTGGACTTGTTGATAGATGGCATCCGCATGATCATCATCGATAGCCGGCGAAACCGCGGAAAACACCGGCAATTTCCGGCGACAGGCCACTCCAATCGGCCAAAGGCCAAACCATTGCCGATCAATGCACAGGACCGCTTCCAGGTCTTTGTCTTCAACCAACTCTGTCGGTCCCGCCATGGCCCGGCTGCGCAGTTGCGCGGCTTCTTTTTCCGCTGTTTCTTGCACTTGATCGAAAACGCCGCGGACCACAAAACGATTTTGCAAAGCCACGAGTGCCGGCTTGTAACGATCTTGCCATTTCCGGCCCAAACCAATTACTCCGATGGAGAGTCGTTTCGTCATCGGTACTTCATCCGTGGTCCTATTCAGGCCGTGACACGTTTTACACGACACTCAAGGCGCCGGGCCGCCAGCGAGAGGGGATAGCTCATACAAAGATACAAAAGCGCGGTCACGATCGCCAATTCAATATATGCGTTGGTGTTGGTCACGAGGATGTTGTATCGTTTGGAAAGTTCCACGATGGTCAGGACGGAGCAGACTGATGTGTCCTTGAATAGTGCGATAAAATCGTTCGTCACCGGGGGCACGACCAGCCGGACTGCCTGGGGCACGACCACCCGCCGTAATGCCGTCAGCCGCGACATTCCGAGGGCAAGAGCTGCCTCCATCTGACCGATGGGTATCGCCAGCAGCCCCGCGCGGTAAATCTCGGCTTCGTATGCCGAATAATTGATTGCCAGGCCCAATATGGCGGCCTCGAACGGTCCCAGGCTTATTCCCAACGTGGGGGGCAGTACAAAATAGATCGTGTAAAGCTGCATCATGAGCGGCGTTCCGCGGATCACTTCGACATACAGCGACAAGACCCAGCGCAACGGTCCGGGGCCATAAAGCCGGCCCAGGGCAATCAAAAGCCCGGCCAGGATTGCCAGCGGCATTGCCGATACGGACAGCGCCACGGTTATCCCGGCGGCCTGGACAAGTAACGGCATGTTGGCCGTCAAAGCGGACGATCCGCGCAGTTCCGTCGATTTCTGGACCAGTCTTTGCTGCAATTCCGGCGACCCCAATTTCTCTTGCATGCGATCCCACATGCCGTATCGCTCATACAGCGCCCGCAGCTTGCCGTTGTTGATGAGTTCCGAAATGCCGGCGTTTAATTCCTCGCGCAGTCGTTCATCGTCCTTGCGAAGATAGATGACGTAGTAACCGGGAGCCGTCGGGTAGTCCGTCAATTCCAACCGCGGAAACCGGTTGGCGAAATAGATCGCCGGCGGCAAATCCTGAATCGTTGCATCTAACCGCGCCAAGTCCACATCTTTCAAAGCTTCAATGGTTCCATCGTATGGGACCATTTCCACTGTTTCTTGCAGATGCCTGGTGACATAGTCTTCCGCTGCCGAGCCCCCCAGAACGCCGACTTTTTTCTTCGGTGATGACCTGGTTCTTAGATCCTCCCAACTCTTGATGGATGCATCCTCCTTGCGCGTGATCAACTGCAGCCCATAAATGTAGTAAGGCATGGTGGCAAGGTGTCGTTCCAGCCGTTTGGGAGTCAACTCATAGCCATTAACCGCCAGTGCAATATCGCCTCGGTCGAGAAGATCCAATAGATTTTGCCATTGTCCCTGTTTGAATTCCGCGCGCACACCCAGCCGGGCGGCCAGGAGATCCATGAGCTCCACTTCGAAACCGGTAACCTTATTGGCGTCGTTGGGATCCGGAAAAATATACGGTCCCCCGCCTTCTTGATCGCCACCCCATGGAAGCACTCCGCTCTGGCGAATCTGATCGAGGGTATCGCCCCGGCAAACCATACTCGCCAACAACGCCAAAAAGGCACCAAATATGAACTTCGAGTAGTCTGTCATTCCTACATCTCCCGATTCGGTTGCGAAGTGCGCATTATGACAGATTTGCGTCGATGGTCTACACCCCGAAACGCATCGCGCTATACTGGCCGTGACATTTGGAAATGACCAATGACTACCAATGACGAATGACGAATCCCCGGCGCCGGCGCGTCCGCACGGTGTTTCGGTCGGCGTCATTGATCGCGATGCCGTCTCCCGGGCCGAGGTCGTGGATCCCTGTCATGGGGTCCCACATGAGGACATGGGAGGCAAAGTTAAGTCCGATCACTTGGCCGTGATTGTTGATCACGTGGGGGCGAATTTGGCGCACGTTCATGTCGCAACCAGTTGTGAAACTGGGTGTTGCGGAGATTTCTTGGAGAAATCTTAATTTGTTTCCCTTCTCGCGGGCAGTATAAGGCAAAGAAACTACGAAGCCGAAGTTTTCCATGCGAGGGGCTCTTTCCAACGCCCGGGCGTTCTAAAGGAGAATACGAATGCACTCGCAACAGGGACACCATCGTCCGCAACGCTCACCACGTCCCCTGCGCCTGGAGGTGCTCGAAGACCGCTGTCTTTTGAGCTACACGCTCACGGATCTGACTCCGATCTTGTTCCGTGCCGGCGGGCTCAACAACCTCGGCCAAATCGCCAGCATGGTGCGAGGCGACGACGGTCTGTTCCACGCTGTCGTATGGCAGCCCGACGCCGGCATCGTCCGCGACCTGGGCGAGGGCGGCGCTGAAGCGATCAACGACGTCGGCCAGGTGGCCGGGGTGGCTGGGGCGCCGGGGATGGGCCAATACGTCGTGTGGGACGGCGACGGGGTCATCATGGGCAAGTTTTCGATGTTCATCAGCGCCATCAACAATGCTGGCCAGGTGGCCGGGTCGATCGACATCGGCCAGGGCTACTCCCACGCCGCCCTTTGGGATTCCGCAACAGGCGTGCAAGACCTCGGTAGTCTGGGCGGCCGGGGGGAAGGCGACGGGTCCGAGGCTATCAACGACGCCGGCGTGGTCGTGGGTGGTTCCTATAACGCGGCCGGTTACGAACATGCTTTCGTCTGGGACAGCACCAACGGGATGCAAGACCTCACGCCCGACGCCACGGAGAGCTTTGCAGGCGGTATCAACAACGCCGGCCAGATCGTCCTCGCTGCGGACGGCAATGCGTTCCTTGCCGAGGGTGGCACGTTCACCCGGCTGGGACAGTGGGTCCCGCAGGCCATCAACAACGCCGGCCAGATCGTCGGCTGGGTCAACTTCCTGGGTAGGGTTCACGGTGTCATTTATGCCAACGGGGTCTTGCGCGACCTGAACAGCTTGATTCAGGGCGGCACCGGGCTGACCGTCTTCATGGCGTCTGAAATCAACGATGCCGGCTGGATCAGGGCTATCGCCTTCGACGCGCATAGCCATTTCCATTCGGTCTTGCTGACCCCGGATGACGGCGGGGCGCCGCGAGGCGCTGACCGCGGGGTCTCTCGGCTCCTCGTGCCGGTGCACGAGGCCAATCCCATGAGGGAGATCACGAGTCAGCCGCCGGCGAGCGCGCTGCCGAAGGGGGCGCCGTTGGACGCCGTGCCTCCGCTGCCGACCGATGCGGTGCTGGCGCGAGCCACGGACGCCGTATTCGCGAGCAGCCACCGGAGCCACACACCGGCTGCCTCGGCGGAGTGGGACGTCGCAGGATTGGAACTGGGGCTGATTACGCCGTTGTCGATGTAGTTGTCCTGGGCGACCGTGCTCAGTTTGGAGAGAATCATGTACTTGCGCCGCAGTCGGGCTTTTACGCTGATCGAGCTGCTCGTGGTGATCGCCATCATCGGTGTGCTTATCGCCTTGCTGCTGCCTGCCGTCCAGAAGGTGCGCGAGGCGGCGAACCGCATGGCGTGTACCAACAACCTCAAGCAGCTCGGTCTGGCCTGCCACCATTACGAGAACACCTTCCGCAAGTTTCCCCCCGGCCACGTAATGGGCCCGTTCCCCGAGGGCGGTGTGCCCCAGGCCGTCAACCACGGCTGGGGGGGATATCTCCTGCGCTTCATTGAACAATCGGCGCTGGCTGACCGGTACCGATGGGACGTGTTCCACTACGACCCGGCGAACCAGGCCGTGGCCGCCGCGCCGCTCAAGATCATGCAGTGCCCTTCGGCGGAGCCGAACCGGTTTATGGTCCACGGGGTGTACAGCTGGGGCGGCAAGGGTGCCTGCACCGACTACGCCCCCACCGAGAATGTCGATCCGGCGCTGGCGGACCTGGGGTTGGTCGACCGGGTCGGGGATTACCGCGGTGTGTTGACCCTGAACTACATGACGCGCCAGGCCGACATCACCGACGGCACTTCGCATACCATCTTGCTCACTGAGGACGCGGGCCGGCCGAGGCAATGGCGCGCGGGCAGCGCCGGTCCGGACAACGCCGTGAGCGGTTGTCCATGGGTCGGCGGGGGTAACGCGATCACAGTGCAGGGCTCTTCAACCGATGGCGCAAGCCGGTTCGGGCCTTGTGCCCTCAACTGTACGAACAACCACGAGGTCTACAGCTTTCATCCCGCCGGCGCCAATGCCGTGTTTGCAGACGGCTCGGTGCGTTTCCTGAAGGCTGGTATAACTGTCCGTGTCATGGCGGCCCTGGTCACTCGGGCCGGAGGCGAAGTCGTCGCAGAAAGTGATTTTTGATCACGCGTCCCTGTCGGGCAGGTAGTTGATACGGAGCGAAATTTCGCGACAATGGAGTTAGTGTATAGACGAGTAATTCGGATTGAGGCCGCCGCGTTTCGGAGGAGGAATGGACTGATGGCTGATCATGCCGTCATGCGCTGTTTGGTTTTTCCCCGAAATATCAGGCGCGTTCGCTTGTTTTTAGAAATCCTTGAAGATCGCACGTTGCTATCTTTAATTTCCTCATTTGCCTTAAGCAAAACAGGAGATTGGGCAAACCCTCCAGCGCAGCCGGGCGACTTTGATCCCTCGACCATCCTCGTCCGATTCAAACCGGGCGTTCCGGCGTCAGCCAGGGCAGGTTTCCTGCAAGGAACGACTCTGGGACGGGAAATTCCCCTGGTACCCGGCGCGTTCGCGGTGAACCTCTCCCCCGGCGTGCGCGTGCAGGATGCCCTGGTTGCGTATCAGCACAACGCCTGGGTCCAGTATGCCGAGCCGAACCCGCGGGTGCACGCGGCACTTATCCCCAACGATCCATTATTCGATCTGTTGTACGGCCTGCATAATAAGGGACAGGAGGGCGGCACGCCAGGCGCGGACATCAGCGCCACTACGGCCTGGGATACGAGTACGGGGTCCACATCGGTGCCCGTGGCCGATATCGACACCGGCATCGATTACAACCATCCCGACCTGTACTTGAACATCTGGATCAATCAAAAGGAGATCCCGGTCTCGCGGCGGGCCAACCTGACCGATGTGGACGGGGATGGCTTGATCACCTTTTGGGACTTGAACAACCCCATCAACCAGGGTCCTGGAAAGATTACGGACATCAACCATGACGGCCACATTGACGCCGAGGATATCCTTGCCCCCATGATCCTGGATGATCAGGGCCGCGATACCGGAATGGGAGGCTGGGCGTATCCGGGGAACACGCAAGATGGCGATACCACACATCCCAATGATTTCATCGGCTGGAACTTTGTCGACAACACGAATCGCCCGTTTGACGATTTCGGCCACGGGACGCACACCGCAGGCATCATCGGCGCCATCGGCGACAATGGCGAGGGGGTGGTGGGGGTCAATTGGAAAACACAGATCGCAGCCTTGAAGTTTCTCGATGCTACCGGGAGCGGTTCGCTTGAGAATGCAGCTCTGGCATTGAGTTATGCGGTCCAACACCAGATTCCGATTTCCAATAATAGTTGGGGTGCTCCCATCTCCTTCTTCCAGTCGCTTTTCGATGTAGTCGCCGCGTCCCGCGATGCAGGGCATATTTTTGTTGCGGCCGCCGGCAATTGGGCGTGGGACAACGATGTCAACTATTTTTACCCTGCCAATTATGATGTGTTTTCCAACAACGTCGTTGCCGTCGCGGCCACGGACCACAACGATGAGCTCGGCGTATTTTCCGACTTCGGACCGGCCCGAGTGCAACTGGGCGCTCCGGGCGTCCACATCTTGAGTACCGTTCCTACGGGTGATTGTACCTTGTGCGATCCGGCGGGTTATGCCTTCCTGGACGGCACTTCCATGGCCGCTCCGCACGTGACGGGGACTTTGGCATTGGTGTGGGGTCTTCACCCCGATTGGACTTACAGGCAGGTTATCGATCAAGTTCTTATAAACACCGATCCGATCCCTTCCCTCGCCCAGAGGACATCCACCGGCGGGCGCCTGAATACGGGCGCTGCGCTCGGACCCGGACCGGCGGGACCTCGAGCAATACGGATTAGTCCTGCGGATGCCGTGCTTTCGATTCGCTCGGTGCAGGTTGTGTTTGACTCATCGATCGATCCCTCCACGTTCGGTGTCAAGCAAGTAGACAGTCTTACCGACCCTTTCGGCCGTTCGATTCCGGTAAATGCAGTTTCCCCGGTGCCGGGAAAAGACAATAAAGTATTCGACATTTGGTTCGAAGCTCAAGATGCCATTGGAACTTATACGTTGGTGCTGGATCCATCCATTGCAGATATGGCTGGGCGGCAGTTGGACCAGAATCACAATGGTATTGCCGGGGAATTTCCCGATGATCAGTTTGTGACCCAGTTCCACATCGTGGATCCCTGCGGCGGCCCGGACGCCTCGCGCCACCAATTCTGCGTGACGCCTTTTGAGGATCTCGACATTCATGGGCAACCGGGCACTTTTACGATCCTGCCGTCTTTCTTGGGTTCCGTGCCGGTGGATCTCGGCGACAATAACTTCCGCTTCTACGGAAATAGGTATTCCGGAGCCAATGCTCTTTTTGTCAGCGGCTCCGGCCTGATTACTTTCGGCAATTCTGATGACAGCTTGCTGAACTATGATTTGACGACCCTACCTCCGGAGGCTGCCATAGCGGTGCTGTGGTCCACCTGGGTTCAATTCATGGGGACCCATGCCGTCGAAGGAAAAATCGACCAGGATCGCTTGATCCTCCAATGGAACGACGTCCCGCATTTTCTGCCGACTTCGCCTCGGGGCGTCACATTCCAGGCAATCCTACAGTTGAACACCGGAACCGAAGACGGGGACATCACGCTCAACTTCGTGAACCTGGATACCGGCGATGAAAATGCTCAGGGCGCCACCGCAACGGTGGGCATCAAGGCCGCCGGCACACAAGGAGCCAATCGGCTGCTCACCTCCATTAATAACCTCTGCCCTTTCGTCCATAGCCGCGGGGCGATCCGCTTCAGCGCGGTGCCATTACGAAATGGAACACACTCAGTTTGGTCCGGTCTGATAACCAGTCTCACCTTGACATCCGGCAAATCGAACCCGAGTCAATTGCCAGAGAACTCCAGGAATAGCATAGATCGAAGCGACTCCTCCGGAACGGACTGGATCGAAATTAGCAGAAGCAAATGGTTATGGGATCATGCAATAAAACCCAGAGATTCTACGGGAGTCAGCGATGAAGAACTGGAATGGCACAGTCCAGACTTTAAAGCTTTGGCGCCAGGCCCCATCGAAATCGATTGAATTTTCTGCAAGTAGTGAAAGGGCCCGGATACCAGGGAACGGTTTTCGGAACAACTGCTCTTCGGTGCCATTGGGGATAAAGCCGGTCCGTGGAGGCGCTGGCTGCACTTCCGGCTTGCGGATATTGTGATATTCCTGGAATCTCTCGCTCGTTCATTCCCACGCACCGTCACGGAGGTGCGCTTCCCGGCACACGTGTGATCAACTTGTTACACAGGCCTCCGCTGTCGTATCTCATCGCGCCGTGAGATACGGACCCGCAAATTGCGCTAAGTTGTTCTGTCCGAGAGCATTGCGCCCTGAGCCGTGCCCGCGTACGCGCATGAGAAACGGCGGACTGGCGTCAATCTCCACCATGGCGACGAGCACGAAGTAAGAGAAGAGCGAATGCCCCCGTTTCAATTAAGACAAGCGTGACGATTTCCAAAACCGCTCCCCGAGCATGATGACACCGGTGGTGCAGCGGTATCCCTGACAGGCGTCGCACAAGCCGCGATTGTAGAGTCGAAAGGGTTTCGCCGGGATACGTCGCACGCAAGGCGATATGTCGCAGGGGTGCGCGGGGCGCAGCGCAACGTATTTTTCATTCGGATTCTGTTTTGTTACTACCAGACTGTCATAATCGTCCATGAATGCCCGTTCTGTCCTTTCCGTTAGGCAATTCACTCCATAAAAAAGCGTGGCCCGTCCGGTTGCTGGCGCGGCGAGCCTCGCACCATGTCCCGGAGCCACACCTGTCCGATTGCCATTGGGGGCCATTCGGTGTGAGTCATCCACGGCTTCAGTAGGAGAGTATTCCATGCCGTCGATTTCTTCGTGTCGTGCCCGCCTTTGCCTGGAAGCCCTGCCCGAACGATGTCTGTTGAGTTTCGGGCTGGGGCCCACCGTCCAGGTTTCCCAGGACGACCCGTTCTCGAATTGCACCGCGGATGACCCCGAGCACCCGTCGGGCAGGGGCACCCTCTACCCGGCGACCGCGCTCGAAACCTTCATGGCAGTGGACGCGACCAACCCCGATCATATCGCCGGCATCTGGCAGCAGGACCGCTGGTCGAATGGCGGAGCCCGCGGGCTGACCGTGGGAATCAGCTTTGACGGCGGCCAGAGCTGGAAAGATGCGCCGCTTCCGGGGCTTACCCTGTGCGCCGGCGGTCCTGCGCAGCGCGCATCGGATCCGTGGATCGCCTTCGCGGCCAACGGCGACTTGTTTGCCGCCGCCCTCCGACTCGGTCCGAACGCTACGGTCGTCACAGTGTCCAAATCGACCGATGGCGGCCTGAACTGGCACGCACCTGTGGTGATCCCGAACTCTTTTGGGGCGGACAAGGAATCGATCATGACCGACCCCTCGGACCCGCAGACGGCTTACGTCGTCTGGACCGGCGCGTACTCCCGCACCACGGACGGGGGCCAGACTTTTACGCCGGCGCAGGGCCTTCCCACCGGCGGCGGCAGCCAGATCGTGGTTTTGCCGGACGGGACATTGGTGGATTCCGACGGCTGTGGCGTGCTTCGCTCGACCGATCAGGGCAAGAACTGGGGACCCCGGATCCGGATCCCCAATTGCAGCCCCCACCAGGTACTCGACCCCAATACGCACCAGACGATCCGCGCCGGTCTGGGGCTCGGTGACATCGCCGTGGACCCGAACAGCGGCATCCTGTACCACGTCATCGAGGACGCCACTTTCAGCGCGGGGCAGCATGACAACATCGCCTTCACCCAGTCAATGGATGAGGGTTTGACCTGGTCGACGCCGGTCGCGGTAAACCAGACCCCGACCGACATCCCGCCGCTCGACCAACAGGCGTTCCTCCCAGCCGTGCAGGTGGCCGCCGACGGCACCGTGGGCGTCACCTATTATGATTTCCGCTTCAACCAGCAAGGGCCGGACCTGCCGACCGATTACTGGTTCGTTCCGGGTACGCCGGACGGCTCGGGAGGGATCACCTGGGGCGATGAGCTGCGCCTTACGGACAGGTCCTTCAATTTCGAAGACGCTCCGTTTTCGGTGTATGGGAATTTCGTGGGCGATTACCAGGGACGGGTCCCGGCCGGCAATGACTTGCTCAACCTCTTTGCCCACCCGGACGCGGGACTCGGGGACGTGGTCTTCTTCCGGAGAGTCATCAACCTTGGTGACCGCCCTGTCGGCGCAAGAACGACGAATGAGAATCCGGCTCATCCTTCATCCCTCATCGCTCCTCCCTCCCTCATGCCGGTCGATTCCGATCGTTGCCCGGTTGTCTTCGCACCGGTCCATCCCGCCAGTCAGCCGCCGCCCGTGGATGTGCCGGCTTGGCCGGACCTCTCGTTGAACGCTTCTGAGCCACGTGCCTCCCAGTTCGCCCGCGACAGCCACGAGCTGAAGCACAGAGCGCCATTACAGTCCCCGGACGTGACCGTGCTGGACTTGGCATTCAGCGATTAAAATGGCGCCCGCGGCAGGTGACTGCAAGAGGCTGATCCACTGCACAAGGGTTCGCTGCTTATGGCTGCACCTTCCGGCCTGACCAGGTTCACAACTACCCTTTGCGTGGGTCCCCTTCCAATTCCTTACCGCGGACAACTATTTCCGAGCCTTTCGTCTGGAACGCACGGCCTTTTATCAATTTTACTTGGCGTTTTCCGTCACGGTAATGCTGCGAATTTCCATTTTTTCGACCGGGCGGTCATTCTTCGTGGGGACGTTTCCGATTGCCCGCACCGTCGTCATTGATTCGTCATCCGCCACCGCGCCGAAGGCGGTGTAATTGCGATCCAGGTGCGCATGTCTTTCCAGGCAAATGAAAAACTGTGTTCCGGCAGAATCCGGTTGTTGCGATCGCGCCATCGATAGCACCCCGGCCACGTGCGGCGTGGGGTTGAATTCCGCCTTAATCTTATAGCCCCCGTCGCCGGTGCCCGTTCCCTGGGGACAGCCTCCCTGGATCATGAAACCCTTGATGACCCGGTGAAAGATCAAGCCATTGTAGAAGCCGATCTTGGCCAGCGCAAGAAAATTCTTCACGTGGCCCGGGGCCACCTCCGGAAAAAATTTGAGCCGAATCGGTCCCTTGGTGGTATCCAGTTCGGCCTGGTAAATTTTGGCGGCAAGGTCGAGCGTCTTCTGCATGTCTTCCACTTGTGCTTTCACATTGGCAGACAAAGGGCACCGTCCTTTCTTTTACTTGCTTACTTCCCCGGTGTGGATCGTTACTTTGCGCATGACCACGGGTTTTTGCGGGCGATCGCCTTCCGGGTATTCCGGATCGTTGCGCACTGGCAACGACAATATCTTCCGCGCGACGATCAAACCCTTGGTCACTTTGCCGAAGACGGTATAGTTTCCGTCCAAAAACGGCGCCTTGTGCAGATTAATGTAGAACTTGCATGCTGCGGTGTCCGCTTCTTCCCCGTGGCTGGCCCCCACGGTTCCTTCTTCGTGTAGGGCGTCGGCATTGAATTCAGGCTTGAGCCAGTAGCCGATGCTCCCATATCCTGCATCGCCGGTGCCTACGGGGCAACCGGCTTCGATGATCTCGACTCGATCATCCGGCCGGCCTTCCACCGCCTGGTGAATGGTGCGTTCAAAGACTAGGCCATCGTAATAGCCTACCCGGGCGAGTGCGACAAAGCTGCGCACATGGTTCGGCGCCAGGTCGGCGCGTAAAGAAATCTCGATTTCTCCCAGTTCCGTTTCAATAACGGCTCGATAGGCCAGGGGTTTGCCCTGGGGGGATACGTACTTGATTTCATCCCATATGCGGACAACTTCGGTATACAATTTGCCAACTGATTTATTCGTCATTGTCAAATCGGGAGGCCGCTGCCAATTGGCGGGAGGGTCGGCATACGTGGCCTCGGCAAAAGACTGATGCATCCGCGGATCCAGGTCAGTCTTTTGATTGGCGGGTGCCGGTTCTTGTGCCTCGACCGAAGAATTGTTGACCGCGAGCCGTGGCAGCGCCGGTTCATTCTTGCCACAGCCCCCGAAAACACATATTGCGCCTAGACCAAATAACGCTTTATAAAGAACTCTCCATTTTCTCCGGTTTACGCTTTTTGCCATGATTCTTCCTCCTGAAGACCAATCGGCATCGTCCCTATTGCCGGAGTATCGATCCTATTCGAGCTGTGCCTTAAAAACCATCTCAAAAAGGGGTCAGACCCCCTGTTTGAGATAGTTTCTTAGGGTCTATTGGGAACGAAGAGTGCCCGCATCTGATTGACCGCCTTGAGAATCTTGCAATACAATAGGTTCTTTGGGCGCTCATTCACCATTCCCAAGGTATCGTTCTTGACTCGTATTTTGCTCAGCATCTTGGCGTTTTTGTTTCCCATCGGAGTTTATTGCTGGGTCCTCGGACGGATCAATCGCCGGAAGCATCCCGTCGTGATTTCCGGCATGCAAGATTGCGCCGGCTTGCTGCTCGCACTATCGGGTTTCTTGCTATTCATCTGCCCGAGCATTCTGACCGGTTTCAACTACCGGCCGCGCGATCTCTGGCTTTACAACTACTTTGGCTTCGCGAAGACGATCGGGTCGAATTGGGCGTGGGTCTGGTGGTTGTCGCTGTGGCTCATATATTTGGCCTTGGTAATTGGAGGATCCATTTTTTTGTTGCGGAAGCGGCATTCCGTCACCTGTATTTACAACGTTGACCCGCAAGTGGTGGAAACATTGTTAGCCCAAATACTCATGCGCCTGGGTTTCGAGTGGGCTCGAGAGCAAAATCAATGGTTTATCAGCGGCAGGCCTCTTTCGGCCGATCTTTCGGCGCGGGAAACGTATCCCGCTCCTCACTCGCCGCAACTGGCTGCCCATGCCCTGGTGACTGCCGGACCAGGCCACGATGGTCCGGCACCGCCATTCGACAACGCTGCTCCCGCTGAGCGGTGTCCTGATCCTCGTTTCCAGGACATCTTGCTGGAACTTGAACCCTGGCCGGCAATGCGCCACGTCACCCTCCAATGGGCTCCCGGTACCGAAACCTGGCGCCATTTCATTGAACCGGAATTGTCGCAGCGTCTGGCTCAAGTGCGAACGTTAAAAAACCCCGTAGGCAAGTGGTTCATCGGGCTGTCCGCGGGGATTTTCGTGTTTCTTTTCTTTGTGACCGTTCTCTACAAATTGCTACTACTGTGGGGCTTTCGTGTAGGTATTTAGTTTTTCCTCTTCCAGGAGATCACTTCGCGAATAATTTCGTCCAACCCATAATGCGCTCGATAGCCGATGGTCTTGCGGACCTTGTTCAGATCGGGGACCCGGCAACGGATATCCTCAAAACCCGGAGCGTAAGCATCGGTGTACGGAGTGTGCTCAATGGCCGGTTGGGGAACAAAGGCTCGGGCCACGGCCTCCGCTAACTCGCGAATCGTCACAGGTTGATCGCTGCCCAAGTTAAATACCTCGCCCAGCGCGTCCGCGCAGGCCATCAAATCGATTATTCCGCGAACCACGTCGCTGACATGGCCGAAGCAGCGCACCTGGCGGCCGTCGTCGTAGACCAAGAGCGGTCCCCCGGCCAGCGCCTGATCGATGAACCGGGGCAGTACCATGCCGTATTGCCCGACCTGGCGCGGGCCGACCACATTGAACAATCGACCCACAATTACGGGCACATGGCCGCGCTGATGATAGGAGAGCGCCAAATATTCATCGAGTGCCTTGCTGCACCCATATATCCAGCGCCCCTTGGGAGTCGGTCCCAATACCAGGTCATCATTCTCGGCAAGAGGCACATTGGGGTTTTTGCCGTACACTTCGCTCGTGCTGGCGAGAAATAGGGGTATCTTTTTTCCCTGAAGCTGCCGCAGGATGGACTCCGTCGGCCCCACATTGGTGGCCACCGTGCGCATCGGATCGTCAAGCACGAGGCGCACTCCCACCGCCGCCGCGAGGTGAAAGACTTCATCGGCGCGCCCGATTAACTCCAAGAGGCGCTTTTCATTGCCAATCGTATCTTCGACAACTACTAGGTTGGGATGGCGAACGACGGGCTCGAGGTTTTGGAGCGAACCGGTGGAAAGATCGTCAATTACCAGTACTCGTCGACCGGCTGCGAGCAACGCCTCCACCAGATGACTGCCGATGAAACCTGCTCCGCCGGTGACCAGGCTGGTTTTCATGAAACTCCTAATCGTGTAACCGGAAAAGCTTGGCTAGCGCTTCCAGCAGCGTGTGCCCTCCACTTTCGTGAGATTCTTCCGTAAGGGCCGAGATCGGGCCGTGCAGAACTTGGTTCTGATACAGGCGAAAAGCGCCTTCGATATAAGCGCGGTCCGCCGCGCCAAGCCGTCCGTCCAGCCGGTCCATTAACCGGCTTACAATTGCCTTGCGTTTGGCCTCAAATTCTTCCGTCAGGCGAGCAATCACCGGACCATGGCGCCGGCGATTCCAGTCGGTTATGAATCGCTGTTGCTCCTGTTCCACAATCGCTTCCGCGCCGGCGGCGTGCTTGAGACGTTCCTGCAATTTCCGTTCGCGGAAACGCTGCAAATCGTCGATGTTGAACACGAAGGTCCGGTCGCCGTCGTGAATCTGGGGATCGAAATCGCGCGGCACGGCCATGTCAAAAATGACGACGGACCCTCCGGACCGCCGAGCCTGAATTTTATCGTACCGCTCCCGGCTGACAATTGGTTCCTGGCTGCCGGTGGTGCTTAACACAATATCGGCAGTAGCCAGGACGTGATCCAATTCTTCCCAGGGAACTGCCGTGCCGCCGCATCCGCCGGCCAATTCCACGGCTTTTTTCAGATTGCGGTTGGTCAACAGAATCCGGCGCGGTTGCAATTCTCGTAAATGCCGGAGCGTCAACTCTCCGATTTTGCCGGCGCCGATCACAAGGACCGTTTTGTCACCGAAATGGTCGAAGACCTGGCGGACATACTCGACAGCAGCGCTCGAAACGGAGACGTGGCCTTGGCTGAGGCCGGTCTCACTGCGGACCCGGCCCGCCACGCGCGCTGCTCTTTGGAACAGCGCGTTGAAAAGCGGCCCCACGGTCGCTCGGGCCTTCGCGAGTTCATACGCCCGTTTGACCTGTCCGGTTATTTGCGCTTCGCCGATGATCATGCTGTCCAGGCCCGCGACTACGCGAAACAGATGGCGAACGGCCTCCGCATCATGAAATTGGTAAAAATGACCTGCCAATATCGACCGATCCAGATGGTGGCATTCGGCGAGGAATTCCGTCACCAATTCCGGGTCCGGAGGGTTGATCGCGCTGGGTCGCGCCAGGTACAATTCGATGCGGTTGCAAGTGGCAATGATAACCGTTTCACAATCGTAGCGGCTGTTGAGTTCTTCCAGGGCCAGCGCAAGTTTCGTCTCGTCAAAAGCCAGGCGTTCACGAAGCTCCAGCGGACTGTTGCGGTAATTGCAACCGATTGCCAATAATCTCATCGCAGGCCTCCCACCGTAGTGTGTTGAGAGGCAAGTGTGAACACCAGTAACCCAAACGCGAGAATGGTAAGCCAGGCGACGTGCCGGCCGCGTAGATGAATGCCGTAGCGCAACAAGAGAAGAATGGCATAAACGAACCAGAGAATTCCCCCACCCCAGATCCTGCGATCGTGCCAATTGGCCAAGGAAATTTCCGACTGCTGGGCAAACAACGCGACTCCAACAATGACGCCGCCGGTTAGCAGGGGAAAGGCCAGATTGATTGCCCGGCGATTCATGGCCTCTAATCGTTCCAGGCTCAAGAGGCGGATGCCTTCCCCCGGAATCGCTTTGGCCTTGAGGCGCTGAGCCTGGATCAAATACATTACGCTGGCCAGAAAACCGACACAGACCCCAACCCCGGCCAAAAGCAACAAACCGCCGTGAATCATTCTCCAAAACCGCTCGCCGCGCAGAGACTCTAGGTCCAGAATTCCAGGACCATCGGATGGCTTGGGGTTGACGTCGGCGAGTAAAATGAGTCCCACGACAACCGGCAACACGAATACGGCCCAGGCCCGGTTGCGATGATGAATCGATCCGTAGAGATAGAACACTGCCAAGATCCATGCCAGAAAAAGCAGGGATCCGTATTGGGAGGAAAGCGAAAGCGGCTGGTTCAGGAGGAACAAGGTGTGTGCCACCAAGCCGGCGCTCCCGCAGGCGGTTCCCATCAGCCGGAGAATCGGCCGCGGCTGGAACATTTGTATGATTTCCAGCACCAAGGCAAGCAGGTAACTGGCCTCGAAACAAAATAAAGTGATGCGTTCCAGCGGCATACAGCCATCATTATAGCGGACGATTGCTTCGTCGAACCAAAAGCTCGATTAGTCGGCATGAGGATTGTTATTGCCGTCGGCCCGGTTCAAGTACTCGTTGATTTTCTTGTGCAAGGTGTTGCGGTTGATACCCAGCCGGGCCGCGGCTTTTACCTGAACATTGTCACATTGCAACAAGATTTGTTCGATCAGTTCTCGCTCAACCCCCCCGACGAGCCGTTGGTATAATTGGCTCTCATCATGCGGTGAACTCTGGATACCTGCCCGGACTAGCTTTTGAATCAAGACGGGAATATCATCGCTGCGCGACCGCCCCATGCGCGGATGCCCACCCCGGCCGCTGGGGCTCGCCAATAAGTCGGCAGTAAAGGTCCGGCCGTGAGACAGGACGACTGCCCTTTCGATACAGTTTTCCAGCTCTCGAACATTGCCCGGCCAGTCATGCGCCAACAGGATCTTTAGCACGTCCTCCTTGAATTCGACAGGATCGCGCCGGTTTTCCTCGCTATAATGCTCCACGAAATGCTGGGCCAGTGCCGGGATGTCCTCGCGACGTTCGCGCAGGGGCGGTAAGTAAATTGGGACGACATTCAGCCTGTAGTACAAATCTTCGCGGAAGCGGCCGGCGTCGATTTCATCTTCCAGGAATTGGTTGGTGGCGGCGATGACGCGCGTATCTACTTTAATCGTTCGACTTTCGCCCACGCGCTCAAATTCCCGTTCCTGCAATACGCGCAGCAGTTTCACCTGCAGTTTGGCGCTCATGCTGCTGATTTCATCGAGGAAGATGGTGCCGCCGTGCGCCGCCTCGAAGCGGCCCGTCTTATTGTCCAGGGCTCCGGTAAATGCACCTTTGACATGGCCAAACAATTCACTTTCGAGCAGGCTTTCGCTCAGAGCACCGCAATTGACGCGGACGTAAGGGCCATCCGACCGGGGGCTCAGACGATGGATCGCCCGTGCCACCAGTTCTTTCCCTGTGCCGGTCTCTCCCACCAAAAGCACGCTGGCCGGCGCCGGCGCCACCAGTCGAATCAACCGGTAAACTTTCCGCATCGCGGGCCCGTCGCCGATAAGTCCGGGCAACGGGCTGTCGCTGGGATCGGACTCTTTGCGGACATTGGTCATGGTGATTCTTATTCTATACCTTTCTCCGGAAGGCTTTGCGACAGAGTTCTACCGCGCGCGGCGAGCAGTGCGGCCAGGTGATCGGCCGAAAGTCGCGGTTCATCCATGATCAAGCTCCCCATTTCATTGCGCACGAAATCGAACAGACCGTCTCCCGTCCAGCCCTGGCTGAGGAGCTTTTTGCCGATTTTCTCCAGGCAATGATCGCGCAACAGCGTCGTCTGGCGGGAAACGGTGCCTTCATGAACGCCCAGTAAATGGGCTACCTCTCGCTGGCTCAAGCGGTAACGCAGGCGCAATCCAAGAATCAGTAATTCGTTTTCGTTCAGTTCTCCCAGCCATTCCCGCGCCGCCAGGCAAAATGCTTCATGCCAGTGGCCGTCGGTTTGTTGCGGTAGCGGCATGGCCAAATCATCCTCGGGCAATGCTTGAACTCCCGTTCGGCTGCGCAATTGCGAAATGTGATAATTTTGAAACACGCGAATGAGCCAAGGAACCAATGGCCGCTCGCCATCGTAACGGGCCAGTATCGGCAGCGCTCCGGGAGAATCCGCTACTAGCAAATGGCTCCAGAAGTCCGCTACGGCGCTGTCCTGATGTTCTTCATCGCGCGGGTAGAGGCGGATCGCCCGAGCCCGTAGAGCATCCACCAGTAGACAGTCCGACCGGCTGGCGCGTGCCGCGAACAGATGGTCCCAGGCTCGCGAGTTCCCCTCCAGACAGGCAATCGCCAGGAACCAGTCGAGAGGATAAAGGTTGTCCAGGTATTTTTGCCAGGTGGCATCCGAAATCTTGTTTCGATAAAGGTCGAAGGTTCGTTGCAAATGTGATTCGAGCTTTTCAGGGACTAAATTCAGTGCCGGTAATTGCAGCCGGCAAAAATGATAGAGCGCCAGAATATACCGGACATCAGGATTGGCTGAACGAATCATTGTAAGCTTTGCGCACTCACCACACCGGCAGGAGCCCCACTGGAAAAATTCTAACGCTGCTAAGCTCCCGGCTAAACAGAGACTATTTTATACTTTTTCCCGAAAGACGTAAGTCCTTGCAAATCACCAAATTAGAATCGCCGATGAGGAGGCGAAATTCGTCGCGCAAGTTCTCGCTGGAGGGGGCGTTCGTAAAACAACGGGACGAACAAGACACGACGTCGGACTTGGAGGAAAATCATGAAAACTTTCTTTGTTGGTACGGTGGTGGCAATCGGCTTGGCCCTTGGGATAATGCCGAATGATGCATCGGCTTTCTGGGCCGTGCGCACTGCGTATCGAATTGATCCGATCTCCGGGGTAACGGTGGCTTATTCGGAGCAATATTGGGTGCCGGAAGTTGTAGTTGCTCCGCCGACGGTCGTTTACACACCGGCTTACCGGGTATATTCCCGACCCTACTATGCGGTCTACCGGGGACCGTTTTTTGCTCGCCCCGGAGTGGAAGTGAATTTTTTCTTCCGAAGGTAACCGCCAAGCTGGCGAGTAAACATTTTGCTTGCGACTGAGCCGCCGATTATTCTGCGGCTCGTTTTGTTTCGTAGCCCTCTCGCTCCGCGAGAGGCTGGCTAAAACTGCGCATATAAACACCGCGCTCGCATTGTAAAGAAAAAGAATCAGTTTCGAAGAATCATCTTTTCGAATTCCTTCTCGGTCAGGACCTGTACCCCCAACTGGTGTGCTTTTTCCAATTTACTGCCGGCTTTGTCTCCCGCGATGACGTAGTCGGTCTTTTTCGAAACGCTGCCCGTGGCCTTGCCGCCCAGACTCTTGATTAAATCTTCTATTTCCTCACGGCTGTACTTTTCCAGGGTCCCCGTGACCACGAAGGTTCGCCCGGCCAATACGGCCTCGCCTGCCACTTTCTTGGATTTTCTTTCTTCGATCAATTTAACACCGTGAGACCGCAAGTCGTCGATTATTTTTCGGCCGTCCGCACTTTCGAAAAATTGACGAATGCTCTTGGCCAGGACGGAGCCAATTCCCACTATGTGAGACAAGCGCTCTTCGGGCGCGTTCATGAGCTGATCAATGGAGCCAAATTCCTTGCCAAGCACTTCCGCCACGTGTTCCCCGACATGTCGAATACCCAAACCGTTCAGTACTCGTATCAAACCCCGCTCTTTACTTGCGGCAATACCATCGAGAAGGTTTTGGGCCGATTTCTTTCCCATCCGTTCCAGGTCTTCCAATTGTTCCAACGTCAATGTGTACAAATCGGGAATCGAGCGGATCAGTCCGGAGTCGACCAATTGATCGATGATGGCGGTTCCGAGCCCTTCGATGTCCATTGCGTTACGATGGGCGTAAAAACGCAGGCGCTCCTTGAGCTGGGCGGGACAATTCGGCCCGGTACAGCGGTAATAAACTCCGTCTTCATCCCGAACTACGGGGGAGCCGCATTTCGGGCACTTGTTGGGAAATTGAAAGATTCTCTCCTTGCCGGTACGGGCGCCCGGTTCCGAGCGAACCACGTACGGGATGATTTCCCCTGCCTTTTCCACAACGACCATATCGCCGACGCGGATGTCCTTGCGAGCGATTTCATCCGCATTATGGAGGCTGGCGCGTTTTACCGTTGTCCCTGCCAGTTGCACCGGTTCCAAATGGGCCACCGGTGTCGCGGTTCCGGTTTTCCCGATTTGCACTTCGATGGCTAGCAGCTTTGTGAGCGCTTGCTCGGCGGCGAATTTATAGGCCACCATTGCGCGCGGCGCCTTGCTGGTCTTCCCAAGCCGGCGTTGTTGGTCGAAATCATTCACCTTGATCACCATGCCGTCGGTATCGTAAGGCAATTCGCGGCGCCGCTTGTCCCAGCTCAAGCAGTACTCGATCACCTGGTCCATTTGATCGAAAGCAGCAACGTGCGAATTTACGGGAAACCCAATTTCCCTAAGCAATTCCAGGGCTTCCCGATGGTTTGCGGCTCCCAGGTCCCGGCCTCCCTGCAGGCCATATGTAAATAGCCGCAAATGCCGTTCGGCACACAAGCGCGGGTCCAACAGCTTTAAAGCCCCGGCTGCCGAATTGCGTGGATTGGCGAACGGTTCAAGGCCTTTCTCCTTGCGGTCGCGGTTAATCCGGACCAGATCATCGCGCGTCATGTAGACTTCGCCACGTGCTTCAAGAAGCTCCGGCGGTTTCGTTGTCCGCAAACGCATGGGAAGTTCACGAATGGTTTTCAGATTATGCGTGACATCGTCGCCGCGTTCCCCGTCGCCGCGCGTGACACCGGTGGTAAATAGGCCGTTTTGATACGTGAGTGAAATGGCGACGCCGTCGATCTTCAACTCGACCACATAGGTGATTGTTTCTCCCGGCAGCAACTTGCGCACCCTTCGGTCGAATTCGCGAAGTTCATCCGGACTATACGTATTATCGATCGAAAGCATTGGCTCGCGATGGACGACGGTTTGAAAACCGTCGATGGGCTGGCCGCCGACGCGCTGCGTCGGGCTGTCCGGCGTAATCAGGTCTGGATGCGCGGCTTCGACTTTTCTTAACTCGTCCAGAAGGTTGTCGAATTCCCGGTCGGAGATTTCAGGCTTTGCTTCCTGGTAGTACAGATAATTGTGGTGTTCAATCAGACGGCGAAGTTCTGCGGCACGTTTTTCCGGTTTGGGCATCGCGTTCTTGTCCGCAATGGTCAACTGGAAGGTGGATTATTACCTGGGGCAACTGTCGATGATTGTTGCTTTTTCAAGCTCCGGAGTCGATCTAATCCCATGCTTAGCATGCCAAAAATAACCATTGCACCGAGCTCGCATATGAGCCAGATCGGACCGTCCGTTCGCAAAGCATCCCGAAGAGCAGAAGGCGGCGGCGCCTGCCCTGCCTGGGCCGCTTTTTGCTCCAGGGTCGGTACGAGAGCATAACCCAGGGCAGTGACCAGAAAAAGGAGACTGGCCACCAAAAGCAGAAAGTAAAACGGATTGCCCGGTTCGGTGCGAATCATGTGGAACTCTTGCCAGTCCGGCGGGGTGTTGCTAACCGGTTACCCATTGCGAATCGACCGGTTGATAATTCACCAACTCCTCCGGTTTAAACCAAAGTGCTATTTCCAGGGCTGCATTTTCCGGACTGTCGCTGCCGTGGACCAGGTTGTTTTGCACGCTAATGGCAAAGTCGCCGCGAATCGTGGCGGGAACTGCCTTCGTGCCATCCGTCACTCCCATCAGGTTGCGGGCGACGACCACGGCTTCTCGGCCTTCCCAGACCATGGCCACGGTCGGCCCGGCGGTCAGAAACGCTAGCAACGATTCATAGAAAGGTTTTCCTTTATGAACTTCATAGTGCTTTTCCGCTAATTCCCGGGATGCTTGGACGAGTTTCATCGCCGCCAGGCGGAGACCTTTTTGCTCAAAGCGTTTAATAATTGTTCCCACCAAACGGCGATGGATACAATCCGGTTTTAGGAGGATCAGCGTTTTCTGCATAGACGTAATTCTTTAATTACTTAAACATGTCCACAATCTTTTAGACAAATTATGAAATCCGTAGCATTTTGCCTCCAATAATCGGCAGAATCTCTTTACGATCAGCCGTTCGTGCGCATAATAAACATTTTTCCAGTCGCAAGCCGTCTAAAGGAACGAAGCGATGCCAATCGGTTTGTTGGGTAGAAAAGTCGGAATGACACAGATTTTCGATGACAAGGGCGAAATGGCCCCGGTGACGGTGCTGGAACTCGGGCCGTGCCCGGTTTTGCAGATCCGGGACGCGGCGCGGGACGGGTACCATGCCGTCCAGCTCGGGTTTGAGCAGAAACCGCGACGCCAGGCCACGCGGCCCGAGCGCGGTCATGTTTCTGCGGTACTCGAATCGAAACGTCGAAGGGCTCGGGCCGCGGCGGGAGTGGCAATGCCGGCCAAGGCCGATTGCGAACCGCAGCGCTTCATCCGCGAATTCCGCCTGGAAGCGGCCCCTGCGGATATTCAAGTGGGAGCTTTATTGACGGCAGCCAAGGTCTTCGAGGGCGTTAAAGCCGTGGATGTCACCGGGACCAGCAAGGGCCGAGGCACTTCCGGTCCCATGAAGCGGCACGGCTTTGCGGGTCTGCCTGCAAGCCACGGCGTCAAGAAACATCACCGAGCACCCGGAAGTGTCGGTTCCCATGCCAGCAACCGGGGTAGTGGTCGGCCCAAGCGCGGCAAGCGCATGGCCGGGCGCTATGGTAATGCCACGAACACCATGCGCAACTTGAAAGTCGTGCGGATCGATAGGGATCAAAACCTCATGCTGGTGCGAGGCGCCGTTCCCGGACCCCCAGGTGGATTTGTCATGGTCCGGCCCACGAACAAAAAGGGTTGAGAATTCACGTCATTCGGTAGAAAATACATGGCATGGCCAGTGGTCCGGGAAAATTGGTAGGCATCGACCTGGGAACCACCTTTTCAGCCATCGCAACTCTGGATGAACGGGGGCAAGCGGTCACGCTCCCCAATCGCGACGGTGAAATGCTCACACCCAGTGCCGTCCTGATTACCGAGGACGGGGCCGTGGTCGGGCAGGCAGCTCGTGATGTCGCCTTGGAACAGCCAGATCGCGTGGCCACCTTGATCAAGCGGCGGATGGGCTATCCGACATATGGACGCATCGTTGCAGGCCGTGAATTTCGGCCGGAGACCTTGTCGGCGTTGATTCTCCGCAAACTGGTGCAAGATGCGGAACATCGCATTGGGCCGATCCGCAAAGCAGTCATCACGGTACCGGCTTATTTCGACGATACCCGCCGCAAAGCAACCAAAGATGCCGGCCGAATCGCCGGCCTCGAAGTTCTCGACATAATCGATGAACCGACGGCCGCGGCCCTTGCGTATTCATTCCAGCTAAGGCCCGGAATCAAGGAATTGGCGCCGGACTTGGTTCTGCCCAACGAATCACAAACGGTTTTGGTCTACGATCTGGGCGGCGGCACTTTCGATGTGACTCTCGTGCGCTTGTCGCAACGGCGGTTCGAGGCCATCGCCATCGAAGGAGACGTGCGGCTCGGAGGCAAGGACTGGGACGACCGCATCGTAGATCACGTAGCCGCTCAATTTATCAAACAATACGGAGAAGATCCGCGCTCCGATCCCGTATCCCTGGCCGCTCTCAATTCGGCGGCCGAGCGCGCCAAGCGAACGCTGAGTAAACTGCCGCAGACCCGCGTCACCTGCAGCCATGCCGGAAAAACTTTGACCGTTCCCATAACGAGGCCGGAACTGGAATCGCTAACGCGCGACCTCCTAATGCGGACGCGGTTGACCACGCAACAATTGTTGCGCCAGGCCGGCTACGGCTGGGACAAAGTGAATCGGATCCTTCTGGTGGGAGGGTCGACGCATATGCCCATGACCGGCGATATGTTGCAGGAATTGAGCGGCAAAGTCCCCGATAGTTCGCTGGCGGTGAGCGAAGTGGTTGCGCGCGGCGCTGTGGTCCACGCCGGCATCGTGGCCGCCAGGCTCGGAGGAGAAGATGGATTGATGCTCGGCGTGGAAGTCCGTGAAACGCTGGGCCAAATCGTTGAAATCCACGTGAATTCGCACAGCCTCGGCATTGAGGTCAAAAGCCACGAGGAACGGATCAACGACATCCTCATTCCAAAAAACACGCAATTGCCGACGGCTGCCAGCCGGGTCTACTACACGGTGGTGGAAAACCAGCAGCGCGTCCGGGTCAAAGTGTTGCAAGGCGAAGCTCACCAGGCCGACGCCGGCATCAGCATCGGTGAATGCTGGATCGAGGATCTGCCCCCGAATCTACCGAAGGCGTCGCCAATTCAGGTGCGCTGCGGCTGCGGCACCAACGGCCTCATCGACGTGTTGGCCCTCGACATGACCAGCGGCAAGATGGCGCGCACGGAAATCCATCGCTCGAGCGGCATGACGGACGATCAAGTCGCCTGCGAGGTGGAGTGGGTCCGCGGACTCAAGATTCAATAAAATGGATTGAACCCGGGGGTTGTGACTCTCGGGCCTCGAAAAGAATCAGGTGTTCCATGGTTTTCGCCGTTCAGTGTCCCAATCCCAAGTGCCGTAAATACATGCTCGTGGAAGAGCACGACCGCAACCAACTCGTTCAGTGCCTGATTTGCAAAACCGGGATCAAAGTGGGCGGAGGACCGACCTCTCCAGACGGCACGCAAGCGAAAACGAACCCGAATCCTGGCGCGGGTGGATAGCGCTGCCGCGCTATTGGCCGCCGTTCTCCCGCGCGAACTGCGAAGCCTCCTTCGTAAGCCTTTCCAGGCCTTCCTGAAGTTCAATAATTATCTTTCCTTCATTTTGCTCCTCGGCCTTCGTGGAGGAAATGATTTTTTGTAAACGGTTGGCCAGATTGGTGGCATGAGCAGTGTTGGCCTTCAGAAGTTTTAAAGGAGATTTGCGGTCGTTGACTTCTTTGCACGTCTGTAAGGCTTTGAAAGCCGAGTCCATTTGGGCTTTAATTTGGGCCGCGGTCTCGAGCTTCGGCCAAATCCGGTAAATGAACTGGCGCGCTTGGCGATGTTGCTCATTCTTGGGTTCCCAGGCTTTTTTCAATTTGGCCAAATGTCTGGCGTGCGCTTCAAATCCGGGCAGCGAGCCTGCCTTCTGCACAAGCTGTTCATATAGCTCAATGGCTTGATCGAATTCGAATTCACTTTCGAGCAACCGCGCCCGGCCGGCCAGTTCCCGCAAGTCCGCCCGAAGTGGATCCTTTTCCACAGCGATGGCTTCTTCCAGTTCCGTCATGTAATGTTGGAATTTATCTTTTTTTGTTTGCAAGGCGTCGTAACGGTCTTGGACAACGGACAAATTCAGATTTCCCGGTCCACGCAAACGAATCAGCTCTTCGTTATAGCCTGCCAGATCAGCTACCAGTTTCGTCAATCCTGCCTTTATTTTCTTCAATTTCTCGTCATTCGATTGCGTGGCGTTGAGTTCGTCCGCCAGTCCACTGGCGGCCAGGTGGCTTTCGTCCAGGCTCTTGAGTAAGTACTTTATGACGAATTCGGACTGGCCGAGTTGTTCTACCTTGGCATCGACGTTAATTTGCCGCACGACTGGCCGATCATCCAGAATCTCGATCGGAAGCTGGGCCAGCAGCTTGCCGTTGGGGCGCAAGACGCTGACAAAAGCCACATGCTGAAAGGGCCCCAGTGCCTCGGTAAAGCCATCCGCGTTGGTTGTGGTGTCTTCTTTAATATTGACGCCGAAATCGTCGGCACTGACGGTGATGTGCTGGGCGGCGCGCGGCTTGCCTTTTTCATCCACCAGCCGGATGCGGAGAGGGGCCTGGGTGGTACCTAGTTTGAGGCAGCGGTAACCCAAGATCGTCGGGCCGGCGGGCAAGGCCGGCTCGTAACGATGAAGAATCCGGCCCCTGATTTTGCCGTCTTGCGGATTTTCCAAGACCTGGATCAGAGTCTCTCCGAGGCGCTCGGCGCGCATTCCGCTGCCCGACTGAAAAAGTTGCGATACCGCGAAAATCTCTCCTTTTTTTACCCAGGGAGTCAAGGGTTGGCCGAGATTCCCGGCCTTCAAGGTTAAAAGCACTTCATCTTTTTTTTCCGTATGTGTCAGCGTGCCGGCCCATCCGAAATCCTTGTCAATGAGAAATCCGGCCAGCCGCAGCACAAACGCGTGATCACGGGTCGAGGCCTGCCGCACGACCGGGCCGGCCAATCCGGTGAACCCGTCAAACTGGCGCGCTTGAATCACATATTGGCCATCGGCAAAATCAATTGCCACAAAATGCGTTTTGGTATCAGAGACTTCCTTCCAATTATCGAGGGGCGATTCCAAACCATGATCCGTTATATCCTGAAGAAGTTTCAAGGCGCGTTCCAGAGCTGCCAAACGACCTTTATCCCCATCGGCTTTGCGAGCTGTCATCTCTTCCAACAAGAATTTATCAAGAACTTCCACCTGCACCAATTTGCCCAGGGAGGTTTGCAGTCCATCGTGCAAGCCGCGCATGAGGCGGTCCTTGAAAAGAGGCGTAAACGCTGGGTGAGTGGTCAGGTGCACTATGATCCGGACCTGATAGGGCCTGGCGGCTTCGGGATCCAATGCCGCAAGTGCCGAAGTCTGTGAAAAAAGAAGGAGGACGCTTACCAGGCTGAAACGGTTCATGGCTTTTCTCGTTCAAGTAATCCGTAAACGTTCCAAATCTTCAAAAAACCGCGGATATGTTTTGGCCACACAGCCGGGATTGCGGATCACCATTCCAGGTACTTTCAGACCAACCAGCGCCATGCTCATGGCCATCCGGTGATCGTTATAGGTCTCAATGGTGGCAGCATGCAAAGGACCTGGGTCGATGGTCAACCCGTCTTCAAGAACTTCCACTCGAGCACCAACGCGGCGCAATTCCGTGGCAAGCGCGCTCAATCGATCCGTTTCCTTGTGGCGAATATGGGCGACGTTACGGATGGTAGTCGGCCCCTTGGCAAAAAGTGCCACCACTGCCAGCGTCATGACGCAGTCGCTGATGTCGTTCATGTCCACCGTCACGCCGTGGAGCGGCTGACCCTTCACACGAAGCCCCTCGTCCTCGCGCCACACTCGACAGCCCATTTCTTGCAAGATGTTCACAAAACGAACATCGCCCTGGAGGCTGTTCCAGGTGCTGAGCCCGCATACGCGCACGTCGCCTTTGGTAATGGCTGCCGCAGCGAGAAAATAGCTTGCGGCGGATGCGTCCGGCTCGATTTTCAGCTCTTGCGGCGCGTAGAACTGGTTTCCGCTCACGACAAATTGATTTGCGTGTCCGTTGGTTATAAACCCGGTGATCTTGGGGATTTGGAACTGGTTTCCGCTCACGATAAATTGATTTGCGTCGGCTTCGATCCGCACGCCGAAGCGCCGCATGAGCGCCACGGTCATGTCGATGTACGGAGCCGATACCAACCCGTTCACAGACAGGATCACCGGGCCGCGCGCGAGCGGCGCGGCCATTAGCAACCCACTCAGGAATTGACTACTGGCATCGGCACGGATATTTGCCTTTCCGCCGTTCAAGCCATTAGTCTCGACAACTACGGGTGGATACCCGTTGTTCCGTTCGCTGTATGCCTTCACGCCCAGTTGGCGTAGCGCCTCCAGCAGATCCTCGATGGGGCGTTCCCGCATCCGCGCGACGCCGTCCAGCCGATAGCACCCGTGGCCCAGGCTCACCAGAGCGGTCAGGAACCGCATCGTGGTTCCAGAATTCCCGACGAACAGAGCCGCCTCGGGCGCTGGAATCGGCTGCAAGTCAGTTCCCCCAGAAACTTGTATGGCCTCCTTCGCCCGGTTGACGGCGACCTGAAAGCCGAGCGCTCGTAAGCATTCCGTCATGATTTCCGTGTCTTCACTGTGGAGCGCGCCGTGCAAGGTGCTTGCCCCGCTCGGTCCCGCGAGTGCCGCCAATACCAGGGCTCGATTCGTGATGCTCTTGGAGCCCGGAACAGAAATAGTCGTGACAGGGGGGGCCCGGAGTGTTTTGATTTCCAGGAGGTCCGGAAGCGGATCGGTCATAAGGTTATCGATCATATGTGACGCGCATCAGGAACAATCCTTTGGCCGGCGCTGTGGGTCCCGCTTCCTTGCGGTCTTCGGCCTGCAGAATACCAGCGACCTGAGTTTCCGGCCAGTAACCCCGCCCGACATTGGTCAGCGTACCGGCAATGGCCCTTACCATATTGTAAAGGAAACCGTCTGCTTCCACATCCAGCCAGATCCAGTCGCCGACTCGGTTGATCGCCAGATGGCTAATGGTGCGGACGCTCGACATGCGGTTGGGCCAATCGGTTTCGAAGCTGTGAAAGTCGTGGCGGCCTTTCAGCGGTTCCGCCGACCGGCGCATGGCGGCCACATCCAGCTTGTGCCGGACGTGGTGGGCGTATTTTCGCAAGAAAGGGTCCGGCACCTCCCCGTCGCAAATGACGTAGCGATACAACTTGCGAAGCGCATCCCGGTTGGCATCGAATGACTGGGGCTTATCCTCGGCCTGGCGAACGATCACGTCGGGGGGCAAATGGGCGTTAATGGCCCGGACGAGGATCTCCGGAGGATGCTCGGTCTTCGTGAAGAAATTGACGACTTGTCCCACGGCATGCACGCCGGCATCGGTCCGCCCACTGGCATTCACGCGAATGCTCTCGGCAGTTAGTTCCGCGATAGCCTTTTCGAGAGTTTCCTGGACCGTCCGGAAACCCGGCTGAGTTTGCCAGCCGTTAAAATCGGTGCCATCGTAACTGACGGTGAGTTTGATGTTCCGCATGGGCTAACGGCGCGGCAGCCATCCCCGCTGCAACAGGACTTCCGCGATCTGTACCGCGTTGGTCGCAGCTCCCTTGCGGAGATTATCGGCCACGACCCAGAGATTAAGGCCGTTGAGGATGGAGGGATCGCGGCGAATTCGGCCGACGAATACCTCGTCCCGCCCCTGGGCCGCTAATGCCAGAGGCACTTCGCCTTTGGCCATGTCATCCTGCAAAATAATACCCGGGGCGCTGCGCAATGCAGCGCGGGCCTGTTCCACGGTGATCGGCTTATGAAATTCGAGATTGACCGCTTCCGAGTGACCGATGCGGACCGGTACGCGCGCGGTGGTCGGGGAGACCTGGATAGCATCATCGCCCATGATTTTGCGCGTTTCCCGAATCATCTTCCATTCTTCTTCGGTGTAGCCATCCTCACCGGCCTTCCAGTCGTGGGGCAACACATTACCGGCCAGCTGAGCGGCATGCGCCGAAGAAGGCGGAACCGATTCCCGGCGTCCTAGCGCAGTTACCTGGGCATCGAGTTCATACAAGGCCCTGGCGCCCTTACCCGACGAAGCTTGGTAAGTAGACACCACAACGCGCTTGATTCCGGCGAGATCATGCAGAGGTTTGAGGGCCACAACCATCTGAATGGTGGAGCAATTGGGATTGGCGACAATTCCTTTAGGAATGCGGCACAGGGCGGCGGCATTGACTTCCGGCACCACCAGTGGCACTTTCGGGTCCATGCGCCAGGCGCTGGAATTATCGATAACCACCGCACCCGCCTTGGCGGCAATCGGGCTAAATTCCCGGCTGATTGCCGCCGGCGTGCTGGATAGAACGATGTTGATCCCGGCGAAGGCTTCCGGCCGCAGCAGTTCCACCGTGTACGATTTATCTTGAAAGTCGATCTTCTTGCCGCTGCTCCGCTCGGATGCGAGGAATTTGATTGCTTTAAAGGGAAAGCGATGCTCGATCAATACTCGGCGAATAACTTCGCCCACTACTCCCGTTGCACCGACAACTGCTAAATTCGGAACCACGGCAGCCCTTTCTCAGAATGCTGAAAAAATGGACATAACCCATTCAGTATCAAGCTAGAGACAAGAAATGACAAGAGAAAGTTCGCATTCGGCGAATTTGATGAGGCGAAAATCGCTTCATCTTGTTATAACAAGTCCAATCCAAACTTCGGTAAATTCAGGCGAGGATTTGATGCGAGCAGTTCTGCAACGAGTGAGCCGAGCCCGGGTGGTGATCGAAGGAGAGATGGTCGGGCAAATCGAGCGCGGCTTGCTGATTTTGCTGGGGATCGACCGGAACGATACGATCGAAGATGCCCGCTGGCTTGGCGAGAAGATTGCGGGCTTGCGGGCCTTCAACGATGCCGAAGGCAAAATGAACCTGGACGTTGCCGAGGTGGGCGGCTCGATTCTGGTAGTGAGCCAGTTTACGTTATATGGCGATTGCCGCAAGGGCCGGCGGCCCAGTTTTGCGGATGCCGCCCCACCGGAAACGGCGATTCCGCTGTATGAGGGTTTTATCAATGCAGTCCGGTCTCTTGGCATCCCGACCGAAACCGGGCGCTTTGGAGCGATGATGTCGGTGGAGCTGGTAAATGAGGGACCGGTGACCTTGATTGTAGAGAGCAAAAAGTAGGCGCCGGTCGAAGAATCCGTATGATTGAGGAAAATCCGTTGCATTCAGGAGATCTTGGGTAATGAATCAATTGTTTGCGAAGAAGTCTTTGAAGGTGCTGCTCGACGAGATGGCGGGCGAGCACCGGCTCCGGCGCGTGTTGGGACCGGTGACGCTGACAGCACTGGGAATCGGGGCGGTGATTGGCGCCGGGATTTTTGTGGCGACGGGAGAAGCAGCCCACAATACGGCGGGGCCGGCTTTGATGCTTTCTTATGTCGTCGCGGGGATCACTTGTGTTTTCGCGGCCTTGTGTTATGCGGAATTTGCTTCCATGGCTCCGGTGGCCGGAAGCGCCTACGCCTATGCTTACACTACGATGGGTGAATTGTTCGCGTGGATCATTGGCTGGGATCTCATTCTGGAATATGCCGTGGGAGCGGCCACGGTGGCAAACGGATGGTCCAGCTATTTCCAAGCTGTGTTGGAGAAGTTAAGCCTTTTGCAGTATTTGCCCGAGGTGTTCCGCGCAGCGCCGATTGTTTACGACGATAAAATTCACGAATTCGTGCGGACCAATGCGATTTTCAATCTTCCGGCAGTGTTAATTGTTGCTATCGTCACCGCTGTGCTTGTCAAAGGGATCCAGGAGAGTGCCGGATTCAACGCGCTAATGGTCTTTATCAAGGTTGTCGCCGTTGTTTTTGTGATCCTGGTCGGTGCCTTCTATATAAACCCGGACAATTGGAAACCATTTGCTCCCTTTGGTTGGACCGGGATAAGTTTCTTTGGCATTCCGGTGATGGGGCAATCAACAAAGGGTGCGGCAGGTGGAGATCCGCTGGGCATGATTGCTGGAGCATCCATCATTTTTTTCGCGTATATCGGCTTCGATTCCGTCTCGACCCATGCCGAGGAGGCTCGACGACCCCAGCGCGACGTGCCTATCGGAATCATTTGTTCGCTCTTGATTTGCACGGTACTCTATGTTGGAGTTGTCGCAGTACTAACGGGAATGGTGAAGTACGACAAGATAAACGTTGATGCCGGCGTTTCAGACGCTTTCAAACAGGCCGGACTTCCTTGGGCGGAATTCATCATTGCGGCCGCCGGCGTGGCGGGCATCACCTCGGTGCTGCTTGTCATGATGCTCAGTGCGCCACGCGTTTTCCTGGCGATGGCGCGGGACGGTTTGGTTCCCAGGGGGTTTTTTGCAGACGTTCATCCCGTCTTCCGGACGCCTTGGAAGAGCACCATTCTAATCGGAATATTTGTGGCGCTTCTCACCGCATTCCTGCCCATCAAATGGTTGCTCCATTTAACGAATATCGGGACTCTTTTCGCCTTCGTAATCGTTTGTGGGGCAGTCTGGATCATGCGCAATACCAACCCCGACGCGGAACGACCTTTCAGGTGCCCGATGGTGCCACTGGTGCCGATTTTAGGAATCGGCTCGTGTTTGCTTTTGATGTTTTCCTTGCCTCCTGGAAACTGGGCGAGATTGGGTGGTTGGCTCGTCTTGGGATTGATTATTTACTTCACTTACGGCCGGCACCATAGTCTTCTGGGCAAGGAACTCCGTGGAGAAATTGCAACGCACGGAGTTAGCCCGGCGGGCATGCTAAAGGATGAAGCCAAATACTAAACAATAATGTCAATTTCTTCGGGCCAAACTTCTGAGCCGAAAAGCTTGCCGTCCTTTCAACAGCGCCTGGGCCTGTTCGACTCCACCATGCTCGTGGCCGGCGGCATGATCGGGGCCGGGATTTTCATTGTTTCCGCCGAGATTGCGCGCGACGTGGGCTCCGCCGGCATTCTGCTGGCGGTGTGGATGCTGACGGGAATCATGACCGTCATCGGGGCGTTGAGCTACGCGGAACTCGCCGCGATGATGCCCCACGCGGGCGGCCAATACGTTTACCTGCGGGAAGCCTATAGCCCATTGTGGGGTTTTCTTTATGGTTGGACTTTTTTTCTCGTCATCCAGACCGGCACCATTGCCGCTGTGGGAGTTTCCTTCGCCAAATTCTTGGGGGTTTGGGTTGAGAAGCTTGGCACGGCGGAGATCCTGTATCGCATCCGCGGCCTTGATATTTCCCTGCAACTTCCCTGGATGGCGAAGCCTTTTTATGAACTCAAAGAATTTACGATTTCGGCCGGCCAATTTGTCGCAGTGGGAGTGGTGATTTTTTTGACATTGCTGAATTGTCAGGGGGTCCGAGAAGGCAAATGGGTGCAAAATATTTTCACCGTCGCCAAGACATTGGCCTTGTTGGCAATCATAATCCTGAGTTTCACGGTCGCCGCGAATGTTACGTCCTGGCAAACGAACTCGAGCGACTGGTGGGGCGGCGCGAACCTGACCGAAAAGTTTCACGAAGTAAAAGACAAGATGCCGTTTGGCGAAATGGCGGTGATCATAATGGTCGCGGGGGGCGCGATGGTCGGTTCGCTCTTTTCGGCCGATGCCTGGAACAACGTCACGTTTACCGCGGGCGAGGTCCTGAATCCGCGCCGGAATCTACCGCGTAGCCTGGCCATGGGCACCGGCATGGTCATCTTGCTCTATATCCTCGCCAATGTCGGCTACCTGAATGTGCTCCCCCTTGAGGGGCGAACAGATGGCACCAATGCCATAGAACGCGGCATCGCGCACGCTAAGGACGACCGGGTCGCCACGGCGGTAATGGAGCAGGTTTCCGTCGAATGGGGACCGAAGATCATGGCCTTGGCCATCATGGTATCCACGTTCGGCTGCGCCAACGGCCTGATTCTGGCGGGAGCCAGGCTCTACTATGCCATGGCAAGAGACGGGTTGTTTTTTCAATCGGTGGGAACGCTTAATCAGCGCGGCGTGCCGGCAGCCGGCCTGATTCTACAAATGATTTGGGCCTCGTTGTTGACGTTTTCCGGGACCTACAACCAACTGCTCGAGTATGTAATTTTCGCGGCTTTGCTTTTTTACAGTCTTACGGTCTTGGGTCTTTTCGTTCTACGCCGAACCAGGCCGAATGCGGAAAGACCTTACCGGGCCTTCGGCTACCCAGTTGCCCCGTCGCTATACGTGGTTCTTTGTACGGCAATCATGCTCGACTTACTGGTGGTCAAACCCGAATACACCTGGCCGGGATTGATGATCGTGCTGACCGGGTTTCCCGTATACTTCCTGTGGCGGTCCCAGCAGAGGTTTCGCGATGCACATCACCCAGGTTGAAAGTCAATTGATGCGCCTGCCCCTGGCTCGGCCGCGTGCGCTGCCTCGGGACGGAAACCTCAACAATCAATTCGACCATATTGCCTTGCTTGTCATTTATCTGGATACCGACGCCGGCCACCGCGGGTTGGGGTACACCTATTCCTTGCAAGGCTGCGGCCGGGCCATGAAGGCCATCGCAGAGGACGACCTGGCGCCGCTCTTGATCGGCGAAGATCCGCTCGATCACGAACGGCTGGGCAACAAAGCTTATTGGCGGCTGCAAACCATCGGCCGGCGCGGGCTAGTATCGCAGGTCTATGCGGCGGTTGATCTAGCGCTTTGGGACATCAAGGGCAAGGCGGCAGGCTTACCCTTGTATAAGCTGCTAGGTGGAATGCAGGAGTCGGCCCCGGTTTACGGTGCGGATGCGGGCTGGCTGTGGATGAGTCCCGATGAGATCATCGAGGCCTCCCGCGCCTATCTCGACCAGGGAATGATGGGCGTCAAAGTGCGGGTCGGCGGGCCGAACCCTGAGTTCGATGCCGAACGGCTCACGCAAATCCGCGAGGCACTTGGCGAAGACATCTGGTTGGGAGTCGATGCGAACCAAAAATACGATTATGCCACCGCGCTGTCGATGGGGGAATTTTTTGAGGGGGAAATCGGCGTCGACTGGTTTGAGGAGCCGCTTTGTTGTGAAGATGTGCAAGGCCATGCACGGTTGGCGCAACGATTGGAACTACCGATCGCCCTTGGGGAAACACTCTTTAGCCGCGCGGAATTCGAATCCTATTTGAGCCGGCAAGCGGTTGATATTTTGCAACCGGACATAACGCGGCTGGGGGGCGTGACCAGTTTTCTCAAGGTGGCAGTGCTGGCAGATTTGCATCACCGCACCGTGGCGCCGCATCTTTTTCCCGAAATAGCAGTCCATTTCGCCTGCGGTCTGCCCAATGTAAAAGTGGTCGAATACATGCCGTGGCATTTTCCGATCTTCGTGGAACCGCCGGCGTTGGTGAATGGTCGATTGGTTCCTCCAAAGGGACCGGGGCTGGGATTGGAAATCAAGCCGGATGCGCTGGAACGATACCGATCGCCTCAATAGCGACGCTGACTGGAAGTCGTGACTCGCAAATGCTATAGTATAAAAATGAACACTATTTGCGTCCACGACCGGCGCCAGGAAGGAAATCATGATTGGCACCATGCAACCGGACTTGTTCGGCGACGTACCTGAATCACCTCGCACGGCCCATACCCTTTTTGCGGAAGTCGTATTTGACCTGCCTTTGGACCACGCTTACACCTACGCAGTCCCGGAAAAGCTGCACGAGGCAATTGGGGTGGGTAAACGCGTTTTGGCCCCGTTCGGCAAGGGCCGGAAAGCCACCGTGGGGTATTGCGTCCGCGTCATGAAAACGGAACCATCCCGCGAGGTCAAGGAAATTCTCCGGGTCCTGGATGAGGAAAGTCTGCTGAATGCCGACTTGATGCGGTTAACGCGGTGGATTGCGGACTATTACCTGTGCGGCTGGGGCCAAGTGCTCAACGCCGTTGTCCCAAGCGGAGCAAAACAACAAGCCGGCACCATGGCGGTGATGTTCGTGGAGGCAATTCCGGAGAGCGAATTACCGCCGTCGATGCCGGTTTTGACGGCCAAGCAAAAAGGTGCCTTGGAAAAGCTGCGGGAAATCGGCAAGCCGGTGGAAGCCCGGAAATTGGCTGCGCTTACCCGCTGCGGATCTCGGATTATCGCCGCTCTCATTGAAAAGAAGATGGTTCGCCGGGTGGTTCGCCGGATCGACAAAATGCTCAACTCTACCGATGATGGGGAACCGCCTGATGCGCGCGTGACGCTCAATCCCGATCAATTGCGCATCTGGGCCCCAGTGGAGCAGGCGTTACGGCAAGGTGGTTTTCATGCATTTTTGCTGCATGGAGTCACCGCCAGCGGGAAAACGGAGATCTATTTGCACGCAATTGAGGAAGTGATCCGGGCAGGCAAGGAAGCCCTCGTTCTGGTCCCGGAGATCAGCCTGACGCCGCAAACCATTCAACGGTTTCGCGGACGGTGCGGCGAAGTGGCGGTTTTGCACAGCCATCTCGGCCAGGCGGAGCGCGGCAGCCAATGGCGCCGGGTTGCCGGCGGCCAGGTGCAAGTCATCGTCGGAGCGCGTAGCGCGGTATTCGCGCCGACGCGGAATTTGGGGCTGATCGTCGTAGATGAGGAACACGAGGGGAGTTTCAAACAGGATACCACGCCGCGCTACCACGCCCGCGACGTTGCCGTGATGCGGGCGCGGCTAGAGAATATTCCGATTATTCTTGGATCGGCAACCCCTTCCCTGGAAAGCTGGCACAACGCCCAGCGCGGCCAATATACCCTGTTGACATTACCCAACCGCGTGCTGGACCGGCCCCTGCCTCAGGTAGTGCTCATCGATCTTAGGCACGAAGCCTTTCGCAAGCGCTTTCATGCCCTCAGCCCCAGCCTGGAACGCGCTATGCGCGAAGCCCTGCGCAATGGAGGCCAGGTGATGCTGCTCTTGAACCGGCGGGGTTTTGCGCCCCACGTCCTGTGCCCAGCCTGCGGCGTTGTGGAAACTTGCAAGTTTTGCGATCTGGCCTTGACCTTTCACAAGGAACGGGCGGTGATGTTATGCCATTACTGCGGCTACGAGGCCAAGCCGCCCGACCGATGCCGCAACTGTAACCTGCCGGCGGTCCGCTTCCAGGGTGTCGGAACGGAAAAACTCCACGCGGAAGTCGAGGAGAAGTTCCCGGGATATGTCGTCCGCCGCATGGATAGCGATAGCATGAAGAGGCCCGGAAGCCACGGGCGGGCATTGTCGGCATTTCGCAAGGGACTTTTTCACATCCTGCTCGGTACGCAAATGATCGCCAAGGGGCTGGATTTTCCCAACGTGACGCTCGTGGGAGTCGTGAATGCCGATATCGGGTTGCATTTTCCGGATTTTCGGTCGGCAGAGCGTACCTTTCAACTGTTGTCGCAGGTCGCCGGGCGAACTGGCCGTGGCCCGAGCGGCGGCAAAGTATTCGTCCAGACCTATAACCCGGAACAACCCTGTATTTCATTGGCCTCCCTGCATGATTACCAGGCATTTGTCGGCATCGAACTGGGACACCGGCAAGCCCATTTGTATCCGCCGTTCAACCGAATGGCGCGGTTGATCGTGCGCAGCCGGGATCAGGTGGCCGGTTCCGCATTTGCCGATCGGCTGGCGGAGAATCTGAACCAAGCATTGACCCGGAACCAAAACTCCGGCGCGAAAGCCGGTGTCCGCATTTTGGGTCCCGCGGAAGCACCGCTATTTCGGCTGAAAGGTTGTTACCGTTATCATTTTCAGTTGCAATCCGCGAGCTCCGGCGGATTGCATCAAATCCTGCGAACGGTATTGCCGACTGTTCGGACGCCTCATGGAGTCGAGTTTACAGTCGATGTGGATCCATTGAATATGCTGTAGGCGTGCAATAATTGAAAGCTTTTAGGTGATTACGGGGCAATGGCCTCGAGGCGCACCTTGTTTTTTTCGGTTACCCGCCGAAAACGGAGGGTTTGGGACCGCAATACTGCTTCGCGCGCGTCGGTGGGATAGCGAGCTTCACAGGTGATTTGGAAAATGTCCGGTTTGGCGGAATCGTTGAGTACGTCAATGCGAACCAGGGACTTCGGAATGATCGCCCGGGTTTCGCCACGGTAGTTGGCCGGGTTTGCCAATAGGCGAGCGGCGGCGCTTTCGACGCCTGAGCGGGCCAACCAGAGCGCCTGAATTTGATAATGGCGATGATCTGCCTGGCGGATACTTGTTACGGTTTGAATGGTGAGCAGTTCCACCACAACCATGAGCACTGCAAGTACGACCAGGGCCCAAATGGCTGCTACGCCGCGTCTGGAACCACGTGTGTTGGCAAAGCGGGAACATGATTGGGTTCTATTCATCGCCGATCTCCACCCAGGGCGGCGGCAATTTCGGTCGAACGGTTTCGGGCAGGAGAATTTGTCGACTCGGTCAGGCGTAGCGTTAGAAGCAGACCGCCGGCAGATCGAGAAAACTCAGCTCCTCCGAAATGCCCTCCGAGCGAAATCCAGTTTGGAGAATCGGCCGCATCCTTCAGTTCAGCTCGTTCCATTCGACCGGCTTCCCAGCGATAAAGGACATAGTTTCCAGGCGTCAATTGCAGAATCAGGAATGCAGTGCTTGCCGAACATTCTCCGAATTTGTCCGGGGCGGAGGTTGCTAGGGCCACATCAGTGCGAAATTGATCGGCCAACCGGTTGCGCGTATTTTGCCGGTTAAAGGACGCCGTGGCCGCTTGCTCGATCTTGACCGCTCCAAGCAGTGTCGTCACGCCGACAAGAATCACAAAGGTCAACGCCCAAAGAACCGTAACGAGCTCGAGAAGGGAGAATCCTCTGCCGTTACGGGATGGAATCGCGTTTGCAAATCTGCACCGGAATCTCACGGATTTCGCTCCTTTCCCGGCGCGGTCCGTGTGCTGAACAAGGCCGTGAGCTCCACCGGCCGCGCTGCTTTGCCGTCCTCCTGCAGCCAATGGATTGCGACGGTTACGCGTTTGATTGCCGGGTCATCCGCCGCGGACTCGACGCGAACGGTCAACCGGCCTTCATGGAGACGTTCTACTGGAAAATCCGGAAGCTTTTGCTCGGCAGCCCAGCTCGGGCTCAGTGAATTCCAGGGACAGGCGCGAGCGCTCTCCAGGATGTTGGCAGCCAGTTCCAGCGCTTCATGCCGGTCGGCATTGCGCTTGCGGTCGCGCATGCTCTGGAATCCCATTTGGGCCACGATAACTACCACGAATGCTAGGATTCCCAGGGCAATCGTAATTTCCAGAATCGTGAAGCCCTGCTTCGGCTTGCTATTCATTGGCTGAGGCTCGTAATCATTTCGATGAGAGGTAAAAACATGCCGACAACCATGAAACCGACGAGGCCGCCGATTACGATGAGAATCAGCGGAGCCAGGGTCACGCTGATCCGGCGAATCCGGCGGATCAAATTATTATTCAGCGTATCGCCCAGTTCCCGCAAAACCCAGGGAAGATTACGCACCGTTTCGGCCGCCCGTACCAAGGGGACCATGGCCGGGGATAACAACTGTCCGCGGCGCATGCTGTCCGCCAACGGTTCCCCCTGCTCCACCCGCAAACCCACGTGTTCGAGACGGTCCCGCACCACACCGGAAAAATACTCTGTTTTTGCGAGCAATTCGAATGCTTGAGGAACCGTTTTGCCTGCTTCCAGAACTGCGGCCAGCAGGTGCAAGACCCGGCTTTGAATACTGCGGCGATAGAACCGGCCGACAACCGGACAGTACCAGCGGAGAGTGGAACTGAGAATCAGCAATACCACCAAGAGCCCAAAGGCGAAGAAAGCCAAGTATACGATCCAACCATCATCGGCAAGCCAATCTCCCAGGCCAATCAGGCGGATGGTCAAATCCGGCAGTTCCATGTCAAATTCCAGGAAGATTCGCACCATGCGGGGAAGAAGCATGATCATCCAAAAAAATATGAGCCCGGCAATAAAAAACAACAACAGCAGTGGGTAGAGCACCCTTGGCAGAACTTCCAACCAAAGAGTGCCAAACCGGCCCTGGGTTGAGTCGCGCAAACAGGTAGCCAAGCGGCCGGTGGATTCCCCGACGGCCGCCGCCACGATTGTATGCCGGGGGACGACTCCGGGTGAGGCTTCCAGGGCGCCGGAAAGCGAGCAACCCTGTTCCAAATAGCCGGCCACGCGCGCGACTTTGGCATCGAAGTTGTTGCGCTTGTACCAGAGCCAGTAATAGCCGGGCAGGACGAAAAACAAGAGCAATGCCGCCCACGCATCCCGCAGGGGGCTCAGAGGCCGATCGTCCAGATACGCGCGCAAGGCCGGCGCCAGGGGAGCATCGGCTTCCGTAGCCGTCGTCAAAAGATGCAAAAACTCATCTTGCCGGCCGTAGCGATAGTAAAAAAAAGCGCTCAACACCCAGCCATAGAAAAGGCCAACAACGAGAAGGACTGGTAAGCTCCATTGTCCGCCGACCAAGAAGAGCACCCACCCAACGGTCGCGAACAGGAAGAAGAACCCCGCTATCGTCAAGAGCAGATTTTGCGGCCGAGAGTCATCCATTGTGCAATCTTTATCACGAATCAAATCGGTCTTGCCGGCACTGTCCGCGTTATTTACTCAAACCTTCCAACAAGCCGAGCATCGGCAGAATGCCGGTGAAAACAAAAAGGGCGACAAATACTCCTGCGATGCAAATAATGAAAAAAGGCGGCAAAACACTTTTTAATACGGCCGCCCGCATGGTCACGTCACGGCGATACATCTCCGCAACCTGGTGCAGCGTTTTTCCCAGTGTGCCGCGCTGTTCTCCCAGGCCGGTCATCCAGGAAACCCACTCCGGCACGAGTCCGCGGCCGCGCAGAACCTGGCCGAGGGGCTTACCCTGGCTCAATTCTTGCTGAATATTGCGCGCTTCTACCGCCATGACAGGGTCGCTCGATGCCGCGCCGGCCAACCCAAACGCCTCGGGCAGCGGGATCGCGTAATCGACAAGAATGGCCAGCAAATCGGTGAAAGCCGCCAGCCGGGCCGAACGAATGAAAGTGCCCAAGAGCGGCGTGGCATAAACAATTTCCGCCCAGCGGTACCGGCCCCGCTCCGTGAAGCGCATGCTCAGATTGGCAAGGACCAAAATCGCAATCAAACCGGCGATGGGATAAACGACCAGTTCGCGCGGATGCTGGCCGAGCTTCAGGGCCACCGCCGAAACGGCGGGCAAATTCAGGCTGAATTGCCGGTAAATATCATCGAATTGCGGAAGGATAAACACACAAAGAACGGCGAACAGCGCGATTCCGAAAACCAGCACCACGGCCGGATAAAACAACGCATCGACAATAATTGTGCGCATGTGACGAATGGCGCGGGCGTACATGGTTAATGTGGCCAGCACCTCCGCAATGCGCCCTGTGCGGATACCGGCAGCGACGAGTCCCCCGTAGAAGGCGGGAACGCGTCCGGCCTGGCGCTCGAGAGCGTCGGGAAGAGGAGTGCCGGCGCGCAAATCCTCGGCGATGGCGGCGGTGACTTGTTGCAATCGGCCTCGTCCCATTTCCTTCGCCATCGCGGCCAACCCCTGGTCGAGAGGCAGGCCGGCGCGCGCCATGCCGGCGATTTCTTCGTTGAGGGCGATGAGATCCTCGGTGTTCATTGACTCCTCTGGTTTGCGAGCATCGCTGACGTCTTGGGTTGCGCGGCTTCTTCGCTAACGCCTCTGGCTCGTATATTGCGGCGGACCAAGTACTCGTTCGATTTCTTGCATGGTGGTCAGGCCCTTGCCGACCGCCTGTTCCGCTTCCGACCAGATGGTTTTGCGGTCCAATTGGACCGTTGCCGCCTCCAGGGTCGAGATGTCGGCTCTGGCCAGGACGGCCCGGCGCAATGGCTCATCGAATTTGAGCAATTCGGCCACCAGGACCCGTCCCCGGTAGCCGGTGCCGGCGCACCGATCACAGCCGGCTGCATCCCATCCGGCTTCGGCCAGCACAGGTACGGCGCCAGACGATGCCGGAGAGCGCGGTTTCCGGCAAGTCTCACACAAGCGCCGGAGCAGACGCTGGTTTAGAATTCCCTTGACGCTGCTGGTGAGCAAATACGGTTCAATGCCCATGTCGAGTAGTCGGCTCAACACGCCGCAAGCCGAACCGGCGTGGAGCGTGGTGAAAACGAAATGGCCGGTCAGCGCGGCTTCGACGGCAATCGACGCGGTCTCCCGGTCGCGCACTTCGCCGATCATAATGACCTCGGGATCCTGCCGGAGCAGACTTCGAAGTCCGCGGGCAAAGTCGAATTCGGTGCCGGGCCTAACTTGCGATTGGCTGATCCCCTCGATTATCTGCTCGACCGGGTCTTCGATGGTAACAATGTGGCGGCCCGAGGCACTGTTCCGCACCAAATATCGCAAGCAGGCGTATATTGAAGTCGTCTTGCCGCTCCCGCTGGGACCGGTAAGGAAAACAGCGCCCGTGCGTTCGCGCAACAGTTCCGTCATTCCCGCCAAGAGTTCGGGGGAAAAACCGAGTTGCTCCAGATCCAGGCAATGACCAGCGCTATCAAAAATCCGAACGACCACTTTTTCCCCATGAATCGTGGGAAACGAACTGACGCGCATTTCCGTACCGTAGCGGGCCAGCGCTTCGCGCATGCTGCCCTCTTGCGGGATGTCGACCCGGTAGGTCAGGAGCTCCGCCAAGACTTTTAGTCGGGCCACGAGGTTCGGGGCCAAATCACGCGCCACGGAAGCCACCTGTTGAATCACTCCATCCAGCCGATAACGGATTGCAACCGCCCGATGGGTCGGTTCAAAATGAACATCGCTGGCGGAGCGCTCGACAGCATCGGTCAAGATGATATCCACAACGCGGCCGATTCGATCCGGCGCCAGCGGATTTACGGCATCCAACTCGGTTTGCAGTTTCACGGAGCAAGGTAACCGGCCGGGATTTCGTAGGGAATTTTCGGAAATGCTATCGGCCATATTACCCCTGGGTACGAAATGACTCTTGATCCGGACAAAGGATATTATAGTTGCCAGGTATAGCGTTAGATTATAGACTTTTCGGCAAGGGGTCCGATAATAAAGGTTTCGGAACCGAAAGTCAGTCGGAAGAAAGGAAACAGCGCGCATGACTCACACAGTTTGCGAACCGTGTCACGATTGTAAATACACCGATTGTTGCGTCGTCTGCCCGGTGGAATGCTTCTATCAAGACGACATGATGCTTTACATAGATCCGGTGGACTGCATTGATTGCGAAGCTTGTGTTCCGGAATGCCCGGTGGAAGCAATCTTTGCCGAAGCCAATGTACCGGCCCAGTGGACGCAATGGACGCAGATCAATGCCGAGAAATCGGCGGAATTGAAGGCAGCCGGCGGCCCCGCCCACATTACGGAAAAACAGGACGCCAAGGAAGGTCCGGAGTGCAAGAAGAAGGGTTAAGAAACTATCTCAAAAAGGGGTCAGATCCCGTGATTTTAGGGGGTCTGACCCCTTTTTGAGATAGTTTCTAAGCGATTCATCCCCGGTCGGCGGAAAAGGCCTATTCCGTCGGCTGTTTCCTTTCCCGCAGTAAGTCATGAAATCTTCTCCTGGTGTGCTCCTCGTTCAACTCGGCACACCGGATGCACCCTCCGTACCGGCGCTACGGCGCTATCTGCGGCAATTCCTCAGCGATCGCCGCGTAATTGAGGCCCCCCGATTGCCGTGGTGGTTCGTTTTGAACACCCGGATCTTGGTAACGCGGCCGAAGCAATCAGCCGCCAAGTACAGGCGCATCTGGGACCGTGACACCGGGTCGCCGCTTTTGCATTTTACCCGCCTCCAGGCCCAGGCATTACAAAAGGAATTGCCCCTCATCCCGATCCGATTTGGCATGCAAGTCGGCAATCCAGCGCTGGAAAAAGTCGTCCATGAACTCATCCAGCATGGCATCGACCGGCTAATCGTTTTGCCGATGTATCCGCAATACTCGGCGACGACATCCGCCTCGGCCACGGACGTGTTGTTCCGGGCAATGATGAACGAACGGCGCGTGCCGGCTTTGCGGATCGTCCCGCCGTTCTTCGACCATCCGGCGTACCTCGACGCGGTGACCACACTGATCCGCGAGGAACTGGCCCGTTTGAGCTGGAAACCCGACCATTTCATCCTGAGTTTCCACGGTATCCCGGTAAAGTACGCGCAGCGCGGCGACCCCTATCCCCAACACGTGCAGAAAACCACGCAGCTCTTGCTCGAACGCCTCGGCTGGTCTGACGGAACCTGGACGCAATCGTTCCAGTCCCTGTTCGGTAAAGACCTGTGGCTGCAACCGTACACGGACCAGACACTGGTCAAACTCGCCCGGGACGGAATCGAGCGCGTTTTCATCGCCACTCCGGGGTTCACCACGGATTGCCTGGAAACCATCGATGAAATCGGTTACGAAGCCCGGGAACTTTTTCAACACGCAGGCGGGAAAGTACTGCATCGCTGTCCATGCCTCAATGCCGATCCCGCGTGGATCAGCGCGATGAAAACGCTCATCGAAGAAGAAGGCAGAGGCTGGATATGATCTACCGGGGAAGATACACAGCTCGATACGCTCCCCGGTTTTTCTCCGCCAAAATCTGCAACGGAGTCTTGGCGCCATTGCCCTTGTAGGCCTTGAACTCAAACGTATGAATGGCAGTGCGCCCGCGATTCAAGTTGGTCACGTTCTGAATGAGCGCATCGGTCAAATCATCCGCATCGGTCAAAAAGAAGATGATATCGGGTTGATAAACCAAGGCTCTTTGCAGAGCACCCAGGTGATCAGTGCCGCCTTCGGCTTTCCATCCTTCTATGGCCCGCAAAACCTCGTTTTTGTTGTCCCAATCGGCCGCAAGGAGGCTGATTTTGCCCCCAACGCGCAGCGGCTCGGCAAAGCGGTTATAGGCAATCACCTGAAACCGGGTGGCTGGCGGCAGCCGGTCCAAACTGGACTGCAATTCGCGCTTCGCAAAAGCCAGACCGCCGTTCAAGCCCATGCTGGCGGAGCGGTCGATGACATAAACAATGGTTTGTCCTGCCGCATGAGTCCGGAAAAAGGCTATCCTGGGCCTCTCGGTGCCTTGATGCCCGGAGGAACCAGTGCCTTCCGAGGGTGAATCGACTCCGGTTTTTTCCGGCGCTGGTTCCTGAGTGAATCGCGGCACCAACGGCGGCGTCGAGTAGCCGGTTTGCGGTCTACGGTCTGCAACAATCACGGGCGGTTGTAATGGCAGTTTTTCAACGGGAGTTGTTATCGGATTTTCGACTAATACTTGCGGACTCGGTTGCGTATCCGGCAGCGTGATGATGCAATCGACCGGGGGTCCGGTGTCCAGGGCGCGGGTATCGCACACAAGGCTGGAGACCGGCATGATGTCGCTTGCGCTCGATGGCATCCGGAACAATAGTAAAATCAGCAAATGCAGCAAAAGAGACAAGAAGACGGCGGCAAGGAAAGGCCGCCCGCCGCCAAGCGGCCGCTGATCGGGCGGAAATATGAAGTCGGGGTCTTCTTGGCGCGGATTTTCCGGAAGTAATAGCGGACCGCCAATGAATTCGACCGGTTTCGTTTTCAAGTCGCGGATAGGCATTGACCGATACCAAATATGAGGAATGGGGTGGCCGACCCGCGGATGCGACGGATTCGCCGACTCGCTTCGGTGAGGGATGTCGTCTCGTTGTGTTGACCAACCTGAGGAGGAGCGGTGGCGCAAGGTTGCGCCACCGCTAATTTTTTGCGCCCGCATCAATGGGACGCCGGCTCTTCCTTATCCGAGATAATCTTCACAACCATCTCCTGGTGCGAGCTGCTTGCCCCTTCCAGCCGGACCCGAACGCGCTCGCCCTCTTCCGTCTTCACCTGCGTCAAAACAACGGCGAAATGGTCCCCCGCCGGCGTCGTGGCCGCCAGGCGAACATCCTGGGCTTGCGACGTCTGGACAACTTTGATTCCCAGCCGTTTTAAGCCCGCCTGCGTGGTTTCCGACACGTTTTCGAGCGAACCGGCGACCAGCCGGTCCCCGCCGGCATCCGTGGTTTGCAGGAAGCTGAGGCCGAACTTATCGGGAAGGGCGCAGCCTGCCATGATTGCCAGAAGTGCTCCAATGACACAATTTCCCCGGATTGATTGCCACATATCTGTTCTCCCCTTGCCATGATTAGCGGAAAAAGTGGCGGGACTATAGCAAGGCATGGTTGGCAGTGGAAGAGCAACATCATTACATCGAAACAACATTCAAAGGCACAAACGGCCCGGTCACTCTTTTTGCACCAGCACTCTCTTCTGTGTCCGAGAACTTAATGAGAAATACGTACGTCCACCACCCCCCCGGCCCTCGTGGACGTATTCCAAAACCTGCGACATATCGCACTTGGCTGCGACGTATCCGTATCTCCATTCCCCTCATTAGCTTACGTCGCCATCAGCAGTCACTTTCGATGAGACGTATTTTTCCCGCGTGAACCTTTTCTCGACGATCACCCTACCGCGCTCTCTCGCAAGTCCACCCCTCCCCTGCCACGCCGCGTTGCACGCCCTGAGTCTTCGCAGGGCGTGCCTTCCCATTGCGCGAAGGTCCGCGCCACCCGCGATGCCCCGCGCAACGAACCCGGACGCAACCCACCTTTGCAACGACTCGCGGATGACCTATGACAAATGACGATTGGCCAGGACCGATAGCGACGTCATTGCACGTTGCACACTCCCGCGCCCCCCTGCATTGCATGCAACGACTGCAATCACTGCAACGACGAAAAGCCTGTCATCAATGACCAACGCCTGTCACGAATGACCAAGGACCGGTGACAAAGCGCGAATGACGAATGTCTGTCACTCCAAGCCACAGACGGCCGGCCAATCGGCCTTGGCCGCCTGTGCCTGAAAATCACACGGCGGCATCACCGGCGCCTCTCACATCGTGACTTGAAAACAGTTGCCGGTTGTTGACACGTGCCGCAGCTGCGGTTACACTGCAAGTCTTGCAGGACCCGCATTTAGTTCTTTTGTTGTCTCGGGAGCTTTCGATGAAACGCACTGCCCGGTTTCGTGGTTGCGCCGCTGCCCGGCGGCGCAAGGCGTTGTATCGGCCGTACCTGGAGTTTCTCGAAGCGCGCCTCCCGCCAGGAGACATATTGCTGGGCGCCCTCCTCGGATCATGGCTGGTCGCCCCAGCGGATTCCCGCGCGCTGAATGACAGTGCGGATTCGCTCCTTGACAAACAACCGGATGGATCCTTGTTGCCAGAGTCGAATCAGAATCTGGCAGCGGTCCATTTCTCCTTCCCCGACGATCCACTCCGGACGGTGCGCCTCGAAGACATGCCGACTAAGGCCAACGACGTAACGGTTCCGGACGTGACCGGTCGGCCCCGGACAGATTGGACAACGCTGGAAGCCATCGCCGTCTCACCGGCGCGGTTCCTGTCCCCCAACCTCGGAGTCAACGGCGCTTTTTACCAGGGGCAAGGAACCGCACAGTTATCCGGCATGGCCGGTGCTCTTGGAGCGCCAAGTCAACCCGGCACCCCAGTAATAATCCCCGCGATCGCGACGCATTCTCCTGCCCGCTCTGCGCTCTCTGCGTTCTCCGCGGTAAACCGACCACCTGTCCATTCGTCGAGCACGAACCCCTCGGTGATTCGCCAGAACTACGGCCAGACGCCGCTCTCGTTCGAGGCCAACATCGGCCAGGCAGACAGCTCGGTGCAGTTTCTCGCCCACGGTCCCGGCTACAGCCTGTACCTGACCGGCTCGGAAGCGGTCATGGTGCTGAACAACGTGGGGCAAGTTTCCAACTTGCCCGGAGCCGATGAACCAAATTGGAAAACTGCTACACCAGACGTGGCAAGTTCGCAACTTGCCCCACAATCTGAATCCCCCCCCGCTATGGTGCGCATGCAAGTCCTGGGCGGCAACCCAGCGCCGCAAGTCGTCGGTCTCGACCAACTCCCCGGCCAGGTCAACTACTTCCTCGGCAACGACCCGGGCAACTGGCACACGCATATCTCGACCTTTGCCCGGATCGAATACCAGAACGTCTATCCGAGCATCAACCTCGATTACTACAGTCACCAGGGCCAGCTGGAGTACGACTTCGTGGTGGCTCCGGGCGCAGATCCGCGCGTCATCCACCTGGGCTTCACGGGCGCCGACCAGCTCAGCCTGAATGACAACGGCGACCTGCTCATCCACGCCGGGACACAGGACATCGTGCAGCACAGGCCGGTAGTCTATCAGGAAGTGAACGACTCACGCCAAGAAATTGCCAGCGCCATCCTGCTGCAACACAAGGCGAGCGGAGATGCGCTAGCACCCCGTGAACCCGCGCCGCGATCGCAACCGGACTCATCAGCAGACATTCAAGAAGTTGGCTTTACGCTCGGCAATTACGACGCCATTCGCCCGCTGGTGATCGATCCGGTGCTCGCCTATTCAACCTACCTCGGAGGCAACGCCTATGACAGTGGCTCTGCCATCGCCGTGGACCCCGCCACTGGCGATGCCCTTGTTACTGGCGCAACCGGCTCTGCCGATTTCCCGACCGCCAACCCGTTCCAGCCCAATTATGGCGGTGGCGAAGATGCCTTCGTGGCGCGGCTAAGTGCGGACGGCAGCACGCTCGTGTACTCCACCTACCTCGGCGGCAGCAACTTCGACTATGGCAAGGGTATCGCTGTGGACCCAGGCACCGGCGACGTTCTCGTCATAGGGACCACCGCTTCTACCAACTTCCCGACCGCTAACGCGTTGCAGCCGACGTATGGCGGAGGCGGTTCTGACGCCTTCGTTACGCGGTTGTCTGCGGACGGCAGCGCCCTGATCTACTCGACCTACCTCGGTGGCAGCCGCGATGACGGCGGCTATGGCATCGCTCTGGATCCAGCCACCGATGACGCCCTCATCACAGGCTGGACCAAGTCCACCAATTTCCCGACCGCCAACCCCTTTCAGCCGAATTATGGTGGCGGCGGTCATAACGCTTTTGTGGCGCGGCTGTCAGCGGACGGCCGTACGCTGGTCTACTCCACCTACCTCGGCGGCAGCGATGACGACTGGGGCTATGCCATCGCCGTTGATCCCGGCACTGGCGATGCCCTCGTCACAGGCCTTACCTTTTCCACCGACTTCCCGACCGCCAACGCATTTCAGCCGACGAATCACGGCTCGAATGCGTTTGTGACGCGGCTGTCGGCGGACGGCAGCACCCTGGTTTACTCCACTTACCTCGGCGGCAGCACCTATGACGAGGCCGATGGGGTCGCCGTGGATCCCGTCACCGGCGACGTCCTCGTGACAGGCTATACTGGTTCCACCGATTTCCCAACCGCTAACCCGTTCCAGCCGACACTTCGCGGCACGCAAAACGCCTTCGTGACGCGGCTGTCGGCGGACGGCAGCACTCTCGTTTACTCCACTTACCTCGGCGGCAGCAGCCTTGACGAAGGGTATGCGATCGCTGTAGACCCTGCCACGGGCGACGCCGTTGTCACGGGTGGTACCGCGTCCACCGACTTCCCGACAGCCAATCCGATCCAACCGACGATTCACACCGCCTTCGTCACGCTACTATCGGCGGATGGAAGCGCGCTGATCTATTCCACCTACCTCGGCGGTAGCGGCTCTGACCAGGGCAGGGGCATCGCTGTGGATCCTGCTACGGGCGATGCCCTTGTCACGGGTTATACTACGTCCACTGACTTCCCAACCGTCAACGCGTTCCAGCCCAGAAATCACGGTGGCTACGACGCCTTTGTGGTACGAATTGGTGGCTGAAGCAGCCACCTTAGTCATTGGTCAGTGGCGTTCTTATTGCTGCTCGCTAGCGACAATGACGAATGACTAAAGCCCTCACCGCAACAGATTAAACGCCCCCTCCCCCGTCGTGAACGTAACTTCGCCATGCAGCACACCCTTCGTAGCAAGCAATTCATCCCCCAAATGGCGCACCGCATCTCCGGGCCCGCGTAAAACCGACACCTCCAGGCAATGCCTCTCCCCCAAATGGACATGCATGCTGGACACGACCAGGTCGTGGTGGTGGTGCTGTTTGTCGATCAACTTGGCGGCCAATTCGCGGGCATGATGATCGTAAACCAGGGTCAGCACTGCCACCTGTTCGCCGCGGGTTTGCTTCGCTTCCTCGGCAATCAGGCGATCGCGAATCAAATCCCGGATGGCTTCGCTGCGCGTGGCGTAGCCCTTGGCGGAATTCCGCCGGTCGAAGGCTTCCAACAGACCATCTTCTAGTGAGATGCTGATGCGAGTCAATTCGGACATGATTTACTTCTCCGGCCGGCGAATGCGCTTGGCGAGGATGCGGGCCAGCTCCCCCACGGGATTTTCATGATCGTCGACGCGCAGGTCGATCATGCGGTCGCCGTAACCGTTGGGGCCGCCCTTGTCCCGGACCACGAGGATCCCGGCGGACTGCTTGCCGCGCTTGTCCCCGCCGGCCTTTTCGCCGGCTTCCAGCGCCGCCATCATCCGCCAGGCGAGAGGCCCCCTGGCTTCTTCAAACGCCTTGGCCATTTCATTCACGACTGCCTCGCCTGCCAGGATATTGCCCTGGCAGGTGTAGTGTTTACCCGATTTGCCGCCGGCCCAGTCCTGGCATTTGGACCCGGTATAATTCGCGACATTCCCCATGGCGTCGACCATGCCCACCTGGCGAAATTCCTTGTTGTTGTCTTCGCCGGTCAGTTTTTCAATTGTTTGCTCGGGGGTTTTGCCCTCTGCCAAAAGCTCCAGGCCGCGCGAACCGTAGGTTACATTCGTATAACTCTGCGTGGCCACCGCCCCGACGCCGGCCTTGGCCCACGGAACAACGGCTCCCGAAGCGAGCGCACGGGAGGCAACGGCCACGCCCCATTCCTGCCGTTCGGGGTCAAAAGCCACAATGGAAAAAGTATTGAACCACGTTTGCATCACGGAAACACCTTGCCGAAAAAATAGTTTCCTGTCACCCTATCACAAGCGGCAGACCGTCGCCAGTACAGTGCATGCCTGGTGCAGACATTTGTGGTTCATTCGGCCTCAAGGAGCACGTTGATGAAGCAGCTGGTTTTTGTTCTCATCCTGGTTATCGCTGGATTGTGTTGCGCAAGCAGTTCAGCTGCGGACGAGCCTCTCCTGGAATTCTTGCATGCTAAAGAACCTCCCAGGGATAGCCGGCTCGAAAAACCCAAGACCCTGGATGGCTATTTCCCGTTTATGCCGCCGGCGACGAAGGAAGCCTGGGAAGCTCGGCGGCAGGAACTCCGGCAGCAAGTGCTCGTGGCAACCGGTCTATGGCCCATGCCGGAAAAGATCCCGCTCAAGCCGATCATTCACGGCAAAATCGACCGGGATGATTATACCGTTGAAAAAGTCTTTTTCGCCAGTTATCCGGGGCATTACGTGAGCGGCAACCTGTACCGGCCGAAAGGAAAAACCGGAAAGGTTCCGGGTGTGCTCTGCCCGCACGGCCACTGGCGTCATGGCCGGTTCACCGATGAATGGGCGGACCGGGGCAAGAACGGCGACATGTACATCGAAGAGCAAATCAAGACTGGCGCTGAAGGAACCAAAGAGGGGGCTCGTTATCCGTTGCAAGCGCGCTGCGCCATGCTCGCCCGCATGGGTTCCATCGTCTTTCATTACGACATGGTCGGCCACGCGGACAGCCAGCAAATACCCCATACCCAGGGATTCCGGGATGCCCTGGCCGAGTTGCATCTGCAAAGTTTCATGGGCCTGCAAACGTTCAACAGCATCCGGGCCCTGGACTTCTTGTTGAGCTTGCCGGATGTGGACTCCAAACGCATCGGCGTCACCGGCGCCAGTGGCGGAGGCACGCAGACATTCATGCTCTGCGCGATTGACGACCGGCCCACAGTGGCGTTCCCAGCCGTCATGGTATCCACGGCGATGCAGGGAGGCTGCGTTTGCGAAAATTGCTCCTACCTCCGCCAGAACACTGGCAATGTTGAACTCGCCGCTTTGTTTGCTCCAAAGCCGTTGGGCATGAGCGCCGCCAAGGATTGGACCATCGAAATTGAAACCAAGGAACTGCCCGAGTTGAAAACTCTCTACCGGCTTTACAATTCGGAAGAGCGCGTCATGGCCAGGTGTTATCCCCAGTTCGGCCATAACTACAACCAAGTCAGCCGGGAGCTCATGTACGCGTGGTTCAACCGGCATCTGAACCTTGGCTACCCCGAACCAGCTGCTGAAAAGCCGTTTGTCCCCGTGCCGCCGAAGGAATTATCCGTATTCGATGAGGTGCATCCGCTCCCCGCCGATGCAGTCGACGCTGAGGGATTGCGGCGATGGATGACCGCCGCTTCGGCCAAGCAAATGGCCTCCATTCAGCCCAAGGATGCTGCCCGTCTGCAAGACTTTCGCAAAGTAGTTGGCACCGCACTGCGCGTGATGATACATGATCAGCTGCCAAAGCCCTATGAAGTCGCGGCCAAAATCCTCGGAGAAACGCGAAAAGATAAACTCGTTTACTCGATGTTACAGCTGGGGCGCAAAGGCAATAAGGAGCAAATCCCCGCCATCCTGATCACCCCGAAAGATCATGATGGCACCACCGTGGTTTGGATTCATCCGGAAGGCAAAGCAAGTTTGCTGCGCGACGGGCAACTAATCCCGGAAGTCCAAGGACTTGTGAAGCAAAAAGCCGCGATTCTGGCGCCGGATTTGTTTATGACCGGGGAATTCAAACTCGCCTCGCTAGCCCCGGTTGATGCCCGCTATGCCGGATATACGTTTGGCTACAATCGCCCGCTGTTGGCCAACCGCGTGCACGACATATTGACATGCGTGGCCTACGCCCGCGAGGCGAAAAACGCCAACCGAGTGGACCTGGTCGGCTTCGAAAAAGCCGGCCCCTGGGTCTTGTTGGCCCGGGCATTGTGCGCCGACGCCGTTCATCGAACCGTCGTCGATATAAACCGCTTCCGCTTTGAAGATATACAGGACATTAACGATGAAATGCTGTTGCCGGGTGCCTTGAAATACGGCGGTTTGCCGGCCTTTGCTGCCCTCTGTGCCCCCGGTGAACTATTTCTCCACAACCATCGCGGAATGGGCATCGGAGGTTATGTCCGCGATGCCTATCAGGCCGCCGGCCGGGCAAGTGGCTTCCATCATCAGGGCGACCAGGCAACTACGGACAAAATTCTGGAATGGTTGTTGCGATGAGCGAAAGGAACGAAAATTTAGGATAGCGGACCATGTCCAGAATTTACGATATTATCATCGTCGGCGGCGGCGTGATGGGCGTCAGTATTGCCTGGGCGCTGACCCGGCAGCGCGCCGGCCGAGTTGCCGTGCTGGAAAAATCGTTCCTGGGAGCCGGTTCCAGCGGGAAATCCGGGGCCATCATCCGGCAACACTATTCCAATCGATTGACCGCCGCGATGGCCCGCAAAAGCCTGCACACCTTCGAGCACTTTGAAGATATCGTCGCCGGCCCCCCAGTATTCACGCGAACCGGAATGGTAATCGTGGTGAATGAAAAAGACCGCGCCGGGCTCAACTCCAATTTGCAATTGCAGCAGAGCCTCGGCATCGATGTCCGGTTGGTTTCCGGCAAGGAGCTGACCGCAATCGATCCCAATGCCAAACTGGCGGAAGATGAGTTGGCTGCGTTCGAATCCGAAGCAGGATACGTGGAAGCCGTGCAGGTAGTCGCCTCTTACGCGGACGCGGCCCGCCGAAAGGGCGCGGAAATCTGCCAGGAAGTCGAGGTCAAGAGGATTATCACCCGGGACAGCCACATTGACGGCGTGGAGACGAGCGACGGAATTTACCAAAGCCGAACGGTTATCCTCGCTGCTGGGCCATGGGCCGCCTCCCTGGCGCAAACGATTGGCCTGGAATTGCCGGTTCAGGCCTGCCGCACTCAGGTGGCGCTCTTCCGGCGGCCGGCGGATTCTGGCGCGAGCGGGCCGGTCTACGGCGACTTCGTGCAGGGCCTTTATTTCAAACCGACGCACGGCGAAATGTTGCACGCCGGCAGTCTCGCGGGAGAAGAAATCCGGAACCCGGTCGATCCGGACTACTATAACGAGGCCGCGGATGGTCCCTGGTTGCGCCACGTTCGTGGCCGCTTGAGCCGGCGTTATCCCGCCATGCACCGCGGTTACGGGCGGGGCGGGTACGGCGCCCTCTATGCCATCACTCCCGACTGGCATCCGATCGTGGACCGCATCCCCGGCATCGAAGGGGCTTATTGCGCGGTGGGGTTCAGCGGCCACGGGTTCAAGATGTCACCCATCGTCGGCCAACTCATGGCCGAACTGGTGGTGGAAGGCAAAACGTCCGCGCTGGATATCACGCCCTTGCGCGGGAACCGATTTTCGGAAAATGATCTCGTCCATACGCCGTATTCCTATGGCGTTATGGGATAATGCCCTTATGAAGCTCAAGCAGAAGCCGGAGGATTTTCAGGTCGAAGAGCAAACCGATGTGACACCGGGCCGGGAAGGCCCGTTTGCCTTCTATCGTTTGGAGAAACGGGGCTGGACCACTCTCGACGCCATTGCCGCCGTCCGCCGGCGCTGGCAGTTGGATTCACGCCGGGTGTCCTATGGAGGGCTCAAAGATCGCCACGCCCACACGATCCAGTATCTCACGATCTTTCGCGGCCCCGAGCGCAAGCTTACCCATCATACCATCCGCCTGGAATACCTCGGACGGGTTGCCGAGCCTTATCAATCGCAGCACATTCGAGCGAACCGCTTTCAAGTGACCTTGCGCGCTCTCACCACGGCAGATACCCGGCGCGCTGAAGAAGCGCTGGAGGAAGTGCGCGTAGACGGAGTGCCCAATTATTTTGACGACCAGCGCTTTGGCTCGGTGGGATCCGGCGGTGAATTCGTTGCCAGGGCAATGGTTTTCGGCCAATACGAAAAGGCTTTGAAACTAGCTTTGGCCGAACCCTATGAACATGACCGCGCCGATCAAAAAAAGGCAAAAACCATTCTCCGCACTCACTGGGGGGACTGGGCCGCATGCAAAACCACCTTGCCGCGCGGGCACGCCCGGAGTTTGGTCGATTACCTTGTCCACCATCCCGGTGATTTCCGCGGCGCCGTGGCGAGGTTGCGGCCGGAACTGCGCGGACTTTATCTATCGGCATACCAAAGCCATCTCTGGAACAAAATGTTGGCCCGCCGGCTCGAGCAAATTTGTCGTCCCGAGCAACTGATTCGCTTTCGGTTGCAACAAGGCGAAGTTCCTTTTGCTCGCACCTTGGATCAAGCGCAGCGAATGGCGTTCGCGAAGGCTTCATTGCCGTTACCCTCCGCCCGAGGCCAACTGGACCCCCAAGATCCGGGAGTCGTCTTGATGGATACCGTTCTCGCCGAAGAAGGCCTGGCACGCGATCAATTGAAGCTCCGCGGATTCAAGGAAGTGTTTTTTTCGAAAGGAGAGCGACAATCATTTTATTGGCCGGCCGATCTGAAGTATGAAGCCAATCCGGATGAGCTACACCCGGGCAAGCTCAAATTGATGTTCCATTGCGAATTGCTGCGGGGGAGCTACGTGACGTTAATTGTCAAGCGATTGCAGTGAGCAAAAAGGGGACAGGCATCTTTTTTTTCCGCAACTAGAAGTCGATCGCATCTTGAAATTCGAAAAAAAAGATGCCTGTCCCCTTTTTTCGACTCACAGCAATTCCAAGGAACTCTTGACAACATCAAACGCCGCTCGGGGCCGGCCGAGATTCCGGGCGTTGGCTTTGAGAAACGCCAACCGTTTGGGATTGCGCAGCAACTCGGTAACCTTGTGCGCCAGGGTTGCGATGTTGTTCGCTTTGATCGCCGCGCCGTTTTCCAGGAGATAATCGCTGTTCCGGCTTTCCTGGCCGGGAATCGGATTCACAATGACCATGGCGGCGCCGCGCGCAAGGGTTTCCGAAGTCGTCAACCCGCCCGGCTTGGAAACAACCAGGTCTGCCGCGCCCATCAGCACATCGATCTCCTCGGTAAATCCCAGGACCAACGACCGGTGCCGCGGGGGGCAGGCCACGGATTGGAGCTGACGCTTGATTTTTTCATTGCGGCCGGTGACCGCGATCAAGGTTATCGGCACTTCCACGTCCAAAAGTGCCCGATACAGTTTTTCAATCGGACCGACGCCGAATCCGCCGGCCAACTGCAACACCACTGAGTGATCTCCGGAAAGTCCCAGGTGCGTTAAACACTCTTCCCGGCTTTTCGGCACACTGAAAACCGGATGAATCGGAATTCCCGTGGAATAAATGGCCACTTCGGGAGAAACCCCCCACGACCGCAAATACAACGCCCCTTCTTCCGTGGCAGTGAAATACCGGTCGCACGGCTCGTGGACCCAAAGCCGGTGGGTCATGAAGTCGGTTGTAACCGTGACGTGAGGAACTCGAAACCTGCGTTTTTTCCGGAGCGATGCGATGATCTCGGTGGAGAGAAAATGCGTGTTGATAATCAGGTCCCAATGCTCATCTAACAGGAGTTTAATCAGCCGCTTGAGATTCAACTTTTGGACCGCCAGCCGCAAGCGATCTCCGCGGCGGCTGGAAACCGGCCGGTCGAGCAAATCATAAAAATATCCCAGGACATGCGGCGCCTTGTTCACCAGGTCCAGGTAGGCCTTGCCATACAACCGCCGGAAGGCCGCATTGGTCAGTTCCAGGACATCGACATTTCTCACGGTGGCTTCGGGGACCGTTTGCCGCAGTGCCAGTTCGACCGCCTGGGCCGCGCGCAGGTGCCCGGCGCCTACCGAAGCGGACAAAACCAGAATCTTTTTCGGCATCTTGGCGATTATTCCTCCGGATCGATCGCTTCTCGAAAGAAGCTCCTCCGAAGCGTATCTTAGAAAGAAGGTGATGCAGGAACAGGGAAGGCTGAATCGAGGCAAGGCAATGAAATACGCAATTGTAATTCCGGATGGTTGCGCGGATGAGCCGCAGGATTCACTGGGCGGCCGGACTCCACTCCAGGCGGCATGCAAGCCTCATATGGACACGATTGCCCAAACCGGCATGGTCGGCCGATCGAACAATGTTCCTGCCGTTTTGACGCCGGCCAGTGATGTTGCCACCCTGAGTCTTTTCGGTTATGACCCATTGCAAGTTTATACCGGCCGGGCCCCTCTCGAAGCCGCGGCCATGGGCATTCCCCTCGGACCCGACGATTGGGCGATTCGTTGTAATCTGGTCGCAATCGAAAACGAAGAGATGCGCGATTTCACCGCCGGCCACATCAGCAATGATGACGGCAAGGCCCTCATCCAGGCAATTCAGAGTGAGTTGGGAGGTTCTGTGCAGTCAGGTAACCCTCCGCAATCGGTGGGACACCTGGAATTTCACGCCGGCGTAAGCTACCGCAATATTTTGGTTTTTCGGGGGCAACGGACGCCGGTCTTTTCGGCACAAACCAGCACGCAACCCCCGCACGACATTCCCGATCGGCCGATCGCGGATTATTTGCCTTCCGGTCCCGGAAGCTCGATCTTGCGAGCGCTGATGGAGAAAAGCCGCAAAGTTTTCCAGGACCACCCGGTTAACCAAAAACGGCAAGCAAATGGCCGACTTCCGGCCACGCAAATCTGGCTCTGGGGCCAGGGTCGGGCGCCGCACATTGAACCGTTCGTCAAAGTTTACGGGAAGCGGGGCGCCATTGTCAGTGCCGTCGATTTGGTCCGCGGCGTCGGGATTCTGCTTGGCTGGAAGCGCATCGATGTCCCGGGCGCGACCGGTTACCTCGATACAAATTATGCGGCGAAGGGCAGTCATGGCGTGGCCGCTCTGGAAAATCATGATTTGGTCTGCGTGCACATCGAGGCCCCGGACGAGGCTTCGCACGAAGGCAAGGCCGATGCCAAGGTGAAGGCGCTTGAGGAAATCGACCGGCACATCGTTGGCCCGTTGTTACAGGCCTTGCCCCGGTACAAAAAATGGCGAATATTGGTGTCCCCGGATCATCGGACCACTTTAAGAACGCGCGCCCATGCTCATGGTCCCGTTCCCGTGGCCATCGCCGGAACCGGCATTATCTCACAGGGACAGCCATCCTATGATGAGGCGGTCGCTGGTTCGAGTGCGCTGGCTTTCGAAAAGGGCCACAATCTCATGCCGCACTTTTTGGGCTGAAACAGCTGCCAAAAACAGAAGCGGCCAGGCCCCCGCAGGGCTGGGGTGCCTGGCCGGCAGCAGGGTATTTTGTGCTACCTTTGGATTACGATCTCCCTACAGATTGGCGCGTTTTTCTTCCACTAATGACCGAATCCGTTCGCCCAGGAGTGCGACATCGAACGGCTTCTTGAACACTTCGTTGAATCCGAAATTTACCAGGGTTTCCGGTGCTGCTTCATCTTCGCTGGCCATGGAGATGATCAGGGTCAATTCGTATTGAGGATTGCGGCGGAGATTTTGCGCGATCTGCAAGCCTTCGCTCCGTCCCATCGCCAGATCGATGATGATCGTGTCGGGATGGAAGCTTTCGGCCTGGATGCCGGCTTCAAATCCGCTATTGGCCAGTTCGTATTTGAAATCGTCGTCTTCCGGGAGGAGTTCTTGAATGCGGTCAATAAAGAGTTTGTCGGCGCCGATAATCAGGATCTTGTGCCACCCCTCTTCCTCGAGTTCTCCGAGGGGCATGCCGTGTTCCTTGAGGAACTTGATGAGCTGCTCGCGGGGGATGCGGCGATCCTGGCTGCCGGGGATGCGATAGCCCCGGAGTCGGCCGGAATCGAACCATTTGCTCACCGTCCGCGGCGCGACTTTGCAAATCTTCGCGACTTGGCCGGTGGTAAACACTTTTTTCATGGCAGGCACTCCAGTTTAATAATTTTGCTGAGTCCACTCCCGTGCCGGCGGACGCGAGTTCGCCGGCTTGCAACCATCCGCCCGATCCTGCGGTTCCTCTGGTCCTTGCGGTTGCGGGGTTAACCGCCAGGGGCCTCCTGCCAGGGTCCGCGCCGGAGCTCCATTTCCGGGCGGTTTGGTCTCACGAGAAAGCCAAGTTTCATACCGGCTCTTGCTCTCGGCAAAGCCCTGGGAGCGGCACTTTCCAGGTTGGTCTTGTTCCTCGGCTACCTCATAAATCGGCTGGACAAGTGCCCAAGATTAGAAAAAGCCTGCAACTTGGGTGAATTCTGCCGATTCGCCTTCTTATACCTTTGCCTCGCCTTGCCCCGGTTAACCGACACAGGATGACGGCTCCGATCGAACGTTTTGGATGACTTGGGAATAAATCGCCCGTCTTCGGGGTTCTACTACAGGCAGAATCGGCTTGGAAGCCTACCGATGTAGAGAAAACTTTCCGGATTTGACGATTGCGACGCGATTGCCGCTCTTCGGCTCCGTTGAAATTGTAGGGAGCCCGGCAAGGTGTCCATCACGAGTTCAATCGCTTGCGAAAAACCACCATATCATCCCCGTCCGCATAATAATCGCGGATTACGGCGGTCTGCTCGTATTGATGCTTCAAATAAAACCGGCGGGTCAATTCATAGTGCGCCAACGAAGACGTTTCAATGAGGAGTATCCGACCCTGGCGCCCGCGAATATCATTTTCCACGTATTTCAATAACTGTGTGCCGATGCCCCTCGCATGAATATCCTTGCTAACGGCAATCCAATAGAGGTACCAGGTCCGATCCGTCATGGAAGCCGGGGCGTAATATGCAAAACCGATCGGCCGTTTTTCCAGCTCAAAAGTCACCGACTGGTGACCCTCGGCATGGTTGCTCTTGTGATAGTCATCGAGAACCTCCTTTAATGCCTGAATTTCCATCGGTTTGAAGACTCGGGTCCCTTCGGAAACCGTCACAAGAACCGGGGTATCGTCAGGTATTGTGGGACGAATCATAATGTCACTTGCTATTCCAAAGTAACGTGGTAAGGTACCATTTTTATATTCATCGCAGTCCCATACAGAGAGTCTATCATGCCGAAATCCGGGTGGAAACAGTTACTGGCCGGAGCACGGAACTTTCAAGGCAACGGACATTTTCCGATTGCTGCCTATTCCGAGTTTATGCCACCGCCCTGGCTGGGGCGCAAACCTTATGGACCCGTCGATGACAGCCTTTTTTCAGAAGATGACCTCTTTGGTTGGAACATCACCGAATACGAAGAAGCGCTGGAAATGAAGCCGGGCCTGGAGAAACTGGCGCATCAATTGGCAGGTGCCTTGATCCATTTGGGGACCGGCACTCATGCTCACGGCATCGCGCGCGCCAAGTTACTTAACAATCCTTTTTGGCCCGAGACGTTGGCGCAAAAAGCCGGATCGCTGCCTCACGAACGATTTGTCACCATTCTGCCCCTGGCCTTCTCCCGAACGCAAGATGATAAGGGCCGCCTGCGCTGGACGCTATTCGGCGCCAGTGAGCAAGGCCCGGCCCGTGCCTTTTGGAAGAGTTTTTATCATGCCCCCGGCCGGGAAATTCCCACCGAACAAAGTTGGACAATGATACGCGAGTTTCTTTATGAAATATACGCTGAAACAGTTGATGATCTTTACGAAGCAGGCTTTCGGATCATGCCCCAGGACGCTCCACCCCTATTATCGTATTGGAAGGAGGGAAAACTCCCGAAATGGACGGCACCTTTTATCATGGGCCCGCGGCAGTCGCTGAAGTCGGTGAAGTATTTACTTACCTTTCAACCGTTCAGCAGCTTGCCGGGCGCGGTGCAAAAAGCCTACCTGGCCGGCGGCGTACACCTGATACCATTCCCGGGAAGTCTATTTTTTTGGGGAACCGCTGGCTATCACCGCTTGCAAAAGGAACTCCCTTTGGCCATGCAGATTCCTCTGCTTCACTCCGTCGCCCGTCGCGAAGCTCCGGGCGGCATCCGCGTGCCCCAGGCAGGTTGGCTCCACGAACCGCATCCGGATCAGCCCCATCCAGGCAACCACCATGGACCGATTCGAAATACCTTCCGCCGCACCCATCGCTGGGCAAAGGTCCACCGAGATGAGGACGAGCTCGCGATTGAGGCTCGAGAAGACAAGCTGTTGCACGTATTGTTCAGCACATCCCCGGACGACCTGGGACTTTATGGAAAACCCATGGCCCGCAATGTCCAATTGTGGACCCGGGAATTTCAGTTGCTTTTGGATGGTCCGCGGGCGACGCCGGAACAAATAAAGCGCGCGGAACACGCGATCGTTCATGGGGGCCTGTTCGGCTACCGTTTCCAGTATCCCGCCATGCGCGTCGGCGTTCACGAAGTATTTTGGCACCGGCCCCTGATTGCTTACCAGGCCAGGCACACTGGCGAACCGGCAATATTTCACGGCGGTCCCCTTGGTTATCTCACGGCTTACCATGTGGAAAAACCGAGCTGCGCCCGCCCCATTGAACTTTGGCCACGATTGTTGCAGCGCAAAATGCACATGGAACCATTACAAATCGTCAACCACGCCCACGACCCCCGCCCCTACCAAACGGTCCGCAATATTTGTAAACTTCTTCGGTCTCAGGAATTTTTTGATGATAAACCGGTGCCTCGATCATTGGCCCGCCAACTACTGACTCTGCCCAAACATCAAACTCTGGACGAATGGCTTCGTGCTCTGCCGGAACGTACCCTGGATCCCGAAAGAGGACGAATCCTGGTCAAGGAGTTGCAGCAAGCGTTGGAAATGCCTCAGCACGACGTCGCAATGCGCGGGCCGCAGCGACCATGCCCGTCGCTCACCTATAAACGTACTGCCCGGCGTTCCTTTGAGGTCGCCTATTGGAAATTGATCGCGGAACTTGCCGAAGGAAAATTTGTCAATAAGGTCAACGCCGATTGCATCCGAGATTCCCTTACGCAAAAACTGCTCACCCACCCGCATCGGGATCTCGATGCCCTCGGCGATTTTATTTTGGCCTATTACTCGCAGACGGTGGCCGCCGCGAAAATGACGGGGAAAGCGTTGGTCGGCGATCTTCCGTTTACGTGGCAAACGGATTTCGATTTTTCCTGGTCCGGCGGCTGGCTGGGTAATCAAGAAGGCCGCCTACATGAGCGAAACCTCATTGTCGTGATTCCCGGAAAAGATCGGAAACGCGCGGTTATCATGGCGGATCATTACGATACCGCCTACATGGAGGACCATTACGAAGGGAAACTCGCCGGCAAAGGCGCGCGCCTCGCCGCGGCGGGCGCGGATGACAACCATTCGGCAACCGCGGCTCTCATGCTGGGGGCTAAGGTTTTCCTCGAACTAAGCCGGGCCCGCAAACTCGCATGTGATATTTGGCTAATCCATCTCACCGGCGAAGAATTTCCCTCCGATTGCCTGGGAGCCCGCTACCTGTGCCAGAAACTCGTCGAGGGTAATTTGAAAATGCGCCGGGCTACCGGTGGCTTTGTCGACCTCTCTCGCGTCCGCGTCCAGGGTGTCTATGTCTTGGACATGATCGCCCACAACAACGACCGCGACCACGACATTTTCCAGATCGCGCCCGGAAACGATCCCGAATCGATGTGGTTGGCGTATCAGGCCCACCTGGCCAATGAGGCCTGGAATACTTCCACAACCGCCTGGAATCAAGACCCCATTCGCCAGGGAACCGGAAGAGGCCGGCGTAGCCCCCACGGGGGCGTCATTCCCGAACCGGCCGCTTGTCCTCAACTTTCCGGTGAAATACGTGTTCCGTACGATCCGCGCAGCACCCTTTACAACACGGATGGGCAGATTTTCTGCGACGCCGGTATTCCCGTGGTATTGTTCATGGAGAATTACGACATCAACCGGACCGGCTATCACGATACGCATGATACGATGGCTAATATCGACCTGGATTATGGATCCGCGCTGGCCGCCATCACCATCGAGGCGGTGGCCCGAGCCGCCACGGAAAAACCGATAGGCGCAAAGCAAAAACCCAAGTCCCGGAAGAAATGATGCTCAACAAAGGTTTCCTCCAATGTACAACTCGTTGCGCGCGATTTCGGTGTCGGCGTTTTTAATTCTTCCAACGTCGGCACTGCAATCCCGGGAATTGAAGGCCGGTGCTGCAAAGATGGACATCACCCCCCCGATTGGTTTTCCAATGTGGGGTTACGGCGCCCGGCATGATGCTCCCAGCACCGGAGTGATGGATCCATTACACGCTCGAGCCCTGGTGATCGATGTGGGACAAGAACGGATCGCGATCGTTAGCCTAGACCTCGGGCGCGCGCCAACCCGGCAATCCACGGCGGCAATTCGGGCCCGTGTCATGGCTGCCGCCGGAATCGAGCACATTTTTCTGGTTGGCTCGCATACGCATCACGGCCCCGTTCTCGAACTCGATACCTGGCCGGCTCGAAAAAACTCCTACACTTCCCAGCTCGAACAAAAGCTCAGCGAGGTTATTGTCCAGGCGGCCAAAGCGCTCCAACCTGCCCGCTTCGGCATTGCGTCCAAGCAGGTTCCTTACAACCGAAACCGCCATTCCAAATTGCCCGACAAGCCGGTCGACCGGGAATTGCTGGTACTGCAGGTTGCGACGACCGATGGAAAACCCATCGCCCACGCGGTGAACTTCGCTGCCCACCCCACCATGCACCCGGCGTCGATCCTTCAGTTTTCCGCGGACTATCCGGGGGCGTTGGCGGCCCTAGTGGAAAAAGAAACCGGGGCCCCCTGTTTGTTCCTTCAAGGGGCGGCCGGCGATCTTTCCGCCAATCCGGGAGAAGAAAAAGGGCCGGACAACTTCGGCCGGCTTTTGGGCGGGGAGGTTCTCCAGCTCGCCAAAACCATTCGCTGCACCCAGGGAGAAAAATCCACCCTCCACGTTCAGGAGGACGATTTCCACTTTAGAAGCCGGATCGATTTCTCAAGTCCTCTCGTCAAGGTCATGTTTGTGCGGGCCTTTTTCAAGGAATTGGTCGATTTCTACCTGCAGGAGTATCGCGATGGCATTCGTCCGCACATGGTCACCGCTTTACTCAACGGCAAAGTCGGCCTCGTCGGCGTTTCCGGGGAATTCTTTTGCACCCACTCCTTGAATTTGAAACGCCGCTCCCGGTTGGAACACCTTTTGTTCCTCGGCTATTGCAATGATTACCATCAGTATTTCCCTACCATCGAAGGCGCCGCCGAAGGGGGCTACGGCGCCGACCCCCAGGTTTCCCCGGTGGAAGTGGGTGCCGGCGAGAAAATGATGGATCAAGCGCTCATCCATTTGTACAAAATGCGCGGCAAACTGCCGGACTTGACTCCGGAGAAGAAGAACAATTGAACGAACAAATCTATTTCAGCGTGCGCGAATCGGCTGTACCTTAGCCCGAAGCGCCAGCGAGGACCTCGCTAGCGCGCCGGGCTAAGGGGACCAGAATCGTGCGCCCTCATTTAAAATGGGATCCTACTCCGCGAACAGCGCCTCGACATAGTCGTTCGGATCAAAGGGCTGCAAATCATCCAACTGCTCGCCAATGCCGATGAACTTCACCGGTAATCCCAGCTTTTGCTTGATGGCGAAAATAACTCCCCCTTTCGCCGTACCATCTAATTTTGCCAAAATAATTCCCGTGCACTTGATGCTCTTGGTGAATTCCTGCGCTTGTACGATCGCGTTTTGGCCGGTCGTCGCATCCAGGACCAACAGCACTTCGTGCGGTGCGCCGGCCACTTGTTTGCTGACCACGCGATGAATTTTTTCCAGCTCCCGCATCAGGTGGGACTGGGTATGTAGACGGCCCGCCGTATCGACTATCAATACGTCGAATCCTCGGGTCTTGGCTTTTTCACAGGCATCATGGGCCACGCTGGCCGGATCACTTCCTTGCTGGCTCTTGACGATGTCGCAGCCGATGCGCTGGCTCCAGATAGTCAATTGCTCCACTGCCGCGGCGCGAAATGTGTCGCAGGCGGCAACCATCACCTTTTTGCCGTCTTCCTGGTACATCCGGGCCAATTTGGCGATGGAAGTTGTTTTGCCCGAACCGTTGATTCCCGCTACCATGATCACGGTCGGTCCCGCTGGATTCAACTGCAGCTCCTCGCCTGCAGATAACATGCCGCGAAGTTGGTTCTTGACAAATGCGGCGACATCACCGGTAATTTCCTTGTCCAGAAAAGCCTGGCGGACACGTTCGACAATTTCCGCCGTGGCCGTGGTCCCGACATCGGCCAGGTAGAGCTGTTTTTCCAGCTCGTCCAGGTATTTTTGATCCACCCGGCCTTTGAACTGTAACAGCGTGGCCACGCCGGAAAAAACGGTCCGAGTTTTCGCCAGGCCTTGTTTGATCTTGTTGAATAGGGCGCGAAATACCATTGCTTACTCCTGCTTCGAAGGAGGAACGGCGTCCTGCAACAGTCGATCCAGAATCCCGTTGACAAAGGCCGGCGAATCTGCCGTTCCGTAACGCCGCGCCAGTTCGATCGCCTGATCCAGGGCCACACTGGGCGGCGTATCCGGACAAAACATCAGCTCGAACGCTCCCATCCGCAATAGATTGCGGTCGACCCCCGCCATCCGCGAAAGCCGCCAGTTCTCCGCCGCCGTTGCTAATTTTTCGTCGATCGCGCTCAGGTTGTTCACAACGCCGTCGTAAAGCCCCAGGCAAAAGGGCTCCACAGCAGGTTCGCGCAAACGGTCGTGCGCAAAGCTCTCAATCACCGAACGTTCGATATGAGGATTGTGATCGCGCTGAAACAATAATTGAAGGGCCACTTCTCGAGCACGGGAGCGTCTGGTCATGCCGTTTTCCGAACACTAGAACCTTCGCTTTATGCTACCAACTAACACAGAAGCTGCCTATACCCTGGATTCCGTGTAGGATAAATAGCAGTTCCACGGTGACCATCCCCTGCCAGTTCATCTGGCAGGAGTGAGAGTTTGGGAGCTAACTCGGAGTCAGTCCTCGTGACCACCCCCTGCCAGTTCATCTGGCAGCAGCACAAGTTTGGGGGCTAAGGAGCCACAACCATGCGCGAGGCCGTTGTTGTTGCCAGTTGCCGCACGCCGTTGGCCAAATCGTTTCGCGGGTCGCTCAACCTCACCCGGCCGGACGACATGGCCGCACACTGTATCAAAGAGGTATTACAGAAAACCCCACAGTTGGACCCCGGCGAAATCGAAGATGTCATCTTTGGTTGCGCGGAGCCGCACGGACCGCAGGGCATGAACGTTGCCCGCGTCGCTTCAATACGCGCGGGTCTGCCGGCAACCGTCGCAGGGGCCACGGTAAATCGCTTTTGTTCCTCGGGACTGCAAGCCATCGTGATAGCGGCCCAGCAAATCCTTCACGAAGGAGCGGAAGTTGCGATCAGCGGCGGCGTGGAGAGCATTACCTGCCTCGCCAACTATAAACAGGATCCGAATCCCTGGGTCAAGGAACACAAACCGGGCATTTACATGGTCATGGGCGATACTGCCGAAGTCGTCGCCAAACGCTACCGGATCAGCCGGCAAGCTCAGGATGAATACGCCCTTTCCAGCCAGCAGCGCACCGCGCGGGCTCAAGTCGAGGGTTTCTTCAACGAGGAAATCGCGCCCATGCAGGTCACTCGCGCCATCCTCGACAAAAAAACCGGCCAGCCGGCCGGTAAAGAAGACTATTATTTCGCCAAAGATGAGTGCAATCGCCCCGACACGACGCTGGACGGCTTGCGGGCGTTGAAGCCCTATTTCGACCCCAATTCCGGCCAAGGTACGGTGACGGCCGGCAATGCTTCGCAGCTTTCGGATGGGGCCTCGGCGACCTTATTGATGTCCGATACTCGGGCAAAGGCCCTGGGCATCAAACCCAAGATTGCCTTCCGCGGTTTTGCCGTCGCCGGCTGTGAGCCGGACGAAATGGGCATTGGACCCGTCTTCGCCGTGCCCAAGCTACTCAAGCGCCACGGCCTCAAAGTCGACGACATCGACCTGTGGGAACTTAACGAGGCGTTCGCCGTGCAAGTTATCTACTGCCGCGACCGCTTGGGCATCGATCCCAAAAAACTGAATGTCAACGGCGGCTCCATCTCCATCGGCCATCCCTACGGCATGACCGGCTCCCGCTTGGTCGGGACAATCGCCAACGAAATGCTTCGCCGAAAAGTGCGCTACGGCGTCGTGACCATGTGCGTCGGCGGCGGCCAGGGCGCCGCCGGGCTTTTCGAACGCTGCTCGTGAACGATCGGTGGCATCCAAATGATGTTGCACCGACGCCGATATGTTGGGAATGTTCGCAGCCGAGCGCCGTATCTCACGGACCCGTGAGATACGGCGCCAAAAAGCGCGATAACCCATTTCGTGCGAACACGTTGCGTAGAGAACCGCGGGCGTGCATTCGCGTGAGATACGAGTTGCCCGATTTGCCAATCTCCCTTGCCCGAATTGCATAGCATCACACTTCCAGCGCCGGCTATAATCCATAGGAATCTCATTTCCATATTCTCAGAAAGTGGTAAATTCATGGTCCAAGCAAGCATACGCAGCAATGGGACGCGGTGCCGCGGGTTCACACTCATCGAACTCCTGGTCGTAATCGCGATTATCGGTATCCTGATCGCTCTTCTTTTACCCGCCGTGCAAAAGGTCCGCGCGGCGGCCGCCCGTACCCAAAGCGCCAATAATCTCAAACAAATCGGCCTCGGCCTGCATCACTATCACGATAATGTCAGCCGCTTCCCGAACGGAGAGAACACCATCCCCGCTCCTACGCATGAGGCCGCTGTCCATTTCTGCCTGTTGCCTTATATCGAGCAAGATAACCTCTATAAGACAGCTCTGCAAATCGGCCTTTACCCGACGGCCGGTAATCCCACGTCGAGCCCCGCCGCGCAAGTTGTAAAGACCTTCCGCTCGCCCCGCGATGCGTCCATTACTGTCGACACCTACACCGACTCCAATGGCTACGTTTGGGGCCTCACCAACTATGCCTGGAACGAAGCCGTCTTCACCATTCCATACGTGACCTGGAACGCTAACCGCACGCTCGGCAACGGTTTTCCGGACGGCACGTCCAATACGGTTGTTTTCGGTGAGCAATACGCCCAGTGCGACACCCCCAGCCCCATCCGGTACAAGCGCTGGGCCTGGCATCCACACTATACCTCCCCCAGTGATGAGTACAATTCGGCCGAGTTTCATCCTCCTCGGATGAGTGTTCGGGATAATGCGACCTCCCCGCCCACCTTCCACCCGCCCACGGCCACGCCTCAGGTCCGGCCCGATGTCTCCGCTTGCAATGCCAGCAACCTGCAGGCAATGGACGCGGGCGGAACCCTTGTCGGGTTGGCCGACGGCAGCGTGCGCCTCGTTTCGACCGGCATTAGCGGCACCACCTGGTACGCCGCCTGTTTCCCCAGCGACGGCCTCATTCTCGGGCCCGACTGGTAAGTCGCGAACATCGCATTTTGCCTTGTCTTGCCCCAAGAATCCGCAATTCGCGGTGAATCTTATGAATTGCCGTTCATCATTCCGGGCTGCGAACCGTAACAACTTTGCTCTTTTGTTCTTAACCATTTTTCTCGCGACGGCCGGCTGTTCCGACAACAAACGGCTGACCATCAAGGGTTCCGTTTCATACAAGGGCCAGTCGGTAGCCACCGGCATCGTGAAGATCTACGGCCCTGGGGACCACCTCACGATGGCCTACCTCCGAAATGGAACCTTTACCATCACTGACGTGACGCCGGGAGAAATCAAGCTGACAGTCGAGCCCGAACCGGGCCAGGCCAAGTCCCCGATCCCAAAGAAGTATTCCGATCCAATGACCTCCGGTCTCGTTTTCACCATTAGCTCAAGTACGCGGGAATTGCCCATCAATCTCGACTAGCACAACTCCGCCGCTCAGCGCCACCACGCTTCCCATTCGTGACCTTTTGTTTTCCGCCGCCATTTGATACACAATCATGAAGGGTCCGGGAACGAATGCGCAATGACTAAAAAACCGACGGCGCAACCGACGGTGGTGGCAATGCCCACATGGGGAGTCTGCGTCTTCGAAAGCCATCATGCCGCCGACTTCCGCATGCTGGTTTCGCAGCATCAGGCGGTGGAAGTGTTTTATGTGCTCGGCGGCGCGGGAGTGTTTGAATTGGAGGGCCGCCCCGTGCCCTGTTTGGCCGGCGATGTGGTCGTCGTCCCGGTCAATCATCGGCACCGCATCGAGGACCACCGCAAGAAGCCTTTGTCCCTCTACGGCGTGCGCATCCACCCCGATGTTTGGCAACGCGATCCGGCCTTGGGGCACCATTTGCCGGCTGGCCGGCTTCCCCGCGACAAGATGCTTTCCCTCCACGTGCGCGCCGAGGTGCGCCGGCTGTTGTTTGAACAAACGTGCTGTCGGCCGGGCTATGCGGGCATGATGGTGGGACTGGCCTTGCAGCTTTTGGCCCTTCTCGCCCGCTCGCGGAACTCCTCCCCGCCCACTAGCCCATTCGATCCCCGTGCCGTTTCCACCTTGCGCGAAACCGTCGAAGCCTATGTCGCCGAGCTCAAGCGCAGGTTCTTTGAACCGGCACGCATCGATGGCGTTGCCAAACAGCTCGGTATGAGCCGGCGCCGCTTCACGGAACTATTTCGGGATGTCACCGGCACCACCTGGTCCGATTACCTGCGGGCCCTCCGTGTCGACCATTCAAAGCAACTGCTGCTCCAAACCAATCGGAGCGTGCTTTCAATCGCCTTTGAATCGGGCTTTGAAGACTTGTCGAGTTTTTACCGGGGCTTTCAGCGCCAGGAAGGCACTTCTCCCCACCGCTGGCGCCGGCACCAGTTGAAGAAATAGGCGATATTCCCCATCCCATCATCTTGGCAAACGCCGATGCGTCGGGCTAGGAAGTTTTCTCCGGGATTACCCCTTCTCGCTGTAATGTTTCCATTTCGCTCTGGCCGTAGCCGATTTCCTGCAAAATCTCTTCAGTCTGCTCCCCCAATCTTGGGGCTGCCCGCTGAATTTGTCCCGGCGTTTTTTCGAAATGGATGGGCACTCCCCCCAGCCGCATCGGACCAATCGTGGAATGTTCCACCACCGGATTCATTTCCATCGCCGTCACCTGAGGATCGACAAAGAAATCCAGGTACTTCTTGACCACCCCGCACGGCACGCCCCGATCGATCAAATTGTTCTCCCACTCCGTGGCGGTTTTTTGCAGGAACAGCGGTTCCAGAATCGGCGTTAATTCCGCCTGGTGCTCGACACGTTGAGGGTTGGTGCGGTATCTGGGATTTTGGGCCAAATGCGGCATTCCCAAAGCTTCGCACAAAAGCCGCCAGAACTTGTCGGTCGCCGCGCCAACAAAAAGGATTCCTTCCCGGGTTTCGAACAGCCGGTAGGGAAATATGCCAAGCGGCCCTTCCTCGTCGCAATCTAACGCCTGGCAATAATGGTGGGATTGGCAGGATATGATGGCTTGCAGAAGCGATGTCTCGATCTTTTGTCCTTCCCCTGTCCTTTCACGATGGTAAAGGGCCGACAGGATTCCCGCCACCGCGAGCATGGCTGCCTGATAATCGGAAACTGCCACTGAGCAGAGCGAAACGTTGCCGCTGAACCGGACATTCCCCTGGGCGGCGCCACCCAGCGCTTGCAGTACCGGGTCGTAGCCGGGACGTTCCCGCAACGGTCCCCGGGCGCCGAACGCCGTCGAAGTACAATAGATGATCTGCGGATTGATGGCGCGCGCCGACCCATAATCAATCTGGAGTTTTTCGGTGATTCCGGGGCGGAAATTTTCCACCAATACGTCGGTTCGGCGGATCAATGCATCAATCACTTTGCGCCCGGCAGGCACTTGCAAATCGACCGCGATACTCCGTTTGTTGCGATTCCAGCCCTGGAAAAATCGGCTTTCCCTCGCCAGAAAGGGTCCCCACGCTCGAGCCAGGTCACCGGTCAGCGGTTCCACCTTGATCACATCGGCTCCCAAATCGCCAAGCAGCATTGTCCCGTAGGAGCCGGCGATAAAGCTGCAAAAATCGAGCACTTTGATTCCGACCAGTGGGCCAGCGGGCAGACGGGCGCTTTTTGGAACAATCATTGGTGATGATCCCTTCTCTTGCTTATGCATGCATACCCGCCAGCCAGCCTGTGCTGAAAGCCGCCTGAAAATTGAACCCGCCGATGGGCCCGTCCAGGTCGAGAATTTCTCCGGCGATGTATAATTCCGGAACCAATTTGCTTTGCATCGTTCGCGAGTCGACCTCATCGAGAACCACGCCGCCGGTAGTCACCTCCGCTTTCTTGAACCCCAGCGTTCCTGTTATGGGCAATCGGGTTCGTTTCGCTGCATGAACGAGTCGGCTTCGTTCCAATTTACTGAGCCCGGCGGCTTTGCGGTCCCTCGCCAGGCCCGCCTGCGACATCAGCGCTTCCGTTACACGCCGCGGCAATTGTCCGGCCAGGAGCCCCGCTAACTGTTTCTTCCCGGCAACACTCGATTCATTCCGCAAGAATACATCCAGGCAAGACTCAGTCAAACTCGGCAGGAAATCCACCTCCAAAATCAAACAAGCCGGCCCGGCATGCTTGGTGACAGCCCGGCTCACATCCAAGATAGCCGGCCCCGACAATCCGAAATGGGCAAACAAGAACGAACCGCGTTTAGCTGCCAGGGATTTTTCCCCTTCCAAAACACGAATTGAAACGTCCGGGATGGTTACACCGCGCAACTCCTTCACCCATTCCCCGGTGACTGTTATGGGAACCAGCGCCGGTTGGGGATTGACAATCGTATGGCCCAACCCTGCTGCGAATCCGTAGCCATCACCGGTCGTCCCGCTGCCGGGGTAGGATTGACCCCCCACAGTTAGCACGACTCTGGCTGCCGAAATGTTGCCGTTTGGAATGGCAAGCGTGATTCCGCCTTCTGAACGCTCCATGCCGCGCACCGGTGTGCTCAATGCAAGAGTCGCGCCGCTCCGATTCAGCCTACGCAATAATGCATTCAATACGTCAATGGCTTTATTGCTGACTGGAAACACTTTTCCGGTCGGTTCCGTCTTGGTCGCCACCCCCTCGCTTTCAAACAAATTGACGGTTTCCTGAACTCCCAGCGCCGCGAGCGCTGAATGAAGGAATTTGCCACCTGGACCGAAGGCATCGACAATTCCCCGGTTATCCATGGCGTGGGTCAAATTGCACCGCGTTCCTCCCGACATGAGAATCTTCACACCCGCTTTGCGGTTTTTCTCCAAAAGCACGGTCCGTCGGCCCCGTTCCGCGGCCGCTATGGCAGCCAATAGACCCGCTGCCCCGGCGCCTACAACTGCCACATCCCAATGGACTTCCGCCATGTTTTTTTCGGGAGAAATCTCATTCCGACCGACTTCGGCAACAAGTGTGAGCTAGGATTGGATTATAACCGCGACCAGGCTCTGTACATGACCCATCGGAAATTGCAACAAAAGGAAAGGGCAATGGACAACACTAATCTTTTTCAGATTCTGCTTTACGTCTTTGGAGTTCCTCTGGTGCTGTTGCCCACGCTGGGCGGTGGCTTAGTTTTCCTGGGCTATCAAGTGGCCAAAATCCCCAGTGTGGACTATTGGAAATGCTGGAAGGTCTACCTAGCTAGTTGCTGTTATGGGTTCATTTTGTTGGTGGGCGTCGGCTATTTGTTGCAAGGCAGCGAGTTCAGCAGTTTCACTCGCCAGGCCATTCAATTCGCCGTATTCGGAACGATGCAACTGGTCTGCGTTCCCATTTTCTTGCGGAATTACACACGCCCCGCCCTGACCGTTGCAAGTCTGGCGGTCTTGCTGACCAATGTAGTTACCTTCGGTGGCCTTTTTGTCCTCGCGAGAACTTGATCGGTGTGGAATTAACTGGCCAGAGCAACTCGGCCGCATAAATTTAGGGCCTGTACCGGATTGAGGGTCCGGGCCAGCTCTTGGGGAAACCGGCGAAACCAGGAACAAACGAGCATTAACGTGTCCACTTCCTCCCCTCGTCCCGGCCCCATTGTCAACCTGTTTTTTATGTAAACTGTTTCAAGTGAAGTCCCGAGAATTTGTCGCGTGCGACGATCGCCCGAAACAATCTGGGCGGAGACAACCTGCCCTTCACGGATCAAGTACCATACGGTCGGATTACCATTTTGCTGCACGGGATAGACGAAATTATTCCGCTGCCGCGCCAGGCGCAAATAATCCAGCCGATCTCGTAACCAACGGATGTTCTCCAGTTTGTCACGTAGTGCGGCAGCTTTTTCGAATGCTTGAATGGCAGCGGCGGCCTCCATCTGTCGTTCCAGGCTTTCCAGTGGTTCCCGACTTCCTCCGGCTAAAAAATCCCGGACTGCCAGCACGCGCTCGTGATAACCCCTTTGCGAGCAAGCGGCGGCGCACGGGCCCAGGCAGGTGCCGATTTCGTACCGAATGCAACCCGCTGCCCGCACAACCGGAAATAGTTCCCTATGATCGGCAAAGATCATTGTCTGCGGTTTTGGGCACTCGCGCAGTTGAAACCAATCATTGAGCCGGCGTATGGCTTCCCGGGCTTTCCGACTGCACACGATCGGCCCGTAACAGCCCGTCAATCCGGCCGGCGGTCGCCGTGACAAGAACAGAAAAGGAGCCGGCTGTCTTCCGAGGCAAACATAGACCCGCTGACGCCGATGCGGTTGACCCTGTACGTTGAGCCGGGGTCGCCAACGCTGGATTAATTCCAATTCCCTCAGCAACGCGCCAAAGTCACTCGGAACAAACTCCCACACGATGCTTCGGGCCTCTTGGAGAATCTGTCGGGCTTTGCGAGGCCGGCTTTGCGCGCGAAAATAGCTCAGCAGTCTCGATCGCAAGTTTTTCGCTTTGCCGACATAAACCAGAACGCCGTGGGCATCCAGCATTCCATATACTCCGGGCCGTCGTGGACATTCCTCCCGAACGCCCTTCCGCAAAGCCGCCGGCCGATCGCCATGGACTTGGTACAAGGCACAATTGACACAAGGGTTTAGAAAGCTTGGTCCAAATCCTCTGAACTGATCGCTTGAAAATAAGCTTCGCACGTCGGATCCCTCCGAGGCACAACTAGTAGTGGCGAGCAGCTCGAATTATCGTAGCACTCCATCTGCAAAAGGGAAGACTTCATTCATGCCGCAAGGCTTCGATCGGATTTACCCTGGCCGCCCGCCGCGCCGGATAAACCGCCGCCAGCGTGGTGATAAGAATGGCCAGCAGGGGCACTCCCAAAGTCAACCATAGGGGGAAAACAAACAGTGAACTTTCCAGGTGATTGCCTGTTTGTTTGACCATTAACGAATCGGCAAACGCATCTCCGGGAACCGCCGCTAGCCAACTCAAGAATATTCCTACACCTCCCCCAATGGCCCCAATCAGCCCACCTTCCACCAGAAAAATGAATTGGATATGCCCATCGCGCGCGCCCACAGCTTTCATCACGCCGATTTCCTTCGTGCGTTCCAGCACCCCCATGACCATGGTGTTGGTTATTCCGAGCGCAGCGACCATTAGAGCAATCATGGCGATAAACCCTGTGGCGAACGTCAACAAAACCACGTTCGTTTGAATTTGCTCGTAAATCTTGATCAGGGAATATTCTTGCAGACCCATCCCCTGAATCTGCCGGACCACTTCGGCGATGTTTTCTTCCTTATCGACCACAACTGTGACCGAGTCGAAGCCGTGTTCCCGATAATGGGGCGTTCCCGCAAACAGTTCCTCCGCGGTTTTCACTGGAAGAAATACCTCCGCTGTGCGTACAATGCGCCCCAGATCCCAGGCGGACACCATGTCCTGGTCGGTATATTCACGAATGACGCCCTTGATCGTAAATTCACGCCCAAAAGCAAATTCCGGTATCGGCTTCGATTCACGCGCCGGCTCGTTGAGAATTCGTTGCAACGTGGCTTTTTCCGCGGAAGTCAGCTCCAACTTATCCAGTGTGTTTGGGATTTGCTGCATGGCTTTCTCCAGAACCTTCTCTTCGTCGGCGGATAAATTGGTCCGGCCGCTATTGAGCAGGGTCACCAACAAAGCCGGGGACCGCCGCCGGTCCATCCGAAATTCCAACCGCAGCTTTTTTCCGAGCACGCCCTCCACTTCTTCCTCTGAAATAATTCCCAACAGGTAAAGCAGGTATTCATGGACCACCACTGCTTCTTCGGCATCTGATTCAAAAAACTTCCCGGCGACAAGGCGGTTCCGCAAGTGCGTGTTATTTGCCGGAGATGCGCAACTGGTTACTTCCCAGTTCTTGTTCGCAAGGTACACCCGGCATCCCTGGTACACGAATGGCAACAACTTTTCTACGTGATTGATTTTCTCCAGGGCATCCAACCGCTCTTTCGTCAGGGGGACCACGGGATAATGGATATTGCGTCGGCTCCACCAGCGAATGACTGCCTGCCGGATACGTTCCCGCTTCGCATCGCTCATGGCGCCTTTGATTACTAGGTCTTCGGCAGGAATGGAACCTTCCTTGGCGCGGTAACCCGAATGGACCTGAATTTGCCGCAATTGATCGTGCTTGGTGAATTCATGAAAAACCACTCCTTCCACCCCGCGGCCGATGGATAGGCTGGTCATCAAAATGAAAGACCCGATTGTGACCCCGGCGGTAGTCAGGATGGTTCGGACTTTCTGCTGAAAAAGTGCGGTAAGCGCAATGCGTAACAAATCTGCGGTTCGCAAAGTAACTCCTACATAACCAGGCAGCCATCCTGCATGCGCAGTATTCGATCCGCACAACGCCCGGCCACGTCTTCGTCGTGGGTGACCAGGATTAGAGTAGTGCCATGTTCGCAGAGATAGGAAATCAAAAATGCGATTATGGCGCTCGATGTCGCGGTATCAAGGTTTCCCGTCGGTTCATCTGCCAGCAGAATTTTCGGTCTATTGACTAGCGCCCTGGCAATGGCGACGCGTTGGCATTCCCCTCCGGAAAGCTCATTCGGATGATGATGCAGCCGCTGCCCCAGCCCGACCGCTTCCAGAGCATGCTGGGCCGCCTGTCGGCGGTTCCTGGGCGGAATGCCCCCAAAAACCATCGGTAGTTCCACGTTTTCGAGTGCGCTGCGCGAAGGGATTAAGTTGTACGATTGAAAAATCATGCCGACCGACAGGAGGCGATATCGGGCCAGTTCATTGCCGCTCATTTCGGCCAAATCCCGCCCGTAAACCCAGATATTGCCCGATGTCGGCCGATCCAGCCCACCGAGTAAATTAAGAAGTGTTGATTTCCCGGATCCGGATTTGCCCAGTAACGCAATGCGCTCGCCTTGGCCGATTTCCGTGGACACGCGCCGCAAGGCATGAACTGGAGCCGTGGCCGACTGGTATGACTTCACCACATCGACCACCCGCACCACAAGATCCCGATTGTCCGGCCGCCCGGTCTCCATGGAGAACGACATGGTCCAATCATACCCGAAGAGCAAGAAAATGTCGCTCTTCTAAGCCCAGGGAGCGGTCGCTTCCACTTGCGGCAGCGGCTCGACATCATCGCCGACGAGCCGGGCACGCCATTCGCCCAAGCATTGGGGGCACTGAAATACCACCACTGGGGAATTGGGATACAATCCGTGCCAGGTTTCCACATCGCGCCGGGGAAACAGGCTTCCAAACCAGTCGCAGCCGAAATGGGGACATTTGACCAGATAGCTGGTTAACATGACTCGGCCTCCTCATCGAAAAATTTCATCTGACGATTGACCAGGTAAATTCTAACAATCGCCAGGACAAACGTCCAAATAATTCCAGCCAATAATGACTTTGCGGCGAGCTCCTACGAAGCGATTGGCTGGGGCTTAGGTTCCGGATAGCGAATCCGTGTGTGATACAGGGCGATCAGGCTCTTGCAAAGGCTTTCTTCAATCCGGTGTAGTTCCGTCAGGGTCAGGCCGCTTTCTTCGAATTGGCCGTCCAGCAAGCGTTTCATGAGATTGTCGTGTACCAGCTTCCGCAAGCTGCCGGGAGCTGGATCGGATAGCGCCCGGCTGGCGCTCTCGGCGGAATCGGCGAGCATGACAATCCCCGTTTCGCGGGTTTGCGGTTTTGGTCCCGGGTATCTGAAGGTCGCTTCCAGCTCCACGAAACCGTTGCCCTCTTGTTCCTGCATGCGAATCGCTTCCTGATAAAAATACTCCACCAGCATGGTTCCATGATGTTGTTCGATAAAATCCGTGATCGGTTTGGGCAATTGGTATTGGTGAGCAAGGGCCAACCCGTCTTTCACGTGACCAATGATGATAAGCGTGCTAAGAGCGGGTTCAAGCGTTTCGTGGCGATTTTCACCGGTTTGATTTTCAATGAAGTAATGGGGTTTCAACATTTTGCCGACGTCGTGAAAATAGCTGCCGATTCGAGTGAGCAAGGGATTGGCGGCAATTACTTCGGCTGCCGCCTCGGCCAGGGTGGCGACGGTCATCGAATGTGTATAAGTTCCCGGGGCGCGGCGAATTAGTTCTTGAAGTAGTGGATGGCTCCCGTCCGCTAGTTCCAGCAGGCTGATATCCGTGAGAACGCCGAAAATCCGTTCCACCAAGGGGAGACAGCCGCTGATCAGAAACCCGGACAGGGTCCCCCACAAGAAATTACGCCCCGCGTCCGCAAATATAAGTCGCCAGGTTTGTCCGGAGTGCAAGCCGGTAGCAAACGTCATGGCCAGGTATGCCAGCCCGGCTTCCGTCGCCACTTGAACCAGCCGCGTTCGCGTTCGGACGTTGCCGAGGCCCAAAATGGCAGTGGCCAACCCGCCCATCAAAATCAACAGCAGATTTAAGCTGCTATTGAGCGCCACCGTGGTCGCCAGGGCTAAACTGAACGACATTAGCAACGCGAACTGGGGATTATAGACAATAGTCAAGATCATCGCCGTCAGTGTTAGCGGTATTATGACGGCGAACCAGGGCGGCTGGCTCAGAAGTAACACAAACAGCACCGCAATAAGTGCAAGTGCACAAACCGCCCCGATCTTGGGAAGACTTTGAGCTAGGCCGGGCTGGAATCGGGCCACGTACAGAATCACCACGGCCGTCAACAAACTCATCACTAAAAAAAGGGCTGCCCCGCGCCGCCAGTGGTCCCGCGCTTCCAGATTGCGAAGGTACGTCCGGTGCTCTTCCTCCAGCAGGGCCAGTTGCCATTCACTAATGGGTTGTCCAGCTTGCACGAGCGGCATGCCCGGTGGATATCGTTCCACTACCGGCGCAACCGCACGGCGAATTTCCTCGCGCGCTTCGGGATCTCCCGTCTCTCCGACTGCTTCTTCACGTTTCCATTCCGTTTGAGATTCATTCGGTACTTCAAAATAGACCCGGACCCGCAAATCATTGGGCGAAATTTCACCAACGCGATAGGGCAACGGAGGTCCCCATAGAAATATTAGAAGGGTCACGGATGCCGTTGTCATTAGGACCAGGGTAAATCGGATCATCACTGGTCTTTGCCACAATCGTGGCAAGACCGGTTCTTCCTGGCGGGAAGACCGCCGGCGGCCATTCCATTGGCCCAGGCGCGCATGATTCTTGATGGAACCAAACATCTTAACGTTTCCGCGGCCTTTCTTCCTCATACGCCTTGACGATCTGTTGCACCAGGGGGTGCCGGACGATGTCCTTTTCATCAAGATAAATGGCGGCAATCCGCTCCAGTTCATGCAGGCGGTGAACGGCATCTGTCAAGCCGCTGCGCGTTTGGCGAGGAAGGTCCACCTGGGTGACATCTCCCGTGACAATGATTTTCGAACCGTTCCCCATCCGGGTCAGGAACATTTTCATTTGCGCAATCGTGGAGTTTTGGCCTTCATCCAGAATGATTACCGCCTGATTTAACGTTCGCCCCCGCATATACGCCAGTGGCACAATCTCGATGATGTCATTTTCCATGTATCGCTTTACTTGCTCGGGCTCCAGCATGTCGTTTAGCGAATCAAACAGAGGACGAAGATACGGGTTAACCTTGGCGACAATATCTCCGGGAAGGTAACCCAATCGTTCGCCCGCTTCGACTGCCGGCCGGACAAGGACGATGCGCTTTACCTCTCCCTGCCGCAGCAAGTTCACAGCCATTCCGACGGCCAGATACGTTTTGCCCGTTCCGGCCGGTCCGATGCAAAACGTTAAATCATTTTCCTGCATCGCGCGAACATAACGCGCCTGGCCGTCGGTTCGCGGGCGTACATAACGTCCTGCCTCGCGCGGAGCGAGAGGGCTAGCAACCAGCCGGTCGCCGCCGTGTTGCACTAGGTCCAGAACCGTACGGACGTCATCGAGATTGATGCTTCCCTGTTGCCGAATCAATTGCCGCAGTTGGTGAAAAACCCGCTCTGCCTGCCCGACCTGTTCGGCGGAGCCCTCGATGAGCAGAGTGTCTCCCCGTGCGATCAATCGTATTCCCAGCGAATCGCGAATACTGCGAAGATTCTGGTCGCGACTGCCGAATAGCAAAACGGCTTCATCCCGGTTGTCCAGGGTGATTGATGCTTCACTCATGTTGAGGATCCATAACTAAGCCACCAATATGCAATCGGGGCTGCAAATAGAACGGAATCGACCACGTCAAGAATGCCGCCGAAGCCGGGAACAACTTGCGAAGCATCCTTGGTTCCAAAGTCCCGCTTGATTAACGATTCTGCCAGGTCACCTGCCATTCCCGCAATACCCACGGTAATGCCAAATCCGATCTCCGCCCACAGCCCCGGAGAAAGCACCGGACCGAGCCGGTTGATCCCGATGGCGGTCAAAATGGCGGCAATAACACCGCCGAGGGCCCCTTCCCAGGTTTTCTTGGGACTCAAGACCGGAGCCAGCGGCCAGCGGCCCAAAAACCTTCCCGTAAAGTAGGCGCCGATATCACAGCACTTGGGGACAAAAATAGCCAATGCCAGGGCCAGCGTTGCCAGATGGACAGTCGTTGCCGCAGGCCCTGTTGCCGGCTTAACCAACCATCGCAATTGGACCAAAAATGCCGGCAGCAAACCAAGATAGCCGGCAATCCAAGCCGAGAACGCGATTCGGGTAACCGATTCGCCTGGTTGCTGAAAACCTCGCATTTCCCCCAAGAAGCTAAAAAGAATAATCGTTGCCAGGCCTCCGCAAATCCCCAACCAGGGGTCATTCACGACCCGAAAAACCGCTGGTTCCATATGGGGAATCCAATTAAAAATCAATAGAACCGCAACGCCTGAGTGGCACAACCAGGCGGCCGGCCGGCGCGACGGGGGCAACAGGTGCAGCAATTCCGAGCAGGCAAGCTGGGCAAGAATAACAACCAGGCAAAAAAGGCACGGAAAAAAGGGTGACAGGTACTCATCAATTAGTAAAACGCCGACCGCCAGAACGATCAGCAGGGCTCCCATCCACACGCGAGTACGAAGCATGACTTATTCCTTGAGTCCGCCGAAGCTCCGTTCCCGACTGCCGTAATCGCGCAAAGATTGGTGAAAGGTTTCTCGATCGAAATCGGGCCAACATTTATTGGTTACCCACAATTCGGCGTACGAGATTTGCCATAGCAAGTAATTGCTGATCCGCATTTCCCCCGCGGTGCGAATAAGCAAATCCGGATCCTGCATCCCGGCGGTGTAAAGTGCCGCGCTAATCGTATCTTCATCTATCCGATCGGGAGTCAATTTGCCAGCCTGCACCCGAGTGGCCAGGGTACGGACCGCATCGACGATTTCGGTTCGGCCACCATAATTGATTGCCAGACACAGGACCATACCGTTATTTGGTTGACTGACTCTGATATTCTCATCAATTTCTTCCAAAACGTGATCCGGCAAGCCGTCGCGCCGGCCTATGGTGGTAAATCGGATATTTTGTTGCATGATCTCGGCACGTTCTCCCAGCAAATACTGGTGCAACAGTTCCATCAGAAAATCGAGTTCGGTTTTGGGACGCTTCCAGTTTTCGCTACTGAGGCAATAAAGCGTCAGTTGACACAATCCGAGACGACAACCTTCTTCAACCGTCATGCGGACACTTTGTACTCCACGGCGATGGCCCTCGATCCGGGGCAAGCCGCGCAGGTTGGCCCAGCGGCCATTGCCGTCCATGATTATGGCAACATGTCGCGGCATGAGGGCCGGATCGATTCCGGCTTCGGCCAAGCGCTGCAAGGTAGGTTGGTCAAATCGACTGGTCATTAGTCATGCGAATCGATGTCAAGCCTCGCGCATTTCTCTCGCGGAACGAGAGCGCTACTTAACAAGAAATCGTTTGGTCCCGGTCCGGTCCGACCGAAATGATCTTCACCGGCAAACCCATGAGCTCATTGAGCCGATCCACATACTGTCTGGCCGCAGAAGGGAGATCGACCAAAGAACGGGCTTTGCCGATTTCCGTATTCCAACCGGGAAGTGTTTCATAAATCGGTTTGCAGCGATCCACAAGAAACGCATCACCCGGGAAATCGTTGATGATTTCGCCGTTCAAAATGTAGGCCGTGCAGATGGAGATTTCCTGGGCCACGCTGAGCACATCCAGGAGCATGACGGCGAGTTCATCGACACCGCCCAGAGCAGCGGCAAAACGAGCTGCTACGGCATCGAACCAGCCGCAACGCCGCGGCCGGCCGGTGACGGTACCGTATTCCTTGCCGGCCCGGCGCAGGCGTTCCCCTATGCCGTCCGGCCCGTCGTTTAGCTCCGTGGGAAAAGGTCCCCGGCCGACGCGGGTCGCATACGCCTTGATAACCCCCACCACCCGATTAAGGTTTCGGGCCGGCACGCCTGATCCGCTCCAGATCCCGGTGGCCGAGCTGTTTGAGCTGGTCACATAGGGATAAGTTCCATGATCCACATCCAGGAGACTCCCCTGGGCAGCCTCAAAAAGAATCCGCTTGCCGTCTTTCAGTGCGGACTGCAGGAGTCGAACGGTATCGGTGATAAACGGCTTTAATCGGGAGCCATATTCCAGATACTCATCGCAGATTGCATCGGCATCGAAGGTCCGCGCCCCGGGTCCATGTGCAAATAGCATCCGATTCTTTCGATCCACGATCCACTGCAATCGATCACGCAGGTGCTTGGGGTGCAGCAGCTCCTCCAGCCGCACCGCGTAGAAGCGGCCTACTTTATCCTGGTAACAGGGACCAATTCCGCGCCCCGTCGTGCCGATGGTTCCGGCGGCTCCCTGTTCGTTCAATCGCTCCTCTTCAAAATGATAAGGAAAAATGACGTGCACATGGTTGCTTACAACCAGGTTATCACCGACAGTGATTTCCGCCTTGCGGAGGTTATCCACTTCTTCCAAAAAGCGCGGAGGATAGATCACAACTCCGTTGCCGATGACAGAGCGCACTTGCGGTTTTATGACACCAGTCGGCAGCAGGGAAAACTTGAAAGTCTTGCCGCCATGGACTACCGTATGACCGGCATTGGCACCACCGTTATACCGAACAACCAAATCGTGCTGGTCGGTCAGCAGATCAACAATCTTACCCTTAGCCTCGTCGCCCCATTGCAGACCGATGACACAAGTACAGACCATTGCGATACATGCCCCAAACAATAACGCCGGAAAGATTGAGCCGTTGGCATTCCGGTTGGGATTGGAGAATAAAAAACGCCCGTGACCCTCCGGCCTCGGGCTGCCCCAAAAATGGACAATTGAGTCCATGAAAACTCTAGCGGTCAGGCCAAAACCCGTCAAGGGCATCCGGCAAAGTAGGCAAGACGGTAAAACGCGGGAACCTGAAAAACCTGGTGTCCCTGAAACGTAGTGAAAGTGAAACTGGTCTGGTTTCAGACCGCGCCGATGACGTATAGATAATTCAGAATGATCGTTCCAAAAAAAAGGAACCGCCATGCCGATTCGGCCCTCTGCTCGGATCCATGCCACTGCTGTGATTTCGCCGGAGGCGGAACTTGCCGGGGACGTCGTCATTGGACCTTATGTTACCATCGAAGGATCGGTGAAAATCGGCTCCGGCTGCAGCATCCGCCCTGGAGCGCACTTGGTCGGCCCACTCGTCATGGGGACGGATAACTCGGTCTATAGCGGGGCCATCTTGGGGGAATGTCCGCAACATCTCAAATATAATGGCGAGCCGACGACGCTCGAAATCGGCGACGGCAACATTTTTCGCGAAAATGTCAGCATTCACCGGGGTACCACCCAGTCCTGGACTACAAAAATCGGGAACGACAATTTTTTTATGGTTAATTCTCATGTCGCCCACGATTGCCGGATCGGCAATCGCTGCATATTGGCCAACGGAGCCCTGGTTGGCGGGCATTGCAATTTGGAGGATAATGTTTATCTTTCGGGAAACTGCGCCGTACATCAATTTGTGCGCATCGGCCGGCTGGCGCTTCTGAGCGGCTGTTCCGCCACCACCAAAGATATTCCGCCCTTTGTGATTCAACAGAATATCGACACGGTCGTCGGTGTCAATATCGTGGGCATGCGCCGCGCCGGCATGAGCCACGAGGAAATCGCCAACATTCGCAAGGCATTCAAGATTTTGTACCGCGAAGGACTAGTAATACCCAACGCACTGAGCCGCATCGAGCAGGAAATACAATCGTGTGGTCCGGTGAGGGAGTTGGTGGCGTTCATTCGGAACTCCGCGCGCGGGATCAACCCAATGCGTGAACGCGGCCCTGGGTTGGCAGCGTAGTCCGGTCTTTGCCATTTGCCCTCTTGCAACATTTCGGACGGATTGAAATAATAATCCATTCTGCATATTGTTACTGGGAACGGGGACACTTGCAGCAGTGCAGGTTGTTCTCTTTTTTCGTTATTGTCGGCTGCGGGAGAAGAATTATGGCCGAATCGGTATTGGTGGTGGCGCAGGACCGGGAAGCTCGAGGTACCCGGGAGGCGCGGCGGCTACGTAGAAAAGGCTTCGTTCCGGGCGTGGTCTACGGCCACAAGGAAGCGACGGTGGCGATTTCCGTCAATGGGGATGAAATTTTCAAAGTCATCCGCCAGGGGGTACGGGTCGTTGATTTGCAGGCCGAAGGCAAGGTGCAAAAAGCCTTGATCCGCGACGCCCAATGGGATCATCTGGGAAAAGAGCTGCTGCACGTGGATTTTGCCCGGATCGCGGCCGATGAACGTGTTGTCATCACGGTTCCGGTCGTGCTTCGCGGAACGGCGCCCGGCGTCACCGCCGGCGGTGTTTTGGATCAGCCGATTCACAGCCTCTCCGTGGAATGCCTCGCCATTAAGGTGCCGGAATCCATCCGAGTCAATGTCAGCGAGTTGCAAATGGACGGCGTCATCCATGTTCGAGAGCTGGTGCTACCGGAAGATGTCAAGGCGATGGCGGATCCGGATGCCGTGGTGGTCCAGGTCAAGCAAAAACTATTGGAACCCGAAGCCGCGCCGGCGCCGGTCGCCGAACAGGCGGAGCCGGAAATCATCGGTCGCCAGGCCAAGCCCGAGGAAGAGGAGAGCGAGTAGCCAAGTTCTCGTTATGGGCCATGAAAGTCGTCGTCGGGCTGGGCAACCCCGGTCCCCGCTACACCGGAACCCGCCACAATGTCGGCTTTGCCGTTTTGGATAATCTGATCCAGGGCCCCAACATTTACCGTTGCCCGGACCGCTTTCAAGCCCAGATTGCCGAACTGCACGAAGACGTGTACAAGGTTTTGCTCGTCAAGCCGCAAACCTTCATGAACTTAAGTGGCCAATGTGTTCGGCAGGCGATAGATTTTTATCAGCTCGCGCTGGAAAATTTGCTAGTTGTTTGCGATGATTTTAACCTTCCGCTTGGAAGGCTTCGGATACGGGCTCGGGGAAGTTGCGGCGGACACAAGGGTTTACGCGACATAGAAAGTCACCTTGGGACAAACCTATACTCCCGGCTTCGAATCGGTGTGGATGCGCCGCAAGAGGGGGAAGCCGTGGATCATGTTTTGAGCCGCTTTCGGCCTGCAGAAAAAGAAATCATCGACAAGGCAATTGCCTGGGCGGCCCAGGCGGTCCTAACCTGGGTTCACAACGGTATCGAATTTTGTATGAATCAGTACAATGGTTAAGCAACTATCCCAAAATGGGGTCGGACCCCTTTTTGAGATAGCTTCCAAGCTGCTAGACCGGCAATGTGTTAATGTTGAAAACCGGAGAAAATATTGAGATGGCTGCAAATACATATGAGTGCATGGTAATGCTGGATCCAAATCGAGTATCGGGCGACCTTCCGGGCGCGGCCAAGCAACTCCATTCGGTCTTAGAACGGCATAACGCGGAGATCCTCGCGAGCCGGCAATGGGATGAACGGCGCTTGGCGTATCCGGTCAAGGGCCACAAAAAGGGCCTGTATTATTTGACCTATTTCAAGACGGAAGGCAAAAACCTGGTCAACATTGAACACGATTTTGCCTTAAATGAAATGATTCTGCGAACCCTTACCCTGAAGGTCGATCCGAAGCTGGTGGACACGATGCTGGCGCTGGCGCGCGATGAACATGCTCTGGCATTGCAGACTGTTCCGGAAGGATTTGATGATGAGGCAACTGAGATTCCTTTGGACGATTTGGATGCTCCCCGGGGACCGCGGCGCAGCCGCCGCGGGGGCGAAGGCTAGCATTTGTTCCCGAGTCTGTTCTTTTGCCTAATTCCTTGTGACAAGTGATCTTGTGCCCGATAGCGAACGAATGTATACTACGCGTTAAAAAGAGACACAACAGATTCCTTCCACAACACTCAGGAGAAGACTCCCATGGCGAACTTGAACAAGGTGATGCTGATTGGACGATTGACAAGAGATCCGGAGGTACGCATATTCGGAACGGGGGGAAAGGTGGCCAATTTCGGTTTTGCGGTGAACAATCGCCGCAAAAACACTGCTACGGGCCAATGGGAGGATGATCCCGTCTTTATTGATATGGCAGTCTTCAACCGGGGAGAAAGCGGTCGACAGATGGCCGACTTGGTGGAACAATCTTTTCGCAAGGGCCAGCAGGTGTTTATTGAAGGCCATCTAAAATTTGATCAGTGGACAGCGCAGGACGGGCAAAAGCGCTCCAAACTTTCCGTTGTCGTTGATAACTTTCAATACTTGGAGCCCCGAGCCGAAGGATCTATGGCAGTAGCCGGGCGCCGGCCGGGCTCCGGAAGCGCGCCTGGCCCTGCAAGCGATTTCGACCACGGACCGGATTTGGACCAAACGCCGCCCGGGGGCGATGAGGGAATTCCATTCTAAGCCATCTGGTTGCCGATGATGCCAGATTTGTTTCAATCCTGTAAACGATAGGTTATCTTCATGCCGACGAAACAACGCAAACAAACTCCCAAAGGCCAGCACGGGGGCATGCGCTTGGTACTCACTGAAGATGTTCCGAGTCTCGGCCAGCAAGGGCAGCTGGTGGAGGTAAAACCCGGCTATGGCCGGAATTATCTGCTGCCCAATGGCCTGGCAACCGTTCCCTCCGAGCACAACCTGCGATTGCTCGAGCGATACAAAGAACGGGTCAAGCAAGCCCGCGAAGCCAAGATTGCCGACTTGAAGGTTCTCGCCGAACAGGTGCAGCGCGTGACGATCACGATTGAGTCCCATGCCAACGAAGAAGGGCATCTGTACGGCTCCGTCGGCGCTGTGGAAATATCCAAGACTCTCAAGGCGAAAAACCTGAATATCGAGCCGGAAATGGTGAAAATGGAAGGACCCATCAAGGAATGCGCCCTGTTTGCGGTTAAACTGCACCTGGGTCATGAAATTGATACCGAAGTCAAAGTGCTGGTGGTGAAGCTGCAGGAAAAGAAGTAAAAATCGTCATGGCGCGCGACCAAGGAATGGTGGAACGTCTGCCGCCCCAGAGCCGGCAGGCCGAGCAATGCGTTTTGGGCAGCATGCTGCGGGAAAACGGGGTGATCGGCGACGTGCTGCAAAGCATTCGCGTCGATGACTTCTATGCGGACGCCCATCAAAAAATCTTCAAAGCCATCATCAGCCTGTACGACCGCGGCCAGCCAGTTGATTTGGTGCTTCTGGCCGAAGAACTCAAGAATCAAAACCAGATTGAAGACATCGGCGGTTACGCCTATCTGGGCGAACTCTGGGACGTCGCCCCGACGGCGGCCAACGCTGAGCACTATGGCCGCATTGTTCGGGACAAGGCGATTGTTCGCAACCTCATCCATTCCAGCACAGAAATCCTGCGCGATGCCTACGACCAGACGATGCCCGCGGAGGAATTGCTCGAAGGAGCGGAACGGAAGATTCTCGATATCGCGCAAATCGGCATTGCCGGCCAGACGTTCACCCTCGGCCAGGCGGTGAAAGAAGCCTATGATCGCATTGATACCCGCCAACAGCGGGATCAGTTTTCCATCAGCGGCATACCCACCGGATTTGTCGATTTGAATGACAAGACGGCGGGCTTGCAGAATTCCGAGTTGATCATTCTGGCGGCCCGTCCCAGCGTGGGCAAAACGGCCTTCGCCTTGAACGTGGCCCGGCATGTCGTCGTGGAAGAGAATCTGCCGGTGTTTTTCGTCAGCCTGGAACAATCGCGCATTGAACTTGCCGAGCGCCTGCTGTGCTGCCATGCGCGGGTGGACAGCCACAAGTTGCGCAAAGGTCATTTGAGTTCCGAAGACCTGGAAAAGTTGATCGAGGCCGGGGGGATTTTGGGTCAGGCCAAGCTGTTCATTGATGACACTCCCGGCCAGGGGATGCTGCGCATTGCCGCCAACGCCCGGCGGTTGAAACTGCGCCACGACATTCGACTGGTGATAATTGATTACTTGCAATTGATCGAGCCGGACAATCGCCGCGACAGCCGGCAGGAACAAGTGGCCCATATTTCCCGGCGCTTGAAATTCCTGGCGCGAGAGTTGAAAATCCCGGTCATGGCCCTGGCGCAGGTGAATCGCAGTTCGGAAGACCGGCAGGACCACCGGCCCCGGCTCGCGGACTTGCGCGAATCGGGATCGATCGAACAAGACGCCGACACAGTCATGATGCTGCACCGGCCGGAACTCTATGAGCCCGGCCAACACGAAGGCGTTGTGGAAGTCCTCATTGCCAAACAGCGCAACGGCCCGACGGGAGAAATCACGCTTACGTTCCTGAAGCAGTTCATGCGCTATGAGAATTTTGCGGTGGAAGCGCCGTTTGAGTATGAAGGTTAGCAAATGCACGTCGGCATTGGGCACGACACGCACCGGCTGGTGGCAGGGCGCCCCTTGATTCTGGGGGGACTGCGGATCGAGCATCCGCGCGGCCTGGCCGGCCATAGCGATGCCGATGTCGTGCTTCATGCGGTTAGCGATGCGATGCTTGGGGCGGCCGGAATGGGGGATATCGGCGAAATTTATCCCGATAGTAATCCGGCCTATTGCAATTGCGATTCATCAATCTTTGTCCGAGAAACATTGGCTCGCTTGAACCGGGCCGGCTGGAGGCTTGTCAATGTGGATGTGATTATTTTTGCTCAGGAACCAGCGCTGGGCGCAATCAAGGCCCAAATTCGCCGGAATCTGGCGCAACTTCTGCAATTGGACATTGCAGCAGTCAATATCAAAGCGAAAACCGGGGAAAAAGTAGGCGCCATCGGCCGGGCGGAAGCGATCGGGTGCCAGGCGGTAGTCTTGATTGAAAATCCGGGGGACGGAGATGCCCGTACAGATTTATAACACACTCACGCGGCAAAAAGAGCCGTTGCAAACCGTGCAACCCGGCAAAGTGGGGATGTATGTCTGCGGGCCTACCGTCTACAAGCCCAGTCACGTCGGCCATATGGTCGGACCAGTGATCTTTGACACCGTCAAGCGCTATCTGACCTACCTGGGCTACAACGCAACCTTGGTAATCAACATCACCGACATTGATGACAAACTCATTGTCGAGGCCGGGAAGCAAAATACCACGGTGGCCGAATTGGCGGAGCGCGTCACCGCCGACTATCTGGGCAACCTGGAAAGGTTGGGGGTGACGGGCATTGATCACTTCCCGCGCGCCACGCAATTTATTCCGGACATTATCGGGATCATCCAGGGCTTGGTGGCCAAAGGTTTCGCCTATACCGCCGATGGGGATGTTTATTTTGACATCAACCGGGATGAGGAATACGGCAAGCTCTGCCACCGCGACCCGGAACAACTGGAAGCGGGTTCGCGCGTTGAAGTGAACGAGCGCAAACGCAATCCCGGTGATTTCGCGCTCTGGAAGGGGGCCAAACCGGGCGAACCGAAATGGGACAGTCCGTGGGGTCCGGGCCGGCCCGGCTGGCACATCGAATGCAGCGCCATGAGCATGACGTTGTTGGGGAAAACGCTGGACATCCATGGAGGCGGCCTGGATTTACAATTCCCGCACCATGAGAACGAACTGGCCCAGTCCGAGTCTTTCACGGGAGTTTCATTTGTCCGCTACTGGATGCACAACGGGTTAATGAAGATCGGCAACGACAAGATCTCCAAAACCCGAGAAGAAGAGCAGCGGAAAATGGCGGTTCTCGGAGTTACGGAATTGCTGCACAAGCATCAGCCCGAGACACTGCGGTTTTTCCTTTTGACAACGCACTACCGCCGGCCGATTGACTACGGCGAGGACCGGCTTGAAGAAATCGCACGGGCAATGCAGGGGTTTTATCGGTTTTTCGAGCGTTTCCAGCGGATTACCGGCGCGAGTTTTTATGAGCTGTCCGCGCCTGCCGTGCGAAAGCCGTTTGACTCCCATGGCAGGGAAGGAAGCTTTCTGCAAGAAGTCGGCCGCCTCCGGGATGCGTTCTTGTACCACATGGACGACGATTTTAACACCGGCGGCGCGATCGGCGTTCTATTTGAGCTGCTGAGCACATTAAATAGATTCGCCGATGATCAGAAACTGGAAACGGGCTCCGCTCAATCGGCGCTAATCGCTGATTTCCGTGCCGGGACGGGAGTGCTACGAGAACTGAGCCATCTCCTCGGGGTCTTTGGCGACCCCCGCCGCAGGGAACCTGGTCCCCAGGATCAACTACTCAACGGCCTGGTGCAGTTGTTCATCGACCTGAGGGCCGAGGCTCGAAAAAACAAGAATTTCGCTCTGGCCGATCAGATTCGGCAGGGTCTCGGCAAGCTGGGAGTTACCCTGGAAGACCGGCCGGGCGGGACCGGTTGGCACCAGGGTTGAGCATGATCGTAATTCATGAAAGACAATATCCTGCCCTCGCGCATATTGGGTATTGATCCGGGCCTGCACATCACCGGTTATGGCCTCGTTGAAATTGGCGCGCAAGGTCCGCGCGTGCGCGAGGCGGGAATTGTCCGAAGTTCCGAAAACGGCACGAAACCGCACATGGCTCAACGGATCCAAACGCTATACGATAGTTTAGTCGAAATGATCCGGCATTTTCGGCCCGGCGTGGTTGTCGTGGAACAGTTGTATGCGCACTACGCCCATCCGCGCACCGCAATATTGATGGCTCATGCGCGCGGTGTGATTTTTTTGGCTGCGGCGCAAAATCAATTGCCGGTGATCAGTTACAACGCGACACGGATCAAGAAGAGTATTACGGGCAATGGCCGCGCTCCAAAGGAACAGGTGCAGCGGACGATTCAACACGAATTGGGCTTGCGAAAATTGCCGGAGCCTTCGGATGTTGCCGATGCTCTTGCTGCGGCCCTGTGTCATTATTATTCTCAGAAAACTTCGGGCGAGAAGTGCCGATGATCACGAAAATCACCGGCTGTCTCAATCGTGTCTTGGAGGAAGAAATTCGGCTGCAAGTCGGCAGCCTCGAATACCAGATCCTCGTTCCGGAATTCGTCCGCCGGCATATGCAAGCCCTTGTCGGCAAGGAGGTTACGCTGTACACCTCGGAGTACTTCGAAGGCAATCCCATGCACGGCCGCCTGGTGCCGCGCCTGATCGGCTTTATCAGCGAACCAGAGATCGAGTTTTTCGAGTTATTTTGCACCGTGGACAAGGTCGGAACGCGCAAGGCGATCAAGGCGTTGATGCGGCCCATTCGGGAGATTGCGGATGCCATTCAACGGCAGGATGCGAAATGGCTGACCTCGCTTCCGGGAATCGGGCCTGCAACGGCGGAGCAAATGGTGGCAACCTTGCGCAGGAAGGTAACGAAATTCGCCCTGATGCCTTCAGCGCAACGAGAGGGCACCCGCGAAGAACCAGCAGTCGCCGACAACCTTCTGGAGGATGCGTACCAGGCGCTGCTGAGCGTGGGCCATCAACCGAACGAAGCTAGACTACGCCTGGAGAAAGTGGTGGCGGGGGACCAGGCATACCAAACCGTTGAAGACATCCTTTTGGCCATTTACAAGCAGGGACGGTAACCCATGCCAAGGGAACCCATGGTGCAACCGGAAGCACACGCCGAAGAGCGCCGGCGTGATAATGCGTTGCGGCCCCGGCGGCTGCGGGAGATCATCGGCCAAAAGAAAGTCGTCCAACGACTCGAAATTCTGCTTACTTCTTGTAAGAAAAATAAGGAACCCCTGTCGCATATCCTGTTCGACGGCCCGCCCGGCCTGGGGAAGACCACTTTTGCCACCGTTTTACCGTACGAACTGGGCACTTCTATCCAAATGACCAGCGGGCCGGCCCTGACCAATCCCAAGGATATGATGCCCTTTCTCACCAATGCCGAAGAAGGGTCCATTCTGTTTATCGATGAAATTCATCGTATGCCCCGCGTCGTGGAGGAATTTATTTATCCCGCCATGGAAGATTACCGGATTGACATCGTTTTGGGGGAAGGCATCCATGCCCGGACTCTGACGATGACTTTGAAACGGTTCACGCTGGTTGGCGCCACCACGCGCAGCGGCATGCTTTCCGGTCCCATGCGGGACCGGTTCAAGATGCACGAGCACTTGGATTTTTATACCGTTGATGAATTGGCCGAAATTGTCCGGGTGAACGCGCGCAAACTCCAGGCGCCCATTACCGATGAGGCTGCTCTCGAACTGGCGCGGCGCAGCCGGGGGACCCCCCGCATCGCCAATTCCCGGCTGGATTGGTCCCGGCACTTTGCGACCAGCGAAGCGGATGGAAAAATCACGCTGGATGTCGCCCGCGCCGCTCTTGCCATGCAGGAAGTCGATTGCGAAGGGCTGGACAAACAAGACCGCCGATATCTGGAGACGCTGGTCGGCGTATTTGAAGGCGGCCCGACGGGCGTGGAAGCTCTTGCAGCTACGATGAATTTGCCCGCGGATACGTTGAGTGATGAAATCGAACCGTATCTGCTGCGCGAACAGTTTATCATCCGGACGCCGCGCGGTCGAGTAGCGGCGCGCCGGGCATATCAACATTTAGGGCGGCCGATGCCATCGACGAAGGATAATCCGAAAGAGCCACCGAGGTTGTTTGAATAAAAAAACCCACGGTATGGAGGCCGTGGGTTTTTTGGGTTTACGTCTAACCTCGATTACTCGGCAACGACCTCGCTTATGCGTCGGGTAAGTATTCCGCGCTTTTTCGCCAAAGCCCTCGCTTGCGCTTCGGACTAAGGTACGCGGGCACGCTTACAGGCCTGGGCTCTGCCCGCCGGGAAGCAGGGGCAGGTTCAGGTAGGGCGATGACTGCGTCCTTGGGGCCGTTTCGAAGATCGGCGTCAGCTTCAAGCCGATCCCCTGTCCATCTGGCAGGACCACGGCCTGGGCAGCCAGGTCCATGCTGTTGGGAATGGACGCAGCTTGGGTCTGCAGCGTGATCTGTTCCCGGGCAAGGCCTTGCGGAATTTCCCAGGTCGGCAACTTGGTTTCGACGGGCGTTCCGTACGAAACCATGCCGCCGCGCATCCCGGTATTGACCGGCGTCATTTCCGGGTCGGCAATGGCCCGCAGTTTGTTATAGATATCGCCGGTGGTCGGAGCGCGCACGGTTTGGGTCTTGGGCCGCTGCATTGTTTGCGGCGACACGCGCGCCACCGAGGTTCGCCGACCGTCGGCGAGCGTAAACTTGGTGACATGGGTTCGGTCGAAAACAAAAGTTTCCTGCCGCACGGTTTCTTGCGGCGTACCCTGGTGAAGGGTTATCTTCAGCGTTGCTTTGGAACCGAGGGGTTGTCCCCAGATCCGCCGGACGGTGATTTCATAATTCCCGGCGAATGCCTGGGCTGCGGTGTAAGTCTCCCGCGACCGGTTCATGAGAGAATCCCCTTCCAGAATGCCGCCCCCTGCCGTCTGGCGCTGCTGGAAGGAGCAGACCGTGCCGATCGGTTCTTTCATTTCGAGATCCAGGTCGGCCTCGCCGTGCCATAAGAGTTCGACGACAATATCCCGCTGCCGTTGATTGCTCACGGTGCGGGCCATACGTTCGGCATCTTGGTGCCGATTGGCCGATTGCAGAATGGTGGTGAGCGATTGCAATTTTGCCGCGGCCTTGCCGTGCAAATTCAGGTTATCATCCGGCCAATCGCGTGCCAGGAGATTGCCGGCAGCCCATTCCATCGCTTTGGTGTCCTTGCCGAATTCGGCACAAGCCAGGGCGTCGGCATACGGTTGCGAGGAATTCGGATCGAGCAGGGCCGCTTGCTTGCAGAATGCCAACGCCCGATCCCATTTGCCGGCCTCCGCCATGGCTTTGGAAGCAGCCAGGTAGCCCTGGGCGTCCTGCGGCATGATATCGATCACGGAAAGCTGTGCCTGCTCGATTTCTTCCAAGGAGCCTTTGCTTTCCTTAAGCGCAATCGCCAACGATTCGTAGACCCACGGCCGGACGACAATGCCGGCCCGGAGGTTGGCCTTGAGGAATTCGGCCACATGATCGAACTTCTTGTGCTGGGCGAGGAAGTCGGTTACGGCAATGATCAATCCGGGATCGGTGACGCCTTTCAGCAGCGCTTCCTGCCAGATTTTGCGTGCGTCGAGATCGCCAATTTCGGCGGGTTTGGAACCTTTGGCGATTGCTTGTATCTGGCCGTCATTCTTGTCCTTGTTGGAAGCGATAATATCTTTGTTCAATGGATTCTTATCCGGATTTTTACCATCTTTGTCGAAAATCTTCTTGATTTTATCGGTTTGTCCCAGCTTATCGGGTGGAGGAGCCCCCGGGGGCCGGTTGCCCAGCAAGCCGCCGCCTAAACGGGTATGAATCCGGCTCGTGCCCTTGACCACCAGGGCCCGGGCCGGCGGATAGTAACCGAGGTTGCCGGCAGTTTCCGGATCGCCAGTATTTTCCGTGTCATCCGGCACCTGGGCTCCGACATTGCCGGCGCCTACCTGAGGCCGCTGAAAAATACTCAATTGCGCCCAATCCTTGGGAGTACCGACGACTTGTCGAATCAGGGAAATCAGGATCTGGCTCTGGTCGCCGCCCTGCAGGCCGAATTGGCCGCCGATGTTGCCGAGTTGACCGAGCTGGCCGCCGAAGCCGGCAAAGCCGACGAAGCCGCCGCCGCCGACGCCGAGGTTTTGGGCAGCGCCGCCGGCTCCGAGTCCGCCTGCGAGGCCGAGTCCGCCGCCTGCGAGGCCGAGTCCGCCGCCGCCGAGGCCGACTCCGCCTGCGAGGCCGAGTCCGCCGGCGAGGCCGAGACCGCCCAGGCCCAATCCGCCCAAGCCTAAACCGCCCAGGCCCAGACCGCCTAAACCCAAAGCACCCAGTGCTCCGAGGCCAATTTGACCCACAGCCCCGCCAAAGGGACTGAAACCGCCGCCCAAAATACTGTTCTGCAGGGTTTGGTTCACGCCCGCCTGGTTGATCGCATTTGGAATGGGAATGACCAGGTCGGCCACCGGGTAGACGCGAACGGCTTTCTCTGCGATCTGGCGTTGACCGGTGGTTATTTCGATGTACTCGCGGCGAATGATGAAGGTTCCCTGAACCTGGGCCAACAGCAGGCGGAGCACGGTACCCATGCTGATGCCGACCACCTTGGGCAACTTGACCTGTTGGTTTTCAACATCCGGAATATTCAAGTCCGCTTTGAACGCATCGGAATCCACAATGAGCGGAACCCCGTACCGTTCCTGGAGAAACCCGAGGGCATCCTTCAGGGGTCCGGACTCGAATTCGACATTAATTGGCGAAGACAGTTTCTTCTGCAACTCCTTGATTTTCCGCATGACGTTCGGATCTTCGTCGGAAATACCCGACGATTCATACTTTTCCTTGCGGAGATTGGTCAATTCGCGCCAGGTAGCCTGGTCCGGGAACTTGACGGGCGGTTCGTCTGCGAAGGGGAGATGGGATCGTTCGACCTGCATCATGGCGGCGAGGTAATTTTGCTCGCGAAGGCGTTTCATTTCACGTACGTCGCGGAGATGCATGGCTGTTAAACTATGGGACACGGCACCCGTGAACGCCGGTTCCAGGACTCCCTGCTTGATCGCGTCTTGATTGATTGCCAGGGCCTGGGCATAAGCATCTTCGAAACGAGCCGTTTCCATCATTCGATCGAAGGCGAACATTCGCGCCTGCCATCTTTCCTCTATAGATTGTTGCGCTATTCTCCGATTGAGGCGTTCGAGGGCCTGAGCCTGCAATTGGAGCCGTTCGGCCTGGTCCCGGAGGACCCGCGCGCCTTCGGTTTCGACATAGCGCAGGGTGCTTTCCAGGCGACTGGCCAGTGCGCGGCGAATGTCCTCGCCGATGCCGAAATCATCGCGCAAGTTGCTCAGAATCTTCTTCAGCATATCTTTGGCGCCTTCGGGATCGGAGTTCAGTATGCGGCGCGCTTCGTTCAGGGCGTCGTTAACACTCTGGGTAACCCGTTGTTCTTCCACGGATTGGGCCAACTTTTGCCGGCGGAGAATTTCCTTGGGATCGATGGCCGGATCGGGAGTGTTGCCGGAGGCCGGCGCCTTTTCCTCGGCCTTCGGTTTGTCGTCCTGGGCCAAGAGCTGGATGCGCTCCTTGCGAATTTGTACTTCATTCTTGCCGGACTCGGACTTCCTGGTTTCGAATTTTACAACCGTTCGATCTCTTTGTGTAAATTGCTCGCGCAATTGTTCCCGCGTCAGTTTTCCTTCGCGAATCTTTTGAACCACTTTGATGCCGGCATCGGCCTCAATGTCGTTGGGGTCGAGTTCCTTGGCCTGGCCGAACATCCTGGCGGCTGCTTCGAGTTTGTTTTGGGTAAGGGCTTCGTGGGCCTGCGCGATATACTCCGCCCGGGCAAACTGGTTCACATCGTGTGCATAGGCCAAAATCCGGTCGGAATGCATGATGGCGGGCTGCTCCTTGGCATTTTTCCACTGTTCGAACATGCCGACCAAGAAGAAGTTATCCAACTCCGCGTCGGGGATTATTTCGGCAATTTGGACTTTGGCATCGCGGCCGGAAATACGGCCATCGACAGCGCATGTGAGAGATTTGCCACTTTTCAGGCGCGCCACTATCAAAGTTGGGGCATCGGCACGCAACGGCGGCAACCGTGTCGGAAATGCATCGATCACATCCGCCCCGGTCAATTGATAACTATTTGGATAGAAAATCGGCGCGGCGATGGCGGCCAGCAGTTGCTGCAAAGTATCTTTGGGCCGGTGGCTGGGAAGAATCCGGACCACTTGACCGCCGGTCCCGGTGGCGAAGCCGTGAAGGATCTGGGGATCGAGATGCGGCCCGATCGGCACGGAGAAGAAGGCGATTTCATTTTTGACCAGATCCCGGCACAGGGCAATGCGAGCATCGGCGCTCGGAGGATTGAGAATGCTCATGCCATCGCCCAGATAAACCAGCGCGCGGCGGCGGCCGGCGTCGATCGGGAAATTGCGCATGGCTTTTTCAATTGCGCCGGGCAGGTCGGAAGCACCCAACGGGGTCTGATTTTTGAGACTATTAAATGCTTCCTTCACTTTTTCCGAATTGGCCGCCAGAAGTCCACCAGTGAGTTCCCTGGTGGCTGCGGGGAAATTAACCGTCCACAAAGAGATGCGATCGCTGGGAGCGGCGGCCTTGATCAGTTCCTCGGTGAGCACGCAAGCGTTGGCGAGGGGCCGGCCCACCTGGCTGGCGGAAGTATCCACAAGGATCAAATAATCAACGGGCAAGGAAGCCGGCTTGTCCAGTTTGGGTTGGAGCTGCAGGGCGGCAAGGAAGTCGCCGTCCTTGGTGCGGTAGGTGAGCACTTTTTGCGTGCTGAACTTGGAGGAGGCCAGGTCCTCGTTCAAGGCGCGATCACCAGCGGGAACGGTTTTGCTGCCACTGGCAATCGGATCACTCGGGGGTTTGCGGACTGGGTCGCCCCAGACCTGGGAACAAGTAATGGCAGCAAGTACAGCCAACATGGTGCTTACCGCAGTAAGCCGGCGGATCGTGGTCATCGTCCAGACCCCTTATCAAATGAAAATAGAACTGAAAAGCTCTGCCTCGGAGCCCTCAGTTTGGCATTCTCCATCTTTCCAGATTGTACCCCGCAAGAAGTAACTCACGCTAGTTAAAATTTGCCAAGATCCCATAATTTCCAGGTGGTAGGCAGTGGCTTGCTCCCTAGAGGCCCCCGACTCGTTACAAGTATTCGGTTGGGAGCAAATATGCCAGCATTGCATAACCGGCAACCCTGGCCAATTTGGGAATTCGTCCCTGCCACGGTAAACTATTCCGAATTAACGGAACTTCCCATAATTTCTTGTAAAAAAACGCGGCTTCCGGTCAAGCTTGCGCGGAAAATGAGAATAATTTGAGAAGCGCAGATGCATGTCAAGTCGTATAATCCGCGTTGAATTTGACATAATCATAGGTCAAATCACAAGTCCAAAATTTGCAATCACTTGAGCCGAGGCTGAATTTTAGTTTGCAGTAAATCTCGCGGTTGGTTTTTAGGTAGTTGCTAGCCATCACGGGATCGAAAGGCTGTGGTATCCCATTTTGGTAGAGAAGAATATCCCCAAGCCAAAGGCAAAGATCCCGTTCTTCAAAATGGACGCCGGCATAACCAGCTGCCGAGACGATCCTTCCCCAGTTCGGATCGGCGCCAAAAATGGCCGTTTTTACCAACGGGCTGTCCGCAACTGCCTTGGCAATGCGGCGGGCTTCGCCGGCGGTCCTCAGCCCTTCAACCTCAATGGTAACAAGATGCGTGGCTCCCTCGGCATCCCCTGCAATCGCCCGGGCCAAGTCCGTGCAAACCTCGATGGCCGCGCGATCGAACAAGGACCGTGCATCTCCCTTGAGGTGAGTCCCGGTACCATTCGCCAGGAAAATCAAGGAATCATTGGTACTGGTGTGCCCTTCCACGCTGATGGAATTGAACGAATGATCGGCAGCCCTCTTGACGAGGTGCGACAGATGTTCCATGTCGATGGATGCATCGGTCAAAACAAATGCCAGCATGGTGGCCATGTTCGGCCCAATCATGGCGGCACCCTTCGCAAAGCCGGTCAAGTGGATTTCCGCCCCATCGATGGGGACAGCGCGGGTGCTGATTTTGATTTTCGTATCGGTGGTGAGAATGGCGTGTGCCGCCCGGTCGAGTGCTGCCGATCCGGGTTGCAACAGTGCCGCGGCGTTCTTGATCCCCGTTTCTATCTGGGGCATCGGTAATGGCCGGCCGATAACGCCCGTCGAACAAACGAGTATCTGCTGCGCGGGACAGCCCACGCACTGAGCCGCAGATGCGGCCATGTGCCGGGCATCTTCGAGGCCCTGGTTGCCGGTGCAGGCATTGGCGTTGCCCGAACAAATGACAATGCCGCGCGCGGTTTTGGAAGGAAGCCGCTGGCGGCACACCTGCACGGGAGCAGCGGCCACCTGGTTTTGCGTAAATACTCCTGCGGCGGTTGCGGGGGTATCACTGATTACCAGTGCCAGATCGGGTGGGCTGCTGACCTCTCGGGCAACGAGAGGGCTACGAATTCCGCAATGAACGCCGGAATAGCGATAACCGTTTGCCAGGAGCCACACATCACTCATGCCGCAGCGCCTCAATCGGGTCCAATTGAGCAGCACGAATTGCCGGGTACAGGCCAAAGGCGACGCCGACGCCGACCGCAACGCCGAGAGACAGGAAAATGGAAAACGGATCGAGTTTGGCCGGCAAGTAGGTGCGCATGACTTCTGCCGAGAAGAAGGGGATGAAATACACAAGGCTGACGCCCAATATCACGCCGGCCAACCCGCCCACGTTGGTTTGGACTACGGCCTCTACCAGGAACTGCAGGGTAATGTCCTTGCGTTTGGCTCCCAAAGCCCGGCGAATGCCGATTTCGCGAGTCCGCTCGGTGACGGTGGCGAGCATAATGTTCATGATGCCGATCCCGCCCACGACCAGTGAAATGCTGGCGATCAGGACCAGCAAGCGTGTGAAGCGGTCCTTGGCGCGTTCGGCCTCTTGGAGACGGTCGAGCGGCACGGTCACCGCAAAGTCATTTTTGTAATGGCGGTTCGGCCCGCTCAGCAAAATGTCTTTGACCACTTCGCCGGCGGGGCGGACCTTGTCCATGTCTTCGACGGTGAGCGTGACCTGGCTTAATTCCACTTGTTCGCCGCTGCGCGAGCCGGATTGGCGGATAAAGACTTTTTCGCCAAATCGAACCTTGCAGGTTTGCAAGGGGATGTAGACATCATTATTAAAATCCTCGATCCCCTGCGCGGAAGTTCCCCCGCCACTGCTGCTGTCGGCGGGTTGGGGGCTGCCGAAGGGCATACGCTCGCGCAAGACACCCACGACCTTATAGAAATGCTGACTGAGGCGAACGGTTTGGTTGATGGGGTCATTGAAGGGGAACAGTCTTTCGGCCGTCTTGGAGCCAAGGACCGCGACGTTCTTCATGTAATAGTCATCATCCTCGGTGAGAAACCTTCCCGCGGCCAGTTCGAGTTGATTGATTTCCGCATATTCGGGAACGGTGCCGACGACGCGGCCGTTGTGCATGCGTTCGAGGTAGCGGATCTCCTGGGCAAAAATCCGCATTGGGACCCGGCGCGTGACGGTGCTGATGGTGAGAAAACGTTCGTAGTCGGTATAGGACAGGCCGTAATGGGCAACCATAGTGCGCCGCTGTGTCGAGGAATCGTCCGGCGGCTTCAAGCTGCGAATCATGATATTGGTGGCACCCTGGCGTTTGATGTCATCGAGCGCGTCCTGCATGCTGCCTTCCCCGAAGGCGGTCAAGGAAATGACGGCGGCGGTGCCGATAATAATCCCCAGGACGGAAAGGACGAGGCGAAGTTTGTGCAGCCAGAGACTGCGGATGGCCAGCAAAAAGCTGCGCCGGCCGCGTTCCCAAAACAGCAAGGCCAGGACGATGAGGAGATAAAGCAAACCGAGAAATAAAGAAAACAAGTGGTTCATATGCGGAGAGGAAAATCAATTGCTGTAAGGAGTCGGGTGCGGTAAATGTTGCATGATATTTTCTGCGGCAAGTCCGTTTTGGGAACCATCCGGGGAAGAAACCGGGTCGCCGGGAGGTCGGCCGTCATTGCGCAAATCCGATTCGACAAGGCCGTCGCGCATGCGGACAGCCCGGCGCGCCCAGGCGGCGATGTCCGTTTCGTGGGTCACCATAATAATGGTTTTGCCGGTTTGGTTCAGCTTCTGCAGCAGCTTCATGATTTCTTCGCTGGTTTTGGAATCGAGGTTTCCCGTCGGTTCGTCGGCGAGGATGATGTGGGGGTCGTTGACGAGGGCGCGGGCAATGGCGACGCGCTGCTGCTGGCCGCCGGACAACTGCATGGGGCGATGGTCGAGGCGGTCTGCCAGGCCGACCAGGTCCGCCAATTCCGCACAAAATCTCTTGGTCTCTGCATCCAGTTTGCGCCCCTGGTACAAAAGGGGGACTTCGATATTTTCGATGACCGTGTATTGGGGGAGCAGATTATACGACTGAAAAATGAAACCGATGTACTTGCTGCGGATTTCGGAAAGCTGGTCGTCGTCCATTTCCGACACATCTTCATCGCCGAGATAGTATTGGCCGCTGGTAGCCCGGTCGAGGCAGCCCAGAAGATTCAGCAGAGTGGATTTTCCGGATCCGGATGGACCCATCAAGGCGACGAAGTCGCCTTCATCGACGGTCAAGGTTACGCCGCGCAAAGCGCGGACGACCACGGATTCCAGGTAATAGTTTTTGACCAGGTCGTTCAAGGATACGATGGTGGCCATCGGCAGCCGATCAGTCGTTGGGGAAATCGCAAATAATACTGAACCGATTGTGAGCAGGCGGTTCGCCTAGTTCTTGGCCGGGAAGTCCGGTCTGCCGTTGGCATCGCGCCGAGGGGAGTTACCCCTAAAGTCGCCGCCATCCGGCCCGCCGCCGGGAGGGCCTCCTCCAGGCCTTTTGCCTCCCGGCCCGCGACGGCCATCGGACTTGCCGGTTGCTTCCGTGCCGGCAGCGGTTTTATCCCCGTTGGCTTTCTTGTTTTTATTTTTTTCGTTCAGGAGAACGCGGGGGTTCAAAACTACCTGGTCTCCTTCTTGCAGGCCGGTTTTGATTTCCGCCATTTTGTCGTTGCTCAGGCCGACCTCGATGTCCCGTTCCTCCGCTTGACCGTCGGTATTCATGACAAAGCATTTCCGCTGTCCGCCCATTTCCACGGAGCCGAAAATGGCCTGCAAGGGCACCGCGAGAACTTTTTCCAATTGATCTTCGATGATGATCGTCACCTCGGCGCTCATTTGCGGCTTGAGTCGCTCAACCGGTTCGTCGATGGCGACCATGGTTTGATAGGTCTTCACATCCGCGGAGATCCAGTCCATCTGTCCGGCGACGGTGGCCACGGACTTCACGTGACCCTGCAAAATGCGCTCCGGGAAAGCATCCACGCGAATTCTGGCCTTTTGGCCGCCAAAGATCTGTTGTTGCTCTTTATCCCGGTACTG
>Ga0306920_100000044_pt1 | contig 172615 bp, 126 predicted proteins | sample flu12Cox44000170_FD_204666 | JGI IMG/M metagenome (GOLD analysis project Ga0306920, IMG submission 204666) | Lab enrichment of tropical soil microbial communities from Luquillo Experimental Forest, Puerto Rico - flux4day.12C.oxic.44.000.170 (v2)... | ecosystem: Environmental > Terrestrial >...
GCCGTATTGTCCAGCATAATCGGGTTCAGAATCCATCGCCGTAGGGGCCGGCCGGGTTCGGATTGCCGAAAAGACCGTCTGTCCCCTTGCTCGCCGTCGTTTCATCGTCGGGGGCGTCTACGCTGTCTACGTCTACGGTATTGCTGTTCTCTTCGGGCAAATCGTGATTACCGTAGACAGTAGACGGCGTAGACAGCTTGAATCGCCGCGTTGGCTGTCCCCTCCTGCCAGCCGGGGATGGCTCCCAGATTCCGTGTCCGGCCTTGGCCAGTTCTTCCAGGGCGGTTTCCGCCGCGCCCGGTTCTTTCAACCATCGGCAACCTTGCTGCACTTCGCGGCGCGTCACGGTTCCGCCTTTGCGGCCGATCCAATCGACCAGCCTGCGTCCGTCGCGCTCCACGTCGGATTCGTCCAGCATGGTGTAGACGCGCCGGGCTTCGTGCTTGAACCACTTGGCCAGGACAATGCCGGCGTTCATGCTGGCCGCGTCCACGATGTCAGGTTTTGTCAGGTTCGGATCGCCCGCCACCCAGCGCGTGAAGTGGACCACCAGCGCCAACCGGGCCGCGTACTCTTCCAGCTTCGACCAGGCCGCCGCCATGTCGCCCGTCAGGTCGGCTTGCTCGACGGCGTGGGCGTTGTAATACTCTTTCCAGGCCGACTTCGCGTCGGCGCTCAGACGCACCAGCACGGGCCGGGGTTCGCCGTCGTCGCCGCCCGTGGGTTGCAGTTCATACAACCGCTCGAACAGTCGGACCAGCTCGGCTTCCGCGCTCGGGTCGATGTCGGCCTCGGTCCAGCGCTTCGCCCTGCGGGGCGGGCAGGTCAACAGCAACCGGGCCGCCAGGCCGGATTCACGATGTTCCAGGCCCAGGGCGCGTTGCAGGATGGCCGGTTGAATGCCGCCGGAAACGCAAACGGCCGCCTGGGGAACGTGGATCGTGCGGGGGATGCCCGTCTTGCGGTCTACAATGATGCTCTCGGCGTTGAACATGCTCAGCCAATTCGCCGAATCCGCCCCGGCCTTGCCCTTTCCCGCGTAACGGTCGAATGAACCGATCCAGCCGGCCAGCTCGTCGCGGGCCAACAGCAAGCCGCGCGGGTTGGCCAGCAGGATCGGGGCCAGGGCTTCGACGGTCGTATCGCTGACGACGAACCGCTCGCACGATGGCGGTTGCGGTTTCTCGCCGCGCTCACCTTTCTTGGCTTCCTGCCAGGCTTCCAGGGCCGCTTCGTACTCTTGTTGCTGCGACTCAAAGACTTTGAAGGCCCGCGATTGCCGCTCGCGCACGGGCCGCATGACCAGCTTGAAAGCCGGCGTCTTGGCCGTGCCGCTCTCGCCGACGATTGCCCCCCACAGAATCGGCGGGGCCGACCAGCCGCGTTTCAATTCCAATCGCCGCGTGTTGCCGATGGCCGCCGCAATCGCGGTCAGCAACGGCAACGCCAAGTAGGACGGGTCGCAACCGATGGCCCTTGCGCCGGCGTCCACAAAACCCCGGATTGGTTGGGGCAGCGCGTGCAATGGAAACGGACGAAACGCCAGGTCGTCGGCATCGTCGGGCCGCCACGGTTCGACCGCATTGGCCAACGCTTCGATTTCCGCTCGCATGGTTGCGGGTTCGGCCGCGTCGCCGTGGGCTTCGATCCAGTCCACGATGTCGCCGCCTTCGGGCAGTTCGGGCAGCTCGACGACACGAACCGTCGGGGCCGGCGTCAGCTTTGCCAGGATGCCCGCCACGGTGTCGGCGTACTTGCGGCCGGGCGCGTCGTTGTCGGGCATGATCCAGACTTTCTTGCTGGCGAGGGGCCGCCAGTCGGTCTTGGCCGCTGCCTGCGAACCGCCGGCCGATGTCGTGGCGACGAAACCCAGGCCCCGCGCCGCGTCCGCCGCCTTCTCGCCTTCGCAGACGACGACGCACCGGGCCGCCGCCAGGTCGGGCAAGCCGTACAGCGGGCGAGGGTCCGGCATCGCGCCGATGCGCCAGCCGTTGGCGTGCCGGGCCACGGGGCGGATGTCCTTGCCCGCCGGCCCGTCCCATCGGACGACAACGCCCACGGGATCGCCCTGGGCGTCGTGGTAGGTCCACAGGGCCGACCGCTTGCCGTTCCGGCGCTCCAGCTCGGCAACGGCATCCTTGGCCGTGGCGAACGTCCGCCCGCCGGACGCGGGCTTGCCGTTGTAGGTCGGCGTCGCGCCGGCTTTGGGCGGGAAGAGGTCCGCCAGCTTCATGCCGACAGCCGCCAGGATTGCCGACGTATCGCAGCCGGCGTGGCACTTCACCAGTGCCGTGCCGTCGTCGCCCTGGGCGATGCTCAGGCTTGCCCGCCGGTCGTCGTGAGCCGGGCAGCTGGCCGACCAGCCGTTGCCGGCCTTTTTGGTGTCGGGCAACTTGGCCAGCAAGTTTTCGATGGGGGTCATTCCTGGCCCCCTTCCTTGGCCGCCGTTTGGCGGGCCAGCCAGGCTTGCAACTCGGCCACGGGGTACAGGACGGTCTTGCGCGTACCGCTGCCGACGCGGACACACGGGATATGCCCGTCCTTGGTCAGTTGCCAGAGATGCCGGGCCGAGATGCCCAGGGCCTTCGCCGCTTCACGGGGGCGCAGGGCCAGGGGAGAGGAAAGGTCGGTTGGAACCATGATTGTTGCTCCAGCGGATCGCTTGCTGCACAGCGCGGCTTGCATACCCAGAATCCGCCGATGGCAACCAGTTCCGGTAACTTCGCGGAAACGAAACAAGCCGCTCGGCCTGGAAACGAGCGGCTTGAAAAAGTTTGAAAAAATCTCGCGCGGTAACTTGATGGCAACCAGTTACCGCGCCTTGACAACCGACTTTCGCTACTCTTCGTCCCCGTCCTGACTGGGCGCTTCGTAACTCTTGGCCCGCTTTCGATGCCCGTCCCGCCGCCGGCCGACTTCGCTTTCCTTCTCGCCCTTGCGGTTCTGAATCCACCAGTCGGTTTTCAGAACCGCTTGCTTCGTCACGCCTAGCATTTCCCCCAATTGCTCGGCCGACGCGGTTGCAGGGAACGGAATCAAGGCGTCGATCTTGGTCAACTTCTCATTCACGGTCAGCTTGTCGTCGGCCAGCAACCGAGTTGCTTTTTCGATTCGGTCGTCGGCAATCCCGTTCGTGAATACGCGCATCAGGGCAAGCGAAGCGTTGCTGCCCGTCGCGGCGGCCGTCGTCGCTTCGGCCTGGCCGACAGCTGGCACGGGGTCACTCGGCTTCTCCAGCCTGTTAGCATCGCCTTGCCCTTGCAAGCGCCGGTTGAAATCGCGGATCAGCTTCAGCTTGTTCCGGGCCGCTTTGGTCGGGGAATGGCCCGTCGCCTTCTTCTCTTGCGGGATCGTAGCGAAAGAAACGGGTTGCCGCAGGTGCGCTTCCAGCAGGGCCATTTCGCGGGGCGACAGCTCCACGTCATCGGGACCGGCCGACAAGCGTTCGATCAGGGATTCGTCACAATTTAGCGTTGTCGGCAGTGTTCGGGCGCTTTCAACCATCAACGCCCGCTTCAGATCATTGAGCGCTGCCATTCCAGGCTGATAAAGCGCTGTCAGATCGTTTCTGGTTGTTTCTGGTTCGGCAAGTCTTGTCCAGAACGCTCTCGCTGCACTTGCCAAGCTCCTAAATGCTGAAACCTCGATCTTCCGTTCCATTGCGGCCACACAAAGCAATTCCGAAGCCCGGTCAAAGCCGTTTAGCCACTCATCGTCGATCAAGCCCAATTGATGCGAAGCGGTTGAGGGAGATAGCAGGAAAACGGTATCGAAGCCTGCCAAGCAAAGGATCATCCGCTCACAGTGCGCCAGCAGTTGGGTTGGCCCGCACTTGGCGTACTCCCGAATTAGAGTCTCATTTTGTTCCGCTTCCCGTTCGACGATGAAGGCATAAAGCGGGTTTTCAATCTCCGCCACTTGATTTGATGCCTTTCGGTTCCGGGCCGGACGTGGCCGGGCGGGTGAAAGGCTAACTCCCGCGCCGGTCGCGGCCGCTTGGTCCGCCGGTTTGCAACCCGGTGAACCGTCCCGGTAGGTTCACTCTACTTCCTTCGGTGCATCCGTTCCCACACCTTCGCGACTTCGGCATCGAAGCCCAGCCGGCCGAATGACCGCTCGGTCTGGTGCGCTTCCTGGCAGCTTCGATAGGTCAGGTCGTGGCACTTGCGGCAGCCGAAGTATTTGGCCCCAGGGGGCAGGTACAGCTTGCCCGCCCGCCGGTTGCAAGCGATGCCGCGCACGATCAGCGGGCAGATGAACCACCAGCGCCGACCACCGAATTGCGTCGGCGTCGCTTGCAGGCGAACGGGGATGTTCACGTCTTCCGTGTCGGCCCAGCGGTAGTGCAGGTGGACGGTTGGCCAATCCGCGCTGCTCGTGACGTAGATGCCGATGCTGGACTTGCCGCCGCTCGCCCAGGTCCAGGTAAGCGTACCAGCCGCGCCGGTGAACAGCCGCTTGCGCAGGTCTTTCATGCCAAGGGCAAGGGATTGCTCGACGGTGTCTTTCTTCCGCTGCCAGCGCCACCAGTTGCCGCTACGCGTTCCGCCCATGCCGGCCCCTGACCCCCCCCGGATTTTGCCAAAATCAATTGGGTTTTATGCATTTCCATTATACCGCGTTCAGCGACGCACTTGCACGAAAGTGGCAGAGGTGCCAGGCAGGTGACATTGCGCCCCCAGCCAGTTCCTTTGTGAATTGTCAGCCCTTCAGGTCGCGCGCAATCCCACGGAACTGCTCCAGCGCCGTCTCCAGGTCGTCGGCGATTTCCTGGGCCAGTTCGTCCGGTTCCGGCAGGTTTTCGGCATCTTCAAGGCTCTTGTCCTTGATCCAGAAGATGTCCAGATTTAGTTTGTCGCGCTTCGCCAGCTCCTCGTAGGTGAACGAGCGCCAGCGGCCGTCGGGGTTCTTCTCACTCCAGGTTTGCCGGCGCTTGTGCCGGCTCTCCGGGCTGAAGCAGGCCACGAATTCATCGAGGTCGGCTCTCTTCAATGGCTTCGTCTTCAGCGTAAAGTGCATGTTGGTCCGCAGGTCGTACACCCACAGCTTTTCCGTCCACGGCGATTCCCGGCCCGGCCTGGCGTCGAAGAAGAGAACGTTCGCCTTTACCCCCTGCGCGTAGAAGATGCCCGTCGGCAGGCGAAGAAGCGTATGCACGTCGCACTGTTCCAGTAACTTGCGGCGGACCACTTCGCCGGCGCCCCCCTCGAAGAGCACGTTGTCGGGGACGACGATCGCGCAGCGGCCGTTGATTTCCAGCATGGTCTTGACGTGCTGGACGAAGTTGAGCTGCTTGTTCTTCGTGGTCGTCCAGAAGTCGTTGCGTTCGTAGGCCAGGTCTTCCTTCTCGATGTCGCCGTCTTCCCCCACGATGGCGATGCTGCTCTTCTTGCCGAAGGGGGGATTGGTCATGACCATCGTGAATCGCTTGCTCGATTCTCCTTGAAGCGCATCCACGCCGGAGCGGATCGGGCACGGGTCGGTGTCGATGCCGTGCAGGTAGAGGTTCATGATGCACAGCCGGGCGGTGTTCGGAACCAGCTCGACGCCGTGAACGAAGTCGCGTCGCAGGTGTTTCTTCTGGTCCGGGTCGAGGTCCTTGCCCTGGTGCTGGATGACATAATCGTGAGCTAGCAGAAGGAAGCCGCCGGTCCCGACAGCTGGATCGGCCAGGCGGTCGTCGGCCGTGGGGTGCATCACGTCCACGATGGCCTTGATGAGCTGGCGCGGCGTGAAGTATTGGCCGGCGCCCTTCGGCGATTCCTCGGCGCTCTTGGCCAGCATCCCTTCGTAGATGTCCCCCTTTACGTCCGCTTCCATCGCGGACCAGCTTTCCTTGTCGATGAGGTCGGCAATGAGCCGGCGCAGAATGGCCGGGTTCTGAATCTCCGCCTTGGCCCGCTTGAAAATCTCGCCCAACATGCCGCCTTCCTTGCTGAGATGCTCCAGGATGTGGCGGTAATGGTCGAGCAGCGCGTCGCCTTCCTTGGCCATCAGGCTCGGCCAGTCGTATCCGTTCGGGACGATGGCCTTGCGGTTGTATGGCGGCCGGGCCTGCTCGTCGGCCATCTTGAGGAAGAGCAGGAAGGTGATCTGCTCCGTGTAAGCCATGTACGACAGGCCGTCGTCGCGCAAGACATGGGCGAAGTTCCAGGCTTTGCTGACGATTTGTTGGGTATCGTTGCTCACGGTTAGGTAAACCGGATGGATGACGGCCGTGCCGTTGCTCAACCCTCGGTCCTCCCTTGCTTCGATTTCACTCGGCGACCACGGGACCGGCCCCGAGTTGCTGTTTTGTCGTTCACTTCGTGGACTTGCTGGCCCTCCCGTATCCGCTCCAGCAGCTTCGCCGCCGGTTCGTCGCTGGGGTCTTGCGGCACCAGGCGGCCGGCGAAGGCGCGTTTCAGGATGCTCTGCCGCAGCCGGCTCGCGCGCTTCAGATCCGCTGCCACCTGGCCTTCCAGCTCGTCCACGATCGACAGGCGACGCTCGACTTCGGCGACGATTTGCTCTTGCTCGGCAAGCGGTGCCAGGGGAATCGGCAGCGAAGAGATCTTGCCTACGCTCAACGTGTAGAGGCCGCTGGTGGAGGCCGCTACTTCAGCGACGCGCCGCGTTCCGATGGGCGAGTTCCAATAGGCATTGAGAAACATTGGCGAGCCTTCCTCCAACCTGACCCGAATGATGTGGTTCTGATGCACGCAGTTCACAATTTCGCCATTCCAGTGCGCTGACCGCCCGATCTCAGTCTTACTCCCGTTGCCTTCAACTACCAGCAAATCACCCTTTCGCAGAAGTAGTCTCTCCAGTTCCCCGGCGAACAGCTCGATTTCGTGGACATTATCGAGGTCAAGTCTCCCCCGAAGTACGTTGGCTACGCGAAGGAAGGGGAACCTGTTCTTGACGGGTCGCCGACTGGGCTGTTTCTGAATCCCGCCCTGAATCTCCGCAATCTGCTCCACAGTCGCCCAGCCCCATCCCTGTGGCAACTCCGGCAGCAGGTCAAATTGCGCCCCCACCGGCTCCTTGTACTTCTCCCTCCACCCCTTCGGCGGGTCCTTGCCGGCGGCGGCGTACTTGGCGAGCTGGGCTTCTTCCCACTTGCGGCGGCGTTCCTTCAGGATGCGTTCCAGCAGCTTCGAGGCCGGCTCGGTATCGGGGTGCTTGGCCCGCCACTCGGCCGTCAGCTTGCCCTCGACCGCCGCCTTGAGCACGGCGGCCCGGTAGCGCTTCAGGTTCGCCTTCACCCGCTCCAGCGCCGCCACCCCCGCATCGAGCTTGCTGAACAGCTCTTCGATCTTCTGGACGATGCGACGCTGTTCGTTGGTGGGTGCCAACGGAACTTCGATTTCTCGAACAATCTCAGTGTTCAGGTTGACCTGTGTAACTCCCTGCTTGTTTCGCTGTATGATCTGGGGGCGAATTGTCTCAAACCAGTAATAGAGAAAGTCCTTGCTCACCTCTTGCGGGAGGGAAGGAAAAGAGACGAATCCGTCGTGAATGCAGCCGTCAATCGCCAAAATCTTGGGCACACAAACGGTTCCGCTATTCGAGAGAATCAATGCGCCGGCACGCAAGAGCCGACTTCGCTTCGCTCCCTCCTCCGTGACCGTCTCTCTGGTTTGTGTCAGGTACTTTCCTGATTCTCGACTCACGTCCGAAATCATGATCCACGGAATGCTCCCACCAAAATAGCGCGGATCGCCCTTCGGTCGTGGCGATCCGCCTCGGATCACTCCGGTTATGTCCCGAACTCTTGCCCAATGCCAGTTTCCCGGAAGGTCTGGTAGCATTGCTGAATGACTCATGCCGCCAGGCTCCCGTTCAGTTCCTCAAGCAGCGCCGACAGCCGGTCGCCGAAGACTTCGTGTGCTTTGCCCAGGCCGCCGAGCTGCTTGAGCGGCGGTTCTTCCAGGTCGTCCAGCTCGATGCGCAGGCTGCTGGCGATGTGGTCCTTGATGGCGTCGAGCCATTGCCGTTGCTGCGGCGTGAAGGCGGCGCCGGCCGTTTCCTTCTGGGCCAGCCAGGCACGGTAGCGCTCGTCGATGGTGTCGGCGAACGGGACGACCGGCGCGGCCGGGTCGAGGGCGTGGCGGACCAGGGCGATGAGGTTGACCACCGGCTTCCCCTTCCACTCCGGAACGGCATCGGGCTGGATGACGCGGAAGGCGTGCCAGAGGCGTTCCGGCGTCGCGTTCACCGGCGGGCGCTTGAGCACCTCGGCCAGTTCCTTCAGGTGCCGATAACGCAGGCCGGCGCGGTAGGGCCGGCTGTAGAGAAGCTGAATCACTTCCAGCTCGTCCTTGTGCTCCTGGATGTACTGCGTGAAGTTTTTGGCCAGCGCCTGGGCCTTTTCCAGCGCCTGGGCGCTGAAACTGGCATCGAGCAGCGCGTCCTGGTTCACGGTGTCGATGATCTGCTCGGCCGCCTTGGCGATGTCGATGATGCGGTTGCGCAGCTTCGGATTGTGGAACGGCTTCAGCGCGGCGGACACCAGCTCCTTTTCCACCGTGGCAAGCTGCGCCTCGCTCGGCTCCTGGCCGGGCGGAAGCTGGAACTTCTCGGCCGCCTTGTGGGTCTGCACGTCGGCATCGACGCTTTGTAGAAGCTGGTTGACCAGCGTATTCAGCGCGACGCCGCCGGCCGCGTCGGCGATTTCCTTTTTCTCGGCGGGCCGGAGCAGGCGGTCGAGCCGGGCCAGCCGGGCGGCCAGCGTCGAGGCCAGGTCGGCATCGACGACTCCCGTGCCGACCATCGTCATCACCTTGTCGAACGACGCCGACGGCTTGCGGTCGAGCGGCTTGGTGTCGCTCTTCTCGTCCTCGCAGACGCCGACGGCATCGACGATGACGAAATGCGTCTTGGCCGTGGCGTCCGGGGTGACACTCTTGAGCTTGGCCTGGTCGATGACGCGGACGCCGCGCCCCTTCATCTGCTCGAAGTAGCCGGACGAGCGCACGTTCCGCATGAACAGCAGGCATTCGAGCGGCTTGACGTCGGTGCCCGTGGCGATCATGTCCACGGTGACGGCGACGCGCGGGAAGAATGAGTTGCGGAAGTCGGACAGCAGGTCTTCCGGCTTCTTGCCCGTCGTCTTGTACGTGATCTTCTGGCAGAAATCGTTGCCGGCGCCGAACTCCTCCCGGAAGATGCGTGTGATGTCCTCGGCGTGGGAATCGTCCTTGGCGAAGACCAGCGTCTTGGGCACCTCCTTGCGGCCTGGGAAGATCTCGGTGAACAGCTTGTCGCGGAAGGTGCGGATGACCAGCCGGATTTGATCCTCGGCAACCACGTCGCGGTCGAGCTGATTGGCGGTGTAGGTCACGTCGTCATCCAGCTCGGCGTAGCGCTTGACGCGGGTGCGCTTGTCGCGATGCGGGATGAACCGGCCCGCCTCGCTTTCCAGTTTGGCCCCCTGCTCGGTGATCCTGGTGCGAATGCGGTACACGTCGAAGCCCACATTGACGCCGTCGGCGACGGCCTGCTCGTGGGTGTAGTCCATCACCAGGTTGTTGTTGAAGAAGCCGATGGTCTGCTTGGTCGGCGTGGCGGTCAGGCCGATGAGGAAGGCGTCGAAGTATTCGAGCACTTGCCGCCAGAGGTTGTAGATCGAGCGATGGCATTCGTCGGTGATGATGAAATCGAAGGTTTCGATGGGAATGCGCGGGTTGTATTCGACGGGCACGGGTTCGCGGATGAGCTGCGGGGCGGCCTCGAACATGGAGCGATCTTCGTTGCCCTCGTCGAATTCCTCTTCGCCCTTGAGCATTGAGAACAGGCGCTGAATCGTGGTGATGCAGACCTTGCAAACCGGGTCGATGGTGTTGGTTCGCAGGTGCTGGACGTTGTATTCCTCGGTGAAGCGCAGGCCGTTGTACGGGCTTATGTACTGCTGGAACTCGGCATAGGTCTGCTTGCCCAGGTTGGTGCGGTCCACCAGGAAGAGAATGCGCCGGGCGCCGGCGAACCGGATGAGCCGGTAGAGGGCGACGACGGAGGTGAGCGTCTTGCCGGCGCCCGTGGCCATCTGGATCAGCGAGCGCGGCTTGTTCCCGCCAAGCGAGGCCTCCAGGTTGCCGATGGCCTTCTTCTTGATTTCCCAAAGTCCTGCGGCATTCAGCGGCGGCAGTTCCCGCAGCCGGGCGCGAAGCTGCTTGTCCATGCTGACGACGCGCAGCAGCTCTTCAGGCCGGTGGAAGGTGAACACCAACCGGCTGCGGGCATCGGGGTCGAGCAGGTTGGTGAACTGCGTTTCCTTTCCCGTGCTTTCGTAGCAAAAGGGCAAAGGCAGCCGATGGGACGGCACACCTTCTGGCAAGGCGTTGACGTACTTGGCAGATTGGCGTTCGACGCCGGTCAGCGTGTAGCCTTCCGGCTTGGCCTCGATGATGCCGGCCGCCTTGCCGTCGAGATAGAGCAGGTAGTCGGCTTCACCCACGGGCAACGGGAATTCGCGAATGGCGACGCCGGGGCCGGCAGAGATGTTCATGTCTCGCCGATCCTGGACGATCCAACTGCACAAGCCGAGCTGGCGGTCGATTTCGCGACGGGCTTTTTCTTCGGGGGTCATGCGGCCTTCGATTTTGCCAAAATCAATTAGGTTTGTGCCCCTATTCTAACCGAATTCGCGCTCGGCGTCATCGCTCGAACCGGTTCAATGTCGCGTGATTCGGTGCCAAGTAGTGATCGGACAAGCAAAACAAAGTGTGTCTACCCTCGCAGCTGTTCCGCGTGGCGTCGCGGGGTCAGGATCGCCAAGAAGGAACCATGACGCCAGGGTGAGGTTTTGTAGACGTTGACGGCGTAGACGCTACCCGCCCGGCCGCCTTTGCTTCTAGTTCCGCCCATTTCCGGGCCACGTGCTCGTCGTAGGCCGGCAAGCCCTTGTGGTCTTCCGCCAGGTCGTCAAGCGGGCCGCGCGCTTGTTGCCGCTCCCGGTTCACGGCCAGGCGGACAATGGTTTCCGGCTCTTCGGGGCCTTGCGGGGGGATGTCCGGCAGTTTCGCCAGGCGAAGGATGTCCAGGGCAATCTTGCAGTGTTCCGGGTTGTCGGGCCGGGCCAGTTCATTAGCCAAGGCGTCGAGGGCCTGCGGAACCATCGACCGCAACCGGTCGATGCCCGCCCGCCTGGCTTCGGCCCGGCAAGAGTTCAATGCGGCCTGAAAAACCGGGTCGTGCATTTGCCACTTGGCGACGGCATCGCGGGGCAGGTTCAAGGCCCGAGCCGCTTCCCTATCCGTCTTGCCGACAGCCAACAGCTCGATGGCCGCACGCTGTTGCTCGTCCAGCTCGCGTCGGGGGCCGTTGCGTTCAGTTTGTTTCCTCATTGGGATAGCTTCTCCTGTTCACGGGTTCTGTAGACGGGGTAGACACGCTACCCGCCCGCTGCCCGGACCATCGCCAGGATGCCGGCGCGGATCGCTTCGGGTATCGCGAGGAGCCACGTTCTTTAATCTGGCCTGGACGGCCGAGGGAGCCGACACCCGTATCTGTAAGTGCTGCGCCCACGTCCTGTGGTTTGCACAAGGATAGCAAGCGTGAGCGCACCCCGGACACCGACTGAATTAGGAGCGGCCCGTCGCACATACATCCCAGGAACTGCGGATGCGCGTGAAACCGGTCAAAAGGGGTGACCCCATGCCACCTGGTGGCATTTTTTCGCGTCCTGGGCGTAATGGTGTCTTATTTTTTAGGGGATTCGTGGCCAAAGTGCGGAAGTTCGTATTTCCTCTAAAAAGCGAAACAGCGCCAAAAACGGCGGCCAAAGGAAGAGAGCGAGGGAATGACAGCTTCCACCCGATAAACATCGTTGGATTACGAGGACTCAAACGCGAACAGGCTTCCCAAATCCCCCTCATCCTCAATGGCCACATGAAGGTAGACGCTCGTGGCCAGCAGGCTGGCGTGGCCTGCGGCCGCGCGGACCTTGCCCAATGTCCGCCCGCCGGCTAGCGCGTGGCTGATGAATGTATGCCGGCCATCGTGGACGGTCAGAGACCGGAGCCGCTCGCGGCCCAAGGCCCGGCATGCGGTACGGAAGCGCTGCCGGACCACATGACGGTTGAGCATCCGACCGAATGTGGCCCGCTGGAGCGAGCAAATGAACGGATCGTCTGCTCTGGCCCCTTGCGCTTGGCGCCGCGCTTTCCAGGCCGCCAGGTCCTGCAGTGTGCCAGCGTCCCACCACAAAGGCACACGTCGCGGACGATTCCCCTTGGCGCACGCCGCTCGAACTTGGATGTAGGGTCGGGCAATGCCGACGTAGACGTCGGCCAAGCGCAGGCCGCCGATCTCGCCGGCGCGCAGACCGCAGCAGCAAGCCAGCCGCGCGATCGCCAGGTTCAAGTGAACGTTCGCGAGGCGAGGCGCTCGAGCTTGCAAGTCCGCCAGTACACTTGCCAACTCGCGGCGGGTGAGAATCTGTGAGGCGTCGACGTTCCACGAAGAGAAGGTGTGCATGGCGGGACTCCGGGGTAATTTTCGGCCGGTGGCAAAGTCGGCCGTGACACGACAGTTACCTCGGCCGGTCCCCGGTTGCAAGCCAAAAATGGTAACCCTTTTGTTAGAAATGGGTACCATTTTTCGCAAAAGGGACTTTCTCAATTATCGCAGACTGCCGTCGCGGTGGAGACAGGGTCCGGAACCTCCGCTACTCAGCAGGTAAGATCATGTTGCAGGGCACATTTCATTGCTTTGCCGGCGTTGGCCGGGGATAATGGCCAACATTCAGTCCCGAGAAACGTCCCATTAGCCTGGCCGACGCCGCGACCGGGGATTTTTCTCAGGCTGGGCTGTCACATTTATCTCAAAATGTCGGGTATGGGTATGAAAGGCGCGGTCATGCGGGAGGTGAAACCGGATTCGGCTCAGACGTGCGGCTTGCTGGAGCGGATCAGCCGGGGGGAACCGCAGGCGCTGGAGCAGTTGCTGGCGCGGTGCCGGCCCGATCTGCAAGCTTTTGTTGAAGTCCGCCTGGATCCCCGGCTTGCTGCCCGGATGGACCCATCCGATGTCGTACAGGAGGCGCAACTGGAGGTAGTGCGGCGGATGGAAGATTTTCTAAGACGCCGACCGATGCCCTTCCACCTGTGGGTGCGGAAGACTGCCTACGAACGGCTGCTGGACCTGCGGCGGCACCACCGCCGGGCCCGGCGTTCGGTCGACCGGGAGTCCGCTCTCCCGGACCGCTCATCGCTGCTGCTGTCCCGGCCGCTCTTGGCCGGCGGATCGTCGCCGAGCGAAAAGCTGCAAGCCCGCGAACGGACCGAACGCATCGCCCGCGCCGTCGATGGACTGTCCGAGATAGACCGGGAAATCTTGCTGATGCGCCACGGGGAGGGGCTCCCCTTCGATGAGATCGGCTGCTTGCTGGACATCGAGTCGACGGCGGCACGCAAGCGCTTTGGCCGCGCCCTCATCCGCCTACAAAAAGCCCTGTCCGAGCAGGGCTTGATGGAGTAGTCATCATGCCTGAGAATCTGATCCAAGAAGAGGTGGAGTCGCTGGTGGGCCGGGTGGCCGATGAGTTCCTCAAGCGCCAGGAGCGAGGCGAACGGCCCGATGTCGAGCAGTTCACAGCCCGGTACCCGCAGGCCGCCCCGATTCTGCGGAAGGTACTCAGTGCATTGGCATTTCTCGAGCAATCCCTTGGCGACGTTTCGGGCTCTGCGATTGGTTCGGGGGAAGCGATCGCAGGAACGCTGGGCGACTTCCGCATCATGCGCGAGATCGGCCGCGGGGGCATGGGGATCGTCTACGAGGCCGAGCAGATCTCGCTGGGCCGACGCGTGGCCTTGAAGGTATTGCCGTTCGCCGCGGCACTGGATGCGAAACATCTGCAGCGGTTCAAGAACGAGGCGCAGGCGGCAGCGCACCTGCAACATACGAATATCGTACCGGTGCACTACGTCGGCTGCGAGCGCGGCGTCCATTTTTATGCCATGCAGTACATCGAGGGCCAGACCCTGGCCGCGGTCATCCACGACTTGCGGCAACAGGGCGGGTTGGAAGCCGTGAACAATGAGGTTTCCGCCGGTGCGGCGAACAGCCTGGCCGACGAGCTCATCTGCGGGCGCTGGGCGCCGGGGAAGCAGAGCAGCGCCGATTCCCAGCGGACCGGACCTTACTCCCCGTCCCCAGCAGGGAATGCAGGACCGAATACCGGGTACTCAGCATCTGCTGCCGATACCAGTCCCAAGGCAGCCTTGTCGACCGAGCAGGGCGCGACATCTCCGGGGTTCTTCCGAACCGTGGCCAATCTGGGCATCCAAGCGGCCGAGGGCCTGGAACATGCCCATCAGCTCGGCATCATCCACCGCGACATCAAGCCGGCGAATTTACTGATCGAATGGCGCGCGGGGGGTGTAAACCCGCCGAATTTGTGGGTCACCGACTTCGGCCTGGCCCATTGCCAGAGCCAACCGGGCCTGACAATGACCGGCGACCTGGTGGGGACGCTGCGTTACATGAGCCCCGAACAGGCGCTGGCCAAGCGCGTGGCCGTGGACGCTCGCACCGACATCTATTCACTTGGAGTAACGTTATATGAGCTGTTGACGCTAGAGCCGGCCTACAACGGGAAGAACCGCGAGGAGGTGCTGCGGCAGATCGCGTTTGAGGAGCCGCGCCCGCCGCGGCGCCTGAACAAAACCATCCCAGCAGAGCTGGAAACCGTGGTCTTGAAGGCGATGGCCAAAAACCCGGAAGAGCGATACGCCACGTCCCAGGAACTGGCCGACGACCTGGGACGTTACCTGGAAGACAAACCGATCAAGGCCCGGCGTCCGTCGCTGCGGCAGCGGGCGGTGAAATGGTCGCGGCGGCACAAGACAGTGGTGCGGGCGGCGGTCCTCGTGACCTTGTTGCTTGCGACGGGGCTGGTGGCCGGTACTCTGCTGGTTTCGAATGAACAGACGCGGACGGCCGAAGCCCGCGCGCAAGCGGCCACTGACCTGGCCACCGCCGAAACGGAAGCCAGAAACCGGCTGGAGACCCAATTCTACTACCAGAACATTGCCCTGGCAGAGCGCGAGTGGTCGGCCAACAACCTGAGCCGCATGCAAAAGCTGCTCGACGACTGCCCGCAGGACCTGCGCGGCTGGGAATGGAACTACCTCAAAGGGCTGCGGCACAAGAGCCTCCCGGCCTTCTCCCATTCCGGCGCCGCGCTCTGTGCGGTTTTCAGCCCCGACAGCAGGAGAATCGCCTCCTCCAGCCAGGACGGCATTGTCAAGGTCTGGGACGCCCAGACCGGGGAGGATCTGCTTTCGTTCCAGGCGCATGCAGACCACGTTCGCAGTGTGGCATTCAGCCCGGAAGGCCAGCGTCTCGCCACGGCGAGCTGGGATGGGACTGCGAAAGTGTGGGACGCTCAGACTGGTCAACTGATCCACACCCTGAAAATACGAGGAGGCCTCGGAAGCGCCCAAAAGGTGGCCTTTAGCCCCGACGGCCGGCGACTCGCTTGCGGCGGCGGGCAACGGGAAACGTTCGGGGAAGTTACCATCTGGGACGCGACCACCGGCGAGCAGCTTCTGATCCTGGGCGGACATACCCTGCCTGTCGTGGGAGTGGCTTTCAGCCCGGACGGGCGACAGCTCGCCTCGGCCAGTGATGGCACGGTGAAGGTGTGGGACGTGGATTGGGCCGCCGGTACAGGGCGTGAAAAGTTGAGCTTTCGCGCCCATCGCTTGCGGGGTGTGAGTGTGGCGTTTAGTCCCGATGGTCGGCGGTTGGCCTCGGCTTCGGGCGATTGGATCACCCTGGCCGATGGGGAAGTGAAGGTCTGGGATGTGCGGACCGGCGCGGAGCTGCTCGTCCTGGGCGGGCACATCACCTCAGTCTGGAGCGTGGCGTTCAGCCCCGACGGCCGGCGCCTGGCCACGGCTGGCATGGATCAGACCGTGAAACTCTGGGACGTGGCCACCGGTCAGGAAGTACTGACGCTGCGCGGCCACCTGAACCGGGTCCGGAGCGTGGTGTTCAGCCCGGACGGCACCCGGCTAGTTACGGCCAGCGACGACCGGACGGTCCGGGTTTGGGACGGCAGACCCCAAGAGGAAGAATCGAGGGAGGAAGTCCGGACGTTGCGCGGCCATCGCAGCGGCGTCCGCAGCGTGGCGTTGCATCCGAGCGGTGGATATCTCGCGTCGGCCGGCGATGATGCTCTCGTGAAAATCTGGGATACCCAGAGCGGCAAGGAACTCCGCACCCTCCCCGGTCGCACCGGTATCACGGTCCAGGTCGAGTTCAGTCACCAGGGCGAGCGCCTCACGTTGTGGGGCCGTGGAGGGCTCAGCGTTTGGGATACAAACACCTGGCAAGAACGCCTTCCCACCATGGCCGACGAGCTGGCATTCTGTCCGGTTGAGCGTTATCTCGCCCGAAGCGGCGATGACCTGGACGTAAAGGACCTGGATGCTGCAACCGGCCAGAAACTACGTGGCTTGCTTGAGAACCACTGGGTGAGGCTCGGCAAGGCCTGGCACCCGGCTGGTCGATGGCTTGCTTTGCCCGACTACGACGGCTCGGTGCTCCTCTGGGACGCGACAACCGGCGCTCCGATTCAGGCGCCGCAGCTTCGCCACGGCGGCCCCGCCACCAGTGTCGCTTTCAGTCCCGGCGGGGGGCGCCTGGCTTCCGGCGGCCTCGACCGGACTGTGAAGATCTGGGATACCGCCACTTGGCAAGACCTACGCACTATCCGCGATCCGACAGGCGCGGTGATGAGCATGGCCTGGAGCCCCGACGGCCGGCGCCTGGTCTGGGGCAGCCAAGACGCCACCATCAAGGTTGGGAATCCGGCCACCGGAGAGATTCTTGACACGCTGCGCGGCCATACCAGCTGGGTCGTCAGCGTGGTGTTCAGCCGCGACGGCCGGTGGATCGTGTCGGGCAGCCTGGATGGGACGGTGAAGATCTGGAACGTGCCGCCGCTGCCCAAGGCGAGTCCGTGATGGCCACCGTCGCGGCATGCGGCCCGCTTGTCCGCCGTGAGCCGACAAGCGAGGCCGCTTGTCGCTAGGACAGGAGGATTGCATCAATGTCCAGTATCGACAATCGGTCTTGCGCATCCGCTCGCAGCGCATTTACGCTAATCGAGCTGTTGGTAGTGATCGCCATCATCGGCGTAATAATTGCTCTCTTGCTCCCGGCCGTGCAAAAGGTGCGCGAGGCCGCAAACCGCATGAAGTGCGCCAACAACCTCAAGCAACTGGCCATCGCCGCGCATCACCATCACGATGCCAGGGGCAAGTTTCCTACCGGCGTCCACACCGTCGACCACATGCCCGACGGCCGCTACGCCAACGGGAGCACCTGGGAGCTGGAGCTGTTCCCCTTTCTCGAACAGGACAACCTGTACCGGAGGTGGGACTACAGCGATCACCGCAACAATGTCGCAGGAGAAATGAACGCGACCACGGCCCAGGTCGTCAAGCTGCTGGTTTGCCCTTCGGACTCACTGGCCGATCCCGTGTTCCATTTCAACAGTCCCGTGCTTCCGCAGTATGCCTGGGCCTATGGCTTCTACGGCCAGGGGAGTTACGGCGGCAACGGCGGCAGACGGTCGTTTCCACTGGCTCAGCAGAGCCGAGACGGACTCTTCTTCCTGGACAGCAAGATTCGCCTGGCGGATGTGACCGATGGGACCAGTACCACCTTCCTCTTCGGCGAACGCTCGCACCGCGATGACGGCTACGACAGTTTTACCTCCGAATCAGCTCAGGCCTGGTATCCCCTTGGCGCTTTCGGATTTTGGGCCGCGGTCATGTTCACCAGCGGCGGGAGCTTAACGCACCACCTGCTCAGCACGCCAGTGCCGATCAACTATCAATTTCCACCGAACCCGATGACAGGCGATGTTGCCATGGGTAACCGCCTGTGTGCCTTCGGCAGCGGGCACCCAGGCGGCGCCAACTTCGCCTTCGTCGACGGCTCCGTCCGCTTTGTGAGCGATCAGACGCGGATGGACATCCTTCAGGCGTTGAGCACCCGCGCCGGCGGTGAAGCTCTGTCGGCGGGCGATTTTTGAGAGGCCTCTTACCGCGAAGGAGATGAAGAAATGTTCTCTGTCAACTGGCTGAGTCGGATGCCCCGTTTTCGGTATGGCTCACACAGCACTTCTCGGAGAACGGCTACCCGCGGGTTGGCCTATCCCCACCAGTTGGTGGTCGAGAAGCTAGAAGACCGATGCCTTTTGAGTTACAGCATTACCGACCTGGGCACGCTTCCCGTCGCATACGGCGGCAGCAGCGTCGCCACTGGCATCAATAACCAGGGCCAGGTGGTGGGGTACTCCGACTCGATTGCGGGGAATCCACACGCTTTCTTGTGGGAGGAGGGGAACATGACTGACCTTGGTACTTTGGGCGGCGGCACCAGCAAGGCTAACGGCATCAACGATCGGGGGCAGGTAGTAGGGTACTCCTTGATTCCCGCCGTCCAGGAGGTGCATGCGGTTCTTTGGGACGCGGGGGTGATGACCGACCTGGGCATCCTTCCCGGTTACGAAGGCGCTAGCGAGGCCCAGGGAATTAATAACGCCGGCCAGGTGGTCGGCGAATCGGTTTACGAAGATAAAAAGGGCCAAAGGTTTTCGCACGCGTTCCTGTGGCAGGATGGCGTTATGAGCGATCTAGGGACCCTTGAGCCGTACCCCTCAAGCTATGCGGCAGGCATCAACGATGTTGGTCAAGTCGTGGGGGCGAACTATGCATACCTAGGGGACTCGACCGCGTTCGTGTGGGATAGCACTACGGGGATGCAAGACCTTCGCGGCTTCAGGAGCGAAGCCTTGGCCATCAATAACCAGGCTCAGGTGGTGGGCGGGTACGTAACCGACGGCGTGCAGCACGCCGCACTGTGGGAAGACGGCGCGCTCACCGACCTAGCCGGCGGGTACGCGTACGCCACCGCCATCAATAACCTGCGACAGGTGGTGGGGTCGTACGGCAGCCGCCCCTTCCTCTGGGAGGGTGGAACGCTGACCGACCTGAACACCTTGATCCCCAAGGGCTCCGGCTGGACGCTTATTGGCGCCGAGGGCATCAACGACGCCGGGCAGATCGTGGGCTACGGCAGGAGCCCCGACAGCGGCCAGTACTTCCACGCTTACCTGCTGACCCCCGACGAATCGCCGCACATTCCCGGTAGAATTCGGAACAATGTGCTGTTGGCCCAACTCGTCAGCCAGTCCCAATCAGTGGTCCAAGCCGCCGTCTCGATTCCCATGGACCAACCAAATCAGCAGGCTTCGGTAGCCACGATCGTGGACGCGAGAGTGGACGGCGTAGTAACCTCGACGACAGATCCCGTAGTATCGGGCCATCACGGTCGGGATGCCGTGTTCGCGGGTTGGAGTGATCCGTTGGTGGAACCGCTGTCCGTGGGCCTGTTGGGATAACAGCGGCAGACTCAGCACGGGATCCGGGTTTGAATTGGTGGTCGGACGCAAGAAATGCAGCTCACGGCCTTAACTAACGGCCGCGTGGCATACGGTTCGAGCAAGGCAATCCACGTGTAATTCGTGCCGCAATGGACGGCCAGCATCGCCCCGGCGCTCGGTCTGCGCGCCGGGAGCAATGTCTCTTTTTTCTACTGCAGACCGCCATTGCGGCGACACGGGGGGCTTACGCCACCTCGCTCGCCAGACTTTTCAGGAGGTGCGAACATGTTTCTCACGAATCCGTTGAGACGAATGATGGGTCGTTCGGCGACGCTGCGCGGCCGCGGGCAAAGACACCGGGAGCCAGGCTTTGACAGGCGGTCGGCTCGGCTCAGGATTGAGATCCTGGAAGACAGAACCGTCTTAAGCGCGTGGACGGTCACCAGCCCTGCCGACAGCGGCGACGGTTCGCTGCGGGCAGCAATCGCCGACGCCAAGAATGGGGATCAGATCGTCTTCGACAATAGCCTGGCGGGCCAGACCATCACGCTAACCAGCGGTCAGTTGAGCATCACCAAGAGCCTGGACATCGAGGGCCTGGGGGCCGATAAACTGGCCGTCAGCGGCAACCACGCCAGCCGAGTCTTCTCCATCAGCGGCGGCGTCACGGTCACCATTGCCGGGCTGACGATTACCAACGGACTAGCGCTCGGGGCACAGGGTGGTGGCATCCTGAACGACGGCAGCGCTCTAAACCTCTCTAGCGATATTCTCTCCAACAACGAATCCCTCGGTCTCACGGGCGCGGCCGGCAACGGTGGGGCCATTCGCAACCAGGCTGGCGCCCATCTCATCACCGCCGATTGCATGTTCACCCACAACCAAGCCGTCGGGGGCACGGGCGCCGCCGGCAACGGCGGGGCTATCGCTAATACTTCCAGTAGCCTCACCGTCAGTCACAGTACCTTCATAGGCAACCAAGTCCTTGGCGGCGATAACGGCGGCAACGCCGCGGGTGGTGCGATCATTACCAATCAGTCCTCGACCGCCACCGTCACCGACAGCACGTTTCTCAACAACGAGTCGATCGGTGGCAACAACAGCGCGGGCGGCTTCGCCCGCGGTGGTGGCATTTATAACAACGCCGCTACCCTGAGCGTCATGGATAGTACCTTCACGGGCAACCAAGCCCGCGGCGGGAATGGAGGGACGGGGGGCGGCGGCACCCAGTCCGTCGTGGACCAAGGCATTGGCGGTGGCATCATGAATGCCGACCAAGGAATCCTCTTCGTTACCGGAAGCAGCTTCACCGGCAACCACGCCATCGGCGGTTCCAACGCCATCGGAGGCTCCGGGACCTTCGAAAATCTCGTTAGCCAAGGCAACGGCGGCGGCCTGATCAATGTCGGCGTGGCCACGGTCACGGACTCTACCTTCGAGGACAACGAAGCCCGGGGAGGCAACGCCAACCAGGCTGGTACCGGTTTCGCGTCGGTCGGCTTCGGCGCCGGTGGCGCGATCGCTACAGCCGCCGACAATAGTTCGGGTACCCCCGTGCTCTTGACCTTGAGCCACGTCACGCTCCGGCACAACCGGGCCGTGGGCGGCGACGACAACACGGGCTTCACATTCAGCGGCAACGGCCTGGGGGGCGGTCTCGTCAGTTACGGGGCCGCGCCCGTGAGTTCCGGCGGCAGCACGGTCGTCGTCAACGATAGCACGATTGTGGACAACCAGGCTGTCGGCGGCAGCGGCCGCGATGGCCTAGGCGGCGGCGTAGCGACCTTCTTTGGTTCTATCTTCACTGTCTCGGACAGTCTGCTCACCGGCAACCAGGCCATCGGCGGCAACGGGGAGGACGGCGGCAACGGCGGCGGTGGCTTGGGCGGCGGGATCTTTAACGACGGCCCCTCGGCCCACCCAGCCAACGTCGGCACGCTGGCAAGACTCACGGTCCTGGGTACTACGATCACGGACAATGAGGCCGTCAGTGGTGCCGCCGGTGTCGGCAGCGACACCGCCGGCCTCGGTGCGGGCGGCGGCGTCTGGAGTAGAGGTATCCTTACCGTCCTCAGCAGCAGCTTGGAACACAACCTGGCCCTCGGCCATGATGGCGAAGGCGGGGCCAACGGCGGCGACGGCTTGGGTGGCGGCCTCTATATCGCCGGTGGGACGGTGTCGGTTCTCGATAGCGCCATCCGCCACAACCGGGCCTTCGGCGGCGACGGCGACGTTGGCAGCAACGGCGGCAACGGCCTCGGCGGCGGCGTCTATGTCGGGGCCGGCACCGTGATCGTCATCGCTACAGAAATTAGTTACAACCAAGCTGCCGGTGGCTTGGGCGACGGCGAGGGGACCGATGGCCTCGGTGTGGGCGGCGGCGTCTACAACCTCGGCACGTTCCTGTTCGACGCTGCCACCGTCATCGCTCACAATCATGCTTCGACCAGCAACGACGATTGCTTCGGATGTTAGCGTGCGCTGGGCAAGCGCGCCAAAAAGCCGCGTGCCCGCCGGCGATGCCACCGCACGCGCTAGGTTTCCTTTCCTATTCCCTTGAGAGGAGATTTCATGAACCGGCACCGATTTGGTTTCACAAGAACGGCACTCGCCACGTGGAATTCCTGGTTCGCGTCTGGTCCCAGCACGGCGACCGGCCGGCGATCATTGCGGCTCGAGCTGTTGGAGAGTCGATGTGTCCCGACAACCATTATCCCGACGACCTTCGCCGACGGCGGCCTGGGCAGCGGCAGCCTGCGGGATGCCGTCTTGCAATTCAATGCCGATACCGGCACCGCCGACGACACCATCCAGCTGTTGCCCGGCACCTACAGCCTGACCATCCGCAATGTCAACGGCCGTCACGAGACGGCCGGCCTCACCGGCGACCTGAACCTGACGCAGACCAGCCACCGCTGGATCATCCAGGGGGCCGGGCCAAGCACGATCATTGACGCCAGCCAGCTCCGGGACCGGGTCTTCCAGATCGTCAATCCCGGCGCGCAGGTTGTCTTCCGGGATTTGGTCATCACCGGCGGCCTCGCCCAGGATGATGGGTCGAACGGAGCTCTGGCCGGGACCACCGACGCCCTGGGCGGCGGAATTTTCAACAACGGTGGCGACGTCACGCTCGACGACGTGGTTGTCCAGAACAACGTGGCGCGAGGGGGGGACGGAGGCATCGGGCGAGACGGCCACAATGCTCAAGGAGGAGGCGTCTACTCGACAGCGGGCGGGCTTACGATCAGCCGCGGGGCCCTGGCCTCAAACAAGGCCACTGGCGGCGGCGGGGGAGCCGGTAGTTTTTATGGGGGAGACGGCGGCGATGGCGGCGCCGCCCAAGGGGGCGGCTTGTACGCCACGGGCGGCTTTCTTACCCTTACTGACAGCACAGTCGCCAACAACCGGGCTACGGGCGGAGGAGCAGGGGATGCTACGTCCTCGTATTCGGGCGGCGACGGGGGGATAAGCCAAGGAGGCGGCCTGTACGTTAGCGATGCATTGCTGGATGTTTCCGGCACTATGATCGGCACAAACGAAGCCATCGGAGGCAGTGGTGGATTCAGTGGCGACGGCGGCTATGGGGCAGAAGGCATCGCCCCTGGCGGGGTGAGCCAAGGGGGTGGTCTTTATGGTAGCGGCACGCTGACGCTGAACAATTCGATGGTCGTTGCCAACTCCCTACGCGGCGGCGATGGCGGTGGCGTCCACTACGGCCAAGGCGGCACCGGTGGGGCGACCCAAGGGGGTGGTCTGTATGGCAGCGGGACACTGACGGTCAGCAATTCGACCGTCGCCGCCAACACCCTCCACGGCGGCCATGGCGGTGGCGTCTACTACCCCAGCTACCTTGCCAGTTACGGCGGCAGCGGCGGGACGAGCCAAGGGGGCGGCCTGTACGCAGGCAATGGCTCGTTAACCGTGACCAACTCGACGATCGCCACGAACACCCTCGTAGGCGGGTATGGCGGCAGCACCTACTACGGCAGCCGCGGTAACGGCGGCAACGGCGGGGCGAGTGAAGGGGGCGGCCTGTACGGCAGCGGCGCATTTACCGTCACCAACTCGACCATCGCTACGAACATCCTGCGCGCCGGCGACGGCGGCACTAGTACTTACAGCCAGGGCGGTGACGGTGGAGCTGCGCTGGGGGGCGGCTTGTGGGTAGCCGCTGCTGCCACGGCGCAGATCTCCTTCAGTACCGCTGCGGCCAATCAGGATAGTGGCGGCATCGGGGGCAGCGGTTCCATTCAAGGGACTGACGGCCCGGCCGCGGGCGGTGGCATGAACAATCAGGGTATTCTCCAGACACGCGATACTATCCTCGCCCTGAACACCGTCAACGGGCCGGGGACGAACTGCGGCCCCGACCTCTCCGGCAACCTCGGCTCACTCGGCCACAACCTTATTGGCGACTCCGACGGCGGCAGCGGCTTCGATCGGAGCGATCTGCTGGATGTCGATCCTCTGCTCCGCCCGCTCCAGAACAACGGCGGCCCCACCGAGACGATGGCCTTGCTCCCCAGCAGCCCGGCCATTGACGCCGGCGACAACATCGATGCCCCCGACTGGGACCAGCGCGGCCCCGGCTACCCGCGCATTGTGAACGGCATCATCGACATTGGGGCATTCGAATACCAGGGAAATGGCTCCGGACCCGGCATCCCACTTTCAAGACCGAATAGCGCGCGACCGTTGGTCCGTCTGAGTTCCGTTGCGGTTTTTGATCGGGACCAGCCAGCCATTTATTCCTCGCCGATTTCCTCCAACGATGCTCCGATCCAGGCGGAGCCGCATCGTGTTTCCGAAGTCGCCAAGCCGGTTCCCAAAAGTTTGTCCGTCGATCAGCTGTTTGCCCGCCTCTACGAGAAAGAACCATGGCAGCTAGGCGTCTGGTACGATGACCGGGAGCCATTTGATGTCGCCCTGCTGTTAGTATCTTAGCCGTGCAGGTACGGCAGCAAACCGCTGGACCCAAACGTAGGCGCGGCACGGCCGTTGGTGGCGTGGTGCGGCCTGCAGTGGGAGCCGGGTTGCCTGGCCTTTCACGTGATGCGGCGCCCGGTGCGCACCGCCAGCGTCACCCAGGAGTGGCTGCCGATCTACAAGCGGTCGGTAACACGCTGGAAGAATTACGAGCCGGCGCTCGGAGCGCTGTTTGCGTGTTTGTAAGACATGCAGTCGCAATTTCTTGAAGTCTTCGCGCGCTCGGAGCCGCGCCAAGGTCTCGCTGGAGAAATTGGGAGCCCCGTAATCGATGTCGTGCGCTTGACGCGACACGAGGACCGCCTTGAATACCCTCACGAGAATCCAAGATTCTAAATCGGCCAAAATATTCTCGTTGACGCAACCAAATGACCGATTTTGCTCGGGGAATGCTGTCCTCCTTCAATCGGCCAAGAGCCACCGACAGAAGTCTGTCCGTTGCCCGGTCGTGAACTGGCCTAAAGGCTCCCTCCACATCGGGGTAGATCGCTGTGGGCGAACGTTCTCAGAGCGTGTTTTTGAATTAGGTTTTCGCCGATGCCAGACGGCGTGACATCAACGAAATCATACTGATGTAAATCATCGCTTCACTGGACTCGGTGGTTTTTTCGTAATCCTTACTATGGCGGCGACAGCGTCCCAGCCAAGCAAAAGTTCGCTCCGCTACCCAACGCTTGGGCAGCCGGACAAAGCCCTTCGCCCCCACGGGCCGCAGTACCGTCTGCAGGATCCAACCAAAGGTTGCCTTGACCCACTCGGGCAAACCATTTCGACCGTAAGCGCTATCCGCCCAGATGACGCGGAGCCGGCCAAATCCTTTTCGCAATCGTTCCAGGACCAATCGAGCACCATCGAAATCTTGGACATGGGCGGCATGCACGACCACGGCAAGAATCAGGCCCATCGTATCAACGACCAAATGGCGTTTTCGCCCACGGATCTTTTTGCCGGCATCGTAGCCCTTCTCTCCTCCGCTTTCTGTCGTTTTCACGCTCTGACTATCGACGATCGCCGCGCTGGGAGTCGGCTTGCGTCCGTCGGCTTTTCGAACTTGGACACGCAGGGCATCGTGGATTTTTTGCCATGTTCCGTGCCGACGCCAGATCCAAAAGACGCCATAGACCGTGTTCCACTTCGGCAAGTCATGAGGCATCGAACGCCAAGAGCAGCCAGTGCGATTGACAAAAAGGATGGCATTGATTATCTGTCGTCGATCGACCGACTGAGGCGCCCCCACTTTGCTCGGCTTCGGCAGAAGCGGTTGCAGCACGTCCCACTGCTCATCCGTAAGATCACTGGGACACGATTGTCTGTCCATGGTTTCGACTCCGTTCTTACCATTGGGTTTGGAAGAGCGGAGTCGTACCGTTTTATGAACAAACGATCAATTCAAAAACGCCCTCTCAGTCATAACGAAACAGGTTGCCGATGGGCTCAACGTCATCGACGATGATGTGCAGGTATGCGCTGGTCACAGAAGCGTTGCTGTGCCCTGCGGCTGCCTGGACTTCGGCCAGCGAGCGTCCGCCTGCGAGGGCGTGGCTGACGAACGTGTGTCGCCCGTGATGGATGGTCAAGGTCCGCATACGTGCCCGACCAAGCACCCAACAAGCCGACAAGTACCGCCTGCGGATGGCGTGGCGCTGGAGCGGCTGGCCGTGCCGGTGGGCCTGGACGGAGCAGATGAACGGGTCGTCACCAGACGCACCCTGCTTGAGCCGTTCCGACTTCCAGGCCGTCAAGTCGCCCAACGTGCCGGCGTCCCACCACAAGGGGACGGAACGCGGCCGGCCACCTTTCGTGCAGTGTCGCAACCGCAGGTGCGGCCGGGGTATGTCCACGACCACGTCGTCCAACTGGAGCCCAGCGATCTCGGACACGCGCAGTCCGCAGCAGCACGCCAAGCGGACGATGATGAGGTTGCGCCAGGCGTTGGCGGAGCGCTGTGCGTTCTGCTGGCCGTGTGTAAGAACCCGGGCCAACTCGCCACGGGTCAGGATCTGGGTTTGTTCGACGTGCATGGTAGAAAAGCGGTACATGGCAGCCTCCGGATTCGCAGGACAAGCCGGCCGCAATATGCAGGCCGGACTCCCATTAGTACCGCAGGTTGGCCGGAGATCAAGCTAAAAAGGGACCCAGTTCGTAACAACTGGGTCCATTTTCTGCCAGCGCTCACTCGAATTGAATGTTAATCCCCGAAAAGCGGTTTCAAATTGCTATTCTTGAACGCCGCATCCAGACGCACCCGGGATGTGGACCGGAGAGATGAAAGCAGATATTTATTATTTTTCGGCCGGCGGTTTCCCGGAAAGAAGTTCTTCGGCCTCTTTGCGCAGGATCCTCCAGCGTAATCGAAGCTCCCAGGAAGGATACTCTTCGGGTTTATCTTTTTTCGCATGAGCCGTTTCTATTTGCCGATTTGCTTTGTTCAACCAATCCCGGGCGATCAATTTGCCCGCCGGCAATGCGGTAAGCCCGAGAAGGCAAGCATTTCCATGAGTAGAACCCAGCAGTCCCACTGCTTGGGGTGCACAAAGCGCTTGGCCCAGTTTGAAGTGCGCCATGGCCAGGAAAAGCTGCACTTCCGGCGTTTCACCTTGGTTTTGCCTTTGGACTGCTTTCATAAGACATTGGATGGCTTCGAGATAGCGGCCGGTTCGGTAATTGACCGAGGCCGAAATCCTGAGGTTCCTGAGATCTTCATTTTCCAAACCATTCTTCAACGCATGATCAAGATGAAAAAGAGCGCCGAACCAATTTTTTTCTTGTTCTGCCTGGCTAGCCTGATTTAAGTGCCAGCGCTGATCATTGGCAGGTGGAATCCAATCTCCGCCGTGGGTTTCTAAATCCTTGAAACTTTTCCGCCATTCCCAATTTGTTAGATCCTGTATTGTACCTTGGCCCTGAAATGTTTTCCCGGTTCGTACTTTGACCCAGGCCTCCAACCTTTCTAGTTTTTCAGGGGCCGGGTCAAGTAACTCCCACACTCGTGCCGTTCGATCCGCACTTCCGGTGACGATGCGGCGCCCGTCTGGACTGATGGCCACCACAGAAACAGGGCCTTGATGTTTCAAGACTGTAAGTTCCCGCCCCGTTTCTGTATCCCACATCCGCGCGGTTTGATCCTCACTTCCGGTGACGATGCGCCGGCCGTCTGGAATGATGGCCACTGCCAAGACCCCAGCCTGGTGTTTGAAGACGGTGAGTTCGCGGCCCGTTTCCATTTCCCACACCCGCGCCGTGTGATCTTGACTTCCGGTAACGATGCGGCGACCGTCCGGACTGATGGCCACGGTCCAGACCTTGCCTTGGTGTTTCAAGACCGCGAGTTCGCGGCCCGTTTCCATCTCCCACACCCGCGCGGTTTCATCCTCACTTCCGGTGACGATGCGGCGACCGTCCGGACTGATGGCGACAGCAGTGATTATGCCTTGGTGTTTCAAGACGAACAGTTCTCGGCGGGTTTCCATCTCCCACACCCGCGCGGCTTGATCATAACTTCCAGTGACGATGCGGCGCCCGTCCGGACTGATGGCCAAGACAGTAACCCCAAGTTGATGTTTCAAGACCGCTAGTTGCCGGCCGGTCTTCATCTCCCACACCCGCACGGCTTGATCAGCACTTCTGGTGACGATACGTTGCCCATCCGGACTGATGGCTACACCGGAGACTTTGCCTTGGTGCTTCAAAACTGCCAGTTCCCGGTCCGTTTCTGTATCCCACACCCGCGCGGTTTGATCCGCACTTCCAGTGACGATGCGCCGGCCGTCTGGACTGATGGCCACTGCCAAGACCCCGGCTTCGTGTTTAAAGACGGTGAATTCCCGGCCGGTTTCCATATCCCACACCCGTGCGGTTTGATCATAACTTCCGGTGACGACGCGGTTGCGGTCCGGACTGATGGCTAAGGCAGTGACCTCGTCTTGGTGGTTCAAAACGACCAGTTCCCCGCCCGTTTCCATATCCCACACCCACGCCTTTCGTTCCCAACTTCCGGTGACGATGCGGCGGCCGTCCGGATGAATCGCTACGGCAGTAACAAAAGTTGGGTGTTTCAAAAGAACCAGATCTCGGCCCGTTTCGGTATCCCACACTCGCGCGTTTTGACCATAACTTCCGGTGACGATGCGACGGCCGTCCGGACTGATGGCTAGCGCAGAGACCTTGTCTTGGTGTTTCAAGACCGCCAGTTCCCGGCCCGTTTCTATATCCCACGCCCGTGCGGTTTGATCACTTCCGGTGACGATGCGGCGACCGTCCGGACTGATGGCTAGCACGGAGACCTTGTCTTGGTGTTTCAAGACCGCCAGTTCCCGGCCCGTTTCTATATCCCACACCCGTGCGGTTTGATCACTTCCGGTGACGATGCGGCGACCGTCCGGACTGATGGCCACGGAAAAAACGGGTATAATAAAGTTCCTGTTTTGGTGTTTCAAGTTTGCCAATTCCCGGCCTGTTTCCATATCCCACACCCGAACGTCTTGATCATAACTTCCAGTCACGATACGGCGGCCGTCTGGACTGATGGCCAAGGCAGTAACCCCGAGTTGATGTTTCAAGACCGCTAGTTGCCGGCCTGTTTCCATATCCCACACTCGCGCGGTTTTATCCTCACTTCCGGTGACGATGCGGCGACCGTCCGGACTGATGGCCACGGAAAAAATGGGTATAGGAAAGGCCCTGTTTCGGTGTTTCAAGATTGCCAGTTCCCGGCCTGTTTCCATATCCCACACCCGCGCGGTTTGATCCGCACTTCCAGTGACGATGCGCCGGCCGTCTGGACTGATGGCCACTGCCAAGACCCCAGCCTGGTGTTTCAAGACGGTGATTTCCCGGCCGGTTTCCATATCCCACACCCGCGCCGTTTGATCCCCACTTCCGGTAACGATGCGGCGGCCATCCGGGCTGATGACAATTGCCTTGACTGGGCCCTCGTGTACAAGAACCCTTTGAAAACTTCTTCTCTGATTTGAAAAAATAAATCGGCAGGTTAGGCGAAAAGGATCCTCCTCCGGAGCAACCTGGTAAGCTCCCAGCAACCAGTTCAAGCTGTCCTGGAAATTTCCCGCGCTAAATTCTATTTCACTTCGATCCAAATAGGTTCGCGCTACCAAAGAAAGTTGGGCTTTCAAAGTTGCCAATGTCTTTTTTTCTTTATCCAGGGCTATTTCCGTTTCTTTTTCCTTTTCCTGAGCTTTTTTGGAAGCCACTTTCGCTCGATCCAGCGCCGCATTAATATTGAGGAACGCAACCACTATTCCCACGGCCGCCGCCAAAAGAACCCCTGTCGCCACCGTTATCGGCACCCGGTGCCGCCGGAATTGCTTTCCCAGCAGGTATGTCAACGACGGCGGTTGCGCGTGGACCGGCTCCCCGTTCAAGTACCGCCGCAGGTCATCCGCCATCTCCCGGGCAGTCGCGTACCGCCGGCCCGGCGCCTTGGCCAAGGCCTTCAAACAGATCGTTTCCAGATCCCGCGGTATCTTGTCGTTGATCCGCCGCGGTGGACGGGGATCTTCGTGCAGCACCTGGTGAATGATCATCATCTTGGAGCCGCGGAACGGCAATTCGCCCGTTAACATTTGATAGAAGATCACTCCCAGGCTGTAGACATCGCTGCGGCGGTCGGCCTGGTGGCTTTTGCCGGCAGCTTGCTCGGGACTCATGTAGGCGGGGGTGCCCAAGATGTGCCCGTCCATGGTCATGGTGACTTCGGCCTCTTCACGCAACGCCAAGCCAAAATCCATCACCAGCGGGCGGAGCGCCCGGTCCTTGGTCATTTGTCCTTGGTTATTGGCAGAATTCCCCGAACTTTCGGCTATTGACGAATGACTACGGACCAATGACTCCACCATGATGTTGGCCGGTTTGAGGTCGCGGTGGATGAGGCCCATGGAATGGGCGTAGTCCACGGCGTCGGCAACGTCAGCCATCAGGGCCGCCATTTCGCGAAACGTCAACTTTCGCACTTCGAGGAAATCTCTCAGCGGCACGCCTTCGATGAAATCGGAAACGATTGTCGGCAAGCCATCAAGGGTCACCACTTCATGGACGGTGACAATGCCGGGATGGCGGAGCTGGGCCGCGGCCCGCGCCTCGCGATGGAAGCGCTCCAGGTCGGTCTGGGCGGTGAGCAGGCCGGTGTGCGGAATCTTCAAGGCGACAATTCGATCGAGTTCAGTGTCCCGCGCGCGCCAGACCGCGCCGAACGCGCCCAGGCCGACGCGGTCCAACAATTGAAACTTGCCCAGCTGGCGCATGGGCGCGGCCGTGCTGGTCTGGGTGGCTTCGCGAATGCGGAAGGAACTGCCGCAGCCGGGACAGAGAACTTCCTCCGAGCCGTTGTCGGAAAGTTGAATGGGATTGTGGCAGTGCGGGCAACGTACCCGATTTGTTGGCGTGACGCCTGAGGAAGCGGGAACGTCGCCTGGCGAGCGGCCCGTGGCCGGTGGGGGATTGTTGCGGACCGCCTCGATCATCGCTTGCAGGATCCTTGGTTCCAGGGAAGGGAACCGAGCTCGGTATTCATCGGCAAGCGGTTGTTCCCCTTGTTGCAGGCGGAATTCAATTTCCAAAGCGACTAATTCGCGCAAAAGAACGGCAAGTTCCGGTTCGGTCGCGTTTGCGACTAGATCCTCAATCCGCAGCTGTTGACCCGCTTGCCAGGCCTTCTCAAAGCGATCGCAGACGGCATCAACTCGGCCAGCCATTTCCGGCGGAGGCGTTGCATCGCTCGTCTGGGAAAAATCGCTCATGGGCCATCTCCCGGGCTAACAGCATGATGTGCAATAAGGCCTAGCTGTGCCTTTTGGCCGCTCCCAAACCAATGCGATTTTATCCCAACCGAGTCCGATTGCAACTTGTTTTTGATCCCCAAAGTCTGTAGCCGCAGGCTTCAGCCTGCAAAACTTGACGCAGCGCCGACAACCGGCGAGGTATGGGGGCGCGTGGGCATGAGCCGGAATTTGCGCCTGGATGCGGAAATCAAATTGCTGCGGGCCAAGCGCAAGGAAAAATAAACGCCGGCCACCAGACCATGAACGCCCGGGACGAACGAAACCTTGCTGTGACTCTTCGAGGCTCCATGATCAATGCGATTTTAGCCGAACGTAAGCCGATTGCAAATTGTTTTCGATGGCCAAAAGCTGTAGCGGTTTTAACATCCAAAATTGTTTGTGATGTATCGTGCCGGCTCACGCCAGTTTGCAACGGCTGTCAAGATGGCTGGCCGGGCTGCTGGTTGTCGACGGGCGTTGCGCGTTAACCACCCCAAAATGTGACGCGCTTGCGAAGATATTTCTCTATGGCGTCGGCCACGCCTTCGACGGTAAGCGGGCAAACGGCGAATCGGCCAAGGCAATCGGGTATTGGTGGGCCGTTACTTGTTCCACGATCGCACTTTGGCGGAAGGCCCTGGGAGGAGGCCGGATGGACTCGGAGGGAAGCCGGCGATTGATTCAAGCTGCCGTTGACCTGGGAGCAGCAAAGATTCGCGGGAAGAAACTGTCATCAAAACAAGTGGAACGACGGCGACAGACAGCAAAGGCGCTGAACCTGGGGCAATATCTTCAATTGGGTTATCACGGGCCAATGTGGACTCGCAAGCAATTGGCCTTACTCGGCAAGGACTCCGATTCGGCGATTGGCCGGAAGATCGGTCGGACTCGGAACGCCGTTCGCGTTATGCGGACCCGGTTGGGAATCCCAAACCCTTGCGATGGCCGGCGGAAGCATAGATAATCAGGCAATGGACCATGAAATTATCGGCATCTTGCAACCGCGCAAGAGATGGCGACTTCCAGCAAGACCGCAAGGGCCACCAGGCCCAAGACTAGGGCAATTGTTCGCATTTCTTCTGCGCGAAAAGCGGCCAGACAACCTGGCTGTTTGTGCAGTTTAGAAGTACCATGTCAGGAACCGATTGCCAACCCGAAATAGCGTGGTCCACGCCGGTCGGCGGAAGTGTCCCACAGTGCCGGGCGCGGCGTGGGTCGCGCAGACTGTCCTGCGGGCGAGGGGATCGGGCAGACTAGGCCGGGGGCGCACCCCGGTCCGTTTCTCGCACTGGGGGTTCGTGTAACGAAAGGAGCACTGGTTTATGGCAGCTATGAGCGAAGAGGGAAAAAGGAAGATTGAAAAAACCGGCGAAGGCCAGATCGAACTGTATCAATTCACTCTAGAGCTTTCGGATGTGGATCAGCAGCGGTATCTCAATAACCACGAACAATTCATGAAGGAAGTCTTGCAGCAGCAAGGGTACCAGGTAAACCGGGTCTTCGTAACCACGGACTTGGCGAACAAGGTAACACAATTGATCAAAGATGCGAAAAAGGGCTCTCCGGTCATTCTGAAGCCAAAAGCCTATCACACGCAAGTACCCCTAAGCGAGAGGTCCACTTGGATATGAGTTGAGTAACGCAACGGGATTCCAGTTGGAAGCCCTCGAGGGAGAAAAGGGGACAAAGTAGAATGGCATGAAGTTAAGCCGCATGCCTTTTACGCTCCAATGCTTTACGCAGTTTGCGGCGTGGTTTTTTCATCAGTGTGTATTCCTTCATCCTGCGTTTGATGACAAGTGGCTCGATGCGGTTGGGACGCGCGGGGTTGACGACCAGTTCGCTGTCAAGAACTCGCTGGCACCGGGTACGGTCTTCGAGGATTTCCAGCCGGAGCTGGAACAAGCGCTGGCCATTTCTTCGGGATGAAGTAAACATTGGCCTTTCTCAAGAAATAGGTGAAAATCAGAAATGGTTAGGATTATCGGGCATGAGACAACGAAATGCAAACATCAAAATCAAGATTTTCCAAGATGACAATGGCAAGGACTCCAACCCATAAAGAAAAGTTGATCTTCAGCCCTTAGCTCACAAGGCTCATCCGCCCCAAAACTTGACGCGCTCGCGAAAATACTTCTCGATGGCGTCGGCCACGCCTTCGACGGTAAGCGGGCAAACGGCCAATTCAGGCGCTCCGGGTGGGCGAATGACGCGGTTCAAATAGCGCAAGTAGCCCTTCGACGTGAATGCGGGGCCGGGCAAGGAATCGGTTCCTGCTATAAGGGCCAGGGCGTCCTGTATCCGGTCGAAGCCCGTAAGGTCTTCCCACAAGAGAAAGGGCGGGATATTCAGCCGCTCGCAAAACAGCTTCCAGCCGTCAGCCTGGGTCCGAAACTCGTAGCCAAGGGCGAGCACCCTGTCGAGGGACTGCAGGAGTCGTTCGTCAGTTTCGCGTTCCGAACCCTCCGCGCCGGGCTCTTGTTCGACGGCGTTTTCGTCTTTTTCTTCGCGATCCTCAGCCGTTTCATCGCTCCCGAAGTCGTCGCGGGCATCATCGCAGCAAGACCAGGCATCAAAGTAGAGGGCGGCACCTTCCAGCGTCTCGATGAAGTAGTGCAGGGACAGCTCATTGAAGGCCTGCGCGTAAGGCCAATGGTCTAGCACGGAAAGGGTCATCTGCCCACTGGCATTTGCCTGCCGTTCACGCTCGGCTTCGTCGCCGCGCGCGGCGGCTGCCAGCATCAGCCGAAAACGTTCTTCAGGAGTCAGCAGGCCCGAGTAATACTTGGCGAATGGGTCGGCCTTCATCGTTTGTTCTTGTCCCTTCTGGCAAGCAGAACTGCCTGAAGCGCTTCCAGCCTCTTGTCAATCACGTCCACGCCGATGGCGCGCAAGAGGGCATCGGCGAGCGTTGCGGTCAAACGGGATTTCTCGGCGGTCGGCAAGTCGGACTGCTCGAGCTGCCGCAGCCGAGTCGCCAATCGAACGACCACATCGGTCGTGTTCATCGGCGAGGAGTCTTGGGATTCCTGCTCACCGTGGAGCATGTCGGCGTCCGCCAACCCACGGCACGCGTGGTCGAGTATGGCAGTGGCTGCCCGCACGCGGTCGCTATCCCGGCGTCCCTTTCGTGCGACGGCCACTAGCGTCTCGACGGCTTGTCCCGTAGCGGCCTGTATCCGGCCGATAGCCGACTCGATTAATTCGCGCCGGGCACCACGATAGGCGGTGCGAAAGTCAGGCAACTTTAGCCAGCGGTAGACGGTAGTCTCCCCGACACCTGCCTTTGCGGCCGCGGCGGCATAGGTCGGCTCGGTCAGCAAGGCTGCGATCAGGATCTCCTGCTTGCTGGTGAGTTTTTGCCCATGGCCTTTCAGCTGCTTCGATCTACTACTAAGCGCCGCTGCCCCCTGCGCCGCCTCGGCGAGGTCAGGAGCCGGCATTTCCGGCTTCGGCTTCGACGCATGCCGGACCTGGACAAGCCAGGCAACCCAGCGCACGAGATCCACGTGCCCGGAGTCACCAATCCGCAGCCCTGCTTTCGTTCGGTAGCGACGAAGCTGGTGCTCGTTGATCACCTCCCCGAGGGGGGTCGAGTTGAGCAGCCGGCAAAACTCGCTGGGACGTAGTTTGCGTGGATCAATCATGGCTTCCCATCTCCCGCACAAGCCAAGCAGCGTAGTGGACCAAGTTGATCGTGCCGTCGGGGTTCGTCGGTGCTCCGGCGTCGAGATCGGACTGTAACATCTCGGGGGTCACGCGTTGACCGGACGCTCGGGTGAGCAGACGGGCCGCGCTGTCGACTGTCAACGATGTGGGGTTCAGGGCTTCCTTACCGTTGTCCTCGTTCATGATGCAATCGCCCTCAATTCGGCTGTTCCGTCATTTATTCACCCAAGCCCTGGAATTGCTCGGGCGTGGCAAACTGACGCCGCGTCCGGCCTTCGGCGATGACGCAAATCGCCGGGCGACATGACGCAAACGTGACGCATCTTGACTCCCGTCGGGACGTAAAAACTCCTTGAAATACCGCCTGCGTGACGCAAGTGACGCGGATGACGCAAATGCCGGTTCACCCCGTAAGCGACGCTTCCGGTATTCCAGCTCAGTGTGCGGACCGACCCACCAAAAGAATTCTGAAAAAAGCTGGTCGAACTGCGCTTGAAGGCTCTCGGAATGTGAGGTAACTGACTGCTGTCCGCAGTCGGAAGCCGAAACGCCCGCCGGGGCGTCGCGGCGGGTGGTTCCCGCCGCCTGATGATGGCAGCCAACCCATCGAAACGTATTTGGAGAATTACCATGACTGCGAAGAAGACGACAAAGGCTCCCGAGGACAAGGCAAAGAAAGCCACCAAGGCCCAAAAGGCGTCTCCGAAGAGGTCCGAAGCCAAACCCAAGAAGATCAGCGCCTTGGACGCGGCCGCCAAGGTCCTGGCCGAAAGAGCTGAGCCGATGAACTGCCAGGAAATGATTGCCGCGATGGCCAAAGTGGGGTATTGGACATCACCGGGTGGTAAGACGCCCCACGCCACGTTGTACGCCGCGATCCTGCGTGAGATCCACACCAAAGGCAAGGACGCCCGGTTCGTAAAGACGGAACCGGGGAAGTTCGCCTTCAACGGCAAAGTGTAAACCACGGTTAGCACCTTTCGCCCCGAGGCCCCGAAACGGGGCCTTTTGTCGTTCCTTGGCGTTTGGGTCGACCGGACGCTTTTGTTGCAACGTGGGCCAACGTCGGCGAACCGGCGGCCTTCCGTGCCGGCTCCAAGCTTTTCCGTTCTGCCTTGCGGCCGGTGAACTTCTCGAAACGTTGGACGATGACATCGCAGTACAACGGGTCCAACTCCATCAAATACGCACGCCGGCCGGTCTGTTCCGCGGCGATCAAGGTGCTCCCGCTGCCGCCAAACAAATCCAGTACATTTTCCCCGGACCGCGACGAATACTGCATCGCCCGGACCGCCAACTCCACCGGCTTTTCGGTGAGATGCACCATGCTTTGCGGATTGACCTTCTTCACCGACCAAACATCCGTCGCGTTGGTTGGCCCGAAGAACTGGTGAGCTGCACCTTCCTTCCACCCGTAGAAACTCCACTCATGATTTCCCATGAAGTCTTTCCGGGTGAGTACCGGATGCTCCTTGACCCAAATAATCGTTTGCGAGAAATATAACCCCGTGTCCTTCAACACCGGTGGATAATTGGCGATGTTCGTATAGCCGCCCCAAATGTAGAAGCCGCGACCGGGCAGCAACACGCGGGAGAGATTGCCAAACCATGCATGAAGCAGGCGGTCGAACTCTGCATCGGACACGAAGTCGTTGGTCAATGGCCGGTCCTTGGCTCGCAGCTTCCGGTCCGTTGGTTTGGACTTCTCCGGGCAACGGACAACGTCCCCGGGAGAATTGCCGTAGCCTGCAAACGAGCTCAAGCCGGCGGCGATGGCGTTGTTGCTTCTTGGCTCGACCTTCACGTTGTAGGGCGGGTCGGTGTTGACGAGGTGGATGGCCGCGCCGTCCAAGAGACGGTCCACGTCTTCGGGCTGACCGGCATCTGCGCAGAGCAAACGATGATCGCCGAGCAGCCATATGTCGCCCGGCCGTGTGGTCGCCTCGTCGGGCGGGGCCGGAACCTCATCGGGATCGCACAGGCCATCCTTGACGCCGGGATCCAGCAGCTTGGCCAGTTCGTCCTGGTCAAAGCCAAGCAGACCAAGGTCGTAGTTCATGTTTTGCAGTTCGGCCAGCTCGATGGGCAGCAGCTCGTAGTTCCAGTCGGACCGCTCGGCGGACTTGTTATCCGCGATGCGGTACGCCTTGATCTGCTCCGGCGTCAGGTCCTTGGCGATGTGGACGGGGACCTTCTCCAAGCCGAGCTTCAGCGCGGCCTTGTAGCGCGTATGGCCGACAATGATGATCCCCTCGGTATCGATCACGATCGGTTGGCGGAACCCGAATTCGCGGATCGACGCCGCCACGGCATCGACGGCATCGTCGTTGACGCGGGGGTTACCGGGGTAGGGCTTGATCTCGGACAGCTTGCGAAGTTCAGTCTTCATGATTCTTTGTTCCGTGAGAAGGTTGGATAGGCAAAACAAACGGCTTTCAGGTTGCCACAATTCTGGCCGGGGCACGATCCGGGGATCGGCGAAGATCCAAATTCCTTGGTGGCACCTGCGCCCCGCAAAGAAAGATTCTAATGGATGCTGGGATCCAGTTTCAAAGACGGAAAGGCCGTTAAGGCTTTTTTTTGGCGACTCCCTCAAAGAGCTTCACGTTGAAGACCGACAGGAAATATCTTGACGTGTGCGGAGGACTCGCGAGACCTCACTCGGGTCGAACCGGATCCGGCCGCGACCCAGCCGAAGGTAGGGAACTTTGTTGCATCGGACCCACTCGTAGACGGTGTGTTTGGAGACATCGAGGATCCCGGCGAGCTGTTTTACTGACCACGTTTGCTTGAGCATTGGGATGGTCCACAGGAATAGAAAGGGAAAAGACACTTATCGATAGGCAGGCCAGGTGTCGGCAAGGCCATTCAGTATACCATGGGTTTTCCAGAAACGGGCTAAAAAGCATGCCGGGTTACACAAACTTCCACAAATATACACTTTTGGTCTGCTGGGCTGTTTTCCTTGTCGGTGACCATTTGCGACCGTGAAGCTCTGCGCCAAGGGTTGTTGGGGATTCCGTAGACGTTGCCAGCGTAGCCGCGTCGAAAACGCGCGCTACCCGCCAGCAGCCCGGATCATTGCCAGGATGCCGGCCTTGATCGCTTCAGGTATCGTGGGCCAGGCGTAAATTAGCGTGGCAAGAGCTGGGTCGATGGCCCGGACTTGGGGGTCCAGTGCGCCGCTTTTTGCGCCGCTCGGGGCGGGATTCGTAAAATTCTCCGGCGAACGAGTGGCGGGTTCGAGTCCCCTTGGGGGTATTGCCAACCTCGAAAAAAGCAATCTGAGTTTCCTGAAAACTGTGGGATCTCCAAATCCGCGTGCGCACTTCGGCGGCAAAAAAGAAGAGCAAGAGCAGGATGAAGAGTAAGATTCCGAAGAATTCGTTCTTTGGTAGTTTCGCCGTTGTGTCCGTTTTCCTGCAATGGTTTTTATTCCCAGCTCAAAGACGGCCCGCCGCCGGCCAATGCGATCAAGACAGTTCGCTTACTCTGTATCATTTAATCATAAAATCGGCAGTCCTTTTTTCGGCGGTAGCTTTTGCGTAGACTATTCTTGCCTACTCTCCCATCGCCACTGCTTTCCAGTAACAAAGAAGACGCTTCCTTATTGGTCCGGAAATGCATGGGCCAAGTTTTCCATTCTGGAGGAATTGCACCTTTGTTGCGGCAACCCGTGGTCGCCATGTTCACAGTGTTGCTTGCCGCCAGCGCGGTCGCAGCACAAGCCAACGACCAAACCTACGACGCGGCCGCTGACTTCTCCCTGGACAGCAACCCGAACGGTATCTGGAGTTACGGTCGCCGCGCCAAGAACTGAAATTGGGGTTTCCAAAGGTTATGGTCCATCGCGTGATTATTCTTCCTTCCGTCTTCAATCGGACGGCTTTGGTATGCCCAATCTATCTCGCATGGTTGTTACCGCTCCTGTAGTCCAGGCGATCTTACGTGCAGCCACGTCATCGGGATACTTTCCCAGCAATGCCAATTGTTTTCGGCTCCATTGCGGACGGTGATAACCCGATACATTAGCCTGGACGGATGGGTTCGCCGCTTTTTGTTTATAAAATGGCCGTGCTGGCGCATCGCCAAGACAAAAGAGCACGAGAGGAACAAGAGCCAAATTTCGAGCCGCCTGAGAAAGGATGAGCATGAACGCAGTCGAGTTAATTCAGCGCCTTCACCGGCACCGGGCCTGGGTGAATGGCAATCTACTGACTGCCGCCGCCGGCCTGAGCGACGAGCAATTGCGGTCGGCCTTCCAGATCGGCCAGGGGTCGATCTGGAAGTCGCTGCTCCATCTTTACGCCGCCGAGAACGTCTGGCTGGAAGCCCTGCTTGGGAACGAGGCGTTTCTCGTGCCAGGCGACCTGCCGGGCAAATTACCGGGTAATCAGCAAGGCGAGGGAGGCATCACGGGGCTGGAAGAGCTGCGGCAAAAATGGTCGTCTCTGGACCAGCGTTGGGCGGACTACCTTGCCGCTCTTACGCCCACAGCGCTTCAAGAAGTAGTGTACCGGAAAAGCAGCCTGGGGCAGCGGTTCGGCACTCGCCGCAGCGATGTCCTACTCCATGTCTGCACCCACGCCCACTATACGGCGGCGCAAGTCATCAATATGCTCCGACACGCCGGTGTGGAGAAACTACCGGAGACGATGCTGATTTCTCTGGCGCGGCACGAGGCGATCTGACGAACAGGGCGAGCCTGAGATTCATGGCTCTCTTCCTTCGGCGATTCGAGGGAGCTTCACTCGCACGACCTCTCACTTGCTGCAAGGCGTAATTCAACGGGCCTGTGCGCATAGGACGCTGGCGGTTCTGCCGGCGGATGTGCCAGGAAGCAGGTGATAATCTTCTCCAGGTACAGGGAAACCGGTTCGTGTTGAAACCCCAGCTGCGTTTTCGCCTTGGCCGGGTCTAGTCTCGACATCCACGCATCACTGAATGGCGATACGTCTTCAGGACGCAATCCGTGTTCAGCGAGTCTGGTGGCCCCCACGGACACCGTTCGAGTCCGAGCACCCACTTTGTCCGCCAAGAGGCTCACCAGTTCAGCCAAGGTTGGCTGTTCATCCTGGCAGAGATTGTAGGCGTGCCCAAAGGTGTCCGGATTCAAAAGGACGCTGCATATCGTCTTTACCACCGCCATCCCGTAAACATGGCGGCAGGGCTGCATGCCGCCATCGGGTAGGAGAATCGGTCCGCCGTCGAGAATCCGCCAGAGGTAACTCTCGATGCGCCGGAAGTGGTCCCGCTCGCCATTGACCATGGGCAGACGCAGACGAGTAGCGGGGAAGCGGCTCGTTACCCATGCTTGCGCAAGTTCATCTTCGGCAGCTCGCTTGTTCATACCGTACAGCCATTCCTCCTTATCCAAGGGCTGATCGGGTTGGGGTATGGTGGGTCCGTCATAGTCGGACTCCTTGCTGGGCCGAGGGCAGTTCTGTCTCACCAGATACACTTGCCCCGTGCTGACGAAGACATATTGGCCGATCTTCCCTCCGAGCACTTTGATAACCTGCCGAGTATCCCCAGCCGTGTAGGCGGCAAAATCCACCACGGCGTCGAACCGGCGAGGTGCAAGGATGCGTCCCAAATCAGCGGTCGTCCGATCTGCCTGCAAGCGCTCGATGCGAGTACCGAAGGGGTCTGGCCGAGTCCCACGGTTCAACAGGCTGACCCGGTGCCCAGCGGCCAGGAGCCGCCACACGAGGAAATAGCCGACAAACCGAGTGCCGCCGATAACCAGTACGTGCATTACAACCTCCTCCCCAGCGACGATTCACTGGCATTACGGTGAAGTCGACCAGGAAGAACAGGCCACGGATGCCCAAGAGATAGCGGAGGAGGATCACCAGCACCTTGTCGTTTGTCTTCAGGGCCGGCTCCTCGTGGCCGTCGCCAACTGCACCCCCAGTCTGCCTCCCTTGAATAGAATAGGGACTGGTTGAAGGATGGTGAGAAGTAGTTGAGTGAAGGAGGCGAACTTGACCCCAGCCATCATCAAACAGCCCGGCGAAGGGCGCACCATCGCCGTAGTGGGTGACGTCTACCGCTTCCTGGCCGTGGGCGAGGAGACCAACGGCAAGTACGCCCTGTGGGAAGCGCTTGTTCCTCCCGGGGGCGGACCACCCCGACACGTTCACAGCCGGGAGGAAGAAGGTTTCTACGTCCTGGAAGGCGAGATCACCTTCTTCCTTGGCGACCAACGACTCATCGCCAGCGCCGGGATGTTCGCCAACATGCCGGTCGGCACACCGCACTCCTTCAAGAACGAGGGCGGCAAACCTGCAAAGATGCTGATTTCCGTTGCTCCAGCCGGACTTGAAAAGATGTTCCTCGAGGTCGGTGTGCCGGTCCCTGATGGTTTAACGGCCGCCCTGCCGCCCGCGAACGAAGAGATCGAGAAGCTCCTGGCCGTTGCGCCTCGATATGGCATCGAGATCAAGGCGCCGCCGCCATGAGGCTGGAGGGGCGCAAGGACGACGACCAGTTAAGCGGCTGGATTTGGCGAGCAGTGAAGTTCGTCGGCAAGCTGCCGAGGAAGTGAAAGCGACAGCATTAGGGTGGCAACATGGCAAAGCCGAAAAAGGCCAAGGACATCGACGGCTATATTTCGCAGTTCCCCGCAGACGTGCAGGCGATTCTGCAAAAGGTGCGAACAACGATCAGCAGCGCTGCGCCCCGAGCGAAGGAGACGATCAGCTACCTGATGCCCGCATTCAAGCTGCATGGAATGCTGGTCTGCTTTGCTGCGTGGGAGAAGCACATCGGACTTTATCCGCCAATTTCTGGCGACAAGGCGCTGGAGAAAGCAGTCGCTCGCTACGCAGGACCGAAGGGTAATTTCCAGTTTCCCTTGGATGAGCCGATCCCCTACGCCCTGATCGGGCGGATCGTGAAGCTGCGAGTAAAGCAGGACACTGCAAAATCGGCGGCAACACGAAAGAAGCGGGGGTAGGGTCAGACATGGCCGACCTCAAGACAATCGTGCGGGTCCTGAAAGTTGCCGGCCTGCAATGGGCGGTGGATTTCTACACTGGCGTCCTGGGGTTTTCCGTTTGCTGGCAGACAGCGCACGAAGGGATTTATTACGCATCAATCCGCATCTTGGCCCATTCCAGGACAACGGCGGGCCTACGCGAATGATGGCCCTTTTGCCCAGTAACCCGGCGATAGATGCGGGCGACAACGCCGGCGCTCCAATGTGGGACCAGCGCGGCGAAGGATTCTACTGTATCGTCAACGGGACTATCGACATTGGGGCATCGAAGCGCAAATTGGTTCCGCTACTTCGTTACGAGTCGATGCCCCGGAGACTGTTCCCGCAGGCATGCCCTTCAATTTCACCGTAACCGCGCTTGATGCTTATCGACATGTCGCGACAGGCTACACCGGCACCGTGACGTTTACGACCACAGATACCGCAAAAGGGTTAGTTCTGCCGAAAGACTACACCTTTACGCCCGATGATAATGGTTCCCAAGTTTTCACTAACACGGGCCGGGCGGGAAACAACCTTGATTACGCCCGGCAATCAGGCCATCACTGTCAGGGATGACATCATTGCTGGGGGTGCCACTGTCACAGTCACCGACGGCGGCGCTCCGCAGATGGGGCACGGCAATTGTTGGAACCCAATGGTGGATCAATGCAACCTAGATTTCCGCGATGCTGACAAGCCCAATTGGACAGGATACGTTTTTGATTCCCCAATTGAGGGCACGGCTACAAGAGACCGCCGGGATTTGCTTTTCCTGGACGATGGATTGGATTTATTGGAATTGGCGATTTATTAGCGCGGAATCGAGATTATGATAGAGGCTATTGGAATCGATGCAGCGGAAAGCTGTAATAGAACTTGGACGTGCGCTGTAGACGATTTAGAATTAGGTCGATTTCGCACTGTGTTTGCGGCGCCTTGTGCGGATGGAAATCGACCGAATTACTATAGATCGCCGTCAGAGGAGGCGGGATGTCACAGCTCACATGGGATGATCTGCTAGTTCAGGACATCACCCCGGAGCAATTCCGCGACTGGCTTTCTCCCTGGACTGGCGTAGTCACTGGCCGCGTCGCCCCGGCCTTCATGAGCAAGTTCGGCTTCTGGTTCCTGCGCCGGCCGGAAGGACACGTTGAAATGCTCGACGTGTTCACGGGCCAATTGGAACGTATGGCGGACACATACGACGATTTTATCAGGGAGGTCAACGAGCAGTGGTGGCATGAGACTTACTTGTTTTCCGAGTTGGTTCTCCGGCTTCATCAGGTGGACAAGATTCCTGGTCCGGGTCAATGCTACACGCTCGCCCCGCACCCGGCGCTGGGAGGGCCAAACCCATCCGCAGGAGATGCGATCGACCCGAAATTCGTTATGGTAACGGACGTAATTGTTTGGCAGTCCATTTGCGCTCAGGCGCTTGGCGTGAGGCAGTGACGGCGAACCAGCCGTTGCACCTGACCGCGGCGGCACTGCGGTTTTTGCAGGTTCAACGTCTCACCAGCCGCCGCGGCAGGTGAACGGTGTCGTTCTGCGGCGCTTGGGAGCGTGCTATGCCGATTGACTATTACATCGACCGCGTGCGGCGGTTGGTTGTTGCACGAGGTAGGGGCGTCTTTGCTGACGCCGAGGTGTTCGCATACCAACGGGAGGTCTGGTCCCAGCCGGAGGTGGCCGGATACGACGAGTTGGTAGACATGACGGACGTGGAGGAGATCGCAGCCCCGTTGCCCGCCGGACCCCGCATCCGGCAGTTGGCAAGCGAGGCCGCGGCTCAGGACCATCCCGAGAGCGCGGGGAAATTCGCCATCGTTGCGCCAAGTTCACTTGCGTTTGGCCTCGGACGCGAATACCAGACTTACCGTGAACTGGACCTGCGCAGCAAGAAGCAGGTCGGGGTGTTCCGTACCTTGGCCGAGGCTCTGTCGTTCCTCGGGATTGAGACGTTGGAGGGTCCAGAGCCCCGCCGAATCCCGCCCTGGACCTAACCGGGGCCGTCATTCCGGTTCCTCGTGAATCCAGCTGTTGCAGGGGGCCCCGGCAGCTTAGCCGGAGCGTTCGAGCTTTGAAACTGCTATGGCGAGCCGTCGCGAACTCCTGTTCCGAGCACGAGCGGGCGACCCGGATGCCCAGTTCGAACTCGCCTGTGCTTATGATTTCGATCCGCCGAAGAATCGACCGCGGGCCGTTTACTGGTATCGGAAGGCGGCCGAGCAGGGACATGGGGAAGCTCAGAATTTCCTCGGCGAGTGTCTCCGCGATGGGGTTGGTACACAGCCATCCCGGAAAGAAGCGGTGATTTGGTTTCGGCGAGCCGCTGAACAGGGTGATTCCGCGGCCCAGGTATCGCTCGGTTACGCGCTGTTCTACGGGGAGGGCGTCAAGAAGAACTGGGCCGAAGCCCTGTCCTGGTATCGCAAAGCCGCCAAACATCGGCACAGTTCTGCTCAGCTCAATATCGGCCATATGTACAGACGCGGGGAAGGTCTCCGGCAGAGTTGGGAGCGAGCGATCCGCTGGTATCGCAAGGCTGCTGACAACGGCAACGTGGCGGCGATGCAGTGGCTCGCACGGGTTTACAGCGGTCAAGAAGACCACTCCCCCGATCTTGAGAAGAGGGTCATGTGGCTCCGGCGGGCAGCGGAACACTGCGACGCCCAATCACAGCGCCTATTGGGAGTTTGTTACGTCAATGGCGAAGGGGTGGAGCAAGATCCCGAGGCGGGAGCCGCCTGGTATCGACAAGCAGTTAACCACGGCGATAAATGGGCCTGCTATCTCCTAGGGCTGTGTTATCGTGACGGAACCGGAGTGCAACAGAACTGGTACTGGGCCAAATATTGGTTCCGCAGAGCATCGGCGGAAGGGATCAAGGAGGCGGGGAGGGCGCTAAAGCGGTTGTAAGACACGTAAAAACTCTGGCAGGCTCTGGAAAAGTCATTACCCAGGAAATACCAACAGATCGATGCGTACGCCGAGAACTCCTCCCTTACGGTGGTACTCTTCCGCAGCTAGGGCGAGACGCTCAAGTTCTCCCTCAAGACGGGGAAGGTCGAGCGGCTACCGCATGGGAAAAGACCGAACCGCATCAACCGCATCAGTTTTGAGGAGGGCAAGGATGGCGCCGACTGGGTTTTGTGGTATAACGGGCGGCGGGAAGTCACCATCGTGGACAAAGAGCAGTAACGCACCGAACCAGCCGTTGCAGCAGTCGGGGCCGGCATCACGACTCTCCCAGGAATGAAGTTTTTTTACCCGGCCCCGTTGCTGAACTATCGTGTTCGGCCCTTGAGTTCTTCCCTTGGGCGGTGCGATGGGGAGGGAAAGCCCGTGAAGGTCGAGTTTACCCTGACTCCGGAGGACTACGCCGCTGCCATGGACGGGCGCGTTCAGAACTCACTCGGAAAGCAGCGGTGGGCCAAGTACGTCAGCATGGCCGCCAGCTTTCTGTTCCTCCTGTTGAGTCCGGGCGCGATTCTCGTCGGCTTAGGCTTTCCGTGGCCTGTTGTGGCGGGTGTTTCTCTCTTCAATGCGGTGTTGTTCTTCGTCCTCGTGTTCCTTCACCCGTTGATCTTCAAGCGGGTGATGGCCGGCGTCATGCGGCGAGCCCGTCTTCCGGCGATGAGTATGAGCCTGGAGGTGCGGCCGGATGGCCTGGCGGTCACAACGGGAACCACAGCCTCACTGACCATCTGGGAGGGTATTCACCGCATCGTGGTCAGCGACACCCATGCCTTCTTCTGCCGCAACAACGTGGCCACCCACATTCTCCCTCGGCGCGTTTTCGCTGACGAGCGTGACTTCGAGGAGTTCGTCGAGAGCGCCCGAAGCTATCAAGAAGCGTCAAAACTGAGTTCCGAGGCCAAGCAGCTCTAACTGGGCGGCGCGTAGCAAGCCGACGCTTCGTTGCACAGGAGGCCAGGGGCCCAGGGGGACAACGCAAAGCAAATCGCAACCGGCTACTTCACCGGGCCGGGCGGCTTGAGATATTTCGCCAGGAACCGATAAGCTTCCGCCCGCGATTCCTTCGCAAACTTCGTATCCAGGCGATTGAACTGGTGTCCGCCGAGAGCGTCCTGGTAGATCTTGTGCTCAAACGATTTGCCGGCCGCTTTCAGGGACTTGATCAGGTTCTCGACTTCCAGTACGTGGACATCTTCGTCGTTGGTTGTGGTGTGGATGAGCAGCGGCGTTTCCAGCTTGTCGGCGTGCCAGGCCGGAGAGCGGCGGCGGTATTCATCGATGTCCTCGCGGACGGTCTTGCCGATGTGGTAGGGGGCGGAGAACAGATCGCGATAGCCCTGGTCGTGGTAGCCCATGCGGGCCACGAGGTCACTGACCGGCACGGCGGCGTAGCCGACCTTGAACGCCTTGGGGTGAGCGAACAGGTTCATGAGCGTGATCAGGCCGCCGTGGCTCCAGCCCATGATGCCTACCCGCTCCGGGTCGATCTGCGCGAAGCTCTCCAGCATGAACTGCCGGCCGGCAAATACGTCCTCAATTTCCAGGCCGCCGTAGTCGATCAGTTCCCAGAATTCGCGTCCATAGCCGCTGCTGCCGCGGTAATCCGGGGCAATGACGGCGTAGCCCTGTTGCAGCAGCTCACGGAGAATATGGATGTCGTTTGAGCCAAGGTTGCCGTGCACGCCGCCATGAGCGAGGAGCATCAAGGGCAGCTTGGTTCCTGACGGGTGCTTTCTGGGAAGGAAGGTGTAGGCCGGGATGACGACCGGGTTCTTGGCGCCTGGTGCGGTCGGGTTCTTTGGCCGGCGCGGCGGTGGGCCGGTGTAGCGCACTTTGTCGACCAGGGCGACGTCGTCCAGGCGGCGAAAGATCATCTCCTCGTCGATCTTTCGCGCCAGCAGTTGCTCGGCGAAACCAAGCGACTTCCGCACCTCGAGCCGCTCTTCTTCGACATGGGCCGGCGCGTCCGGCTTCTGCGGTTGCGACTGAGCCGAGGCCGTGAGTATGAAAGCGACAAGGATCGTCGCAAAACCGGCAAGCTTTGGTCTCATCTTATTTCTCCTCCGCGCGTGGCAAGACAGAGCGGGCCTTCAATAATCCACTGTCGCCAAGCCACTCCGTGAAGCGTTCGGGCCAACGGGCCGCAGCGCTGAGTTTGGCGTCGTGCCGATGATTCGACTTGGACACCTTCAATTGCTGTCGCGGATGGCTTCGCCTTGCCCGACGATTTCGACATCCCGTCAATTATCAACGGTGGGCGGCCGCCGCGACGCGCTCTGCCGCGAGTTCGCGCGGGTGGTGCTGCGCCGCACGGCGCGGCAGTGAGGTGAGCACGACGCAAATGGTCTCGCTCGCCGGGTCGGCCCAGCAGAGCGTGCCTGTGGAACCGGAATGGCCGAAGGTTCGCTCCGAACATCCGGGACTGCCGGACACTTTGCCAACGCCAAATCCCAAGCCGCGCGGCGTCAATCCCTCGGGATTGTGGTTCTGGATCATCAGCCGCGTCGTCTCGGGCTTAACGACTTTCCCGCGGTCCCCCAGAAACTCATTCAGAAACATGCCAAGGTCCGGCGCGGAAGCGTGCGTTCCTCCCCAGGGAGCGCCCAGCTTGCGCCAGTAGAGACTGTTCCAATCCCACTCCTTGGCCTGCGGATCGCCACCCCCCGATTCCGGCGCGGCGCCTTCCATCTGGCAGGCGACCATGTCTTCGAGCTTGAACCGCCCGAGTCCCTGAGCTGAGTGCTTCATGCCGAGGGGCTGAAAGACGGTCCGGTCGACGAGTGTACGAATGTCCGACCCGCTAATTAATTCCGCAATCCGCGCGGCCAGCAAGATGCCCATGCTCGAATATTGGTAGCGGGCGCCGGGGGCGAATTCGAGACGCGTGCGCATCGTCTCCTCGGCGAACGCCGTCAGCGGCGCATGCTGCTTGCGCAGTTCGTGGTTGTTGGCCAGTTGATCGGGCAAGCCGGACACGTGCGTCAGCAGGTGACGAATCGTCACCTCGGCCCGCCCATCGCCCGTGAATCGGGGTAAGAACTTCTTCACGCGGTCCTGGAGTTGGAACTTCCCTAGATCGAGCAGGGTCATGACCGCCGTCACGGTGATCGGCTTGGAAATGGAGCCGAGTAAGAACATCGCCTCGTTCGAGGCCGCCTTGCCGAAGTGGCGCGTAAACGACTCGTCTCGTTGAACCACGTGCAGCACGGCGGCCTGCACGTTTTTTGCCGCCGTGGCCCGCTCAAGCACTTTGGACGCGTCCTCCCACCGCTCTCCGCGCAGCGCTGCCAACAAGGGCGAAGTGTTGGCAACGGCCAAGGCCGTTCCCAGAAACGTGCGTCGCTGCATCATACCCGGTACTCCGCAACACGGATGGATCCAATCATCCCGCACTTGTGGAGGAGGCATTGTAGCGGCCGCTTTGTCCGAAAAGAGTAGGAATTATTCTTCAAGTATGCTGAGTTTATCTGGTGGGATGGTTCTAGGCAAGCATGAAGGTTGCGATTTATTTGGGAAACTTTTCCGGCCCCTCGCCTTGCAGATGAAGGCAAGACTGGCCGCACTCCCGGCACGCTTTTGATCCACCGGCGTGCGTAGAACCACGGACTGCGTGGGCAAAACAGAATGCAGGCGTCATCGCCAATGCCAATGGGATCAACGATGCGAGCCAGATCGTTGGGTCGTGCGGCGACTCATCCAGCTACCACGGTTTCCTGCTGGAGGTTGATGGCAGCTACACCAGTTGCGACGTGCCCGGAGGGCCGTACGTTACTACCGGTGCCTATGGGATTAACAACGCCTGGACCCGAAGGTCGCGTGGCACACGCCGGCAAATAACGCACAAGGGCGTTCGTTGGGCACGCCATTGGCTCTACGGCTGGCGGGGTTTGCGCGCCACGACGTAAAAGATGCCCACGATGGCCAAGAGGGCAACGGCCCCGAGAACCAAAAAGAGGTTGTCCATTGTGAATAACTCCGCAGGAGAGATGCTATCGTATTCCCACGCTAATAAAACTTTAGGTCATGAAATGAACGCTTGCCGGCAAATTCTCAACGCTCTGCGGAATTCAAGCACGGCCATTTCCGATTTTACGCCGAATCGTAGAGGAGCGAATTTGCGGCGGACAGTTATCGGTTTGCGCCGTAGGAAAACGAAGACTGGCTTTTCCCGCGCCGCGCAGAGCGTTCGCCCCATTGTCGGGCAATTTTGCTCCATATCAACTACCTCAAATCCGGGCACTGCGCGAGGGAACGGTCATACAAATCAAGCGGAGCGTAGAAAACTGCGATCTGAGTCCCGCGCCAGCAACCGCACATTTCCTAGATTTTGCTTGACTTTGGGTATCCATCAACGCACAATCAAGCCATTCCATTGGATTCCTCACGACCCATTGCTTTTTTCGGAGGAATGTCATGTTCAACCCACCCCGGAAACTCACGTTGCCGTTTCGCTTCCGGCCCCGGCTGGAAATCCTCGAAGCGCGTACCCTTTTGTCGGTTTGCACGGTGGACCGTCTAACCGACATTGGCCAAGGCTACGGGCCGATGGGCGATCTTCGTTACTGCCTCACTCAGTCCCAGGACGGAGACAGGATCACCTTCCAGGTTACCGGAACGATCAACTTGACTAGTGCCTTACCCGACCTTACCCGAAGCATCAGCATTGACGGGCCAGGGGCCGACCAGCTGACTGTGCGCCGCGCCACCGGCATTTACCGTTTGTTCACAATCCCCACCGACACCAAGGTTACCATTGGCGGACTAACGATCACCAATGGCAACCATGACGACGGTGGCGCCATCTCCAACGCCGGCACGCTGTCCGTCAACAACAGCATTGTCTCCGGCAGCTTCGCCGGCGGCAGCGGCGGTGGCGGCATCTACAACGTAGGCACGCTCACCCTAAGCAACAGCACTATATCCGGTAATTCGGTCAGGGAAATCTGTGTCAGCTGCTCCGGCGCCAACGGCGCCGGCATCTACAACAGTGGAATGCTGACCGTCAGCAATAGTACGATATCCGGCAATTCTGCGAGGGCATACTGCGACATGTTCGGCTGCTACGGGGGCAGCGGCGGCGGCATCGACAACAATTACAGCGGAATCCTTACCGTTATCAACAGTACCCTCTCCGACAACACCGCAGACGGCGGCGGTGCCGGCATCAAGAACGACAGCGGGATGGTGACAGTCGCCGACAGCACCTTCTCCGACAACCACGGGGGAGGCGTGGACAATTACGGCACGCTGACGCTGAGCGAAAGCACCTTCTCACACAACTACGCCGCCAACGGCGCTGCCATCTACAACGCGAGCACGCTAACCGTGAGCGAATGCACCTTCTCCGGCAACCGCGTCATCAACAGGGGTGGCGGCATCTACAACGCGGGCACGCTCCACGCCCGCAACACCATCATCGCCGGCAATCAGGCCAGATTCGGTAATGACCTCTTTGGCGACCTTGGCTCCCTGGGGCACAACCTGATTGGCAACACTGCGCAGGCCAGCGGCTTCCAGGACACGGACCTGCTCAATGTGGATCCACGGCTCGGTCCGCTGCAAGACAACGGCGGCCCTACCCAAACAATGGCCATTTTGCCCGGAAGCCCAGCCGTTGATGCGGGAGACAACGCTGGCGCTCCCGTGTGGGACCAGCGCGGCGAAGGCTTCGACCGCATCGTCGGCGGCACGATCGACATCGGCGCCTTCGAAGCCCAGATCGGCTCCGCCACGTCTTTCCGGGTCGATGCTCCCCAAAGTGTCCCTGCAGCCGTCCCGTTCGATGTGACCGTCACCGCACTCGATGCTTACAACCACGTCGCTAATGGCTACGCCGGCACGGTGAGAATTACCACCAGCGATCCCGGTGAGGGTGTATTTCTGCCTCCTGATTACACTTTCACACCGGAAGATGGCGGCAGCCATACGATCCCCAATGGAGTGATCCTGGTAACGCCGGGCGATCAGAGCGTAACCGCCACCGATACGCAAGATGATTCCATCACCGGCAGTGTCACCGTCACCGTCACCAACACTGGCGCGCGGCGGATGGCGCACGGCAACCGTTGGAATCCAATCGTGGATCAAGTCAAACTAGCGTTCCGCAATGGGGAAGAGCCCAATTGGATAGGTTTCGTATTCGATTCCCCAATTGAGGGCAAACTCGCACGAGACCGCGGCGATTTTCTTTTCCTGGATTATCGATTGGATTTCTTGGAATTGGCGATTTATTAGCGCGGAATTGAGATTATGATAAACTCGCGTATGCGATTGGAATCGATCCAGCGGAAGGTGGTAATAGAACGTGGACGTGCGCTGTAGACGATTTGGAATTAGGTCGATTTCGCGATGTGTTTGCAGCGCCATATGTGGATGGAAATCGACCGAATTACTATAGTTCGCTGGCTTTGGTTACTGACGCTATGATTCCGATTCCAACGCACCTGAAGGACTGCGTCGTTCCCGACGACGCGACGATCGATGAATCACCACTTGCGGGCACCGTTCGTTGTCGGTGCGGCGGGGAAACGTTCGACCTGATGTTCCCCGGGCAAACGCACGAGTGGGACAAAGAGGTCATCCCATGCACGGCTGAAATCGACGGCCGGTTCTTCTTTCTCATACGGGGTGTCTGCAAGAAGTGTAGCAAGAGCCATTTGCTCCTGGACATCGACTTCCACGGTTGGAACGGTTTCGTTTGCCATAACGCGGAACAAGCCGCCCACCCGAGGCCACCGCTTGTCGCTTGGAAGTGCGTCAAGTGCGGTGGATCGGCGCATACGGCAAGAATCGAGGTTGCGGGTGAGGGTAAGGAGGATTTCATCTCGGAGTCCGATGGCGAGTTTGATGAGGATCGTTGGCCCGATGGGTTTGGGTGGCTCACTATTAACATCAAATGCGCGGGGTGCGGTCACGCACCAAAGACATGGGTTTCATGTGAGACCATGTGAATTGGAGTCGCCATCGAACCGCTAAATGGCTTCGAAAGTCAATAGACGAACCGTCTCCGAAGAAGATTTTTCTTCCTTCTCGTGGTTACCAACGGAACCTGTTGACGTTCGCCTTTTGGTCTGCACTGCTTTTTTCATTACCGGTTGCGGCCAGAATGCTGCACCGCCAGAATCGCGTTCGCGGGCAGGCCAAAAAACGCAGGAACAGAAGCCTCTTCTAATTGGCCGTCCAAAGTTTTACCGTCTTGTCCGCCGAGCCGGTGACCAAGATTTCGCCGCTCGCGTCGAAGGCAGCGCAGCGGACAGAATCCGTGTGCCCCTGGAGGGTAGCGAGTGCTTTGCCCGTGGCGGCGTCCCAGATGCGCGCGGTGTTATCGTCCCCGCCCGTCACCACCTTGTTCCCGTCCGCGCTGAAGGCGATCGCGAAGACGATTCCCGAGTGCCCCTTGAGGGTGGCGACCTCTTCCCCCTTCGCGGTGTCGTAGACCTTGGCGAGCCTATCGTCGCGGGCGACGGCGATCCGCTGCCCGTCGGCGGAAAACTGTACGTCGGTGATGACAACTCCTTTCTTCCCGCTGGCGATGGTGTGCGTCTCCTTCAGGGAGGCGCGGTCGTGGATGTGCAAGGTGCCGTCTTTGGTGGCGACGGCAAGCCACTTGTCGCCGGCCGACAAGAGGGCATGGCTCACCTTCGTCTTGTATTCGACGTACTCATGATGATTGGAATCGAAATTGGGGCGAATGAAGAACGCGCCCATTTTGAATTCATAGGCGTTCCGCCGCAGGTTGACAGCCTCGCCCTGCCTAAAAAGCTCCAGCCGTATTTCGGCGTCGGCCGAGACGCCGAGGTATGCGCCATCATCCCCGCGCCCGAACCCGTGTCCGCCCTCGAACTTCTTGTCTTTCCTGAAGTAGCGCGCGATGTTCATGCGCTCGCCCCAGATGACGTACAGGCTTTTCCCGTCGGCCGTGAACTGATCTTTCTCGTTGGCCGTGAACTGAAGCCGATCGATAGTTCTCCCACCGCCTTCGAGGGGCGTGCGGTTTTTCCCGGTTTTGGTGTCCCAGGCAAACAATTTACCGCGCTCGTCGCCGGCCACGCTCCAGTCGGAGGAACAGGCGATGGCGGTTATTGGGTGCTCATGCTTCATGGTCAGAATTTCGCGCCAGGCAGGTTTGGAATCTTGGGCCGCGCCATTGCTGAAGGCGCCTGCGCTGCCCCCTTTGGCCGCCGCCTTCGGTACCCCAGCCTTCAGTTGGTCTGGCTCGCCACCTGTGGCTGCGGCCATCAGCCTCCAAAGGCGCACCACGCTGTCTCGGTGCCCACTCACCAAGACCTTTCCCAAGGGTGAGAAGGCGATCGACATCGCACCGCTGCGGTGTCCTTTGAGCGTTTCCTTCAGATCGCCGGCCCGCCAGTCATACTTGGCATCGGCCGGCCGGGTCTCCCAGACATCGATCTCGCCGGATTCCCTACCTGCGGCCACCAGCTTGCCGTCGGGCGAAAACGCGAGCGCTTCGATGGTGTTTCCCGACTCGTGTGGTTTAATCAGCTTGTCTTTCACCTCGCCGGTGTGCGTATCAAAGAACACGACCCATCCACCGTGTGGCGCGCCAAGGATCTTGCCATCGGGCGAAAACGCGAGCGGGAAGCCCGCCCAGGGCTGGTAGGTTACCTCCACGGTGAGCTTTGCCTTTCCTGTTTCCACGTCCCAGAGGCGGATGGTGGCGTCCTTCTGCCCACCGGCACTCGCCAGGGTCTTCCCGTCCGGGGAAAAGGTGAGGCCCATGACCTCGTAGGTGTGCCCCTTGAGAGTGTGTTTCAACTGACCGGTCTTTACCTCCCAAAGACGGATCGTCTCCTCCCCGATGCTACCACCGCTTGCCAGCACCGTGCCGTCTGGTGAGAATGCCAGCGAGAACACGCCGGTGCCGTCCCTGTGCCCCTTGAGCACGCCCTTCACTGCGCCGGTTTCCGCATCGCGTAGTTCGATCCCCCTATTGGTGCCAACGGCCAGCGTTTTCCCATCCGGGGAGAAAGCAAGCTGGTAGAGCGTAACCGGGTCCTTGAGTGTTACTGTGTGTTTGGGTTTTTGCGCCGCCATATCCCAAAGGATCACCTCGTCCGCCGCCATCCCGCCCGCGCTGGCGAGGCTCCCGGTCGCGAACATCTTGCCGTTGGGGGAGAAAGCGGCGAACTTGACCATACCGCGGTGTCCTTCGAGCACCCGCCGGTCCCGGTCTGCATCCGCCTTCTCGTTGGCATCGTGGGCAGCGTCATTGCTGATGGTGCTTTCGCTGCCCCCTTTGGCCGCCACCTTCAGTGCCCGAGCCGTCGGTGCGCTTGGAGGCCTGCCCTCATCATGAGATTGGCCCTGCGCCGCCTGCAGCGTCAGGGCCGCCGTCAGAGCTGCGGTCCCAAGGCCGGTAACGCAGGCCAGCAAGAGAGCAATGGACGTCACTTTCAGCTTTGCGAGGAACATAGTTCGGAGACCTCCGTTAACGAGAGCCGCTACGGCTGGGGACACAACACCACTGTCGATGCGGCCGGCGAGGGCTTGCAAGGCCGCGCGGCCGGTTGCACGCAGCAGCAACGACGGGACGGCGGCACGGGCAGTTTCCGACAACAACGTGTGGCCGGCCAGAGCCACGGAAAGCAACAAGCCACGGCCCGCGAGCCGGCGACGAAGGAGCTCACGTCCTTCTTCCAGCCGGCTCTTTATCAGGCCCAGCGGCCAACCCAGACACCGTGCCGCTTCGTCGCGCGCCTTGCCTTCCAAGCAGCAGAGCAGGATGGGAGCGCGATACTTTTTTGGCAGCCGAGTGAGCTCTTCATCCAGAACTGCTTTCAGATCTCGCAATGTGATTTCCCCCAAAGCGTCGGTCGGCGCCTTGACGGGAGCCCTATTCTCATGGACGCTCCGCCGGCTAGCAGCATCTCGTGCCTTGCGGGCCAGGTTGTGCGCCACTTCGTACAGCCAGTTGGCAATCGTGTCCCGCCATGCCGTCGTCTTGGCCTTCCGCGCCAATAGCAAGAATGTGGCTTGGCAGACATCCTCCGCATCCTGGTGGTGATGCATCACGCGCAGACCGACGCCCATGACCATGGGCCCATGCCGACGCACCAACGTCGTGAAAGCGTCCTGGTCGCGCTGCGCCACGAAGCGCGCTAACAACTCCCGATCCGATGCGCCGTCGTCGTGTTTTTGTGCCAGATTGCGGACGGCCCGCAGAATGGCACGCTCTTTGGCTGGCATGCATTTGACTCACTGGCGCCTGGGTAGTCGACTCTACCATTTAATCCCCCGCCGGTGCTGCGCGGCGGAAGATTTTGCGGGTTCCAGGAAAAAAGGCCGAAGCCGACCGGGGCCGCCAGCCTGGTTATCGGCGGCTTCAACTATACAGGATCTGGAATTAGTTCGATACGCCGGCTTCGCAATCTGGGTGCTTGCGGATCGTTCCCTCGGGAATAGAATTTAGGTCGAATTCGCGCTGTGTTTGTAGCGCAATATGCGGACGGAAAACGACCGAATTAGAATAGTTAGCCGTCCGGAGGCGTGATTGGTCTGGGTATCGGGCGACAATCTGTGGGTCTGCTACGTCGGAAGCATCAGTCTGATCCTGGGGCTGTATGCTGTAAAGGCCGTTACGCTTCGCTTCCTGCGCGGGGCAGCAGCAGGTATGGCTTTCCTTGTTGCTATTGCACTCTGCGTGCCGGTGACGTGGGCGCTTTCTCCCGACTGGGACAATAAACACCTATTGCGGATCGGCATCTACGTTGGCAGCCCGATCGCTACACTGACCGTGCCGTGCGCGTCGTTCCTGTTTGATTCGGCGCGGGGTTCGCGGAGTCAATTCGATGTGTGGCTCTGGCGGCTGCCGCTCGAATTATTTCTTGGGGTACCGGCGTGGCTCTTTTTCTGGGTGTACTTTGAGCTCCTAGTGCTTGGCTGGATATGGATTTAGCAGCTCGCCTAACTTCGCGTTGCAGCAGACACCGGGCCGCCCGTACGGTTTCTCGTTTCATGAAGTGCCCAGAGGCGGCCCAGTGCTGCTGAACTTCGCGTTCGGCCGTTTGCGGGCCGCTAGCCGCTCGCCGGTTCCTCAAAAGGTAAAAGACACCATGAAGCAATATGCCTGGCTTGGCAGCTGGCTGATGATGGCCTTGGTCGGACTCTGCCTGGTGGCGCCACTCAGCTTGGCCCAAGCGCCCAAGGAGCGAGCCGTCCTCACTGGGCATACCAAGCACATCATGAAATTAGCGTTCAGCGCAGATGGCAAGATGCTGGTGTCGGGGAGTTGGGACGGCACGATCAAACTGTGGGAGGTGGCAACTGGCAAAGCGTTAGCCACCTTCCAGGGGGACGCGGGAAAGGTTTGGTCCGTAGCCATCACCGACGACACCAAGTTGCTGGCCTCGGGGCATGATCGGGGAATTATCAACGTATGGGAACTGGCCACGGGTAAAGAACAAGCCACGCTTAAGGGACATCCCCAATTCGTTCGGTCGCTGGCCTTCTCCTCGGACGGCAAGAAGTTGGTTTCCGGGCACGAGGACGGGATGATCCAGCTTTGGATCGTGGCCACCAGACAGGAGCGGGCTACCCGGAAAGGCCCTCAGGAAAGGGTCCGAGCGGTTAAGTTCACACCGGATAACAAGCTACTCGCCTCGGCAGGTGGTGCAGGAACCATCAAGTTGTGGGAGATGCCCTCGGGTAAGGACCGGGCCACCCTTACGCTCAAGGCCAAGGAAGCCAACCTCGAGGTAGCCATGGCGATGAGTGCGGACGGCAAGATCCTCGCCGCAGGCGCTGACGACGGGACAATCCAAATGTGGGACATCGGCACCGGGAAAGAATGGTCCGCTATCAGCGGACACGAGGGGTGCACGGCTCTATCATTCACCGAGGGTGGCAAGACGCTCGCCTCGGCAAGTCGTGGCCCTGACGAAGCCATCAAATTGTGGGACGTGGCCACGGGGAAGGAGCGAGCCAGCTTCAAACTGGGTCGAGTGGACTATCCCCTGGTGTTTTCTCCGGACAACAAGATACTGGCCTCGGGAAGTGTCCGCGGCCCCATCACGTTGTGGGACGTGGCTGGAATCGAAACGAAGCGAGTGGGGAAGTAGCGTCGCCCGACGAAACGATGAAGCGGACGCGGGCCGCTATGCTGGTTTCGCGCGGCGGAGAGCTCTTGCCGGCGCCCCGCATGGCTTATCGTGGCTGTTCGGCAGTAGTATCGCTGTCTTCTAAATGTCAAGGAGAGCAGGTATGCGAATCTCTGTTGTAGCACTGTTCTGCGCTGTCGGTTTCGCCGCGTCCGGCGGGTCCGGCACGCTGGCGGACGACAAGGCAGACCTCGAGAAGGAGGTCAGGAAATTCCAGGGCGCCTGGACATTCGAGTCCAGCGAAACGGGCGGCAAGGAGCTTCCGGCCAGCGAGCTGGCGGGGCTCATCCTTACTTTTGAGGGTGATAAGCACACCGTCAAGAAGGGTAACGAGATGGTCCAAGTCGGCACACAGAAGCTCGACCCCTCGAAGTCACCGAAGGCCATCGATGTGACACTGACCGAGGGCGTGAACAAGGGGGCAGTCATGCTTGGCATCTACGAGATCAACGGGGACACCCTGAAAGTCTGCTTTGACGCCGCGGGCAAGAAACGGCCGACGGAGTTCAAGAGCGCGCCCGGTTCGGAGACTTTCGTCAACGTCCACAAGCGCGTCAAGAAGTGAATCAGTGGCGGGTAAGTACCTGAGCCGCGTAACCAGCGGGGCGTTCGGGCTTCCGAAGTTCCGGAGCGAAGATTTTTGTCGCCTGGTCTGCGCCGGACCCCTGGCGGGATGCTGCGAATAAAAAACGCATAAAATGTAACGAATCGGCTGGCATCATGGCATCCGAGCGACCGCGGAGTCGTCTCGTCGTTTCCCCGCCGTGGCAAATTAATTCCTGTGACCTTCTCGGAGGACTCCGACGATGCTGCGGATGATATGGGCGGTGGTAGCGCTTCTGGTGAGCGGCGTGGCCCAGGGGCGGGCCGACTATGGCTTCGCCTTTCCATTCGGCAGCCAGGGCAGCGGCGACGGGCATGGTCCTCCCCTGGGAACCCAACCCTACTGGGTCGAGGCGATGCGGCAGGTGCGCCAGAACTACTACGACCCGGACGGCGACGCAGTCAAGATCTCTCGGTTCGGAGACAGCATTACCGTCTCCCAGGCGTTCTTTCAACCGCTGGCGCCGCCCGGTCAAGCGGGGCGCACCTACGTCAACCTCCCCCCGGAAGCCGAAGCGGCCTTGCAATGGATCCGCCTGGTGGTTCCGAACGAAGCCTGGCAATGGCAGGGGGCCGACGTCGACCAGCACGGCGCCCAGGGCGGCGTCCTGTCGGACTGGCCGCTCGGCCCCGTGCCCGACAACTGGCCCGGCCGACTCGAGGGAGAACGCAAGGTGGACTACTGGCTGCGCCGGGATAACCCCGCGATCGCCGTCATCATGTTCGGAACAAACGATCTGCCCCAGCAGGTCACCCCGGAAGATTATGCCGATCACCTGTGGCAGACGGTCGTGGCCTGCGAGGCGAATGGCACGATTCCTGTCCTGACCACCCCGCCGCCGCGCCACGACTTCGAGGACGGTTCGCCCGAGCACCAGGACCACGCTGCCGCCTTCCACCAGGCCGTTTGGGACTTGGCAGCCAGGGAAAGCGTCCCGGTGATCGATTTCCATGACGAGATCCTCGCTCGTAACCCGCACAATCCTCCCGATGGCACGTGGGACGGTGCCGACCCGACGTGGGACGGCTACATGGGGTATGAGGTGCCGACCTCCATCAGCCGGGATGGCATTCACCCGTCGAACTGGAGCGCCGGCCTGGGTGACTTTGTGGACGGGCTCAATACCAATGGGTACGAGCTGCGGAACTACATGACCTTGCTGGCCACCCAGGAGGTCTACGACTGGGTGCTTGCTCAGTAATAACTCTAGGTCAGTTGCGACGGGATTTCGGGTATTCTGATAATCACGAACCGGATGTGTAGATCGTCAAATACCAGGTTTCCAAGCATCGTAACAAACATCAGCTTCGCAATCTGGGTGGTTGCGGACCGTTCCCAGGGGAATAGAATTAGGTTGCTTTCGCGCTGTGTTTGTAGCGCCATATGCGGTCGGAAATTGACGGAATTACTATAGTTCGGGAACCGGAGGTGCGGGGCAGTGGGGCTCGACGCCCATGTGTGCTGTGACTGTTTCGAGCGCGGTCGACTGCGTTCGGCGCCGCCGCTCGGTTGCCGCTTGGCGGTATGCGCCGATGGCAGCCTAGATTGCGGCAGCGGTGACCTGAATTTGATATTCGCATTCGACCGCTGGCAGCAATCGGAGGCGTGTGAACACGAGGATGGCTATTTGATCGCGCATTACCTCGGCAATGTCGCCCTAGTGGCGTCCTTGCGAAAGGAACTGGGGCGATGGCCTGAGCGTTTCCCAATGATCCTGTCGCGTGTCATCTACAACGCTACGCATGGTGGCGACTTTATCCCAGCTGCCGGAGTGCCCCGATTGGCCGCCGAGGTAGAGCACCTGGCCGGATTCCGTTGCGTGGACGGCAACATGATTCCGTATATGCAAAGGTTCGAAGTCCAGATGCGCGAATTGGTGGCCGCGGCCATGCGAGTGGGCAAGGCGGTCGTGTTCTGAGTGCGTAACCCGAAACCAGGACGCGGCACTACAATGCAGAGCGCGGCCGCTCCAAACGAGCGCATGCAGCTGACGGCGGCCGCGATTTCGGTTTTCGCGTGATTTCCGGTCTCAGCGCGCGTCCGCCGCTACTGAGGTGGGTCGTTCGGCGTTGGTCATCTGGCCGCATTCAAGTGTCGATTCTGAAAGACCAATCCATTTGGAGTACAGACCGATGGACTTCGAGATGCCGAAAGTGCCGCGCGGGAGTGCGGAGCACCCCATTGCTCTGGTGGTCGTGACGGCGAACAACCTTGCAGCATCCGGTGCGTTCTACTCCAAGCTGTTTGGTTGGCAGCTACAGCCGTTTTCGGCAGAGCTTGCCGGGGTCGTAGCACCCGGGGGGCCGACGGGAGCCTTGCGCTCCAACGTGCCGGCCGGATTTCCCGGCATGGTCCCGTACATCGGAGTCCGCGACATGGATGCGATCCTGTCCCGACTCGTGGCGGGCGGCGGCACGATCGAACGCGCTCCATGGATTCTGCCCGGAGTCAGCGATGGAGAGGGAGTAGCACGGCCAAATGCTCGAACGCCAAAAATCCACGGCAGAAAAATGAAACCTTTCTTGCGTCTGCCTGACTCCCATTTTTCTGCCTTCAATCTTTTTGCCTGAGATTTTTCTTGACCTGGACCGGCAGACAATTTGAAATCGATGAGCCAATTGCCTGAGCAAGTATTCGGCAGCGCAGAAGCGTGAAAATGGCAATGGTCCAGCGACGAACAACCAGAGGGGCACTGCGCCTACCCAATCGTGGGCTTTCTGCCACGACGTGCCCAGGTGAAGGGGTTGTGTTATGGCTTCTACTCCGGGCGAGTCCGCTGCGCGCGCGTTTCCGTACCCTCTCAAACTACTCCGCCGATACGCCGTGATTGGGTGGAGCGGTTGGCTGGTTTGCATCGGACTGCTGTGGGGGCAGCACGAGCTCCGCGTCTTGCACCCCTGGTCTTTGCCGTTTCTTCTGCTGTTGGCCGTGATTGTCCTTGCCGCTCCGGTTGCAATAGTCTGTGCTGTGTGGCAAGGCGTCCGCGGGCCCCGTCGCCTCGGCGCTCTTGCATCTGGGTGCGTCGCGCTGCTGCCTATAGGGCTTTGGGCCGCTCTTGGAGCCTATATCCTCCACCTGCAAGCAAGCCATAGCACGCCGAAAAACACCCTCACGAACATCGCCAGCGTGGCGATCGCTTCGCTCATGGAACTACAGGCGGAGTATACCTATCCTTACCGAATGGAATCGCAGCGGCTCGTCATGTTCTACGATGATCGTGTGACCGACCGGCAGCGCGACCTGGAAGCGATGGACGGGCACGTCGCCCAGCTGGAGACGATGACTGGTAGCCCGCTGCGCGCGAAGATTTATTGGGTTCGCGGCGAGTTGTTCGGGCAGCGACGGATGGCGATTTGCGGCCTCGCTCTGGGCAGTTCGCGCAGTCCGGCCGACTGGGAAACCGCAGATCATCCAGATCGGTTGAGCGAAGATCGCCATGAGCTTGCGCATGCGGTGATCCACCAGCTGCAACCTGCCGACGCCGACGCGCCGACCGTTCTTATCGAGGGGTGGGCGGAGGCGCATGCCGGGATGACGTCCCAAAAGCGGGCCGAATGGGCCCAGCAGTCGCGTACCCTGTGGCGGGAGCGGACGGAAGCCGGTCTGACGGAATCCTACCTGCGGGACCTGACCGGGCCGGCGTGGTATCATCGCATCGACGGCCCGGTGTATAGCGTTGGCGGGGTTCGTTGTCGGCAAGTATGGCGCCGAGCGCTTCCTGCGCTGGTATTTTGCCTGCCGGCCCGGTCGTTTCGAGGCGGAGTGCCAGGCGCATCTGGGCGTGAGTTTGGATGCCTTGGAGGCAAAGTTTTGGGAAGAAGTAGATCGCTTGGCCGCCAACCGCGCACAGGGCAAGTAGGAGAGTGAAAAGGGCATCCATGTGATCGGGCGCGTCGCCGCGACCGGAACTGGCGGATTAAGATAGTCCAGCCTGATGGCTATCGCCCTCCCAGCAACTCGTTGAAATCCTTGCGAAGGCGGAGCGACTCAAAATCTGCGTCGTGCTTCAGCCGGTCAACCGCCTTCGGCTCGTTAAAATAGCCGGCTTCTTTGGCTAAAGCGAGCATTGCCACGGCCTGGGAACCGTAGCGTTCGCTTAGCGCCTGGTCCGGCCCAGTTTTGGCTGCGGCCACAGCATACACTTGCGCGAACATATACAGCGCGGCTCGCGGCAAGTTCCTTGCTGGTTTCAGGGCAATCATCTCGTTCACGGCCTGGGTGTGGTCGCCGATCTTGGCCAGCGAGAGAGCACGGCGGAGTCGCATCTCCTGATGAGGCGTCCAACAGTCCAGTTCCAAGGCGCGGTCCCAGTCCTTGAGCTCCTCATCCGAGCGACCGAGGCGCGCCAGCGCATCCGCCCTGCCGCGATAACATGAGACCAACAGCTCCTGAAAGCCAGGTTGAAATAGTTTGGCCCGGAAGAGTGGCTCTAATTCGTCCATGGCTTTGGCATAGGAGTCCAGTTCCTCTTGGGATTGGCCTTTGTTCTTGGCCGTTGCCGCGCCGAACAGATAGTGTGATGCACGTTTATAACGCGGACTGAGATAAGTCGGATGCTCGCGAAGGTTCTGTTGAAGTTCTGTTTTGGCGGCTTCAAGTTCTGTTTTGGCGGCATTGAGCTGCGCTGAGAATCGGTCCGAAGCAAGTGACCCCGGGCTATCACGTCCGCTTAGTTGCGATGCAGGAGGGCGCTGGATCAAATCCACATAAAACAAAGTGAACCCTACCATGGCGCCCGTCACGACACCGGTGATCGCTGCCTGTTTGACTTTCTTCCGCCGAGGTTCCCAATTGGCTCTCCGTAACAGGCCAAACCCGATGCCCACGAGGGGGAGCGTGCCCCACGCGCAAATGGCGATCCACATCAGCACAGAACGGGGCCCCGTTCGGGTTCCTGCAATCCGGTCCAACAAGTAACCTGACGCGACATAACCCAGCAACGCCCCAAATGCCAAGCCGACCTTGGCGACCAGCAGGGCAGCGCGGGCAACCCACTTCCGTCCTCTTTTCCGCCTCAAGATTGCCACGTAGTTGGCCAAGACAAATCCAGCAACTAAACCCACGAGGCCAAGCCATTGGGCAAAGAAGGACATGGCCGCCGCCATCTCCACGATCCACACGAATCCCAAAAACGGGGCGAACACCAGCCCGTTGAGCCATAAGGGCTTGATCACTACTCCAAAGGCCCACAAGAGAACACCCGCGAGCGCAATGATCAGCGCGAGGTTCTCCGCCAATCCGAAACCGATCCAGCCAGCCAAGACCGGTCGCCGCCGACAAAGCCGTAACACTCGCTCCCACCAAGGCTCCCGCCGTGCCGCTACAGGCTCATCCGCCAGCCAGTGGTCCACATCCTCAGCCAAAGCAAGGGCTGATGGATAACGGTCTGCCACCTCACGAGCCATCGCCTTCAAGCAAATCGCCTCCAAACCGACCGGCACTTTCCGATTGACCTCCCGAGGCGGCGGGAAATCGCCCGCTTGGACCTGTCGTAGGACCTGTTGGACGCTCCCAGCCTGGAAAGGCGGGCTACCGGTCAGCAGGAAGTACAGAGTTGCACCCAGGCTATATACATCACTTGCGGGCCCTAACAAATCCTGCCTGCCTGCCGCCTGTTCCGGGCTCATGTAGGCAGGGGTGCCGATCGCCACTCCCATCTGGGTGCCTCGAGCATCGGCGAGCGATCGTCGTAATTCACTCGCTTCCGAATCGCCGGTTTCAGTTTGATCGATCGGTTTGGCCAGTCCCCAGTCCACGACAAGGGTTTCGCCGAACGGACCGAGCATTACGTTAGCGGGTTTGAGGTCACGGTGCAGCACGCTGCGGCTGTGCGCATAGGCGACGGCGTTACAAACGCCAATAAAACGCTGCAACAACTCCCGCAGGGCCCGGGCGCGTTCACCAGGATCGCGGCCGGACATGTCGGTAGCGTGAAACCGTTGGGCGGCTTCCTTCAGAGTTTCCCCGCGGATCAGGCGCATCGCATAGAAAGGTCGTCCATCCTTGTAATGTCCGAGTCCATACACCGGGACAACGCCAGGGTGCTCCAACCCGCCGGTGACTTTTGCCTCCATCTCGAACCGAGATCGACTTTGGGGCTCGTTAGCATGGTCCTTCTGAATTTCCTTGAGTGCGATGGTGCGATGCAGTTCCAAATCTTCAGCGATGAATACCTCGCCCAGGCCACCCTTGGCGTGCGGGCGCAAGATCCTGTAGCGCAAGCCTTCCCCGATGCAGTCTATCGGTGGAAGGTCCGTGGGCTCATTCGCGGGAGGCGGAATGGCGGGCCCGGTCATATCCGGGTCCGGTGGGGGATTAGCTGGTCCGGTTGTCTCGAGGCCGGACGAGATTACCGATGACGGTGGATTCGGGTCTTTACTGTTTTTGTCAGCCATGATTATGTCCTTGTATTCCGGCTTCTGATGGATGCCGGGTGCAGAAAATCAAGCAATGAAGCCAAAACCGGTCATTGGGAATGGGTCAATTGTCCGGCGCGCAGTTGTCGTAGTCAAGAACAAACGAATGGATTGGGAATTTTTTGAATTACCCGGGAGGAGATAAGGATGGTGAAATCTTGGAAATCGAACCAATGTTGCTAGAAAAGGAATGACCAGACCTCGATATGCATTTGCGGCGGTCAGCGACCGGCTCTCTTTCGTTCCTTCAAGGTGAGATTGTAGGCCCACTCCCCGAAACTTTCGTGCTTCTCGACAACGGCCTCATATTCTTTGCCGAGTAGAGAGACCCGCATCTTGCCCCTGGACTTGCGGGCCAAACCGGCCCTCTTTACCAGTTCTGCGATTACATCCTGCTTAAGGTCCTGGGGGATACGGCTGGCTCCAAGGCCAAGCTTCCCGACGCAGTGGAACACCATCAACTCCCGGTCCTTGGATTCCAGGCCGACAGAGTGCGCTCCGGACCGCAGGGCTTCCTCCAGCACACGGACAAGTTCTTGATGCGCCGCGGCAGACTTTTGGGTATCGTCCGGCATGACGTTCGTTTCTACTGCGAGCGCCAATATGCGCGGCCGGCTCGAGCCCGACCTGAATTTCTATCTTCAGGAATTTGCACAAACCAAGACTGTTGTATTCTTGCGCATTCTAGTGTGTGGGGAATTGTCATGGAAAGGCATTTTCGGGTCATCGTGCCCGATGTCGTGGCGATGGGTGATTTGTCCTTGGTCCTTGGCAATTTGTGACAGGCATTGGTCCCTGGTCACGGGGCTTTCGTCATTGCTGTCGTTTCGGTCGTTGCATGCAATGACCGCAATGCGTGCAATGCGGCTGTTGCATGCAATGCCCGCATTGCACACAATGCACGCAATGCAGCCGGGTCGGGGTGTGTGCAACGACGGAACGACGTCGATGATAGTCATTGATCGGGTGGTCAAAAGTCATTGGGAGTTGGTCCCTCGTACTCATTTGTCATTGGTTCGTCGTTGCAGGCGATGATGCAACGACGCGGTGCAGTTTTCGGGGTTGAGGGCGTGGAGTAGGGAGTACTGAGTACTCAGGACTAGGTTTGGACTGCGCTCGAGCCGGCGGTACCATGGCGATCGGCTGGCGCCGATGTCGTTGCGATGCGCGGGCCCATGGACGGGACGCATTTCCTTTCGGTGCAGTTTTTTTGTTCGGAACGTGACAAGAATCTGTCGCGAAGGGTAGTCCGGAGGCACAGATGGCCAAAGGAGATTGGCCGGCCGCCTGTGCCTTTGAGGGCAACGCGGAGATTTTAATGGGCGTCGAGGTGTCAAGGAAACGACCGAATAATAGGCACTTTCGCTGACATCGGTCATTCGTCATGTGGGGAAGCCGGAATACGTTGGCGTTCGAGTCCGAGGGACCGGGGATTCGAAGCCCAGCCCCGACCACGCAGGGCCGAGGTATGGTGTTCACGAGAGGTATCGGCCGACGATGGCGCCCAGAGCGGCATCAGAGGCCTGGAAGCCGTTGTAAGCGCAATTCGTCGTGGCGATGAGGACGGCGTTGCGCGCCGGGGCGAGCCAGGTGTCGTGAAACCAGAGGTTGTTGCTGCCATTGTGCTGGAGCGCGCGACCGCCGGCCCAAGACCGGTTGACGACGGCCCATCCGAGGGCGTAGCCCTGGTCGTACCAGTCGGTGTGGAGAGTTTGAAAACTCTCGGGGGTCAGGATCAGGCCTTCCTCGCCGTTCTCGCCGCGCACATGGAGATCGCCGTAAAGAGCGAAATCGGCGAGGGAGCAATGTACGGTGCCCGCGGGTCCATAAACCGGGGGGTTGTCAGCAGAAGGACCGGGGGGAATCGGCGTGTAGCCGGAACCGGAATGGCCCCAGGGCTCATCGACCATGCCGGGCGTTCCCGGCGCGCCAAACCCAGCGCTGGACATTCTCAGCGGAACAAAGAGTCTTTCGGTGATCAGGTCTTCCCACGCTTCGCCGGAAACTTGCTCGGCCATGGCACCTGCGATAATGTACCCCCAGTTTGAGTAAATGTAGGTGGAGCCGGGAGGCGCCGCGGGCGACTCGGCGAGAACCACTTGCACCATCGTGTAACGTTGATCGGGGAGTGGACCCTGGAGCGTCAACGCCATTTGGTGAAAAGAGGCAAGGTCGGCGATCCCGGACCGGTGCGACAGCAGTTCCAGGAGCGTGACGTCGTCGTAGTCAGGCTGAATGGTACCCACCAACTCCGGATAGATGTCGGCAATCGTCGTGTCCCAGTTCAGCGCGCCCTGCTCGACCAGGGTGGCGATGATCGTGGCGGTCATTGACTTGGTGTTGGAGCCGATATGGAATTGATCATCGGTTTGCACGACGGGATCGGATTGATCGTTGCGGCGCCGGCCGACGGCGCCCAGGCCGACGAGCCTATCTGAATAGCCGAAAGCGCAGGCCACGGCCGGCACGCCGAATTGCTGGCGGATCGGGGTAAGCAGGTCCGTGAGGTCGTCCAGCCCAGCCAATGCCTTTTGGGGGGAAAATGCAAACCCACAGGCCAGGGCTCCTGCAACCGAGCGTTTCAAGAAGGACCGCCGGTTGAGCCAATTGCGATTTTCATTCGTTGAAGTATTCATTGCTTCCTCCCCTTGGCGACAGCCTTGCCCAAATGACACGGTGATGTCGGATAATAGCCCACGGCAACTGCCGGGCAATTAGAACATGAGAGGGCTGCGATTGCAAGAAAAAAATGGGACATGGGAGCGGAATTTCCCGGCCTCCTGTGGCATCACGGGTGCCGATGTGATATGGTATCTCTCTAGCTTACCGGATTGTTTTACTCTTCAACCAATTTTGAGGAATTCCGGATGACTCTCTGGAAAACGCTGTGCGCGGTTGTAATTGGCGTGTTTTGTTTGGAAATAGTTCCTGTTCGCGGCGATGTGCCGAAAAATCGCGGATTCTTGGATCGAGTTTTCAAGGACAGCGCCGGCACCGAAGCGAAGTACGTGCTTTTCGTGCCCCACGATTACACGGGTGACAAAGCTTATCCCTTGATTCTGTTTTTGCATGGGGCGGGAGAGACCGGAACGGACGGTCAAAAACCGGCGAAGGTGGGGCTTGGACCTGCGATCCGCAAGGAGGAAAAGTCGTTTGGCTTTATTGCAGTCTTTCCGCAATCACAAAAGCGGACGTGGCTGGCGGATGCCGACGACGGCAAGCGCGCCATCCAAATTCTGGATGAAGTCATGAAGGAATACAAGGTGGATGCCAAGCGCGTTTACCTTACCGGGTTGTCGCTGGGCGGCTATGGCACCTGGAGCATGGCCGTGAAATACCCGGAGCGGTGGGCAGCGATTGTGCCAATTTGCGGAGGAGGGAATGCGGATCAGGCGGCCAAGATCAAAAATATTCCTTGCTGGTGCTTCCACGGCGATGCCGACAAGGCGGTTCCGGTGGAAAGGTCGCGCAAGATGATCGAGGCTTTGAAAACTGCCGGTGCAGCGCCCAAATACACGGAATACCCCGGCGTTGGGCACAATAGCTGGGACCAGGCCTACGGCACCAAGGAATTGTACGAGTGGCTATTAATGCAGAAATTGCCATAATAGAAGTTATCTGAAGTTTCATCACAATTATTTGAACTCGGGAGGTTATCGTTCATGGCACGATCCAAGGTACATCGCCGGGATTTTCTCAAGACCAGTGCCGCCGGGGCTGCCGCGTTGAGTTTGACCGCGGCGAGCGCCGGCCGGGTGGTGGGCGCCAATGAGCGGATCGGCGTCGCATTTGTGGGCGTCGGCGGCCGTTGCCAGGCCCATCTTGACATTGTCAACCGGCTCCGGAAGGAAAATAAAGGCGCGGAACCCGTGGCCGTGTGCGATGTGTGGGACGGACACGAGGAAACCTACGACGTTGAACGCAATGGCAAGAAAGAGAAAAGGACCTATCTTCAAGGGCTATATCCTTCAGCCAAAAAAGTCGGCCTCAACGTCGATGATGCGAAGCACGTCACCAAGGACTATCGCCGGCTGCTCGACCTCAAGGAGGTGGATGTCGTTTGCATCGCCACTCCGGACCACTGGCACGCCAAGATCAGCATTGATGCGGCCGCAGCCGGCAAGGATGTCTACTGCGAGAAACCGATGACCAAAACGATTCCCGAGGCCCATGCCGTCGCCGACGCCATGAAAAAATACAACCGTGTCATGACGGTAGGCGTGCAGTCAATGGCGGAACCCCGCTGGAAGGCAGCGAATGAACTGATCCGCGGCGGCAAAATCGGTCACGTTGCCCAGGCGCAGACCAGTTACTATCGCAATTCGTCCATGGGGCAATGGCGCTACTACCGGTTGTACAAGGAAATGAACCCGAAGACGGTAGATTGGGAGATGTTTCTCGGTCACGGCCTCAGCATTTTCCCAAATGAACCACTCGGTCCGAAGATTGCGTTTGACCGGGCGGTGTTCGGGCAATGGCGCTGTTACTGGCCCTTTGGCGGCGGCATGTTCACAGACCTCTTCGTGCACCAGACCACGCACATGATTGCGGCCATGGGAGTGCGCTATCCGGCGCGTGTGGTCGGCAGCGGGGGCCTTTACCTCGAATATGATGAACGCGATGTGCCGGACGTTTCCACGATTGTTGCCGACTACGATGAGGGATGCCAGCTCATTGTCACCGCCACGATGATCAATGACTACGGAATCGACGAGGTGATCCGTGGCAAGCTGGCGACGATTCGTTTCTCGCGACGGGACGGCAAGATGGGCTACGAAATCCTGCCGCAGTCGGTCGGCAGCGGACCAGGCCGGCCGAAAGCCAAGGGGGAGGAAGTCGCGGAACTTAACGCAACGATTCCGGATCGGGACACCACGCCGGAATTGTGGGCCAATTTCCTGGATTGCGTTCGCTCGCGCAAGCGTGAAACCTGGAGCACGCCGGAACTCGGTGCTGCCGCCTTTACGACGGTGGCATTGGGCGTGCAAAGCTATCGCAAGGGCCAGGTCCTATTCTGGGATAAAGTAAAACGCATGGCAACCGGCGCGGACGGCACCTGGTCCGAACGCTGGGAAGCTCGGAGCAAGAAACACGGGACGCCCAACCAAATACTGGGATGGCAAGCAGGCAATTCGGGCAGTCTCCTGGTTCCCGAAGATTACCAAAAGCTTGCCGGACCGTGGGTGGACGGCAAGGACCCAGCGGCCCGCATCAGCGCGAGCAAGGAAAACTAATTCGACCATCCATGGTGATGGTGTCTCGAATGGGAAAAAGCCCGCGGGTTCGATCATCCCGTGGGCTTTTCTTGTTCCATATTCGCTTGCTGGTTCTTACCCAGCCAGTTTGGCATTTCCACCAATAGATTGCCCCCCAAAATCAAACACCCTCCCAGAACGAGGTAAGTTGTTATTACATCGTAGCCGAGACAAATGGAAAAGGCGGTGCCGAATACCGGTTCCAAAAGATAGATCAAGGCAGCCCGGGCGGCCGTTACTCGGGGTTGATAGGTATTCATCCAATGGAAAGCGAGATAGGTGGAAAAGACCGACAAGAACAAGAGATCTCTGACATTTTCCGGTTTGTACACCATTTGTACCGTCCAGTTCCACCAGGATTCCAATCCTTCGCCGCAAGCCGCGCAAATCACGGCCATTAGCAGTGCCAATACCGCGTTGATGCCAAAAAAGGAAATTGTGACGTGAGCGGATTGAATCGTTTGGCCCAGGCGATCGAGCACCAAGATTTGGACGGCAAACAAAATGGAAGCGAGAATTGTCAAGCCTTCGCCGATGCCCCAAGTCTGTTGCTCAGTCGGGATGTTGCCCATTGTCAAAATCAAGGTTCCGGCGATTCCCACGGCAATTCCAAACCAGGTTAGCCGGGGGATGCTGGTTCGCAACCAGATCCAGGCAATGAGCGGCACCCAGGCACTTCCCAAACTGGTGATGAACGCCGACATCGCGGGGGAAGTCGATGCCAGCCCCATTACCTGGAACGAAAAGCCCAGGAAAAAAATGGCGCCCAGTAAAAGACCGATCTGGTGTTCCCGGCGCCGGGGGATGATCACTAGTCGGGGATGCATGACGACCATCACGGCGACGGCCAAAATCATTCGCAGGAAAATCATCGTGAAACCGGCAAATGCGGTTATTCCGGGATAATCCCGAGCCATCTCTTGCCAATTTTTCATTAGCGGAAACGAGGCGCCCCAGAGCAAGGTTACTGCCACCAGCATCAGCGTAGGGATTGCCAGCCCGCTGGCCGGTAAGCTCGCCTTGCCTAAGGACTTATCGAACTCCGTATTCCCAACCATATGGTCACTGCCCATCACGCACTACCTGCTCCAACTTGCCTAATATCATTATTAAGGAAGTACGAATTGGCCTGAGAAATCGAAAGGTTGAGTTTGCCGCTCCCTTCCCGCGAATCATTGTCCCATTTTCTCGTTTTGAACCGCACGGTCGGCATCGTGCTCGTCACCGTGCTGCTATTCGGCCTGGGTGAGGAGCTGTGGAGCCAGTTCATGCCGTTGTACCTCAAGGCCGCCTCACGGGAAACAACCCACCAGGCCGAAACGATGCTGGAAATTCCGTGGCAGGTTCTGTGGTCTGTCGGCATTTATGCCTGTCTGCGCAATTTATTCGAAGGCTTTTGCTATATCGGCGGAGGCAATCTGACGGCCCGGCTCGGGGATCGAGGATCGCTCATTCTTTTCGCGCTCATGACGATCACCGGGTACGTTCTTTTCTTGACGGTCCCGGCGAGTTGGGCGGCGATTTTGGCGGCCTTGCTGATCCTTGGCTGGGAACCGCTTTCCGTGCCGGTCACCTTCACTACGGTGGGATCAACGATTGCTTCCGGCCAGCAGGGAATGGCGTTTGCGATTCAATCTATTCAAAAGCGCCTGCCAAAGATTTTGGGTCCCCCACTGGCCGGTTTGGTCCTCGGAATTTGCCACCGGGCTATAGCGGACGAAGAGGCCGGGTATATTCTCGGCATGCGCATTCTCGTGGGGAGCGCCCTGGTTTCGGGTCTGGTTTCGTTGGCGATTCAGATCCGGTGGATGCCTTATCGTGAGATTCCGCCGATGAATCATTCCTCCTGGCAAATTGTAAAACAAATTCCGCCCGCCTTGCGTCGCCTTCTTGTGGCGGAGGTCTTCACGCGCTGGTGTGACTGGCTCGTCCGGGAATTTGTCGTCCTCTATGTGATGTTCGAGCTCGGTGCTTCTACGGTAAAGGTGGGAGTTTTGCTTGCGATTCAAAACATTACCGCACTACTGACATACCTCCCGATCGGCCGAATGACGCGAACCGCCGGGCTGCAACCGTTTATTGGATTGACCTTTGTTTTTTTTGCCCTGTTTCCGTTAGTGCTGGCACTGATGCCCAACGAAAATTGGTTGGTGCTGGCTTTTGTGACTTACGGTTTGCGGGAAATCGGCGAGCCGGCCCGGAAAGCCCTTATCACGAACCTGATGCCGGAGGAGATTCGGGCACGAGGCGTGGGTCTTTACTGGGGCATCCGCAGCTTTGCGATTTGCTGGGCCTCCCTCGTTGGTGCGGTATTATGGTACTGGGGAGGGCCGAAAACGCTCTTGTACGCCGCGTTTGGATTTGGCTGCCTTGGAGCGGCGCTATTCTACGGATTTTGTTATGGACCCGTGCAAACTGGAAAAGTGCCGGGAAAGACTGAATAATCAATGGCCGCTGATCGGGACCTGGTTTCGACGGCAAGCGGTGAAAAGCCTCAAGGAAGATGGATCGCTGGATGCGGTGCAAACCCTGGCCGGTGTCCTTTGGCGCAATGGCGATGCCGACCTCCGCACTTTCGCGCTTGCCGCTTTAAGAACCCTGGGCCGTCAAAAAAATGAAGGCGCCCAGGAAGCGCTATGCCGTTTCGTCATTCACCATGACCAGCCGGTTGTCGAGGAGGAAATCGTCAACTACGGCTATGTTCCGCGGGAAGAATCCTTGCGGGCCGCCTTCTTTTTTCTGACCCAACAATGGGAAAAGTACGAAGCACTGGACTTTGATCATGCTCTTCTACGAGTGGTGTATGAAGCGGGAAACGAGCGGCTGCGGCGGCGCATCGCAGCGGTGGCCCGCGACGCCGGCCGCCTGGAGTGGGTCGGCATCGTTTCCGGCGGGCGGCAGGGTCGCCGACTGGCGTCCATGACCGATGCGGAATGGCGGGCCGCTCTTAATGTGTTGCATGAAAACGAACAATGGGATGAGGTCTGGCGCCTGGCCCTGGAAGCTCCGCCGCGCTGGAGCGCTCCCATGCTGCGCCGCTTGAGGACGGTTGGATGGCGCCCTCCGGAAGTGGAGTTCGCGGAATTCCAGGAATTGACCCGCCTGGCTGAAAGCTGGCATGATGATGATTTTCGTTCTTTGATGGAAACGCGGGTCACGCTCCGGGGCCACACCGCCGATGTCCGCTGTTTGGCTTTTCATCCCGAGAATAGACTATTGGCCACCGCCGGCGGCGATCGGACCGTTCGGCTGTGGAGTCTCCCGGAAGGACGATTGCTGAACATGCTGGAAGGCCACAAGTCCCAGGTCAATTGCCTGGCCATCAGTCCGGACGGCCGAGTCCTGGCCAGCGGGGGCCGGGACACTCTTGCCTGGCTTTGGCATCTTCCCTCCGCGCAATCGGCGGTTAAATTGGACGGGCATTCCGATCGGATTCTGTGCCTGGCGATCAGCCCGGACGCCAAGGTCCTGGCCACAGGGAGCGCGGACAGTTCCATCCAATTGTGGCAGCTCCCCGAAGGTAGAAACTTAACGATGTTGGAGGGGCATTCCAGTGGTATCCTGGATTTAGCCATCAACCCGGATGGTAGCGTGTTGGCCAGCGCCGGCGGGGACAGCACCGTTTGCCTCTGGAGCCTGCCCGACGGAAAATTGTTGAAAACTCTCCGCGGCCATCGGGATCGCGAGTTGGATGCCGTATTGTGTTTGGCCATCAGTCCCGACGGCAGATTCCTTGCAACCGGCGGAACCGATTGGATCGTCAACCTGTGGAGTCTGCCGGACGGCCAGCATCTGCAAACTCTGGAAGGTCACATCGGCCAGGTGGGTTGTTTGGCCTTTAGCCGGGACGGCAAAACTGTCGCCAGCGGCGCCGGGGACCATACCATCCGCTTCTGGCAAATTCCGGAAGGTAAGTTGCTTGAATCCCTGGACGCGCATAGTGGGGAAGTGACACGGTTGGTTCTTATTGCCGATGGCAACATCCTCGCCAGTACCAGCGGCGACGGCATCAGTCATGACCACAGCGTCCGGCTCTGGGACGTTGCAGGCCATAAGTGGTTGAGAACATTGGACGGCCATACGCGCTACGTCACTTGTTTGGGAGGCAGCCCGAATGGGCAATGGATGGCCAGCGGCAGCGGCGACGGCACAATTCGGCTCTGGACTTCCGAGCTGGCTCGTCTCAGCCGAATTCCAGTCCGGGAGACCACATTGAATGATCTTGACTGGGTGCACCGCGCGACGAAAAAATCGGGAAAATCCGGCCCGGCGGAGGCCGCACTTGCCTTCTTGGACTCCCTGCTCCGGCGCCGGCATCGGCATGATGTGGAAATCGGCGAAGTAAAATCCCGGCTTATCGGCGTGGGTGAGTTCGATATTGAAATCGAGGGATGAAAGGCATGACTTTCGAGCGTGATCTTGACATCTACCTGAGAGCCCGAATCACCCTCATTATATTGGTGACCTCGGAAGAAGAGCGAGCCTTGCAGTCGGTCAAAGCCGTTTGTGAGCGCGCGAATCGGCCCTGTTGGAGCTGGGATGTAGCCGATAGTTTCCAGAGCCTCCATGGTGGTACCGGCACGCCGCCTTCGGCCAAGGAAGCGCACGCCGCCCTTGACAAGATCGACAAATCAGACGAGGATGCCCTGTTCGTGCTGAAGGACTTTCACGAATCCTGGAGTAACGCGCAGACCAAGCGGAAGCTGCGCAGCGTGGCCCAACGACTCAAGTTCACGAAGAAATCGATTTTGATCACTTCGCCGACCGTCAAGATTCCCGAGGAATTGAAGGATGAAGCGGTGATCATCGAATTTCCGGCGCCGACAGCGGCGGAATTGGAAGCAGTCCTCACCCGGCTGGCGAAAGCTCCCGGAGTCAAGGTCAACCTGACCAAGTTGGGCCGGGAGAAACTGGTCCAAGCCGCCCTGGGCTTGACTTCCGCCCAGGCCCAGCGCGTTTTTGCCAAGGCGATCGTCGGGGACGGCGTGCTCGATGACCGCGACATCGGTCTGGTTACCGACGAAAAAAAACAGATCATCCGCGAAAGCAATGCGCTGGAGTATTATGCCGTCACAAAAACCCCGGACGATGTCGGCGGGCTCGAAGTCCTCAAGCAATGGCTGCGCCTGCGTGAGCGAGCCTTCACGGAAGAAGCCCGCGCCTACGGTTTGCCGGCCCCCAAGGGAATTGCGCTTATCGGCATTCCGGGGACCGGGAAAAGTTTAACCGCCAAAATGATCGGCGGCCTCTGGCGACTCCCGCTGTTGCGCCTGGATGTCGGAACGCTTTACGGAAGCTTTATGGGCGAGTCCGAAGAACGCGCGCGCAGGGCCTTGAAGGTGGTCGAAACCGTCGCTCCCTGCATCGTCTGGATTGATGAGATGGAAAAGGCGCTTTCGCACGGGGATCTTGATAGCGGCACCAGCACACGCGTCTTTGGCACAATCTTGACGTGGATGCAGGAAAAATCGGCTCCGTGTTTCGTGGTCGCCACCGCCAACGATATCTCCAGCCTGCCTCCCGAACTGCTTCGCAAAGGCCGTTTCGATGAGATTTTCTTCCTCGATTTACCCACGCTGGAAGAACGCCGGGCGATTTTCAACGTTCATTTGGCCAAGAGGAATCGGCTTCCCCGTGATTTCGAGGTCGAACGGCTCGCCGCGGAATCCGAAGGGTACGTGGGAGCGGAAATTGAACAAGCCATCATCGATGCAATGTACCTGGGCTTCAATGCAGACCGGGAATTCACCACCGAAGACATCTCGGCGGCCCTAAAACGGCAGGTCCCGTTGTCGGTATCGCAGCGGGAAACGGTAGAAGAACTTCGGACCTGGTTGGCGGAAGGTCGTGCCCAGTCCGCTTCTCTACCGGAAAATCCCTTATAATTTGACTGGTCGGCATCGTTACTGGGTTTCCATGCTTCCAGCACTCGGGGCAAGAGTAAGGAATGGCGGGTCGATTGGCGGTGGACTTCGGCACCTCAAACACGGTGCTGGCCGTTTGGAATCCGGAAAAAAAAGAGGGGGTGCCCCTGCATCTTGCCGAACTGGGCCGCGAACTTACGTACCGCCGTGCGGATCAGGCCCTGGAAACCATTTCCATCATCCCGTCCGTGATTCATTATGCAACCGGCGACCGAAAATGGGTGGGGAACCAAGTTTTCCAGCACCACCTTTACGACTCGGGGCGAACGTTTCGGTGGATGAAACGGTACATTTCCCGCCGTAGCCCGAATAAAATCCGCGTGGCGGACCGAGAAATATCGCCCGGCGATGCGGCCTGCGATTTCCTCTCCGCGGTGCTCGCGCTGGCAGCAGCGGAAATCCACCTTCGCGAAGAAGAAGTCGCCTTTACCGTGCCGGTCGAATCGTTTGAACATTATGAAAACTGGTTGCGCCAAGCCGCCGAAGCGTCCGGCGTTCAACGCTTTCGCGTGATCGACGAACCGTCCGCGGCCGCCCTGGGATACGGCGTTCCGATTCAACCGGGCGATGTTTATTTGATCTTTGATTTTGGCGGCGGTACTCTCGATGTGGCGCTGGTTCTCATCGAAGCGATCGCGGACGAGACCGCCGGCCGGCGTTGCCGAGTTCTGGGCAAAGCGGGGTCCGATATCGGCGGCGCCACCATCGACGGATGGTTATTCGCGGAAATCCTCCGGCAAAACGGCGGCATCGATGCGGATGAAGCCATTCGACCTTTGAGCCGGCTGTTGCTCTCCGAATGCGAGCGGGCGAAGGAGCTTTTGTCCTTACACGAAGAAGCTGCCGTTCAAGTCTCCCATCCGCAGACCGGCGCTGTCATCAAAGGCACGCTCACCCGGGGTAAATTGGAAGAAATATTCGACGCCAACAGCGCTCTCACCCAGATCGATCGTACCATTCGCCGGGCGCTGACCGCCGCGCGGGAGCGCGGCTATGACGAGGACAACGTGAAGTCGGTGCTGCTGGTTGGCGGAAGCAGCCTGATCCCCGCTGTCCAGCGAACGGTTCAACGCATTTTCGGCCGCGAAAGGGTGAGGCTGCAACGGCCCCTGGATGCCGTGGCGCGGGGCGCCGCCGCTTTTGTTGCCGGAGTCGATTTTTACGATCATATCCTGCACGATTACGCCATTCGTTCCGTGATACCCCAAAAAGGCGACTACGAGTATCGGCGGATTGTCAGCCGGGGCACTCCCTATCCAACGCGCGAACCGGTTGCATCCATCACCGTGAAGGCTTCCCACGACGGCCAGACACAACTCGGTCTCGCCATTTTTGAACTCGGGGACAAAGGGGCTCGCACCGATAGATTGGGGGTGGAACTTGTCTTTGATCCCCAGGGATCGGCCCGGCTGCGAAACCTGTCCCCCGAAGAGGAAGAGCGCTCATATTACTTCTGGATTAACGAGCACAATCCCACCTTCCTAACTGCGGATCCACCGGCTCGGAAAGGAGAGCCCCGATTTGAAGTGGCTTTCGGAATTGATGCGAACAAAAGACTGTTGATCACTGTCCAGGATTTAATCACCAAAGACCTGGTTTTCCGCAATCACCCGGTGGTGCAACTTATCTAGCGCGCGGACTGTATGTATAATTGCCGTTTTAAATAGTGTGCCGATTCCAACAGTTGGATCCCGGTGGTGCGACATGGCGACTGAGCTTTCGAAACAATACGATCCCAAGGCAGCCGAGCAAAAATGGCTGCAATTCTGGACCGAGCGCGGCTACTTTCATAGCCGGCCGGATCCGTCCCGCAAGATGTTCTGCATCGTCATTCCACCGCCGAACGTCACGGGCGCCTTGCACATGGGCCATGCTCTCAATAACACGCTGCAAGACATTCTCATCCGCTGGCGGCGCATGCAAGGCTTCAACGCCATGTGGATGCCGGGCACGGATCATGCGGGAATTGCTACTCAAGCCGTGGTGGAACGGCGGTTGCGCGACGAGGAAAACAAGACCCGCCACGACCTAGGCCGTGCCGAACTGGTCCGGCGCATCTGGGAATGGAAGCACGAATACGAGGCCCGAATTCTCGGCCAGCTGCGCGCCCTGGGATGTAGTTGCGACTGGGCGAGGACGCGCTTCACGTTGGATCCGATTTGCACCCGCGCTGTGCGCCACACCTTCTTTAACTTCTTTCGCGATGGCTTGATTTTCCGGGGCAAACGCCTGGTCAATTGGGATACCCAATTGCAAACCGCCGTTGCGGATGATGAGATTTATCACGAAACCATCAAAGGATGCTTCTGGACCTTTCGTTACCCGGTGAAAGGTACCAAGGACTTTATTCGCTTCGCCACCACTCGTCCCGAAACCATGCTCGGCGACACGGCAGTGGCCGTCCATCCGGACGATCCGCGCTACAAGGCATTGATCGGCAAAACGGTTTCCATTCCCCTGGTCAATCGGGAAATTCCCGTGATCGCCGATGCGATCCTGGTGAATCCCGAATTCGGTACCGGGGCCGTGAAGGTTACTCCGGCTCATGATTTCGATGATTACCAGTGCGGCCTGCGGCATCAACTGCCGATGATTAACATTCTCAATCCGGATGGCACCATCAATGCCAACGGTGGCCGGTATGCCGGGCTAACCTGTTATTCGGCGCGTGACGCAGTCACTGCCGACATGGAAAAACTGGGCCTTTTTGATGGCAAGGAGGATCGCGAAATCGACCTCGCCCACAGTGACCGCAGCAAAACACCCATCGAGCCCTATCTTTCCGACCAGTGGTTCGTCAAGATGAGTACTTTGGCGCAAAGCGCGATGGACGCCGTTAGCGATGGTCGCGTGAAGTTCTTTCCGCCGCGCTACGGGCGTACCTATCTCGATTGGCTCGGTGAAAAACGAGACTGGTGCATCAGCCGGCAATTATGGTGGGGTCACCGGATTCCCATCTGGTATGCCAAATGCCCGGAAGCCGAATTGAAAAAAGCTTTTGCGGATCGAAAGAATGTGGCTTGGAGGCTGGACGAGGAAAACGGCCAATGGCTCATTTGCGGTTTGGAGGATCTTGCACCGGACGCCTTGGGAATGAAATACTCATTGGAACAGGACCCCGACGTGCTGGATACCTGGTTCAGTTCCGCGCTCTGGCCGCATTCGACGCTCGGTTGGCCCGATTTAATGCCGGAGCTGCGTTGCTACTATCCCACGAGCGTACTCGTCACTACCCGTGACATCATTACGCTGTGGGTCGCCCGCATGGTGATTACCGGGCTCTACAATGTCGGCCAGGTGCCGTTCCACGATGTCTATATCACGCCGAAAATCCTGGACGGCTTCGGGGAAACCATGAGCAAGTCCCGCGGCAACGGCGTCGACCCGCTTGACATTATCGAGCGCTACGGCACCGACGCCCTGCGCTTTCTCATGGCCTATTTGGCGACCGAAACGCAGGACAGCAGGCTGCCGGTTGTGAACATCTGCCCGCACTGCGATAAATCGATCCCGGTGAAAAAGGAGCACATGGCGCTGCAAACTCGGAAAATCACCTGTCCGGAATGCAAGAGGCCATTTCGCCCGGGCGGTCCATGGCTGGCTCCCGATCCGGATTTACCGACCGCCAAACAGGGTTCGGACAAGTTTGAACCGGGTCGAAACTTTGCCAACAAGCTGTGGAATGCCGCTCGATTTCTGTTGCTCAACATGGAGGGATATCGGCCCGAAGCACTGGCGATCCGGGATCTTCCAATGGAAGATCATTGGATTTTGAGCCGATTGGCAGCCACGATCGCCGCGGTCACGGAACATTTGGAGGCCTATCACTTCAGTGACGCCATTCGAGCGATATACGATTTCACCTGGTCCGAATTTTGCGATTGGTATGTCGAGATGAGCAAGGGCCGCCTCCGCCAGGAGAGCGATCGGCCGGTAGTGCAACGCATGTTGGTGGGCGTGCTGGATCACGTTCTCCGCCTGGTGCAGCCGTTTATGCCGTTTGTGGCCGAATCCATTTGGCAGGCCCTGGCGGAGATTGCCTTCGAGCGAGGTATCCCGACGCCTGAACCCTCCGCCGAGAGCGTGGTGATCGCTCCCTGGCCGGAGGCGCCCGAATCATGGAAAAACCCGGCGATGGAACGTCGCATGGCCCGAATGCAGGACCTCGTCCGCGCCATTCGAGAAATCCGCAATCGCTATCAACTGGATGCGAAGATTGGTCTCGATGTTTCGGTTCGCTGTAACTCCGAGGTGGCGGGAGATTTCGAATTGTTGTTGCCATTTATCGAATTCCAGGCGGGCGTCACCAAATTGACATGTGGTGACGATGTAGCCAAACCCAAGCAAGCCGGGCGGCGCATCCGGCCGGATTTTGAAGCTTATGTTTCGCTTAAAGGATTAGTCGATGCGGCAGAGGAAAAGCAGCGGTTGGAGAAACAGCGGGCCGAAAAACAAAGATTCCTCCAGACGATCCGAGCGAAGTTGGAGAATCCGAGTTTCACCGAGCGGGCGCCGGCAGAAGTGGTCCAACAACAACGCGATTTGGTTGCAGATCTAGAAAGCCAAATACAAGTACTTGAAACGAACCTGAACGAATTGAGTCAGGAATAAAGTGATGAAAATCACTCGCGTGGAACCGATCTACTTGCGGTTGCCGGCCGTCAACGAGCGCTGCGACGGCAGCCAGGACACGCTGGTGGTCAAAGTGTATACCGATGCCGGTATAGTCGGCATCGGCGAGGTGGATTCATCGCCGCTCGTTGCCAGGGCCATTGTTGAAGCGCCGTTGTCCCATAAGATTTGCCGCGGCCTGGCCGAATGTGTTCTGGGCCAGGATCCGCTCGCCATCGAGGTGCTCTGGCGGCGGATGTACGAGGGAAGCCTATTCTTCGGCCGCCAGGGAGCCGTCATTCAGGCGATGAGCGGCATCGAAATCGCCTTGTGGGACATTGTGGGCAAGGCCACGGGCAAGCCGGTGTATCAACTGTTGGGCGGCGCCTTTCGCAAAAAGTTGCGCGCTTATGCTTCCATCCTCTTCGGCGATACGCCCGCGGAAACGCAACGCATCGGCCGGGATCTAGTGGATCAAGGCTATCGCGCCGTCAAGTTTGGCTGGGGACCGATGGGTGCCGGCGAAGAATCCGACCTGGCTCATGTTCGGTCCGCTCGCCAGGGCGTAGGGAAAGATACGGAATTGATGGTGGATGCCGGTCTGTGCTGGGACACGGCCACGGCCGTAAAGCGGGCGAGGCAATTTGAGGAATATCGCCCGACGTGGCTGGAAGAACCGTTGCACCCGGATAACCTCCAGGGCTACGCCCGCCTCAGCGCCCAGAGTCCCGTCCGCATCGCGGCCGGGGAGGAAATCTGCGATATCAAGGAGTTCCAGCAAATGATGGACGTGGGCGGAATCGACGTCGTCCAAGTGGATGTGACGCGGGTCGGCGGCCTGTGCCGCGCCAAGCGCGTCGGCTGGGATTCTGCCGAACGCCACCGGTTGTGTGTTAATCATTCCTACAAAACCGGCATCAATATCGCCGCTTCGCTCCATTTCATGGCTGCGCTGCCGAATAGCCATTACTTCGAATACTGCGTGGAACAGGGCGCCCTCCGGCAAACCTTGACCCGGCAGCGCTTCCCGGTGATTGATGGCGAAATCGCCGTGCCGGAAGAATCGGGTTTGGGAGTGGATTTGGATGAAACGGTTGTGGAAAAGTATCGAGTAAAATAAGTAGCCAGTGCATTCAGACCTTGAACACTTTGCTGGGAACCAGCAAATTCTGTTCGGGGTCCAGAAAAGCGACGGCCATTAAATGAAGATCTCGGTCAAAAACCGACACTTTTGATTTCCCGGGCTGGAGATTCGCAATTCTTGTCAAATCCAGTATGGCTATCGATTGCCCTTTCCCCAAACGACCGATGTCCGCATCGTCCAGCGTTATCTTGGGCAATTCGCAAACCGCGGCGGCCATGGGTAATAACTTGGACAGGGCCAGAGAAGCTTCCGCCTCAAGGGCAAGCCCGGCTTCGGCTGAGAAAGGGCCCACGCGCGTACGCTGTAGTTCGGTCACCAGCGCGCCGCACCCGAGTTGTTCACCCAGGTCGCGGACCAGCGAACGGATATACGTTCCCTTGCCGCATTGAATCTGTAAATCCAACCGGGGAAAGGCATAATTCAAGATTTTGATTTCATCAATATGGACACGGCGCGATGGCAATTTTACTTCTTTACCGCGCCGTGCCAACTTGTAAGCTCGGCGGCCCGACACGCGTGCTGCCGAGTAGTCCGGGGGAACCTGATCGATTTCTCCCAAGAATCCAGCCACGGCCTCTTGCACTTGTGCTATACCAGGGACCGTCGCATTCGCCACCGATTCAATCTCCCCATATGCATCGTTCGTGTTGCTGCGTGCCCCGAACAACAAGCCGGCACGATACGTTTTGTCCATGTCTTGAACGAATTCCGCCAACCGCGTAGCATTCCCCACGCAAAGCACCAGGACCCCCGTCGCCAGGGGATCCAGTGTGCCAGTGTGCCCGATGCGGGTGCCTGCCGGAAACCAATTCATCGCGCGGTTGACCACGGCGCGGGAAGTTATTCCCGCCGGTTTATCGATCACCAGCAGTCCGTGACGATGGTTCGGCATCCGAATCGAAAACGAATGGGGAACGGCTAACCTGCTATCCGAAAAGGGGTCTGACCCCGTGATTTTAGGGGGTCTGACCCCTTTTCGGATAGCCTTTCAATCCGCGACCTCGACGCTCAGCGGATCGCGTTCGCCGCCGGCGACTTGATTCCCCTTTAACATGCCCATTTGCCGCGCGTAGGGAAAGATTCCTCCCGCTTCCAGGATGGGAGCCACTTCGCCGAGAGGTTTCAAATTCCAGCACTCGCCGGTGGTGAGATTGTGCAAGATTCCCGGCGCCACTTCGATGCGCAGATCGTCGCCCGTGCAGATTTTTTCGCATAGCCGTTCTGGACATTCAAACGGGATCAGGTAACCGCCATTGACCGCATTGCGATAAAAGATCCGGGCGTAGAACTCGGCCACGACTGCTTCAATGCCCGCGGCATCCAGGGCAATCGGCGCATGCTCCCGAGAGGATCCGCAACCAAGGTTCTTTCCGGCAACGATTATTTTGTAAGGCGAGACAAATGCATCGTCCGTATGAAAGCGGACATGGCCCTTGGGTAGCCCCGCCTGCGCCGCCGGCACGCTGCTGAGCGCATATTTGCCGAACTGCCGGTACTCTTCCGGAATGGCGGGGTTCAGCGTGAGATACTGCGCGGGAATGATCTGGTCGGTATCGACGTTATCGCCCAGCACGTAGGCCTTGCCGGTTATGGTGGTTTGCATGGCTATAAACAGTCTCGCGGATCGGTAATGACGCCGGTAACCGCACTGGCGGCCACGGTCAGCGGACTCGCCAGATAGACCCGGGCCTGTTTGTGGCCCATTCGGCCCGGGTAATTGCGGTTGGTGGTGCTGATGCAGCTCAAGGGCTCATTCAATCGTCCGAACGTATCGCTGGGACCGCCCAGGCACGCGGCACAGGACGGCTGGCCGATTTTCGCTCCCGCGGAAAGGAAGACATCCTCCAGCGTTTGACCGTTGAGCCGTTCTTGTTTCAACCCATGGGCGATTTCGCTTGTGGCGGGGACCACAAAGGTGGCAATGCGAACGTTTTTGTCTTTGAGGATCCGCGCCGCCGCGCGGAAGTCGGTCAATTTGCCCCCCGTGCACGAGCCGATGTAGGCGCGGTCCAATTTTGTGCCCCTGAGTTCCGAGACAAACGCTCGATTATCGGGGCTGTGCGGTTTGGCAACGACCGGCTCCAGCTTCGCGACATCGAACGTTTTTTCGTAGCAGAATTTGGCCCCCGGATCGCTATACACCGGAGTAAATGCCTTGCCCGAGCGATTGCGGGCGTTGACAAAATCCAGCGTCACCTTGTCCGGGGCGATGACGCCGTTTTTGCCCCCGGCTTCAATGACCATGTTGCACAGCGTCATCCGTTCCTCGATATCAAGCGCGTAGACGCCGTCGCCCGCGAATTCCATCGCGCGGTAGGTGGCGCCGTCGCAGCCGATCTCGCCGATGACGGCCAGGATCAGATCCTTGGCCATGAGGTAGCATGGCAAATTGCCGTGAAAGACGAACCGCATGGTCGGCGGCGCCTTCACCCATAACTTCCCGGTACCCAGGACAAAGCCGGCATCCGTGTTGCCGATGCCCGTGGCGAATTCGCCGAATGCCCCCGCCGTGCAGGTATGGCTATCGGTACCGAAGAGCACTTCGCCCGGCCGGGTATGCCCTTCTTCCGGAAGCGCGATATGGCAAACTCCCTTGTAGTTTGGCGTCCCGACGTCGTAGAAATGGCGGATGTTCTGTTCTGCCGCAAATTGCCGCAAAATATCGACATTGCGATTGGCCATCTTGTCGGCGGTGAAGATGTAGTGGTCCGGTATGATCACCACCTTCTCGGCGTCCCATACTTTGGCATCCGCCCCGAAATGCTGCTTGAAGATGCCGATCGTGCCCGGCCCGCACACATCATGCGTCATCAGAATATCGACATCGATCCAGATACTGTCATCGGGTTGCACGTGGGCCCGTTGCGAAGCTCGGGCCAGAATCTTTTCCGTCAATGTCATCGGGGGCATCAAGGCGCTCCAGCAGTTCGTCAAGAGAACGGCAAAATACCATTATAAGGAACTGCGGCGGTCGGCGAGAAGGCGCCTTGTTCGATGAATCGTAAACTACTTCCGGGAGATTTTCACAAGTTGACGGTAATGTCATGTCGTGCCACTTGACCAAGGTCAGCGAAATGTCGTATGCTCGACCGATTTACTTTCCATTGGCGTTTCATTCGATCTTGCTGTCACCCCACCCTGAAACAAAATTCACGAGGTGAAACGCATGAAATACATGAAAAACAAAACTGTCATTCTCATTATGAAAATCTCGCACATCTGCTCGTACCGAGTCCGGGCCCGAACCTGGGTACTCGGTACATAGTACTCGGTACTGTGTATTCGCCCCGCTCCTCCCTCAAAGATCCCACTCACGCTGGGATGCCTTCAATCTCCCGCGGACTGGATGGACAGCCTGCTTCATCGCCGTGCGTGGCCGGGGCCTGTGGAGGAGGGACGGTGCGCTTTTTTTGTTGCCACTTCCCATTTTCCCAGCCTCCGCTATACCTATTGCTATTTGGACTGCGGCGCTTTGACGCCGCTTTGGTTTTTTCCCACGATCATTCCGAGTCCGACTCAGCCCATGAAAGGAGGCCTCCAATGAAATCCACCAAACGCAGGCGCTTCCCAGCATTCCGTCCCAACCTGTTTCTCCTCGAAGACCGCACCTACCCCGGCCAAACGCCCGGCGTAGCCGGCCTGGTCCTCGGCAGCTGGGGCCTGTCCTTCCTGGATCAAGCCTTGTTGACTTTCCCCTTGGACATCAACCTCGACAACCTTTATCGTTTTCAGCCGGTCCCGCAAAACGCCGCAATCAACGATTCTCCATCCGCTCACAGATGGCAAACGCTGCTCTACTTCACCCCTGGTTCACTCGTGACTACTGGTTCCCAAACTCCCGTTTGGGAACCCCCACCTCAAGTGAGAGAGCATCAAACCGTCAGCCCGACGTGGCCAGCCTCCACAACTTCCCCTCCGCTCCAACCCGCCGGCACCCTTTTAGCAGACGCCCTCGGCAGCGCAGTCCCCAATCCTTTGGTTACGGATGCCACCACTCCGCCCCATTCCTATCCCCTCATCCCACGCCAAACGAATTCCTCTCCCGACTCTGCAAATTTTTCCGCCAGCAATTTTTCTGCCGATGTCCCTGCCGCGTCAGCCGTACCGAACCCCTCCGCAATGCAAGCCGGCTATCTTGCGTTCCCCGCGACAATGAGCCCGCGCGACTATTCCCAAAATTGGCTCGACGGATTCCGCGGCTTTCTCAATTCCGCAGCGACCCCGCCATCCAACCCTCCGCCACTCGCCGCGATCCCGACCAAACCACCAGAGGACAGCACCACCCCACTCAGCCTCCCCGGCGATCAACAAGGCGGCCCGAGCGGTCCCGACGATCCTCCTGGTCCCGGCAGCAATCAACGCCGTTGGGAACAATTCCAAAATCAACCCCTGCGCTTCGAAGCCAACCTCGGCCAGCGCGACCCCCGCGTCCAGTTCCATTCCCGTGGCCAGGGATACGACCTTTTTCTAACTTCCACCGAAATGGTCCTGGCGCTCAACCGCCCGAATCAGCAGGCCCCGCAACTCCCGCCCCGCCCCGGCGATCCCCCGCCCCCGCCGCGGGACATGTTTGCTCTGCGCATGCAGCTCGTCGGCGCCAACCCTCTCGCGCAACTCACCGGCCAGCACCAGCTCGCTGGCGTCAGCAATTTCCTGATCGGCAACGACCGCACCCAATGGCGAACCAACGTGCCCAATTACTCCCGCGTCGCCTATTCCAATGTCTATCCCGGCATCGACATGCTCTACTATGGCACCAACGCCCGCCAGCTCGAGTATGATTTCACCGTCAACCCCGGCGCGAATCCCGCGTTGATTCAGCTGGCCTTTCTGGGTCCGTCTAGCGTTTCCCTGGACCCGCAGGCCAACCTGGTCCTGCCAACTACTTTCGGCAACGTGCTCGAACACGCCCCGATCATTTACTAGATTGTCAACGGAACAAGGCAAAATATCCCCGGCCGTTATCTGGTGCCCGACCCGTTGCACGTCGGCTTTCAGATTGGCGCCTACAATCATAATCTGCCGTTGATCATCGATCCGTTTTTGACTTACTCCACTTATTTGGGAGGCAGTGGGGACGATAAAGGAAATGCTATCGCCATTGATAGTTCCGGAAATGCCTACATAACTGGGACCACAAATTCGAAAAATTTCCCTACAACCGCCGGATCTTACCAACAATCCAGCGCCGGAAACTACGACGCTTTTGTCACAAAGCTGGACGGAACCGGATCAAACCTGGTTTATTCAACTTATTTGGGTGGGTCCGATGACGATGAAGCTTTTGGAATTGCATTGGATAATGCCCGAAATCCATACATCACAGGATGGACTACTTCTTCGACCGATTATCCAACAACCCCAAATGCTTTCCAGCGGTTTGGGGCCGGACGGAACGGATTTGTTAGCAAACTCAACTCCGATGGTTCAACATTGGTTTACTCCACCTTGATTGCACCTAATTCTCTTAACGGTTCGACTTTTGCAATTGCCGTGCAATCTGGTTACGCCTTTGTCACGGGTCAAAATGGTTATGCTACTCCTGGCGCATACGTCGGTCCCTCTGGTAGCACTGCCTTTGTAACCAAACTAAATTTGGATGGTTCGGCTCTAGTTTACTCCAGTATTTTTGGAGGAAATGAGGGCAGAGGGATAGCCGTTGACAATTCCGGAAACGCCTATATAACCGGAGACACTGCAAGTTCCAATTTACGAACTACCAACGGTGCTTTTCAAACTACCTTTGGCGGAGGCTCTACCGATGCATTCCTTACCAAAGTAAATTATTCCGGCTCAGACATTCTTTATTCCACTTATCTTGGAGGAAGCAGTGACGACTACGGTCAGGGCATCGCCGTAAACCCATCTTCCGAAATTGCGGTCATTACAGGGTACACCTTTTCAAACAATTATCCTACCTTTAACCCGTTCCAACCAAATGGAGGTGATGCCTTTGTGACAAAAATAGATACAAGTGCCCCTAATGTAATCTATTCGACTTATCTAGGTGGCTTGTCTTTTGAGAACGGTCGCGGGATAGCATTGGACCCTACGGGAAACGCATATGTAACTGGGTTTAGTTCATCCGCGAATTTTCCCATTCTCAATCCCTTGTTTGGCCAGATTTTTTCCAGCAGTGCTTTTGTAGCGAAGCTAAATCCTGCCGGTTCTGCGTTATCGTTCTCCACACCTTTTGGATCGTTAACGTCTGCTGCCGCAATCGCCGCAGATAACTCCGGAAACGTATTTGTAACGGGACAGGTTTATTACTCAGGCACAATTCCCACGGTCAATGCTTTCCAGACAGAATATGCGGGAGGAAATTCGGACACGTTCGTTGCTAAACTCACCACCCGGGAAATCTACAACAACTCGGAATCCCCATTCGGAGACCTTGGCGATCCCCAGGACACTGGAGGTTCCACTGCCGGCGTTTACTTGAACGATGGTGAATATCATCTTCGACAGGTCGATCTGGAAATTCCCGGCCGTGGCCTTAATTGGCAATTCGCCCGGGCCTACCGCAGCGGTGCCGATTTTGAAACTCCTTTGGGCCATAACTGGGACTTTAACTACGACCGCCGACTTTGGATTGCCCGCGATCCAAACTTGACCGATATTCAGCTTTCTTTTCCCAATGCCCATGTTGGCGATGTGGTCCGGATTGATGGAGCAGGCCGGGCCGATTGGTATGCTCGTAATGGCGACGGTTCCTACACGGCTCCAAACGGCTTCTTTACTCGCCTAGTCAACAATGCAAATGGTACTTTTACCGAGCGGCACGCGTCCGGATTGGTCATTAACTATCTGAAACCACCTAGTTCCGATTTTGCATTTATGTCGAGCATGGTAGACCGCAATGGAAACACCATCCGTTTTGATCATCAACTATATTTATACAGCCATCAGACTACCGGCCAAAACAATCTGAGGACTCTCAATGATACAACTCAAAATTGGAGCACCAATCAGTGGGCGGGGCAATCGATCAAAATCACTTCCGGTGCAGCGGCCGGTCAAGTTAAGAACATAGTCTCGAACACCATAAACCAACTCACGGTGGATTCCGATTGGAACCCGATACCGGAAATATACTCCGGTTATACTATTTTTACACCGAATACCGGTCCTTTAGTACGCGCTACAGACACGCTCGGTCGCGCCGTTGATTACTTATACGATGCCAACGGCCGCCTCCAGCAAGTTCGAGATTTTTACAATCGCTCATTGACCTTCCAGGTAGATAACCGCATCGATTTGAGGCAAGTGACTTCTCCAGTTGTAATGGGAACTCCCACCGGCAACGACTTTCCGTCCGGGAAAACCACGTCCTATGCCTATTCGTTCGGTTCGCCTGATTATCGGCTCAACCACAACCTCACAAGCATAATCGCGCCCAATGAATTTTCCTCACGCTACCCCCGCGTTACCGTCGGCTACTACAATAACCCTCCCCTGAACGACATCAATAAGGTCTATACCCAAACCATCGGCGGCACGAATAGTTTTGGCGTCCCCGCCGGCGGAACCATCACCTACTCCTATCCCAGTCTTCCTGCCGATCACCACCCGGATGCCGTATCCGAAACCGATGTGACCAATCGTAATGGCAACATCCGCAAGTATCAGTTCGATATCCGCGGCGACATTGTCCGCAAACGCGAGAATACTCCCGCTCAGAATCCTCGCTCCAATCAGCCCCCATATTTCGAAACCGATTCCTGGTTTAATTCCGACTATCTATTGGTGAAGAAAACTCTCCCGGAAGACGTCTCCCTTGTGAGCCAATGCAACACTGCGGACAATGCTTGCGACATTGTTAACGCTTACGACAGCGGCAATTCCGATCGGTTCCAGCAAGGAAATTTGAAGTTTTCCACACGCAACCCGCAGACAGCCCGCGGCGGCGATCAGACGGCGATCACCGTCAACTATACCTACGAACCAATTTACAACCAGCTCCGCACGATTACCGATCCGCGAGGCACGGACACCGCATACCGGCCGCCCATCCAACTCGTCGGCGAACAATACCCCAACGCAAATCGCTACACGACGGTCAACACTTTCGACTATCAAAAAGGCCATGATTACGTCGGCCTAGGCCAGGTATTAGGAATCTCAGCAGCCGCTGTTCAAACTCTTTTACAAAACGCCAATGTGCCCATGGACCTGGGTGACATCAATGGCGACGGGACATTTCAGCTCAACGGCAATGTGATCCGCGTTCTAAAACCCACCGTCAACCTCCTACCTGGCTCTAACCAGGCCGCAATCGAGCAAGCCACTACCCAGCCCACAACGACCTTGAACCAGTTCAATTCCTTTGGCCTCATCACCAAGACCATCGACCCCGAGGGAAATGTCAATCAGTTTTCGTATTATCCAGTACAAACCCCCGGCAGCGGCACCCCCGATCCCGCCAACGGCGGCTACTTGGCCCAAACCGCTGCCGACACCACCACCAATCCGGTCCGCGACAACCGCACCAACCCCACCCCCGCCAACATCCTGAACAAGTTCAATTACGACCTCGTCGGCAACATCACCCAACAAACCGATGGCCGGGGCATTGTCACGAATTATGCGGTCAACCAACTCAACCAGGTCGTGCAAACCGTCCGCGCCGCCGCCCACACCACCAACCCCGCCGAGCCCCTCACCCCGGTCGATTTCCAGTATCTCCAGCGCAATTTCTACGATGGCAACAACAATCTGGTCTTGACCCAGGTCGAGGATCGCGGGAATACCTCCAATGTCTCCGGCGATCCCCCCGTCGCGGATGTGCTGCCTTCTTACGTAAGCTACTCGGGTACCGCAACAGATCCAAGTCCGAACGACCAAACCCTGATTGACTCGCGTCAAAATTGGGGAGGCGACCACAGGTTAGTAAATCTTTCTGTCCAAATCACCAGCGGCACGGGGGCCGGCCAAGTCCGTCGGATCGCCGATAACGTCGGCTCCACTCTTACCGTCACCAGCGCCTGGATCACCAGGCCGAACAACACCTCGAACTACGCCATTTTTACTTTGCCCACCCCACCCCAACCCAGTACTGCCTTCGTCAGCGCGGTGACCAAGTTCGACATCCTCGATGAGCCGATCGAAACGGTGAGCGAGGTGTCTAACATCAAATATCTCCGCACCAGGCAGCGCTACGATGCCAACCAGAACCCCATAATGGCCATTTACCCTGCCGGCAACGCCAGCGCCTCCATCTACGATGAACGCGACCTCCTCTTCCAATCCATCAAGGGCGCCAACGCCCGGCCCACTGCTGGCCTGTTTGGACCCAACGACCCCATTAACCCCGCCGATTTTAACCGGCCGGGCGGTGCCAACACGGTGCCGAGTATTTTCACCTACAACTACGACAAGAACGGCAACCTCATCGAATCCGTCGACGCCGAACTGAACGGTGCCCCCAACAGCGGTTCTCAAATCGCAGGCGTCGGCGACGTCACCAAAACTCTATACGACGGCTTCGACCGCCCCCGCCTCGTTACCGACCCCCTCGGAAACCGGACCATTAACGTCTACGACCCCGCTTCCAATGTGGTCCGGACCATCCAATCCGGCGACCCCGTCAGTAACACCATTCCGGCTAACAACACCCACAACACGCTCGCAGTCACCGAAAATATCTACGATGAACTTTCCCGCCCCATCGCCAATCATCAAGTCCTTTTTCAAACTCCCTATCCCGCCGGCCAGGGCCCCGCCCGAACTCCAACCTTGAGCGTCAACCCCGCAATGGCCGCCTTCGCCCCCTATCTCGCCGATGCCCCGAGCAACCAGGCTGGCATCCCGTCCGTAATTTTTCCACCTCCGATTGGTACGTTAAATTTCAACGACGTCAACATTCTGGGACGCGTGTCTACCTTTAATGAGTACGACCGCAATAGCCGCCCAACTTTTTCCATTGCCGCCAATCTCGGAACCTCCCGCACCGACTACGACGGCGCCGGCCGCGCTGTCAAAGCCATCGACTGCGCCCTCAGCAACGGCGCTCAAATTTTCCCGACCGGATATAATGGCGTTGTCTCAAGTGCCGGCTCTAACACCTTGGTTCACTCGCCGCCCGACTGGAATCCAAATCAATGGCAGAATGGATTTGTCGTCATCCGAAGCGGAGGCGGCGCGGGACAGGTCCGCCAAATTGTTTTGAACACACCGGACACATTGACCGTTGCGCCAAACTGGACAACCACTCCCATGCTCAATGACCAGTTCTCCATCTTGCCCGTTTCCTTCAATCCCAGTTTAATCGCCGGCAACGTTCTCCAAACCGCCTACGATGGCAACTCGAACACAATCGAAACTCTGCAAACGGATTATACTTCTATCCCCAGTGTGAACCCGGAATCCTTCATCAGCACCAATTTTTACGACTCCCTCAACCGCCTCCAAACGACCGTCGACAACCTCGGCCAGGCCACCGATTTCCGCTACGACTCCCGCGGCAACCTCGTTGCCCGAGCCGATGCCAATGGACCGCTAAATTCCAGATCCATCAATCGTCGAGGCCTGGGTCCAACCAATCCCGTAACGATTAATGATTTTGGCAACGTTACCCTAAATTATTTCGATGGGATCAACCGCCAACTCGAAACCGATACGCTCCTGACCGCCAATAACTTGGGTGATGGCGCCCACATCGGCGCCTCGATCTACGGAGTCAAAAGCGACAATAACTATCCAGAATCATTTCCGCCTGCAGTCGATGGCACTCAGGCCGGCGACGGCCGCGTCACGACCTACTCGGCCTACGACGACAACTCCCAACTCCTCGCCCAGCGCGACGACAACGGCAACGTCACCGCCTACATCTTCGACAACCAAGACCGCACTCTTGTCGAACGGAAAGGCATCAGTTTGACAACTACCGATTCGTTTACGATTACCATCGGCGATAGCGGATCTTTTACTCCTTTCCGAGTAGGTGCCTCTGTCGATACCTCCGAACCTCCCACCGACATCGCCACCACCTACGATCGCGACTCCAACATTCAAACCGTCACCAACGAAGGAGATGGTTCCCCGACGCCTATCCGCAGTCTTCTCAGATATATCGAGGAGCAACAGCAAATCGGCGCCGCCTTACCCAAGCCCGTCTCTTGGTCGTACAGCATCAGCGCCAGCAGCTCGGATGACAATCCATCGGCGGAGCTCTATCCCGATGGCCGGCAAGTCAACAGCAACTTCGACTCTTTGGACCGGCTGGTGTCGCGGAACGACAATGGCTTCGCGCCCATAGGCACGGTGCAGTACATTGGCCCCGGCCCTGTGGCAACCCGGACCTATAAGAATAACGTCCGTCTTACCTACATCGGCCAGAGCGGAGGCAACAACGCCGATGTCGGCTACGACCGCAACCAGCGGGTCGTCAAGCAGGTCTGGGAGCAATTCGCCACCGGCACGCCGCTCGGTTCCGGCAACTTGTTGGTCGGTTTCGGTCATCAGTCCACCGACGGCACACCCGCCTACGACCGCGCCAACAACGTGCTCGTCAGCGAAAAATTGCATAACCCGGGCGTCCAGGGCGACCCGACCAGGCCCGGCAACTCCGAGGTGTACGCCTACCGCAACAATTACGAGCTCACCAACATGCAGCGCGGCACTTTGAACCCGACCAGAACCGGCATCGGCACCCGAACGGCCACCGTGGGCGCCTTGCAAAACCAGACCTGGACTTTGGATGGCCTGGGCAACTGGTCCCAAAACGTTCACACCGAGGCCGGCGTCCAGAACACGGAAAACCGCAGCCATACTTTGTTTAACGCAATCAAATTCGTAACCGGAAGCCCCTATGGGGGTGGCCAAGCCGCTACCTACGCAACCGATGGCGACGGCAACATCCTCAACGACAGCCAGCGAATATACAAGTACGATGCCCTCAATCGCCTCCACAAAGTTTTCAAGACCGTCGCAGGCCAACCGGTTCAAATCGCCGAATATCTTTACGACGCCGACGGCCGTCGCGTGGAAAGCGTTGTTACCAGCGGCGGCCTAGATGGTACCGCGCCCAACGGAACCACAACCTTCTGGTATTCCGGTTGGAATGCCGTCGAGGAACGCAATGCCAGCGATGCGCTCCAGCAGCAATATGTCTTTGGCGACGGCCCCAATGAAGTTTGGACCCTGGACAACCGCCGCGGCGGCATCACGATTACTGACCTTAACGATAATCAAAGCGACGATAAACGGCTGTTTTACCTGGCGGATGAGCAAGGTTCCGTTTACGGGCTAGCCAACAAGGGCGCTGTCTTGCGCGAGGGTTACCAGTACGATGCCTACGGTCGCCAAACCGTCTTTCAGGCCTCCAACCCGATGGGCCCGGTGGTATTCGGTCCTAGCGAAATCGCGGTGGTCGGTGGCTACAGTCAATTGAACAATCCCCTTCTCTATGCAGGTTACCGTTTAGACCGCGAAACCGCCATCTGGTAAATCGCCCACCGCTTCTACGACGCCGCCCAAGGGCGCTTCATCTCCCGCGACCCGTTGGACTACGCCGCCGGCGATGGGAATTTGTACCGATATGTACACAATGGCCCGATAAATGCAACCGATCCGACCGGGTTGGATGAAAAACTTGATCCGTCGAAGTTCATGGTGCTTAACCTTGCGGACTATCGTTGCGCCCAATGTCACGGCAGCTATGATGGGAGGTTCAAAAACATTGCTTGGGGCGTTTATAACTACCAATGGAGCGATCTCTCCCTGGCCCAGCAGACCATGCTTGAACTTGGAGCCACTTATCGCCCAGGAAAAATCGAAAGGGGTGTAACGCGTGTCATAAACGGTGTGACGTTGGCCCCCGTGTACCTTTTCGGAGGCGTTGTTGAAAGTTATATGGAAGGAGTCGACGCCGGTCAGGGTCCCGTTCTGGCCGCGGTTGGCGCACCGGTGCTCACTGTTATCAAGGGAGCTGAACACCAGGTGGTTTCAACTTACCACATCGTGACCGGCCAGGGCACCGTTGAAGAGTTTGTCGACGTTAGCATGGTTGCTGTACCGTTCGCGCCAAAAATCGTAAGATTAGGAAAAGGTGCATTCAGCGTAGCAGTCGAAGAAGCCGGCGGAAATCTGGGCGGTATATCAGTCACTCCTCCAAAGACCAGCCCCACTGAGATATATAACCGGGCAAAGCACTATGGGAAAACTCCTACTCAAGCTGACCGGCAGGCAATTGGTGCAGGGAAAGGGCAGGTTGCGGACCACGATCCTCCGCTTGTCAAACGGTATTACGAAGGCGATCCAGCGGCTGCAGAAAGGCCTGGTTACACAATGACAGATGCTGAAAGGCGCGCAAGTGCTGCTGATCGGTCTAGGATGAAGGTTCAGTCACAGGCAGACTCCAACAAACAGGGCGGCTTTCTATCGCAGTGGTCGAAGCAAATGAAGAAACTGTTGGGACTAGAATGAACACACATTGCGACAACATTAGATCGCATTATTCCGGTAAGTGGGCCAACATCCCCGTCGTAAAGACCTGGGACAAAGGCCCTACTACAGATTTGCCGTTCGGCTTTAGCGTCCTTGAGTTTGCGCCGACACAAGCAAGAGACATGTGGACTTATGCAACATGCTGTATGTCACAACCTTCCGATTCCGAATTGCTCGAACTGCATCTGTTCTCGCCAGTTCAGTGCGAGTCGCTTGTTGAGTTACTGACAGTGGTCGCCCATTATCACCGCACGGGTCAGCCGCTAGCCCTGGGACATACTGTCAATTTCGGGAGGCCTTGGATCAATGGCTCTATCTGCGATTACGGGTTGATCTCATTGCCGTATCTTGATGGACCATTAATTGAGGAGTTTCGCCTACCCGAAAGTGAAAAGATTGTGCGATGCTTATGGCTGGTGCCTATCACTAGGGCGGAGCGTGATTACAAGAAGGCCCATGGACTTGCGGCACTTGAACACAAGCTCGAGCAATCTAACTTTAATTATCTTGATCCATTTCGACCGAGTGTCGTTAGTTCCGTTTAGTACCTATTCACAGCCGTGGCCCAGGTCGAGGATCGCAGAAATAAGTCCGCCCAATACCCCTGTCACAGCAATTGGCAACGCGACGGCGAATGCAATTCGTTTCGGCGTTCCTGCTGTCGGAACTGCTGTTGGGTATTTTTCGTTCACGCTTGGCACCGAAATAAGTAATTGCTTTTGGAATGAGGAATAAATAATTGCCAAATGCAATTTGTATATCGTGCGGTTTTTACAAGATCGAGCCTTGGCACAAATGCCCATCTTGCGGCTTTGACCGCAGCAGTAATGATTTAGCTTTGGCCAAAAGCGTGTACATGTCGATCGGCCGGTATGAAACGCAAATTGACAAAGACCGTTATCATCTTGAATTAGAAAAAATGGCTCAAGAAATTCGGAAGGGGACAAGAATAGATTATGACAAAAAGGAGTTAAACCGATTGCTGCACCAAAAACAGATCGTTGATTCAATTTCCCTTTTTACGGTCGTAAAAACTGCTTTTCGAATCTTCCTTCCCGGAATTCTTTTTTTGGGTCTCCTTGTTGCCGTTTATTTTTTATTCCGCTTGCTGAGAAATTAGACTAGAAAATGGTCCGGTGTGTGCCCTACGTTAGTACTATCACTTTTTTCTTTGGCCAAGAAAAGGAGGAGCCTCCAAAAAGAAAAACAGCTAGGCTCATCCCATTTTCGCAGCTGGCGCTCTGGATTAAATTTTTTAAGCTAAAACCCACATACCAGGGGATAGGCACGTTTAATATTGGCATTTGACCGGTTCGCACCTATGCTGTCGGTCATGCCACGCGCTCCGCGAGCTTTTGTCGGCGGCATCTGCTACCACGTCATAAACCGAGGCAAGGAACCAGACGGGACGGTTTACGCAACGCCATGTCGGCGGTAGTATTGCGAATAAAGCCGATCCACGGTCGTTTGCGTGCAGGTTGATGGCCAGATCCCATGCTTGTCCGGAACTCCGGAATTGGAGTTTTTTGTCTCAAAGTTGACATGAGATCGATGGCAGGGGTTGACAGGTTCGTCCGTGGGCTTGGAGGGTGTGCCAGCATATCGGAAACGAACTGTCGTAAGCATCGAATATGGAATACCTTGTAGAGTGACATTCGTTTCCGTACTTTTTCAGGCTGACAAGACTGGCGGGCCCTCACTTCGGCGGACTGCAACAGGAGGATTTAGCGCGACATGGTGGTGTCAACAATACGCCGGACAAATAAAGACTCTCGTCGACTCTGAGTTGAATAAGGAGTTGAACGAGGGACGCTTTACGGAACACCTTCTCGGCGCTGCCATTGCAGATAGACCAAGTCCATTAGGCGCTCACTTCCTCTCCGACTCGCAGATTCCTGGAAGGTCTCGATTGCTGATGCCCACCGGGTGCCTGTCACACGCGTGCGCTCCGAGCAGTAGGTCATACCTATGGTCCGCCGCCGTCTCATGACAGCGATGGCATAACCCGCGACTGTGCAGCCGAAAGCGCTTCGCCGGAATATGTTCGTTCTTAAAAAATATGTCGCACGAAGAGTGACTCTTCGTGCAGCCGTTAAGTGCCGACTCGCCAACGAGATCGGGAATACGTCGCATCCATGCCGATACGTCGCACGGTTTTGCAATATGTCCACGGGGGCCGGGGGGTGGTGGGCGCAACATATTTCTTGTCTGTCCTTGGTCATTTGACCAATGACCAATGACGAATGACCATGGATGTATCTAGTAAATATTTCGCGGCAGTGGCACTATAAAGACAAGTGAAGGAGTGCCCAATGCCGACCGTGACTGGGCCGCTACCCGCGACAAACCATCTGCACCAATTAACCCGTCGCATTCAGACTACCGAGGGATTCCACGCCCTGGTAGCATCCCTCAAAAATGGGCATGGCGGCAGCATCGACGGCGCCTGGGGATCGGCGGCTGCCCTGTCGGCTGCCGCGCTGGGACTGCACGCGCCCCACACCCTTCTGGTGGTGTTGGCCCATCCCCGCGATGTCGATGGCTGGGCGGAGGACCTGTTTAGCTTCGCGGGTCTTCGCCCGGCGATTTTCCCGGCCTGGGACTCCTTACCCACGGACGTTGTCACCGTCGATGAAGTCGCGGTCCAGCGCCTCTGCCTCTTAAAAACCCTCCTGACCCCGGAGCGGCCTCGGTTTGTTCTCACGACCATACAGGCGCTGATGCAGCCGGTTCCCGGTCGGGCCCAAATGGAACAAAGCCGGCGGCGGCTGGCCGTCGGCGATGCCTTGAACCCCGAAGAGCTGCTGGCCTGGCTTGTCGAAAACGGTTTCCAACCCAACGAAACCATTGAGCTGCCCGGCGATTTCAGCCGGCGGGGCGGCATCCTGGATGTCTTTTCCCCCGATGCCGAAGCCCCGTTCCGGCTGGAATTCTTCGGCGATGCGATCGAGTCGATCCGGCAATTCTCCCTGCAAACCCAGCGAAGTCTCGGGGATTCGCCCCACGCCGACTTGATGTCGGTGAACATGCCACGCTTGCATGCGTCGGCGCCTTCCTCGCCTTCGCTCCGGCCGGGCGAGAAACTGGCGAAACCACCGCGCCAATCTCCGTCCCCAACGAACCATCAACCCTTGTTTCCTTCCGGCCTGTTGACCGATTTCCTTCTTTCTGATGCCTGGGCGGCCATGATTGAGCCGGATGACCTCCAGGAGCAGGGTAAGCACTACCTGGAACGGGTCGCGGATGGCCGCGGATTATTCTCGGTGACGGGTGTCTTTCAACAGTTGCTCCGCTTCCCCAACGTGCGCATCAGCGCGTTGCCCGGCGTCTCCCTGGAAACGACCTGCAGTCTTCGCGTGGAATCGGTCGAGCGCTTCAGCGGTTCCGTCACCAAACTCCGTGAGGAATTGGACGGCATCGCCGCGGCCGACCGCGTCGTGATCGCCTGCCACAACGATGCCGAAGTGAAACGGCTAACGGAAGTCCTGGCAGCGGGTCAATTGGCCCAGTCCGGCCGGCTGCACCTGGTCGTCGGCCGGATTCGCGAAGGCTTCCGCATGGTCGCCGCCGAGGGCGCTGTCCTCGTATTGAGCGACCACGAACTCTTTCATCGCGAAGATGCCCGGCCCATTGCCTTGCGCCGGCGGATCGAATCCCGCGCCATTGATAGTTTCCTGGAACTGAATGAGGGAGAATTGGTCGTCCATGTCAGCCATGGCATCGGCCGCTACCGGGGCATGCAGGTGCTGGACAAGAGCGGCCACCTTGAAGAACATCTCATCCTTGAATTCCAGGACGGGGTAAAGGTGTATGTGCCCGCCTCCAAGATCGACCTGGTGCAAAAATATGTCGGGGGCGCCCGGACCGATCCGGAACTGTCCCGCTTCGGCGGCACCAGCTGGCAACGGAAGAAAGAAAGAGTCGAGGAAGCCGTCCTCGATCTGGCCGGCGAAATGATCGAATTGCAAGCCCTGCGCGAGGCTCAACCCGGCATTCCCTATCCAGCGGACAGCGAATGGCAGGCGGAATTCGAGGCGGCTTTTCCGTACACGGAAACGCCGGATCAGTTGACCACGCAGTCAGAGATCAAAAAAGACCTCGAGAGTCCCCGCGCCATGGATCGACTGGTGTGCGGCGATGTGGGCTACGGCAAAACCGAGCTCGCAATCCGGGCCGCCTTCAAAGTGATGGATTCGGGCAAACAAGTCGCCGTTCTCGTTCCGACCACGGTTTTGGCCGAACAGCATTTTCGCACCTTCACCCAGCGACTGGCGGAGTACCCGTTCGTCGTGAATAGTATTAGCCGCTTCAAAACGGCCGGCGAGCAAAAACGTATTCTGGAAAAGCTTGGGCAGGGCGGCATCGATGTGATTATCGGCACCCATCGCATTATCAGTGCCGATGTCCGTTTTAAAGACTTGGGCCTCGTCATAATTGACGAAGAACAACGCTTCGGCGTCGAGCACAAGGAGCGCCTGAAACGCCTTCGCCAAATGGTGGATGTGCTCACCTTGACGGCGACACCCATTCCCCGGACCTTGCACCTGGCCTTGTTGGGAATCCGCAACATCAGCAATTTGGAAACCCCGCCTCCCGACCGGTTAGCCATTGAAACTCGAATTGCCCGTTTCGATCCGGAATTGATCCGCCATGCGATTTTGCGGGAGCTTAACCGGGACGGCCAGGTTTATTTTGTCCACAACCGCGTTTACAATATCCGCGAAGTCGCCGAGAAACTGCAGACCATTGTTCCGGAGGCGCGCCTCGCCGTCGCTCATGGACAGATGCCGGAGCACGAACTGGAGCAGGCGATGCTCGACTTCGTTCGCCGGCAAAGCGATATCCTGGTCGCAACCACGATCATTGAGAGCGGCCTCGACATCCCCAATGTGAATACGATTTTTATCAATCAGGCTGATAATTACGGTTTGGCGGACTTGCATCAACTGCGCGGCCGTGTCGGCCGGTACAAGCACCGCGCTTATGCTTATTTGTTGCTGGATTCGGAAAGGTCCATTACACCGATCGCCGCTCGGCGCCTCAAGGCCATCGAGGAATTCACGGAGTTGGGGGCCGGTTTCAAGATAGCTCTCCGCGATCTCGAAATCCGCGGAGCTGGGAATATCCTCGGAACGCAGCAAAGCGGGCACATCGCCGCTGTCGGTTATGAGCTGTATTGCCAACTTCTGGAAAATGCCGTTCGCAAGATGAAAAACCAACCTGTCCGGGTACCGCTTGAGGTCACGGTCGATTTGCCCTGGCAAGCGTTTCTGCCGCGCGATTTTGTTCCGGGCCAAAGGCAACGCATTGAAGTGTACCGGCGACTGGCGCGGATTCGCAGGCCCGAGCGCCTCGAGGATTTTCGACAGGAATTGCGCGATCGATTCGGCCCCATTCCCGAACCCGCAGAATGGCTGCTGCGCGTGGCCGACCTGCGACTTCACGCGGCACGCTGGCAGGTGATAACGATTCACCTTGAAAAAATGTCCGAAGTCGCCAACGTGACGGATGTCGTTCTCGGCTACCGTAGTCCCAGGCAAATTCAGCGTGTGGCCGCGCGCAGTCAGGGCCGACTCCGCATTGTGAATAATCAATGTGCTTATTTTCGACTGAAACCTCCGGAATTGGAACCCTTATCGCTTTACGACTGCCTGAAAAACCTCTTGCGTTTTCCCCATCGCAGGGTATAGTTCGTCGCTCGATTTCGGCCCTAGTTCCTCTTTAAGTCTTGAAATTGGGGTTGTAGGACGGGTCTCTTCACCCGTCCGCGCCTTTGTGGACGGGCCAGGAGCCCCGTCCTACGTCCGCACGATTCGAAACGCCAGTACAGTTATGGCCGGCCGAACGGAAAAGGCTGGTCGCCGCCGCCAAGGAGGGAGGGATGAGATTTTACCAGGTCGGCATTTCCGTTCTAGTCACCGGGGTTTTGATGGGATGTCAAGCCGGGCAGATTGCGACGGCTGGCGATTCCAAGCCGACCTGGGCCGGCCGCACCGAAACCGAATCATCTCCGGTTCGTTCTCAAAAGCCGGATGAGCCGGCCCCGGTAGCCGTCCGGCGAACCGTATTTGAAGTTGTCAACGCACCATTCCCGCCCTTGAAAGATGCGGAAGTCACCGTGAAGATCCGGGCCCATGTCAACGGCGTGCCCGTTTTTGACGATGAAGTTCGCGAATTGATTTACCCGACATTGCTGAGTTTGCCGCCTTCTCTCTCCGACGCGGAACGTTCCTCAAAACAAAGTGAAATCTGGCGCGATGGCTTGCTGCAAATTATCGATCGCGAACTCCTGCTTCAGGACGCGTTCACCCGCCTAAGCAAAAACGGGCAACAGTACCTCGAAAAATTGAAAGCGGCCGCAAGCAAAGAATTCGATCGCACGATCCGGGGAATGAAGTCGCGTTCCGGCGCCAAGACTGACGAGGAATTCGCGGAATTGCTCCGCCAACAGGGCCAATCCATGGACGGCATTCGCCGCCAATTCGAACGCAATTTCATGGCCCGGGAATATGTCCGCAGCAGCATTTTTCCGAAAGTGGAACGCGGCAGCGGCCACCAGCAGATCTTGGAGTATTACCAGGAGCATCCCGGCGAGTTCCAGGCCGTCGACCGCGTCAAATGGCAAGATATTTTTATTGATGCCGCTCGCTTCCCGAGTCGGAACGAGGCCCGCGCCTTCGCCGAACAGCTGGCCTCCCGCGCTCGCACGGGGGAGGATTTTTCCTTGATGGCAAAGTTCGACAACGGCGACAGCTCATATCGCAACGGCGAAGGCTTCGGCGCCAAACGCGGCGAGATCAAACCGCCCGAAGCGGAGCACATTTTATTTCAAATGAAAGATGGCCAAATCGGACCGGTTATCGAGATTCCCACCGGTTTCCATATCATTAAACTCATCAAGCGCGAATATGAGGGGCTCATACCGCTCGACGAAAAGACCCAGGCGGAAATCCGCAAGAAACTGCAAAACATGGTCGTCGATCGCGAAACCAAGCGTTTGGTGGCGGAATTGAAGCGGAACGCCACCTTCGAAATCGAGCCGTCACCTTGAAGTCAGCGCATTGATCGGAGCCGGGGAAGTCGATGCTCCGGCGTCTGCTTGCCCCAGCAAATCCTTGATCGCCTTGCGGAACTGATCATATTGACTTTGCACGGCATCCCGTTCCCCGGTTCGGGTCGTGATCTGCACTCTTAGTTCGTCGCGTTGCTTTTGCAACTGGTTCTTTTGCTCCTCCACGCCGATCAGTTTTTGTCTCACTTGGTCCCGCGCCAGCGCCACGGCCCGGAAATCCTCTTCGAGTTTCGCGAGCTTCGCTTCCAGGGCTTTGACGCGTTCGGCGCTTCCGGCGCTGGAAGGCCCTTTGGCGCATCCCCATAATCCCAGGGTTCCAAGTAGGGCCACAATCAACGCCTTGTTCGCAGGGCTCATCGCGGTTCATACCTCCTCTAGGGATACCATTGGCAACAGAAACCTATTCGGCAGGAAAGTCGCCGGAACTTTACCCATGTCACCCACCTTCCTTGATTGGATCAAATTTCAAGGATTCGCGGAGATTTCTGAATTCATCGCAGCTTTTGCACGAGTTTTACCTGATTTGCTATTTGCAGGAGTTGTTTGCAACACAAGGTCGCGGGCCATCTGGGCGGAAATCCGGCATTCGGCCGGCGAATATCCGGCACGGGCGAACTTGGCCAGATCACATCGCTCCAGGAAAGAACCGAGCAGCAATTGTTCGGGGACAGCCAACAATTGTGCGCTGGAAATGGTTCTTAAAAACTCAGGCGTTGTTTGTTGGGTCGCGGGAACCTGAAAGCGCAGCTCCACATAAGAGCGAATGACGTCGGCAATAAGCCTGTGATACTCCACGCCCTCCCCCGACTGGAGGTGGTCCATTTTGTCGATGTATTCCAATTCCGCGAGCGCCCACGCATCGGGAGCAAGTGAAGGTTTTTCTGGTCGCCTCCGCCGCGCTAGTTTCCAGACGATGATCGCAAAGGCGGCCAGAAAAACCAGAGAAATCCAGGGCCAAATGAGCGGCGAATTCTCCGGCGCAGCGGGCGGCAATTGTTCAATTCCAGTAATGTCCCGCAATTGGCTGAGATCGAGCGGTTCCTGGTCAATCGGATTCATGGACTCTTCAAACGCCGTTCGCGTTGCCGGAAAAACTGGACGAGCGCATCCAGATGGCCACCGTCCGTGCCAACTTCCAAAAGATCAATCCGGGCGGACCGGGCCAGGCGCTGTAATGCCTCGCGGCGGCTGGCGGCCAACTCCGAAAAATGTGCTCGAGTCCGTCGGCTCCGGCCGTCGACCAGGAGCTGTTGTCCGGTTTCCGCATCCACCACCTCCAGCAACCCGGCTATTGGCATTTCCTTTTCCCGCGGATCGCCGATGTGAATGGCCAAAACATCATGTCTTCGAGCCGTGCGCTTCAACATCGGTTCAAATCCCGAATCCAGAAAATCGGTCAACAAGAACACGATGGCGCGCCGATGTTGAATGCGATTGAGGAATTGCAACCCCGCGCGAATCGATGTTTTCCGATGTTTCGGTTGATAATACAAGGCGTCCCGAATCAATCGCAATACGTGTCGGGTTCCTTTTCGTGGAGGTACAAAACACTCCACCTGGTCGGTGAAGCCGATCAGGCCGACTTTATCATTATTGCTGATCGCGCTGAATGCAAGAACCGCAGCTAGTTCAGCTGCCACTTCACGCTTTTGCTGCCGGCCTGAGCCAAACTGATGGCTCCCGCTCCAGTCCACCAACAAAATCACCGTCAATTCTCGTTCTTCGATATACCGCTTGATGAACGGATGACCCATGCGGGCGGTCACATTCCAGTCAATCGTGCGGATGTCGTCCCCGGGTTGATACTCGCGTACCTCCTCGAAGGCCATTCCCATTCCTTTGAAAACGCTATGGTATTCGCCGCCCAGCAGATCCTCCACGGCGCGTCGCGCTTTCAGCTGCAGTCTTCGAATCTGGCGAACTATTTCACGCGGGAGCACCGGCCACCTTTTTTCATTGCATCGGTACTATTTTTGGTAAAACCCGATCACGGCGTCCACTGCTTTACGCCACTCGGCTACCTTTTGGCGCCGTGTTTCTTCTACCAAACGCGGCGCAAACGCCCGCGGTTCCGCGACCATCTTCCGAAGCGTTTCCAGGTTGGGCCAAATACCCATTTTGAACCCCGCCAAAAAGGCCGCGCCAAGAGCCGTCGATTCCGCATACGGGGCCTGCAAGACCGCTTTGCCGAGCACGTCCGCCTGGCATTGCAAAAACCAGACATTCCGGGCCATCCCGCCATCGACGCGAAGGCTTTGTAACGGAGCCCCCGCATCATTGCCGGCCGCATCAACCAAATCCACCACCTGATATGCCACTCCCTCTAGTGCGGCTCGGGCCAATTCGGCGCTCGTTGTACCGCGTGTCAGTCCAAAAATGGCGCCGCGGGCCTCCGGCACCCAATGCGGAGCCCCCAGACCCACAAATCCCGGAATAAAGTATATGGGCTGTTCCGGATCGGATTTCTTCGCGAGGGCTTCAATATCCGAAGCCGTGCCAAATAATTTCAAACCGTCCCGGAGCCACTGCACCGCCGCTCCGGCGATAAATATGCTTCCTTCCAGAGCGTACTGCGGCTTTTCATCCGTTGTGGCTGCCAGCGTACTCAGCATTTTATGCCTCGAGCGAATCGGTTTATGCCCGGTGTGCTGAAGGAAGAACGCCCCGGTGCCGTAGGTGCATTTGGCATCGCCCGGCTCGAAGCCGCACTGCCCGAACAAAGCCGCTTGTTGGTCCCCGGCAACCCCCATAATGGGTATTCCCGAGGAAAGGAAACCGATGTTTCCGGTTTTGCCGTAGTCCGCCGCGCTGGGACGGACCTCCGGCAAAAGGGCCTCGGGAACTCCGAAATACCGGCATAACTCGTCGTCCCATTTGGCAGTATGCAGGTTTAACAACAGAGTCCGCGAAGCGTTCGAAACGTCGGTTGCGTGGACTTTCCCCTCGGTTAGTCGCCAAATGAGAAAAGTGTCGATGGTTCCGCAAGCCAATTTTCCGTCCTGGGCCCGGCGCATGACTTCCGGATTCTTCGTCAGGAGCCATCGGATTTTCGTTCCGGAGAAATAAGGGTCCAGTACCAGGCCCGTTTTTTCCGAAAGCCATGGTTCATCGGCTTTGTGTTCCCGGCAAAAATCCGTGGTCCGCCGATCCTGCCAAACTAGCGCGCGGCCTACTGGATTTCCGGAACTCCGATCCCAAAGCACCACTGTTTCTCGTTGATTGGTAATGCCGATCCCGGCAATTTCAGCCGCTTGGAAGCCGGCTCTTGCAATACTTTGCGGTACGACTTCCCGGACCGATTCCCAAATCTCTTCAGGATCATGTTCTACCCACCCTGGTTGCGGGTAATGCTGGGTCAATTCCCGCGAGGCACTCGCAATTTCACGGCCTCTGGTGTCGTACAGTACTGCCCGTGTGCTCGTGGTCCCCTGATCGATGGCCAGCAAATAGCGGTTTGCCATGAAATGATCCCCGCAGAAATCGTCTCGGAAACGTCCCTGGCTCTATTCTCACAGAAACAGGCGCGAACGTCAAAAATGACCTATACTTCTACAGATAATTTGCAGCCCGGAAAATATTACGCGGCGTGCCTGGCGAACTCTTTTCATGTGGCATTGCGACGGCGAATAGTGGGAAAACAACATGACTCCGGTGATGGTTTGTCCCCAGTGTAACGGCTCATTGGATGATTCGCAGAATTGTCCCAAATGCGGAACGGGTCTTCTGTACGCGGCTACGCCTTCCGAATCGGAACTTCGAAAGACTTCTCGTGATGCTGCCGAGAAATGGCACCAAAGTTCTGAAGGACGAATCGTAATCGGCGTACTGCTGGCGTTGGGCCTTTGCTACGGCCTTCTCCAGATGGGGATGGCCTGCTTGCGCGGTTTGGGGAAAGAGGCGGCTTCCGGCGAATTGAATTCCATCTTGGGACTGGCCCTTTTTCACTCGTTGCACGCAGTCGCGCTCTTGCCCGCGGGAATCGTTGCCGGCGCCGGACAAAAACGCGGCGCGCTTCTGGGAGCTGCTGTCGGGCTTTTTAGCGGGCTCTTTTTCATTTCCGGGATGCTTAGCGGGGTACTCACTACGCTGGTCCAGTCATTCTCCGAAGAACTTTTGAAACCCGGCGGGCTTATTCATGAACTGACGTTGCTCAGTTTGCCCATTCTCCATACCGTCCTGGGTGCGGTCGGCGGCCTCATTGGTGGCGCCATCTGGAAACCTTTCCCGGACATAACCCTCCCGTTGCTGTCGCCGCAAGAACAATTGGCCATTCGCCGCGAAGCCGGCGCGGCCAAACCAATGTTGCGTTGGTCCGGCCCGATAGCTTGGGGCCACATCCTGATTGGAACCATTGTGGCCACAATTGGTGCCGTCAACACGCCCACCATCATCGACATGATTCTGGCCGCGAGCAATGACAAACTCAGAATCATGAATAGCTTGGAAGACCGGATTGCATACGCCGAAATCTTTTCGCTTTCCATTCTCCTGGGAGGATGCATTGCCGGGGCCAATTCTTTCAACGGTCTGAAACAAGGGGTTTGTGTCGGCATCACCCTGGCATTTCTTTTGGCCGGAATATTTATAAAGGACGGCCAGGCCCCATCCGTGATCTATCCGGTACTCTGCGCCCTATTTCTGGCTCCGATCGGCGGATGGTTTGGCAGCGAACTCTTGCCCCCGGCGATAAGGTTTCGCAAGAAGCGCAAGGCGGATTGGCCGTAACTCCTTTCTTCGGTGTAGAGAGGCCCATGTCGGTTTGTCTATAATCACCTTTTAGAAACGATACCCCACGCCCGCGGGCTACGATCCCGCGAATTCCTGAGTTTCCATCCATGTCGCTTCCGGTGCGCCATCTTTCGGTGCTGCAGAACTGGGATTGCCAGGGCTGTGGCAACTGTTGCCGGGAATATCACATCTCCGTCTCGGAGGAAGAGCGCCGGCGTATTCTCTCTCAGGGTTGGGAAAAGGATCCGGCTATCGCCGGCTTGCCTTTATTCGTTCATTCTGGGCCGCCGTGGTCCCGCCGGCATCGGTTGAATCATCACAAAAACGGCGCTTGTATTTTTTTGAGTTCGGAAAATCGCTGTAAAATTCACGAGCGCTTTGGAGAGGCCGCCAAGCCGTTTCCCTGTCGGCTATATCCCTTCGTCTTGGTGCCGGTTGGCGATCATTTCCGGGCCGGGCTTCGCTTCGCGTGTCCGTCGGCAGCCGCAAACCGGGGAAGTCCGTTGGCCGACCATCACAAGCAACTGACCGGATTTGTCCCGGAGCTCGAACGGCAAGCCCAATGCGCCGGAGAAATGATTCCCGCACCTCGCTTGCAATGGGGGCAGGCCGTCGACTGGCCGGAGATCCAAAGGTTCATTCAGGCCATTGAAAATATTTTGAAGGATCACAGTGACTCTTTTGAACGCCGCATGCGGAAATGCCTGGCGTTTGCGAAATTGTGCCGCAAGGCGCATTTTGAAAAAATCAAAGGCAGCCGCCTCACGGAGTTTCTCGATCTGATCACGATGGGGTTGGATGCGGAAGTGCCTGCCGATCCCAGTGTTTTGCCAGCGCCGGGCAGCATTGGCCGGATCTTGTTTCGCCAGGTGCTTGCGGTTTATATTCGCAAGGACCAGGGACCGCTTCGCAGTGAAATTCGCGGCAGGCCCGCATTGATTTGGGCAGCTTGGCGGTTTGCTCGTGGCACCGGATTGGTCCCTCGGCTCCATGGCTGGTTGCCCTCCACCACTTTCGAATGTGTCGAAGAAGCGCGCGGATCACTATCCCCGGAGGCCGAGGCTATCCTGGAGCGCTATTACCTGATGAAAGTCAGCTCGCTGCAATTCTGCGGCGCTGCCTGCTTTCGATTTTCATTCTGGGAGGGGTTGGAATCGTTGGCCTTGACCCTTCCGGTGATTCTTTGGATTACTCGAGTAATGGCTGACGTGTCCCGGAACGAAGCCGTTGAACGTGCGATTGCCATGGTGGATCGTAATTTCGGCTTCAACCCGATTCTGGGCATGCAACGGCAGCGCTTGGCCCTACGCATTCTAAGCAATCGGGCGGAATTGGAGAAACTGATTGGCTGGTACAGCCGGTAGGTTGTGCAATGGAAGCTCGGGACTTACCATATCGCTCAGCCGTGGTAAACAAGGAAAGTTAGCATGAACCTGCGGATTCTGGATTTTGACGGTAGTTTGATCCGGCAAACGAAACTCCTCGAACAATTTCCCCTTCGGGTGTTTCCACTTCAGGACTGGGGGCCCGTTATTCGCATGGCTTGTAGTCTTCGCCGATTCGAACAGTTTGACAGAGCGCTCGCGGTTATTTTGGGAAGCGCTGCGGATGACTCCCCCTGGTTGACTCTGTATGGTTCCGGGGATTTTCATCATGTCACTCTTGCGCTGTTGAAACGGCAGACGCGTCCTTTTAATCTCCTGGTGCTCGACAACCACCCCGATTGGATGCGCGGCCTGCCGTTTATGCATTGTGGGACCTGGTTGTTGCATGCCGCACGGCTATCAATGGTAAACCAGATCTATCATGTCGGTGGCAACGTCGATTTCGACAATTACTACCAGTGGCTGACCCCTTGGAACCTGCTTCGGCATGGAAAAATAGTCGTGTTTCCTGGCTTGCGGCGATTTCAAAAAGGCGCCTGGGCGTCGATTCCCACCCATCCTCTTCGCAAACTCGATCAATGTTCGCTCTCTGCCGATTCATTGGACGAAATGATTCGGCCTTTCCGGTTCCAGCTAAGCCGACTGCCGCTTTATGTTACCTTGGACAAAGACGTCATGCCTGTAACGGACGCGATTGTAAATTGGGATTCCGGACACGTTACCCTCGACGAGGTCACGCGGGTAATGCGGTGTTTTATGCGCGCAGCGAGAGTGAAACTCGCGGGGATGGACATTGTCGGCGATTGGTCACCGGTCAAAGTGAAAGGCCTGATACGGTGGTTTTTTCATGTCTCGGAACACCCGGAGCTATCTGTGGATGCATCCGAGGCTTCCGAGCGAAACGCGGATACCAACGTGGCATTATTGGAGTCAATTTGCCATGCAAAACACGGTAATTGTCTTCAGGCCGGCTAGCATTTCCGGATCACGCCCACCAGTACTCCCAAAACCTTCACGTTTGCTTCCGGATTCACTATGATCGGATCCATGGATTTATTGGCCGGCTCGAGCCGAATGCGATTTTTTTCCCGGTAAAAGCGTTTGAGGGTGACTTCGTCGTCCACCATGGCCACCACACGGTCGCCATTGTCGGCTTTTTCCTGTTTTTTGATTACCACGTAGTCACCGTCGTCGATGTGGTTTTCGATCATCGATTGTCCGCGGACTCTAAGGGCAAAATACTCCGGATGGCCGAAAAGTTCTTTAAAATCCAGTCGCTCATTCTGAGAAACGGCTTCCGTGGGAGCCCCCGCCGCGACGTCACCTAACATGGGCAAGCTGGCGGAGCGTGGGCGGTGGTCCATTAACTGAATGGCTCGCGCCCGAAATCCTGTGCGCTTGATCAAACCTTTTTTCTCTAGGGCTTTCAAATGGCACATGACCCCGTTGGGAGACATGATTTTGAATCCTTCTCCAATTTCCCGCACGGTCGGACCAAACCCTCGGCCCTCAATCTTGTCGCGGATAAATTCGTAAATCTCCCGCTGGCGATCTGTCAATTGTGAAAAGTCAGCCATGACGGACTCCTTTCAAACAAAGGTTTTTTCTCACGTGAACCTTAGTATATTGAACTTTCGTACACAAGAAAAGTGAGATTTTTCGTCATCCGTCGGAATTTCGGATATGCTCAATCTAGGTTTGCATTCCCTCGTTAGCCTTTTACCGCATTAAGATGCCGAGCCATTCTTCGAAGTTTTATGGCGATATCCTTGCCTCTTTACTGGCACATGACGAGTTGCCTGAGGACCGGATGCGCCATGTGCTGGAAGAAATCCTGTCGGGCCGATGGGACGAAGCGGAAATCGCCGCTTTCTTGGTCGCCCTGCGAATGAAAGGAGAAACCTCGCGTGAACTCGCTGCAGCAGCACAAGTTCTCCGCGAACAGATGGTCCGATTTGAAACCACCTGCCCCGGCGTGTTGGATACGTGCGGAACCGGCGGCGATCGATCAAAAACATTCAACATTAGCACAGTTACCGCCTTGGTGGTTGCGGGAGCGGGAGTCCCGGTCGTCAAACACGGCAATCGGGCGTCCTCGAGCTCGAGCGGTAGTGCCGATGTGTTGTCCGTGTTGGGACTCCCGATCGATGTAGACCAGGATTCGGTCCTCCGCGGATTTGAAAAAACCGGGTTGGCTTTCTGTTTTGCTCCTCAATTTCATCCCGGTCTGCGCCGCCTCGGGCCGATTCGTCGCCGCTTGGGGGTTCGAACTCTTTTCAATTGCTTGGGTCCGTTGGCCAATCCAGCCGGGGCGCACTATCAGCTGCTGGGAGTTGGCTGGCCGGAATTATTGGATCCCATGGCCCAAGCTCTGGCGCGACTCGGGACGCGGCATGCGTTCCTGGTCAGCGGACATGATGGGTTGGACGAGGTGACTTTGTCCGGCCCAACCCGGGTTCGGGAAGTGCGGAACAGCCAGGTGAGCCGCCTGGAATGGACTCCCCACGACTTTGGCTTGGCTCCGTGCCAAACTGCAAGCCTTCAAGTGGATGGACCGGAATCCAGTGCCGCTCGCATTCGCGATATCCTGCTCGCTAAACCGGGTCCTTCAACCTGCGTGGTTGTCGCCAACGCTGCGGCCGCTTTGCTGGCGGCCGACGCGGTACAAAATCTAAAAGAAGGAGTACTCCGTGCCCAAGAGACCTTGGCCCGCGGCCGACCTCGTGTTATTTTGAATGAGTTAATTGCTTGTTATCAGAATTCTGCCAATCCCGAAGAATTCCGTTCCCCGTTTTGATAAATTGATTCTGACCAGCGTTGCTTGGATGGGTAGTTCCGGTCCGGAAAGGTAGATGGACCCATGGCCCGCAAAGTCATTCTGGTTTCCGATCCAGGTATCGACGGTGCGTTTGCCCTCGCCATGGCCCTCCATGATCCCGAGCTCGAGGTCTTGGGAATCGCCGCCACCGCTGGAAATGTCGTTGGGAGTCAGGCTACCCAAAACGTCCATGTCATCGTGGAGCAGGTTGATCCGCGGCGCTGGCCGCGCGTCGGTGCTGCATTGCCGGTCGAGTACGGTGTCGATGGCACCAAATTGCATGGGCCCGGCGGCCTTGGCGGAATCGAGTTCCCCTGCATCCAGTTGCACCACCAGCACTCCAGTGACAAACTCATCAGTGATTTGGTTCGTCAGTTCCCGAACGAAGTTTCCCTCGTGGTCATGGGGCCTCTCACCGTCGTGGCGCGGGCCATGGATCGCGACCCCGAGTTACCCGGTCTGATCCATCGACTGATTTGCGTGGGAGGCACTTGGCAGGAACCCGGCAATGCCACGGCAACCGCCGAGTTTCATTTCTTCTGCGATCCGCCGGCCGCGCGGCAGCTGCTCAAATGCGGTGCTCCGATTACGCTCATTCCCTTGGACGTCACTCGCAAGATTCTCCTTTCGCCCAAGGATCTTTTGGAAACTCCCGGTACCGAATCGCGCACTTGGCGATTCTTGCGGCGAATTGTTCCGTTCGGCATCCGCGCCACTTCCAATCTCTACGGCATCGAGGGCTTCCACCTCAAAGATGTACTCGCTATTGTTGCCCTATCTCTTCCCGGGGCGCTTACTACCCGCGCACTTTTTGTCGACGTTGAAACGCGGGGCGAGTTGACCCGCGGCATGATGGTGGTCGACCATCGGCCTATTCCTGCTGCCAGTCCTAATGTCGATTTGGCAGTCGCCGTGGAGGTTCCACCGGTTCGGGAATATATCGATCGCATGTTACGACGTGCGGGATAAATGGCCTTGTTTTTTTCTCCGCTGTTCTCTAACGTGTCCCCGGCTTGGTGAAGTGCTGTGGTCCGGAAGGCCGCCGCACGCGAAAGCTCGACCCAGTATGACGTTTTCCCACCGGCCGACCGTGAACAAAGAGGGGCACCCAGCCTATTTTGCGCCTACGCGCCATCTTTCTCTTCCCTTTCTTTCGTCACGGTCCCGTAAACCGGCTTTCCGCCGGTTTGTAGTCGGTGCCCTGGTTTTCAGTGCAAGGATGCAAATATGGCCAAGGAAGGCCTTTGGACGATTTTCTGCGCCAGCGCCGTACTGGCAAGCCGATTCATCGGACCGGCTTCTGCTGCACCTCCCGAGGCACGCGACCACACCATTGCCGATACACTGGCTATTCAAACCGCGATGCAACAGGCCCGCGATTACCTGCTGCACAATAATCCCAAGGCCGCTGTCGAATCGCTTGAACTCCAGCTTTCCCGCATAAACGGCAATTCCCTGTACCTGGCGCTGCTTCGCGATTCCTACCGAGCCTACATCAAGGAATTGCGCCTCTCTCGGCAAGATTCTCTGGCCAAAAAATACACCAAGCTATTAAGCATCCTGGATCCGGATTTGAACCAGACTTCACCCGAATCGCTCCCGCTCAACTCGAAAACTCCGACTTCCACCGCGCCCACGGCGGCCCCCGTCAAGTCGGCAACTGTCCGCGGTTATCGCGAGGACGAAAATGATTTCTTCAAAGCTACGCCGGGGGAACACAAAAGAAAACTAACGGATCTGCTGGCCAAAGCCGAAACCGCTTTTGGCAAGAACCAGTTTCGCGAAGCGAACTCACTTTTCGAACAGGTCTACCAGGCCGATCGCCAAAGCCTTCAGGGTCATCACGAACGATGGGCTTATTGCAAATTGCGCCAGGTTGTTGAGCAAATCAACCAGAAATCGGCGAGCTACCCTGTTTTGGAAAGCGAGGTGCGCGCCGCGCTAAATTTAAATATCAATACCCAGCTCCAGGATTTCAGCAAACAACTGTTGATTGAAATCGAGAAACGGCGCCAGCAGGCTGTCGCATCCGTTTCGAGAAATGATGAAAGTGATCTCCCTGCGGTATCCGTTCAACATTTGGGCCGGAATACCGATGGTTGGCTCGTGGCCGAAACTGCTAATTTCCGTATTTACCATACGCAGTCGCAACAGGTCGTCGACGACGCCGGCAAGGCCGCGGAACGGACTCGTTTCCGCATGCTTCGTAAATGGATCGGGGAAGTGGATGAAACCTGGAATCCCAAGTGTGATCTCGTATTGCACGCCACCGGCCAGGACTACAGTCGCGCCACCGGTGTGCCCGCCGGATCACCCGGCCATTCTTCATTTCAGTTGGAAGGAGAACGCGTTTTAAGCCGTCGGGTCGACCTGCATTGTGATGTCTCGGACATGCTTACCGCCGTCTTGCCGCACGAAACCACCCACGTAGTCCTTGCCGGCAAGTTCGGCGAAAAGCCCGTCCCGCGATGGGCCGATGAGGGCATTGCCGTGCTCACCGAACCGCGCGAAAAAATCGAACGCCATCTCCGCAACCTGCCCAAGCATTGGCAGGACCGGGATCTGTATCCGCTTCGTCAGTTAGTCAACATGAACGATTACCCCGAAGCCGCTCGCGTCGGTGCATTTTATGCCGAAAGTGTATCACTTGTCGAATTCTTGTCTAGCGAGAAAGGACCGCAAGTGTTCACGCATTTCGTTCGTGATGGCCTGCGCGCCGGCTACGACACTGCCCTGGAAAAGCACTATGGTTACCGCCATTTCAATGATTTGGAACGGGCCTGGATGGCCTTTGCCTTGAAGAACTCCACGAATTCACAAGGAGTCGTGCAGGGCAGTCGTTAAGAAACTATCTCAAAAAGGGGTCTGGCCCCGTGATCTTAGGGGGTCTGACCCCTTTTTGAGATAGTTTCTAAACTGCAGTACCAATAATCCGTGCTACTAAACTGTCGTCCACCAGTTTGTTCCACTTCAATCTCAACAGCCTTCCGCCCTAATTGTCACAATAAGAGTAATTGCGCTTATTGGATATCGTTCCTTAGGAATATCTTTCCTTTGCGCGGATCCAATAGATAGGAAGAATTTGAAATCAGGAGATTCTCTTACTAATAAACACAACTACAGGCTTTGACTGGTTTTTTTCGCTTTAACGAGATAAAGTGCTCCCTGTAGGAATAGGCCGGATCGTTTGCTCGATTCCTTTCCGCGAGGGGTGATTCGGTTGTAATGGAATATCTCTTCTACTTTCTTGTTGCCCTTCTAGTGCTTTTCGGATTTATTAATGGGCTAGCGGTCCTTTTTCGTTGGCTCTGGCACTTTTTTGCCAGTCCAAAAACTGAGTCCAGCGCCTCTGTTTCATGGAAAGAATGCCCCTGCTGCGGAACATCAATTCTGCCCGCAAAGTCTCAATGCAGTTGTTGCAGTTTTGATTTTACCGGTCCAGCGGCCGCGGAACTAACGGATCTGGAAGCCACCGCCCGGCAACTGAATCGCTTTCTGGACCTAAGAGTCATTGATGTTGGTAGTCATCGGACACTACAGCATCAAGTGAATAATCGGCGGCAGCACCTCACTGCAGCCGATCTTTCCGAGCTCGCCCGGCGATCGGCACCCAAACGGCAAAGAAAGCCGATTCCTTCGCCCATACCGGTGGCGCCACCTGCAATCGCCATTCCCGGGCTGGAAACATTTCAACCGAAAGGACCTGCAAAAGATTCCGGTCCGGAAACGCCCTCCATTCCCTCCCTCGTGACTCATACCACAGCTCGTATTCCTTCCGTTCCAGCTTCCGAACCGGCAACTGTTCCGCTCCAGCCTGCGTTCACGCCAAGCCCCGTTCCGCGCCGTTCCGTCACGGAACTTCTGGCGGCTTTCATGGAACAGCGCAACATCCTGTGGGGCGAACTCGTGGGAGGTTTGCTAATTGTCGGGTGTTCGATCGCCCTTGTTATCAGCCTGTGGCACAAATTGGAAGAGAATCCCCTTTACCAGTTTGGCATTTTTGTAGGAGTGACCGCCGCGCTGGAAGGCGCCGGCCTTTACACTCTGAAACACTGGAAACTGGAGTCGACAAGCCGGGGACTCCTGGTAATCGCTAACCTCCTTGTCCCGCTCAATTTGTTGGCCATTACCAATTCACAGTTTCAAGCGGCGTATGGGCCCGCGCTGATCGTCGCCGAGCTGGCAGCTCTCGCTCTCTTTTCCTGGCTGGTAAGCATGGCCGGCAGAATCTTGGTTCCGGAAGGCCGCTGGCTCTTCGCGGCGTCCCTCTTGGCGATGTCGGGCAGCCAACTATTGGTGCCGCGCCTTCTTTCTTCTTACGAAATACACGCTGATTGGTTGCCAGCGGTGCTTGCAGTCTTCCCCGTGGCATGTCATGGCCTGAGTTTCGGATTGAATCTTTTCCGAACCGGCAGGCGCGGCCAGTTTTCTACAGGCAAGTCCTCCGCCTTGTTCTATCATTTGGGAATCTCCACCTTTGCCTTGGCCGTCGTTTTGGGATGTCTCTCCTTTTGGTCCATCAGGCGCGGCCTAACTTTGGAACAATGCCTGGAACATTTGGCTCCCATGATCGCGCTGTCTGGAATTCCACTTGTGGTCGGTGGTTTTCATTTCAGGCGGAATCTGCTCGAGCAAGAAAATACTGTGGCGATCCCGACGGCAGCTACCGCCATTGGTCTGCTGGGTATGCTGGTCATGGCGGCCGCCGGCTGGTTTGCTTGGCCCCAACCTGGAATAGTGTCGGTTGTATGTGGCTTCTCATTCGTCACGTTAACATTTGCCGCGTTTCACTACTGTTCGCCGGTGGCCCACGGCGCGGCTTTGCCGTCCCTGATTATCGGGTGTTTCTCACTCATACAACTTCTCTTTGGAACTCTCGAAGCTGGCCACTTGGGGTTGGACCAATTTTGCACGCCGGACATCGGTACGGGGTTTGTTGGTTTGTTCGTGGCCCTGGCGTTGACTGCCGAACTTCTTTGCCGTTTGAATTTGATTTCCCATGCGAACTATTATGTTTCAGCCGGCGGCATCGTTGCCCTGATCAGTTTAGTTGGTGTTTCCTTTCCCAGCCGGGGACTGGACGCCATTGCGGACCCGGCCCGGGCAACAATGGTCTACGGCTTCTACGGATTGAGCGGCTTGATGCTCAACCTGCGCTGGCGCCGGCCGATAATCAGCAGTACCGCATTGGCCCTAGTCGCAGCTGCGACGTTGTGGGCGTTATGGGGTAACTATCCAAACCAACTCCCCACTTGGGGCCCGGTGCTCGCCGGTGAGGGTCTCCTCATGGTGATTCTGGCGATAATCCACGGTCGCCTCTTTCGCAGCGAGTCACATTTCTTGAGCCCGTTCCGATATTGTTCGTCCTCGGTTGCGGTTTTCGCGGAGCCTCTGGCACGAACAGGAGAAGGACTCGCCGTTGCGGCCATTCTGGTAACACTATGGACTGGGGTTTCTTTGCAAACTTGGGCCTTTGAGAGTTTCCTCACTGGTGCATGTTCATTTGGCCTGTTTTTCCTTCTGGCGTTGGTAGAGCAGCGCACTTGGTTCGCTCGGCTGGCTGGTTTCTTGGTCATCGGCACTGTGGTCGCTGGCACCGGTTGGGCGGTAACCGCTTTGGACGCTTCGGGAATTGCTTCCTGGATTAGCCTTGGAGCGGCTACTTCTTCCACGTTGGTGGCAGGCATTGCCGTCTGGACCATATGGCCGAAGACTGCTCTGGATAGAAAGGGTATTCCGTCGCTGGAATCGCAGTGGCCGCGCTGGAATCTGGCCATCGTAAAAAACGCTTGGCTCGAAACCGGTGTTCTGGCCGAACTCTTCACAATCGGATTAATCCCGCTTTCGCTCTCCTCCGATCCTTGGGCATTGCTTGCTTATGCCGGCGTTTTTCTGGCGACGACCTCCTTGCTTCTGGCCTGGGGCTATGACGCAGCGTTCTTGTGTTATGTAGCTGCGGGCATTGGCTTTGCCAGCATCCTCTATGCATTGGATCTGAAGACCTCCCTGATTTTGCCGTCCCCATTGTTAGACATCGCGCTCTTGATTCATGCGACTTTCTTTATTGCCGGAGCGTGCTTACTTGAGTGGCGAGGCCGCAAATTGGCCGGCGGTGTCCATAGCACTCGCGAGCGTGTGCAGAGGCTTATCATTGAACCATTCAATTTCACGGGTATTTTTGCATCCGTGCTTGCTCTGCCGTGCCTTTTGATTTTCAGTCACAGCTCTTATTGGGTTGTCTCCGGTTGCTTGTTCTGGTTGGCGGCAATTTGGTTAATGGTTGCGTGGATTCGAATAAAGCCGTCTTTTTTCCTTGGATTTCAAACCGTACTCACTCTGGCAATTTTGTTTTCCAGCAGGACCTGGTTGGAAGCCCAGGAGTGGTTTCGAACGGCTGATGAAACTGTCAGACTTTGGCACCCGCGCAGTTTGCAAACATTCGGTATTGCCTCGGGTCTTCTTGGGCTCGCTTGGGTTGTTGTGCGGATCGTTCTTCCGTCTCGAGCCAGAGTTAACAACCTGCTTGACAAAACCCGGCCGGGAGTGGACCGCCTGGTCCTGACCATGGCACTCCTGGCTCAATCGGTTTTGGTTGTTTTGGTCATTCTTCCGGATTTGATGAACGAATGGCTCTTGCCCGGAATTGCAGAATGGATTTCTCCATGGGGTCCGGAGCTTCGAATATGCGCCTTCGGACCGGGCGCCTGGATATGGTTTGCCTTGATGTTTGTCGTTCTAATCGTCAATCTATGGGATTCCTATGCTCCGCAGGCCCTTTTGGGATTGGTGTTCTGGGTCTTGACGATTCCGATCCTCGTAGCGGGAACTCTGGCCGAAGCTACCTCTCCCGCCGCGGTACTCTGTTGGGGCTGCGCCGGCTGTTTCTTGGTTATTTCATCCCTCGTTTGGTTCCGCAATCAATGCTCTCGCCTCGCCATTTTCGTGAAATGCCGCATCGATCCATGCTCGGTATCGCCTAGGTTGGTCCACGGCCTTCTCCTCGGAGGAGGGGTGCTTCCGGTTCTCCTGCTCACATTATCTTCCACGTTTTTCCAGTGGGGTCGGGAAGTTCCCGCTTACTCTTCTTTGCTATCCTATTGGGATTGGAATTGCGCAAGATGCGTGCCTCTGTTTGTACTGTCCGTGGCCCTGATTGGCAATTCTTTCCGGGAACGACTACCGGCCTTTGCCTTCGCCGGCGGCCTACTGATCAACCTTGCGGTTTCCCTCATCATTGCCCAAGCTCACTCGAATCTAACGGTCTATTTTTGGGTCCATTTGACCCAGGCAAATTTGATTTCCATTTCGCTATTTACCTTGTTTTGGCTCGCGCTCCGGCAGACGATTTACTCCAGTTCGGCACTGCATTTTCGCGATGTGCCATTCTTGCAATTCCACGTGGCGGCCATCATTTTAGCCAATTTGATTTGTTTGCTCATCCCGGTTTTTGCATTGATTCAGGACCCGATTCAACTACTTCCCGCGATAATCTTTGAACCAGGGAGTTTCTGGGGTTGGCTGGCGCTGTTGGTGGGAACCGTTGCCTCGGGCTGGTTAGTATGGATTCTTTGGCCGGACAAAATCATTCACGTATTGTGTGGATTTACCCTGGCTGCAGGTGCATTGGCGGCCATTTCACTTGGAGATGCCAATGGCTATAACTGGCCTGCCTTTCATCTTCTCTCCGCGGCCTGGACATTGGCCGGATTGGCCATTTTGCTCCTTGGCCGAACCTTCTTGCCTTTCGTGAATCGCCGACTAATCTTCGTCACATCACGCCGCTTGAAAGAGTCTGTCATACCAACGCTTTCAGGTATTCAGTGGTGGATTCGGAGTTTCGCTGTCTTGGTAGTCCTGCTGGCAATTCGCAGTGCCCAATGTCAGGATCCTTTCCAGCCCTATGGCAACGCGACATCTGTCGGCGTGGTATGCCTCACGATTGGTGCGTTGGTCTTTTGGTCGCGCTCCACACTCGATGTTTATTTATCGGGAATACTTGTCAATGTGATTGGCAGCTTCTTCTGGGTAGCATGGAGCAACGGAACGCTTTCCAGTTTTCTGCCGCCGCAAGTCATTTGTTTTTCAGCTGCATCTGCAATTTGGCTACTTATGCAATTGACCCTGAAACAGCAGGCTTCGATCTGGGACTCCCGACAGAGGCAATTGGCTTTTTCTCATGTTGCCGCAACATTGGCTGTCACCTTGCTCGGCATTCTCGCGGGATGGGCAATGCTATCGAGTATAAACGGCGAACCTTCTTGGGCGGCAGATCCTTTGACCTGGATTGCCTGGGGAACAACCGCATTCGCTCTGTTCCTTGCCCTGGCTGATCCAAAAGCCAAACATTCTTTGGCTGGCCTTTACGCGCTTGGTTTGATAGGAATTGGTTTGTGTCTGCATAATCTGAACCTTGCCCCGCGTGATTGGGTGCGCACCGCCGGATTGACCTTGGCCCCTTACGTTTTCCTGACGGCCTGGATCGGCTGGCTGGGTTCCCAAACCTCCGTCTTGCGAACTGTTATTCATCTCCCGGGAAGAGAAAAAGGTTGGCCCCAGCCCTGGTTCCTTCCTGTTCAGTCGTTCATTGGCTTGGTGGTGGTCTCTTTGAGCCTTTGGATGGGCCACGGTTTTGCCGGCATTTGGGTACGATTGACTGGCCCACTAACTCTGTTATGGCTTGTGGGGGCCGGAGTTCTAATGGCTGAGCAAATCTCCAGCTTTGCTGGCAGTCTGCGCTATTGCACACTGGTTTTGGCGATTGCAGCCACCATTGAATCCGGTTGGGCTTTCCTCGATCGCAATGAGCAGAACTCCTCTTGGTTGTGGCTGCACCGCAACGTCATTGTAATGGTTGCTCTGGCGCTCTGGACTTTTCTTTACGGCGTCGTGTTCAGCCGCTGGGCTCGCTTGGAAGCCGGCTGGAAGCAATGCTGCCGCCACATCGGGCCGATTCTTGGTGCTCTGACTTCCATCATGGTCTTCGTTATTTTGATTCACGAGGCCTTGTCGGACGATTTAGGGCTCCAGGTGGCGCCACTCGCAATTGGCGTTGTGGCCCTTGCCTTTGTCGGTCTGATAGCGGCCGGTCTCGTATTCGCGGTAGCTCCCGGAAAAGATCCCCTAGGTTTATCCGACAAACAACGGCCACTGTATGTCTATGGCGCCGAAATTATGGTGGTTTTGTTGTTCCTTCATTTCCGCCTGACTTTGCCGTGGCTCTTTCGGCACGGATTCTTTTTGCAATTTTGGCCCTTCATCCTCATGGCGATTGCTTTCCTGGGAGCGGCCCTCAGCGAGTTTTGCGCGCGTTTACAAATTCGCGTCCTGGCTGAGCCTCTGGAGCGAACGGGCGTCTTTTTGCCTATGCTTCCAGTTCTATCCTTTTGGGTTCTACCGGAAGAACGCTATGCGCTGCTCTGGTTGACCGCAGGTTTGGTTTATGGCTTTCTCTTCGTCACCAAACGATCGGTTATTTTTGGCATCATGGCGGCGCTCGCGGCTAACATGAGTCTATGGGTGTTCTTGCACCACCGCGAAATTTATTTCTACCAGCACCCGCAAGCCTGGCTCATACCCATCTCTCTCATCGCCCTGGTTACGGAATATTTGAACCGCGACCGGCTTAGTTCTTACCAAAGTGCGGCCATCCGCCATTTGGCTCTTATGAGCATTTATGTTTCGTCGACCGCGGACATGTTCATCGCTGGCCTGGGTCAATCCTTCGTCCTTCATTTGGTGCTCGCGTTACTTGCCGTCTTTGGCGTACTGGCAGGTATGCTTTTGCGCGTGCGGGCTTTCTTGTTCCTGGGCGTGATATTCTTGGTCTTCGATTTAATGACCATAATCTGGCATGCCGGAATCGACCAACATCAGACATGGATCCTGTGGTCATCGGGCATTGTCCTGGGAGTGGCGATTCTCACTTTATTTGGGATCTTTGAAAAACGTCGGAATGATGTTTTGCGCATGGTGGAAGAATTGAAACGCTGGAATTGACCCTTGCATAACAGGCCAGAATCTTTCATGATGTTATGCAGGTGACCCTCCGAACCACGGAAACTCTCACCATGAAGCGGTTCATCTTCCGGATCCTCCCAGTATTGGCAGTTCTAGGTTTGGTCGGGGTTTTTTCGAATTCAGCAGGACTCGCGGGCGACCCGCCCATTAGCGATTCAGACCGGAATTTTTGGGCCTTTCAACCTCCCAAGATCCCCGCCATCCCCGCACTTCGGTCATCCGTTCGAGTTCGCAATCCGATCGATGCGCTCATCCTGCACGCCTTGGAGCAAAAAGGTCTTTCCCTGTCACCGGAGGCGGACCGTTTGACCCTCCTGCGCCGGGCATTTTTCGACCTGATCGGCTTGGCCCCGGCACCAAATGAAATCGAAGCATTTCTCGCGGATCAATCTCCGGATGCATACGAACGATTGATTGATCGACTGTTGAACAGTTCCCACTATGGCGAGCGCTGGGGCCGGCATTGGCTCGACCTTGCCGGCTACGCCGATTCCGAAGGTATCCTGGACGCCGATTATGTGCGCACTGCCGCCTGGCGCTACCGGGATTTTGTCATCCAGGCTTTTAACAAGGATATTCCCTACGACCAGTTTCTCCGATTGCAGATCGCCGGCGATGAATTGGTCGATTATTGGAAGGCCTATCAAACGCAGCGGAAGCTAAGTGCGGATGTGGTGGAAGGCTTGGTGGCGACCGGTTTTCTACGCTGTGCTTCCGACACCAGCCGGCCCGATTTCGTGAACATCAAGAACGCTCCGGGCTACTACTATCAAACCCTGGACGACACAGTAAAGATTGTAGCTTCCTCCACACTGGGTTTGACTCTCGAATGCGCCAAATGTCACAACCATAAATACGATCCGATCTCGCAGCATGAGTATTACCAGATCCAGGCGATCTTCATGAGCGCATACCGTCCCAATCAATGGGTTCCCCAGGAACAACGGCGATTGCTGGATGCTTCGGAGGCTCAGGAAAACGAGGCCACCGCAAAAAAAGACTCCGCCTTGGCTCAACTACAGAAGAAACTCGAGGACCTGAAACATGAGTTTTCCGGCTTCTATTTCACTGGCCGCCTCGGTAAGCTTCCCGAAGCGATCCGCGAGGACGTCCGTGTTGCCCTGATCACAGATCCCGCAAAACGCACGGAAGTACAAAAATATCTGGCCGGAAAATTCGAAAAGGATTTAAAGCCTGATCCAAAAACCCTGGAGCGCGTGCTCGCCACGGAGTTTGTCACCTATAAAATCCGCCTCAAGGAAATTGAAGACGCCGTTAAATCTGAAAAAGCCAAGAGCCTCGGTTTCCCCGAAATTCGAGCCATCTACGACCTTCCCGGCGAACCTAAGACGCCCATGTTGAGACGTGGGGACTACCTCAAACCGGGGCCCGACGTCCAGCCGGGTGCTTTGTCGGCTCTGGCAGTTCCGAGGCCTTTTACCTGGACTCCTCCTGCAAAGAATGCCAAATCCAGCGGCCGGCGCCTGGCGTTTGTGCAATGGCTCACTCAACCGGGTCATCCGCTTACCCCCCGCGTTCTGGTCAACCGTCTTTGGTTCCATCATTTCGGCGAAGGTATAGTTTCCACTCCGGACAATTTCGGAAAGATGGGTGCCCTTCCGAGCCATCCCGAGCTTCTCGATTGGCTGGCCCTCGAATTGGAAAGACGTAACTGGAGCCTTAAATCGATACACCGGTTGATTATGACCTCGGCAACTTATCGCCAGCAATCCAGTTTCGATGCGGTAGCGCACGCATCTGCCAAACGAGCAGACCCCGATAATCGGCTCCTATGGCGGCAACGGCTCCGCCGCCTCGATGCCGAGGTCATTCGCGACTCAGTCTTGCAAGCTTCGGGGCTATTGAATTCGCGAATGTTCGGTCCTCCCATCGCGATGCAGCGTCAACCGGACGGCGAAGTCACTTTGCCCGGTGAGGCCTCGGGTCGGAGGTCGGTTTATTTGCAAATTCGCAGATCGCAGCCCCTGACTTTGCTGCAGGTTTTCGATCAACCCGTGATGGAGACCAACTGTACTCGCCGGGGCCAGTCAACCGTTGCATCGCAAGCGTTGACCCTGCTCAATAGCCAGTTTCTAATAAAACAGGCAGAAGAATTTGCCGACCGCATTACGAAGGAAAATCCGGCACATACCGCCGACCAGGCAGTGCGGCTTGCATTTTCCAGGCTCCCGACGGAAAATGAACGGGCACGAATCATGGCATTCTTGGAAGAACAAACCGCCCGCCACCTCCAGGCCGTTACAGCCGGCCCGGAGAATGGGACAAGCCAACGGCAAGAACTTGCTCACAAGAAAGCTCTGGCAGACTTGTGCCACATGCTTTTAAGTTCCAACGAGTTTCTATATGTGGATTAACCCCGCCCGCAAGGAGCACCAAAGTGTTCATCGGACGCGACCGCTTTGATGATAATTCCCGCTTCCACTTGACCCGCCGCCAAATGCTTTCACGCATGGGTGCAGGGTTCGGCAGCATCGCCCTGTCCGCGATTTTAACTGAGAGTCAATCCCCGGCCCGTGCCCACGATGAAATTGGTAATCCGCGCTTTGATCTAAATCCCAAGCCGCCGCATTTCCCGCCCACGGCGCGGGCGGTCATTCAATTGTTCATGCACGGCGGTCCCAGTCACGTCGATTTGCTGGACCCGAAACCGATGCTCGAAAAATACGATGGCAAAGCTCCCCCTGCCGACATCGCCGATGATGAAAAAATCACTGGAAACCTGCTCAAGAGCCCCTATCCTTTTCATAAGCACGGCCAATCCGGAACCGAGTTTGCCGAACCCTTACCCAATATCGCCCGCCATGCCGATGAAATCGCGGTGATTCGCTCGATGTATACTCTGCACCGCAATCATGAACAGGCTTTGTGGATGATGCACACCGGCCTGGTGGTTTCCGGCGGGCCGAGTATCGGCGCCTGGATGGCCTACGGCCTCGGTTCCGAGAATAAGAACCTTCCCGCTTATGTCGTGCTTCCGGATCCCAAAGGCTTGCCCGTCGACGGCATTCGTAACTGGTCCAGCGGCTGGATGCCTCCCCTCTTCCAGGGTACGCCCTTCCGGTCCGAAGGCGTTCCCGTGTTACATCTGAAAGCCAAAACCGAACGCCCAACTTCTGTGGAGCAAGGGCGGCTGGGGTTGCTCGCGGACCTGAATGCCGATCACAAAAATCGCCATCCGGAGGAACTGGATTTGGATGCGCGCATCGCCAGTTTTGAACTCGCCGCCCGCATGCAGCTTTCCGCCACGGATGCCCTCGACATTTCCAGGGAAACTTCCGAAACGCACAAACTTTATGGCATCGATCAGGCCAAAACCCGGCCCTATGGGATGCGCTGCCTCATGGCCCGGCGTCTGGTGGAACGCGGCGTTCGCTTCGTTCAAATCTTCATGGCAGGGCAACCCTGGGACACTCACAGCAACAATTCCGTGTCCACGCGCAACTGCTGCGAGCAAACCGACCTTCCTGCCGCCGGTTTGCTCGATGATCTGAAACTCCGGGGCCTTCTCGATTCCACCCTGGTCTTTTGGGGTGGGGAATTCGGCCGCACTCCGGGCGCACAGAATAAAGACGGCCGCGACCATCATCCCTATGGATTTAGCGTCTGGCTGGCGGGAGGAGGCATCAAGGGCGGACAGGTTTACGGGGCCACCGACGACTTCGGCTACCGCGCTGTCAAGGACCGGTGCAGCACCGCCGATCTGCACGCAACCATGCTGCATTTAATGGGACTGGATTATTACCGGCTGGCCTTTAAACGTCATGGCCGGGACGAACGCCTGACGGATGTCTTTGAGGCGAAAGTCATCAACGCGCTCCTCGCGTGATTACGAAACCACCTGCTATTGGCCATTCGCCAATCGGCATTGCGATGCAGTCTCTCTGAACACACATGGTATCACTCAACCTCATTCGACCCTGCAAAAATAGTGCTTTTTTTGTATTTCATTCGAGGTTGCTGTTACCCCTCCGTGAAATGAATTGCTCATTATGAAATGGATTTCTTAATGACACACGGGGTAACATTCAAACTACATCGGGGACAATTCAAGGCACAGGCTGTTTGCCAATCTCTAATGCCTGTTTTTGAACTGTCTACCGTTAGAGACGCCCGGAAACGAATGTCACTATGCAACCTGCCAATTCCCATTAACTTGCGACAGATCGTTTCTCAACCACTCGGACACCCCCATTCACTATCCACCTATGGCACTGCACCAACCTGACCCCCTTACAATTCTTCTGTCAACTTCACAGCAAAATTATTTCTCATAATCGCTGTCATTCACTCAACATGTCCGTCATCGCAGACTCAATCAACTCAGGTCAAGGCGCGCAGGCGCCGCTTCTGTATCCCACTGTAGAAAGCGAGTGCCGCAAAGCCAAACAATCCCGCTCACCAACATCATCAAGGAAATTACAAAGAAACCCACCTTCAAGTTGGTTTTATCAGCGATATAACCAATTATCGGAGGTGAAATGATGTCCCCGAAAGCGTGAATGAAAAATATGTTAAAAGCGAACCCGCTCGCGCGAACGGCCGGATGAGTAACATTTGCCAATATTGTATTGGTCGGACCAGTATTAAAAAATATACAAAAAAGAGTGATGAAAACAAAATACCAAGCCGTTGGAAACGGAGTCCATAACACCATAATAAAAAAAATGAAACCCAGGATCATTGTTATCCCGGAAACCAAAAAATAAGAGCCTGGAATGCGGGACCGAAGTTTGTCCCCAGCAATTCCTCCCGCCAGCGTGGCCGTCAAGCCTGTTATCACCGTAAGCCCGCCGAAGATTGTAATTGGCTCAATCGAACCGAAGCTCTCAGCCTTCTCACTCTTCAAATACTCCGGCATCCAATACGCCAGTCCCCCAGTTGCGAATGTCATCGCCGCCATTCCTAACGTGTCCAATGTATACGAGGGAATTCTGAGCAGAGCCAAATAGTCGCGGCGCGTCAAACGGCGGCCACTACGAATGGTCGCGGCATCGGCGCGACCCCGTTCCGGATCGCGCATGAAGAAACACAACAAGCCAAGAATGATGCCCGGAATGACCACCATGTAAAACGCCAAGCGCCAACCTTCAGTCAGACGACCGAGAATGTTCACCGGTGCCAACGTTTTTACCTGCCCGCCCAGGGCGAAACCCAAGGCGCTTCCCACTGGAATCGCCATATAAAACCAGGCCAGTACTCTGCCCCGTATTCTTTCAGGGTAAAGGTCGGAAATGACTGTCGGCGCAATCGGACCGTATGCCCCCTCGCCGACTCCGACGAAACAGCGCGTAAGGAAAAGAAGGAAAAACGCCTCCGTGATCCCGAATTGCAGTAAGTATGAATTCGAAATACCCAAGGACCAGGGCAAGCCCGAAGCGCCACTCGCCAGGCTCCAAACAATGACTCCGATGCCGATTAATTTCCAGCGCGAGTTCCTTTCAGCCAACCAGCCGAAAACCGGCGCAATGATCGAATACGTAACAAAAAACGCGGTCGACAATAACCCGGTCTTGAACTTGGCGCTCTTGTCTTCCGGATCCTGCGACAGCAATAATTCCGTACGGATTTCCGGTTCCACCGCCGCCAGAACGTACCGGTCCATGAAATTTAGTAAGTTAAGGCTGAGAAGTAGAATCAGGGTTAGGCGGGCTCCCGGCAAGGGAGTTACCACTTCTGCGGATCTACCTACTCTGGAAGACGGTTTTGCAGCAAGGTCCATAAAACCCCGGGTCACAATGGAAATTAAGAGATGCTCCCCGTTCGCCAATTGGAGAGATGCTCTCTCTTACCCGAGCTTCCAGACCACCTCGTTGCGGGCCAATCGGAGATGATTGATGACGTTATTCAGCCCATCCCGATCCAGGTTTTTTGCCTGGAGAATGCAGTCGTCTATTTGCGCTTCCAGCAATTCCAGGGACATTCGAGAATTGCCCATTCCTCTGGCTCCCGCCGCTGGTTTCCTCCCCCGCTTGCCTGTCGCGCCGCCTCGGACCTCGCGTCGAAACAGGCTTTTCAAATTGGCCAGGCTTTGCTGTGCTCGTCGGAAATCTTTTTGTGAATGGTTGGGATGATCCTTTTTCCACTTGTCCATCAGCTCTTCATTGCTTTTTGTATCGACCAGAGCAGGGTTATTGTCAAAGAATTGACGAAAATATCCCATCATGCTCTTGCCTTGTCGTTTTCCAATGCCTGTCTTGATCATGATTGTTCCTCGCGAAAAAAAGAATCCGGTTTCCTACCATTATGGTAGCCATTGTATATCGCGTTGGCAGGTAAGCAAGAGATGAATGGAACAAAGTCTTATCGACTATTTTCAATAACGTCTTATTTACCACGGGTTCTTCTCTATTTCCAATACAAAATTGGTCTTTATGTAATTGCGTTGACATCCAAAGGATGAATAGTGGTCGCTAGTAAATTGCTACTATAACGCTTCTTCTAATCGGTGCATAGAATTGAAGGCGGTACGGCCTTCCAGAGGGTTCTTCTGAACCATGCCGAAAACGGCCAGGCACGCGCCAAGCCAGGCGCCTCCCAGCGTAAAACCGCCCACAACGTCACTAAAGAAATGAGCGCCTAGAAATATTCTGCTAAAACCGATAACCAGCACCAAAACTGCCAGCGCCAACGAAACGGCTACTTGCCAGCGACCCCGCGGCAAGTTGCGAGACAAAATGACAGCCAAAAAACCGTAGCCCACCAGCGACCCCATTGAATGGCCGCTTGGAAAACTCTTGGTGTCTTCATATACGGCTGGATCTTTGAACGATGGTCTATCGCGACTGAATAAATGCTTTACATTCGCATCAATTATAGCGCAGCCGACCATGCTAATTACCCAGATAATAAGTAGCGTATAACTCCTCGAATTTAACAAACTGACCGCAATTAAAATAGCAAACACGGTTAATGCTGCCGGCGACCCTAGGAAGGTAATTCCAACAAAGAGAGCTTTGATTTGTGGCATTTTCTGACGATTTTCACACAGTTCTTGCCCAAGCTGTTCATCGACCTGCGTTAGACAATTTTGGCCAGTTATCAGGTAGGCAATCAAAAAGAACGCGGCGAGCAACAGCGGGCATATCACGAAATTGCGTCGCAGGCGAGATGAATGATTCATGAAGTGCATGTTCTCCGGCATTTGCAGTCAATTCAACAATCTAAGCATGGTTTCTGCAACCAGGCGGTTTCCGCTTTCGTTTAAATGTACGCTGTCGCTGGTGAGAATGCCTCGATCCTTGTTTGCCGGATTCTTTTCTTTCAGTTGTTGCACGAACTCCTTCCGTAAATCGCACAGTAACACTTTGCATTCCTTGGCCACGCTGCGGCTAATCTCGGCGTATTCATCCAGCTTGCCATCAAGCTTGTTGGAACCATCGTGCTTTTCGCCGATAACGCTCGGCGTGCACAGTATGGCCTTCGCCCCGCCACTCGTGATTTTCTTAATAACTTCCTTCAAACCGGTTTCAAATTTGTCTTTGGATGTACCCCTCGCTGGGTCCTTTTCGCCATGCCAGACATCATTGATGCCGATGTAGATGAAAACAATCGTGGGTTTCTTGGCGATCACGTCCTGATCCACGCGTTTCTGGAGATCGGGAACCTTGTTGCCGCTGATGCCAGCGCCGATGATTTCAATTCCCAGGTTCCTGGCTCTTCGATCCAATTCCTGTTTGATGAGCGTGATGAACCCCTTGGAACCCGCGCCGGCTTGCGTGATCGAATCTCCCAGAAAAACAATGCGATCGCCTTTTTTCAATGCAATTGCTGATGGGTCCGCCCCGCGAAGATTGCGCTCTGAGAAAACTAAAAGAAAAAGAAGGGCCGTACATAAGATCAAGCGCGTGCCTATTTCCGCGAAGCATTGTCTCCTGAAAACAAACATGGAATCACGGGTTCCGGGTTGATTTGAAACCATTCCGGAAAATCGCCGTCCTCTGGAAGTTAATTCTGTTGTGATTAAATCAAGTCGCTCAACGTACCGGTACTGTCACCGAACGATTTCACCGGCGAGCCCATGAGCTCGAGCATTGTCATAAATAAATTCGACAAGGGAGTGTCCCTCGGATAAACAATGTGCCTTCCAGGTTTGAACGAACCTGCTCCCTTGCCCAGAAGGAGAATCGGCAGATCGTTGTGGTTATGCCGATTTCCGTCGCCGATGCAGCTTCCATATACGATCATCGAATGATCCAGCAGGGTCCCGGTCTGTTCCTTGATGGCTTTCAGTTTGCTCAGCAGATAGGCCGCTTGACTGATGTGAAAATGGTTGATCTTCTTGATCTTTTCCTGCTTTTCCTTATTGCCTTGATGATGCGACAGGTCATGGTGGCCCTCCGGTACTCCAATCGATTTATAACTGCGGTTGCTGCCATCATTCGCGAAAACAAAAGTTGAAATCCTTGTCAGGTCTCCCTGGAATGCAAGAACCAACAAATCGCACATCAGCCGGATGTGGTCCTGGTATTCCTTGGGAATGCCGCTGGGCCGTTGCGGGATCGAGCTGTCGCCAATCCGGTTCGGCTCAATCCGCGTCAGGCGTCTTTCCAGTTCGCGAATTCCGCTCAAATACTCGTCCAGCTTGCGCTGATCGATGGATCCCAATTTGGCTTTCAATGCGTTGGCGTCTTCCGTGACAAAATCCAGGATACTTCTCTTGTAGCGCTCTCGCCGCTGGCGACTTTCTTCGGTTTCACCCGGAATTTGGTTGGAAAACAGCCGATCGAACAGCAGCCGGGGATCAACCTCCTTACCCATTGGCAGTGAATCCGACCTCCAGGAAAGGTTGGACTGATAAGCACAACTATAGCCGGAATCACAGGCCCCGGATTGGAGTCCGCGTTCGCAACCGATCTCCAGCGACGGAAACCGCGTCAGGCTACCGACGTTTTGGGCAGCAACTTGGTCGACAGAGATTCCCGCTTTGATGTCGGCACCGGCTGTTTTCTTGATGTGCGTTCCGGTTAGAAACGTGGACATGGCGCGGGCGTGGTCGCCGGGGCCGTCGCCGAGAGCCCGGGCATTGTTCTGCGCCAGGCCGGTTAGCACGCAGAGATCCTTCTGGAATGGTTTCAGCGGCTCCAGAACGGCCGGAATCGGGTAGTCAGCCCCGGCTCCGATGGGCGTCCAATCGGGCATATGAATTCCGTTAGGGACGTAAATAAATGCCATCCTCACCGGAATCGCAGCCTTTTGGCCCGTGCCTCCAAAAGCCAGTGCCGGCATCATTGCTTCCAGGTACGGCAACGCGATGGCCGTTCCGAGACCCTTCAACATCGTCCGCCGGGATATGGGCTCCTTGAAAATCATGGCGCTCCTTATTTCGCTTTCCGTTTTTGAAACGGATCACTTTTCACGATGGCCAGTAGCAAACTGTAAAACTTGTTTTGATGCTCGGCCACCGTCGCGGAAATCCCATCGACCGCCCAGGAATCGGATTCTTCGATGCCCCGACCCACGGCATATGTTAGCATTTTTTCCGTCAAACATCTACGGAAAGCAGCTTCTTTGGTTGTCCTTAAAATGGCTCGGAGCTGCTTCGGCCCCTGGAATGTCTTGCCCCCGGGCAACTCGCCGGAAGCATCAATAGCGAACTTGCCGTCCTTTTCCCGCCACGCGCCGATCGCATCGAAGTTTTCAAAGCCGAATCCGAGCGGATCCATGCGCTGATGGCACGCGGCGCAATTGGGGTTCGACCGGTGCTGTTCCATCCTTTTTCGCAAGGATGCCGACTCGATCACGGTTTTTTCTTCGCTCAAGTCTCCGGCATCCGGCGGGGGTGGGGGCGGCGGCGTGCCTAAGATATTCTCCAGAATCCATTTCCCTCGTTTCACCGGAGATGTCCGTGTCGGATTGGAAGTCACCGTCAAAACACTCGCCTGGGTCAAAACGCCTCCGCGCGGCGTTCCTTGCAGGCTCACTTTTTGAAAATGATCGCCTTTCACACCGTCAATGCCGTAATGCTTGGCCAACCGCTCGTTGACAAACGTAAAATCGGCATCGAGGAAGTCCAGGATGCTCCGATCCGTTCGTAGAATGGCTTCAACAAACAGTTCAGTCTCCTTCTGCATATCGCTGCGCAGGGCATCATTGAACGCCTGGAACTGCCCCGGATCGGGAGCCACGTTCTTCAAATTCCGCAATTGCAGCCACTGGCCCGCAAAGTTCTCCACCAGGGCATGGGTCTTGGGATCGGCGATCATCCGCCGGACTTGCCCTTCCAGGTTCGTGCGCAGCGTTCCTGCCCGTGCCTGGCTAAATAGTTCTTCATCCGGCATGCTGCTCCACAGAAAATAGGAAAGCCGCGTCGCCAGTTCATATTCATTGAGCGTGCGAACCGCATGCGGCGTTTTCGGATCCGGGTCCATTTCCACCCGGAACAAAAAATGCGGCGAACACAGAATCGCTTGCAGTGCCGTTCGAATGCCCGTTTCGAATCCGTCCTGGTTCCCATCGGCGATTTCCACGAATTCAATCAGCCGTCGCAATTCGTCCCGCGCTACCGGCCGCCGATAGGCTCGTGTGACCAGCGGATCCAGAACCTTGCGCGCGCTCTGAATCACGTTTCTTTCTTTGGGTTGTCCGTTCAGTATCTGTTCCCGAATCGTCGCGTTCTTGAAGGCTTCATCGACAATTTTCTCCGCCGCGGTCAGGTATTTTTCCAAAAGAAGCGGCGGCATCGACAGCACGTCCGCGTTATTGTCAAAACCGTAGCCGACGTCGTCCGAGGGGAAATCCTCGGCCGGCTTGAAATCGACCCCGATGAGATCCCGGATCGTGTTATTGTATTCGGCCCGGTTGAGCCGCCGCAGGGTGACCCGCCCGGGATCGTTTTGCTGCGATTGCCCAGCTGTGCCGATCGTTACTTGGTTATTCACCCATCGGGTAAACTCGGCAATTTCTTCTGGCGCGGGTTGTACTTTCCGCTCGGCAGGAGGCATTTCCCGATCTTGAACCCGTCGGGCCACTTCCTTCCAGACCTTGAGGTCATTTAAGACAGATGGTTCATTTTTATACTTGTCCAGCGCAAGACCTGCCTTCGGTTTTTCACCGCTGTGACAGAACACGCAATACTTACTCAGGAAAGGCTGAATGATCTTGGGGAAGGTCGCATTCTCGCCGGTTTTGGCGGAAACCGGGCGTCCGTTTGGCACGTCCGCGCCGGTACTGACGAGCCCTTGCGACCAAAAGCTTAAGCCTACAAGTCCCGCTGCAATCAACTTCAACTGCACTGCTTAAACCTTGGAAAGAATGTCCGGTAGGATCTCAATTTCACCTAATTTATTAAACCAAATGTAATTAGGTAAGTTCTGCTTTTCTTTATAATATGCATCATGATCAAACATGTTTCCATGGCGGCTTTGTTTTGGCTTTGGGCAACGGTCTTGCCCGTGCTCGCCGCCGAGTTCCAAGTGCGTGACCACGATCGTGTGGTTCTCCTGGGCAACACCCTTATCGAACGGGAGCAAAAATACGGCTACTGGGAAACCATGTTGACTGCGCGCTATCCCGACTTCAACATGGTTTTCCGCAATTTGGGCTGGAGCGGCGACACCGTTTTTGGCCATGCTCGCGCGGGATTCGGTTCCGTTGCCGATGGCTTTTGCCATCTCAAAGAACACGTCATTTCCCTCCAACCCTCCGTGATCATTCTCGGTTACGGCCTGAATGAATCGTTCGAAGGCGAAGCCGGGCTGCCTCGTTTTTTGGATGGCCTGAATGTGTTGCTGGATGCTCTCGCGTCCACCAAGGCGCGAATCGTGGTCTTGTCACCTCTCCGGCACGCAGACCTTGGCCGCCCCATGCCGGATCCGACACCACACAACAAAAACCTTCGCCAGTACGCAAATGCGCTTCGCACGGTTTCCCGGAAGCGCGGCCTCGTTTTTGTGGATCTGTACGACCTTCTCGGGAACTCGGACACGATGAATTCCCAAGCGCCGCTGACCGATAACGGCATTCACCTGACCGCCTTTGGCTATTGGAATTCAACTCCGGCAATCGCCAAGGGATTGGGCTTGCTTCCTCCCAATTGGCACATTGAAGTAGGCAAGGGAAAGATCACCGCCCATGGCGTTCATGTCGATCCGCAGTCCATCTCCCTCCCTTCCTTTCTGGCTCATGATGCGCAATTGCCGTTTCCTCCCGCGCCGCAAGAGAAGTCAAAATCGGCCGGCGTTCCCGGTTCGGATCGGGTTGTACTTGTAAAGAATTTGCCGGCCGGCCGATTTGCCCTGACCGTTGACGGCCAAATCGTTGCTGAAGGCACATCCGCCGAATGGGCGAAGGGCGTCGTCATCGCCAGGGGTCCGCAATTCGATCAAGTGGAGAGACTTCGGGCAGCCATTATCGACAAAAACCGTCAATATTTTTACCGCTGGCGCCCGCAAAACGAAACCTATCTGTTTGGTTTTCGCAAACACGAGCAAGGCGTCAACGCCCGCGAAATCCCCCAGTTCGACCCCCTGGTGGAAAAACTCGAGAATGAAATCGCCAAATTGCGCGTACCGGCGGTCCATCGCTATGAACTCAAGGTAGTCGAGATGGGAAAATGAAACTCCCCTGCTTGTGCCTTCTCTATTTGATTTTTGTCGGGCCGCTATTTGCCCAGCGCGATCTGGCCAAAATTCCCGAACCCGACCCCGAACTGGAACGGCAATCCTTCCAGGTTGCCGAAGGCTTTGAAGTGAATTTGTTCGCCGCCGATCCGCTTCTTGCCAAACCCATTCAAATGAATTTCGATTCGGCTGGCCGTTTATGGGTGGCATGCAGTGAAGTCTATCCCCAAATTGTTCCGGGCCAGAAGGCCAACGACAAAATTATCATCCTGGAGGATACCCAGGGCAAAGGTAAAGCGGACAAAGTCACCGTCTTCGCCGATGGGCTGCTTATCCCCACCGGAATCGAACCCGGCGACGGCGGCGCCTACATCGCCAATAGCACCGAGCTCATTCATTTGAAGCCTGCCCAAGGAACCGGCAAGGCGCTGGAGCGCCGTGTGGTCCTCTCCGGTTTCGGTACCGAGGATACCCACCATATCCTGCACACCCTGCGCTGGGGCCCCGACGGCATGCTGTATTTCAACCAATCCGTCTACATTCACAGCCATATCGAAACCCCGCACGGCGTCCGCCGCTTGGGCGGCGGCGGTATTTGGCGCTTCCGGCCGGAGACCATGGAGCTGAGTGTCTTCGTCCGCGGCTTTATCAATCCCTGGGGTCATCACTTCGATCGCTGGGGACAATCCTTCGCGACCGATGGCGCTTTTGGTGAAGGCGTCAACTACCTGATTCCCGATGCCTATTACATTTGGGCGGTCGGCGAACCCCACATCCTCCCCGGTTTGAACCCCGGCAGCCCCAAGCATTGCGGCCTGGAAATCCTTTCCGGCCGCCATTTACCCCCGGCGTGGCAAGGTAACCTGCTCACCAACGATTTTCGGGGTCATCGCGTCTGCCGGTTTGTGCTTAAGGAAGATGGCGCCGCCTACACGTCCCAGGAAAGACCGGAACTGATCAAGACGAATCATGCCGCCTTTCGCCCGGTGGACATCAAAATGGGTCCGGATGGCGCCATTTATATCGCCGACTGGTACAACCCGATTATTCAACATGGCGAGGTCGATTTCCGTGACCCCCGGCGCGATCACACGCATGGCCGCATTTGGCGCGTCACCGCCAAAGGCCGTCCCTTGGTTCCCCGGCCCGGTCTGCAAGGAGCGAAGACCGAGGAATTGCTCAACGCACTCAAAATGCCAGAAGACTGGACCCGCCATCATGCCAAACACGTCTTGAAAGAACGCGGCCCCGAGATTCTCCCGGAATTGAGAGATTGGCTAAGCCGGCTCAATTCAACAAATCCTGATTGGGAGCATCACTTGCTGGAAGCGCTGTGGACATACCAATCCTTGAACGTCGTCGAACCCAAATTACTGCAAACATTGATTCACGCGAAGGATCCCAGGGTTCGCGCTGCCGCCGCGCGCGTGCTTTGTCACTGGCACACCGCCCTGCCGGACGCTTTGGAATGGCTGACGGCTCTGGTGGCCGATCCTCATCCTCAGGTTCGCCTGGAAGCAGTCCGCGGCCTCAGCCGTTTGCCTCATCGCCGCGCCATGGAGTTGGCCTTGCAAGCGCTCGATCGGCCCATGGACAGGTTCTTGGAGTACGGCCTGTGGCTCACCGCCCGCGAACTTTCACCGGTCTGGTTGCCCCAACTGCAAAATGGCCAAATGGATTTCAACGGCAACACCGGCCACCTCCTGTTTGCCCTCGAGGCAGCGGACGCCCGGACCACCGTTGGTATCCTGGTTAACTTGTTGCAGGCCGGAAAGGTTCCCAGGGAGAAGGAAGAAAGTATTTGGCTTTTGATTGCGCGCATGGGAGGTCCGCGCGAATTGGCCTTGATTTTCGCAGAGGCCCTTAAGAAGCCTGCCGATTTCACTCGTCAAACCGATTTCTTGGCAGCTCTGGAATCTGCTGCTCGCCAACGTGCCGTTCGACCCGAAGGCGATTTGAGTTCCCTTGGAAAACTCTTGGCCGACGCCGACAATTCCCGCCGGGCTTTTGCCGCCCGCCTCGCCGGCCTTTGGAAAATGGAATCCCTTCGGCCGGAATTGACCCGGCTTGCCACGGCAACCGATACCTCCGACGGGCTGCGCCCGAGTGCAATGGAGGGTTTGGCTCTCCTGGGAGGTTCCGCCAGTAGTTCCGCCCTCGCAAAACTGTCCGGCTCGTCTCAGCCTTTGCAAGTGCGCGTGATGGCCGTTGTGGCGTTGGCCGGCGTCGATCTGCCGTCCGCCGCTCAACAAGCCGTGGCGGTCTTGGAAGCCAACCCGGCCGCCGATCCGGCGGCCGAGATTTTTACCGCCTTCGTCCAGCGAAGAAAGGGGCCCGCGCTTCTCGCCAAGGCGGTCGCCAATCGCCGTTTGCCCCAGGACATTGCCAAAATCGGCGTCCGAACCGTTCGCTTGTCCGGCAAGGACTTCCCCGATTTAGTGACTGCCCTCACCAAGGCCGGCGGCATCACTCCGGGACCACATCGCCTATCCCCGGAGGAAATGCGGCAGATGGTGGCCAATGTCCTAGAAAAAGGCGACCCGGCTCGCGGCGAAACCGTCTTTCGCCGCAAGGATCAGGCCTGTCTCAATTGCCATTGCGTGGGCGGCGCCGGCGGTCAGGTCGGTCCCGACTTGGCCGGCATTGGTGCCTCCGCCCCGATCGACTATCTCATCGAATCCATTCTGGAACCGAACAAGGCCATCAAGGAAGGCTACCACGCCTTGGTGGTCGGCACCAAAGATGGTCGCCTATTCACCGGCATCAAGGTCCGTGAAACAAGCGATCATTTGACCCTCCGCGATGCCCAGGACAAGGAAATTGTCATTCCGCTCGCGTCTATTGATGAAAAGTCGATCGGCGGCTCCTTGATGCCGGAAGGCCTGGCCGACCCTTTGACCCGCCAGGAATTTCTCGACCTCATCCGGTTTCTCTCCGATCTCGGCAAAATCGGACCCTATTCGCTCCCAAAGGCGCCCATGGTCCGCCGCTGGCTGGTCCTCGAACGCGATCCCGCCGCTCTCGACCACTTGCGCCGCTCCGGTCTCGCTGCGGCCGCCTCCAATCATTCCTCCTTCAACTGGGTGCCCGCGTATAGCCGTGTCTCCGGCACGTTGCCCCTCGATGCCGTTCCTTCGTTCGAATGGAAACTCCCTGCGACAAATGATGCTCGAGAAGTCGGCTTCCTCCGCTGCCAGTTGGATGTCTCCACCGCCGGCAAGGTGAAATTGGCAGTCAACTCGGCCGCCGGCCTCTCCGCATGGTTAAACGGCCTGCCGTTCACAACCGGCGAAGAAATGATCCTGGACCTGACCCCCGGCCTGCACACCGTCACCTTCAGCGTGACTTTGCACGACCGCAACAGCGGTCTCCGTTGCACTCTCGAGGACGTTTCTGGCTCCTCAGCGCGCGTCCGCTTGGTAGGTGGCAAATAACATCCCAAGGCACAAAAGCGCGCCCGGAAACGAACTCCCCTCCACAACTTCTTGATCCCCTGACACTTGCGACAGATCGTTTCCGAACCCCTCGGACACCCCCCTCTGTACACATCGGGTCTGGGTCACGTTATTACACTCATCCTCTGAACCAAAACAGACTTTGTAAGGCAACCCCGCCATTGAAGTTCGGCGCACACCTAATTTGAAGCAAGTAATGCGCTCTCTTGGCCATCGATCGCAAGAATCCCTCAAAGTAGCTCTGTTACATGTCATCATCTGAACACTTCTTATCCTGTCATCAAAAACAAAATCTCATCTCATGCCGAGTCGACAATAAAACGCGGAGCGAATTTCGAGGCCCAGCGATCCGGTGAAACCATTCGTCCTTGCAGCGCTCTTTGCAGGACCAAGATCAAAATTCCCAAGAATTTCCTTGACGTTTGACACATGCCAATAGACAATCTACCCATCTGTCGTCGTTGTTCCGAACCTCAGTTCGAACTCTCATCGGGACTCGGGCCGCGCTACACGAGAGGCCGTTGGCAATGAGCTCGGCCGAGCTAGCCGACCTCAAGGAACAGATGGCAAAAATCGCAGTCGCGTGGAAAGCGGGAGACTCGAATGCGATGGAGGAAACGATCCTGCACGATCCCGCAAAGCACGATTCAGATGCCAAGCCGCTCTTGGAGAAAATGTTTGACGATCGGCAAGTTAACAAGGCTCCGAACATCGAGAGCTATTTGCAAGAGAACGACCCCTGCTTCGTGATAGTGGGCGCCGGCCACCTGGTGGGCGCCGAGGGAACCGTGAATCTGCTCGAGGACAAGAAATGCTAAGTTGAACCGGTGAAGCGTTTCCCGGTTAAAAAAAAAGTGACCCCGTCAGGAAATAACAACGAAGCCACGCACTAATTGAGGACCGGGGGACGCCATTCGTTTCCGCGCTTGAAGGTTTTCGCCGGCCAGCAGCTTGGTCTTGCCGACTGTGCAGCCGTTCGACAGCAAAGTATGGACACTCATACCCGCCAACTCATGTTGCAGAATGATACGGCCGCGCACGTCGAATGCCCGCCCGGCTTCGACTGGCAGGTGTCCATGGCCGTGGTGAAGGCGCTGAAGCCACATGCCGAGCGAATTCTTGGGCAGCCGCTGAAGTTGGATGATCAGGTGCAAGACGCATCATTTTTTGCTGAGCTGTTTGTGCTTGAAGATGGAGCCATCAATCCGTATGGCAGCACGGCACTAGTTTTCAAGATTGCCATCCGGTTTTCGGCCTTCGGTAAGATGGCCACGATCCATACGAACTCGACGGCATCTGACGTCCAAAAATACCCTGTGGCTCAACTGGCAAAGCTTCTTGAGCAACACGGCTTCGAATACATTCCTGCCGAATTTCTCAACGAACCGTATGATGGTAAACTTAAAGCCTTGGGCCAAGGGCTGGGTATGGATTGCACTTGGTGGTGTCGTTTCTTCGATTACATGTAACCGTTGTGGCACCCCAGAAACTTCCCTTGGGGGTCAAGTAGGTGGCAGGTTGGTTTGACTTCAAGTACACCGACTTGCTGATCACAGAATTTGTTAATAAAGCTTGATACCTTTAGAAAGGACGCTGATTGATATCGCTCGTTCCGGAAGAGCGTCGGCAAGTGCGAAAATTTTGAGCACCAATGACGAAATGACAATTGACTAGACCGCCTACTTCCCCGCCCTCTTCTCCACCTCCCGCTTCGTCGTCCAAAACAACCCATTCACGAGCAGTCGGCGAAACATCTCATTCTCAAAATCCTTCGGATGTCCCACCGATGTATAAACAACCCTCCCCCCCTTATAAATATGTGTCCAAGCAATCGGCTCCGTATGCCCGGGTATACTCCCCGTCAACAGAATTTCCACGTCCGCTTTCAAATCTGGGTTCTTGTACAGGCTGCCGGGGGACTCGAATGGCCGGATCCCGGCTAAAATCGGATGATCCTTGGCCTTCTCCACGATTTTCACTTCGCAAACCGGCCCCGCTCCATAATGGTTCTTGTAATTGCCTCCCAGCACCTCGTGGTCCAGCGCCAACCAGTTCTGAAAGCCGTGGCTGGCCGTCCGCACGGCGACGATCGGCTTGCCACTCTGGCAATACTTCTTCACCCGTTCCAGTTGTTCCCCCGCGATTGTTAATCGCCGGGTAAAAAGCAGCATCACATCACACTGCTCCAGGTTTTCCAGCCCCGGCAAATCGTTGTCGCTCTTGCGAAACGCCCGCGTGCACTGCACGTTATAATTCTCTTCCAAATATTTTTGGAAGAGCGCCAGCGACTCGTCCGATTTGTACTCCACCGACCCCGAAACGAGACAAACCTTTAACGCTGCCTTCTTGTCCTTGGCCGACTCCGAAACTTTTTGCGCAGATCCTCCGGTTGAGCTCCGGTCCGACTGCAAATACGCGAACAGATCGCGAATCTGCCCATCATCCAGATCGTCGAGAAGCTGCTCCGGCATCAACGATTGTGCGGACGGACTCATCTCCTCAATTTCATCCCGATTGAGCACAATCCGCTCGGCCTTGGCATCCAGCAGAGTCACGGTCTTGGGTGTGGACTCCGCAATCACACCTGTCAACAAACGCCCGTTATTGGTGTTGATGACATACGCCACGTACTCCTTGCGGATGACGGCACTCGGATCAACAATGCTTTGCAGCAGGTACGCGCGGTCGCGCCGGTCGGTGCCCGTCAAATCCGGACCCACCTTCCCCCCCTCGCCGAACAGGCTGTGGCATACCGCGCATTTCTTGTCAAAAATCACTTTGCCGTGTACCGCGTTTCCCGGTCCCCCTCGGCCTAAAACGACTCCGCCAAGGTTGCCGATCCGCGCCAGTTTCTCTCCGGCCGTTGCCGGTGTGAACCGCCCCCAGTGTTTTTCCACTATTCGCTCAATTTCCTTGTCTTTGTACAGGGCAATCCGCCGGAGTGCGTCAGCGGCAATCTCCTTGGAGTCGATTTCCCCTGCATCAACCATTTTGAGAAATTGCAACGTCGAACCCGGCCGGCTCAGGAGCAGCGCTTGCGCCTGACTGCGCAGTTTCGGCGGCAGGTTCGCATGAACGCGCATGACTCGTGCCGCGATCGCCGGCTCCGCAAATCGCTGCAAGGCAGACAGCGCTGCGGCGCGTACGGCCGCTGATTCCTGCGAATCAAACACCGCGAGCAGTGTCCCGACACATTCTGGTTTCCCGCTCTGTCCCAGGACCTCCAGCAAAGCAACTCGGTCGCTCGCTGCTGCCTTCGAGTCCGCCGCCCAGACCATGGCGCGCTCGAATGCCTGCGGTATTCCCAGCCGCAGTGCCAGCCGCATCAAAGTAAGTTTTTGCGGAAACTCCCCGCACAGCTTTTCGATTTGCTTAGCTAACTCGTGTGGCACTTGTTTCAGCGCTCGGCCTTCCAGCGCCTTATCCATCCCCTTGATCAGTCGATCGATATCCTCCATTTGCGGCGCGCAGGCCACCAATTGGCGGCAAGCGGCATACCCTGCCTCGCTCCCTTCCGCTAAATAGCGCCGCCCCAACCGCTCGACGATAAACTGCTGCATGATGGGCGATCGCCAGGATTGCGGCGTATCCAGAAGCTCTAGCACTAGGTCTCTGTCGGAAATCGCCTTGTCCTCGATCGCCCACCACAAAAGCAGCGGTATAAACGGGTCACCGCTGTCTTCGTTGCGCTGTAGTAGTTCTCGAACGATGGGCAGCCCGTCTTTGGCCGGCAGCCTCTTGCAACTGCATGCCAGCTGACACCGCACGATACAACTCGGATCCGTGTGACCTAGTTCGACGAGCTTGCTTTGTATCGCGGGCGAAACCTTTTTCGGATCTCCCAGCAATCGAACGGTCCACGAGCGAACATATTCATTTGGATGCTGGAGTAGCTCGCCCGCGATTCTCTCATCAAAACCCCCGCTGACGTAAAGCGCCCATAGAGCTTCCAGCGCGATTTGATCATGTCGTTCGCATACAATCTTGCACAGCACCGGAACGATTGAAGCATCTCGGCGTTCCGCCATCAGCCGCCGCGCCTCCCGGACCATCCAGATATCCGGATGGCTCAGCATTTCGACCAATTCCGGGCTTGACTTCTTGCTCAAATCCAGGTTCTTTACCGGACGGGTTCCCCTTGCCTCCACCTTGTAAACCCGGCCGTTCGTCTTGTCCCAGTTATCGATGGGATCGACATGGTTCGCCCGTTTGTCATACCAGTCGGCAATGTAAAGCGAGCCATCCGGCCCGATGAAACAGTCCACCGGCCGAAACCACGTGTCGTTGGCAATGAGAAAATCGCCCCCGAACCGACTGGTGAACGTCGAGCTTTTCGGTTCCAGCATGTGCCAATAAACGGCATTGGACAAAAGGTTGGCCGCAATATACATGCCCTCAAATTCCTTCGGGTACGAACCGCCCATGTAGACGATGCCCCCGCAGGTTACGTGGCCCCCTTTGAAATTCTTGTGTGGCACGTGGTCGAAGTAACCGTACGCATGCGGGTTTTGCAATTCGCCATGTTTGCCGAAATTCTTCACGTAGTACGCGCCTTGCACCTGGTGCAGCATGGCCGCGTTGCCGTAATTCGTCCCGGCGATCGCGTTGCCGTGCCGGTCGAAATCCAGCCCGAATGTGTTGCCCCCTCCTTCGGCGAAAAGCTCGAATTCCTTGGTAATCGGGTGGTAACGCCAGATACCCTGTTGAAACGTAATGCCGCGAATGTGCGCGGTCACCGTGCTTCCCTGCGCGCCGTAGAGCCAGCCGTCCGGCCCCCACTGCAGCGAGTTGGCAAAAGCGTGGGCATCCTCCATCCCGAAACCCGTCAGCAAAACCTCCGGATCGCTGTCGGGAATATCGTCGCGATTGCGGTCCGGATAGAAAATCAGATAAGGCGGCTGTACGACGAACACGCCGCCATGGCCGATGGCGAAACCCGATGCCAGATTCAATCCGTTGATGAAATCCCGTACCGGCCTATAACGGCCCGTGCCGTGCTTATCTTCTAAAATGGTGATCTTGTCCGCTCCCTTCGGTCCTCGCGGCGGCGGCTCGGGCAGCTTGTCATAGACCGTTCGTAGGTAGCGATCCACCTGCACCGCCTTCAGACCCGCGGGATTCGGATATTGAATGTATTGCAGGACCCACATCCGGCCCCGGTCATCAAATGAGATGGATAGCGGCTGCCGAATATCCGGTTCGCATGCCGCGAGCTTGACCTCAAACCCCTCGGGCACCTGCATGCGTTTGACGGCTTCCTCGGGTGAAAAACCCTGGCCCCAAACTGCTTCCGCCGGCGCGCACGACACAAGAAAAAGAAATGACAAACGGGAAATAGACGGTTTCATCGATTAAGCTCTTGACTGGAAGTCGACAAGGCAGCGAAATCCGACAAGTTCGCATTTTGGTTGGCTGATTTTCATGCTATGCCATAAGATCGGTTAGAGCAAGCAGGAAATGGTCCATCGTTCCAAAAGGCGGCGGGCGGGATGCGCTCACAAGCTCAGGCGGAAAACCAATCGGGTCGGTGGATGGCCTTGACAGCCGCCCTGCTCGGCTGGTTGTTCGACGGCCTGGAAATGGGCCTGTTCCCGCAGGTCGCCCGGCCGTCCTTGATCGATTTGCTCGCAACTCAAGACGATGCGGTAATTGGCAAATGGATCGGCGTCGCCACCGCCAGTTTCTTGGTCGGCGCAGCCACGGGTGGCGTGCTCTTTGGTTGGCTCGGCGATCGCTTGGGCCGCGTTCGCGCCATGACCTTGAGCGTTCTCACTTACGCAGTTTTCACCGGTCTTTGCGGAGTCGCCGACCACGCTTGGCAGATCGCCGCTCTCCGCTTTGTCTCGGCCCTGGGCATGGGGGGCGAGTGGTCTCTGGGCGTTGCTCTGGTCATGGAAATCTGGCCCAATCAATCCCGCGCCTTTCTGGCCGCACTCATCGGTGCCGCCGCCAATGTCGGTTATCTCCTGGTCGGCGTTCTCACCCTGGGATTGGCTGCGATCATGCAGTCTCTTCCCCCCTGGCTGGCTGCCCTGGGATTGTCCGATTACTGGGTTACCAGATTGACCGCTCATTCCGGTTGGCGAATCCTCATGCTTGCCGGTGCCCTGCCGGCTCTGTTGACTTTTTTCATTCGCCTCTTTGTCCCCGAATCCAGTCGTTGGCAAAAAGAACAACTCCGTGGCACCACTTCACATTGGGCCGCGCGGGATCTCTTGGGCGTGTGTATCGGCGCCTTGGCAGCTCTTGGCATCATTCTTCTGTGGACCGTTGACTTGCCTTGGCCCATCCAGCTTGCCGGAACCGTTTTCGCCCTATTTGTCACCACCTTGGGCTTCCTGTTCCCGGCCATGAGGTTCTTGCAACGCGAGGTAGAGGGCAATGAAACTTCGGGACTCGCGTGGCAGTCTACCATCAAAAGAATGCTTCTCGGGGCTTGTCTGAGCGGCGTCGCGCTACTCGGAACCTGGGCCTCCATGCAATGGGCCCCTTCCTGGGCCGATCAGTTGGCTTCCGCCGATACGCTTGCATCGGCAAAAGATCCGAATCCCCCCGAAAAAGCCTTTACCCAAATCGCCATGGCCTCAGGAGCCGTTTTCGGAACCATTCTCGCCGCCCTTCTCGGCGATTGGTTGGGCCGGCGCGTTTCCTACATGCTCTTGTGCCTGGCTTCCCTGGGCGCTGCTTTGGCTTTTTTTCAGTTGAACCACGAGTTCGGCTCAGTGTTTCTGATCACCGTCTTTCTGGCGGGAGGACTGACCGCATCCTTTTACGGCTGGCTTCCACTTTACCTTCCCGAAATCTTTCGCACCGGCGTGCGCGCCACCGGCCAGGGATTCAGTTTCAACTTCGGGCGGATTATCGCCGCCATCGGTGCCTTGCAGACCGCCAGCCTCATGAGCCTGTTTGGCGGCAGTTACCCCAAGGCCTGTTCCATCATGAGCTTGATTTACCTGGTCGGTGTCGCCATTATTTGGTTTGCTCCGGAAACGCGCGGTAAACCGCTGCCGGAATAACAACCAAGATTTTCAAACTACTCCAAGTCCGCGTCCGCTCAGCAACCCGGTTTCGATCGTTCCATCTGTTATCCGGAATATCCCCGGAAAGCGCGGCTCCCACGGCGTATTGGCCTCCGGGAAATATTGCCGTGCATTGGCTTCAATCGCCGCCACTCCCGGTACGTGGGCTGCCAGCCCTGCCGAATGCAACAGCGATGCCCCCGGACAGCTCAGATCCTGCACGCAGAGAAACATTTGATACTTTTGCGCTGCCGCCGCCATCAGCAGCGCCTGGCTCTGCCCCTTGCACGCTTTCAACGCGACGCCGGTATATCCCATTTCTCGCGCTAGCAGTAAACTTTCCAGGTCCGTGAGCGACTCATCTATGACCACGGGTTTGATCCGCGAAGCCGCGTGCATGACGTTGTGCCGGTTCCCTTTTAAGTCGCGGGCCGTTGGTTGCTCGATGTACTGGATCCGGTCGAATCCGGCCGGCGTCATCGTTTTCACACGATTCAAAAACTCCAGCAAGTAGCCGGCATGTGGGCATTTCTCGTTAAAATCGAGAGAATAATACCAACGCTCCACGCCTCGCTTCGCTTGCGTTTCCGCCGCCGCTCGGTCGACGCGAACTACCCGCTCGACATCCCAATCGAGGTCATCACCATTAAGTTTGATCTTGAGATGCGTCAAACCGTTATAGCGAATCCATTCCGGCAACGTTTCCGGCAAGCCATCGTTTATTCGATTCCTGACATCTCCGCCCTCAATGGGATCCAGTGCCCCCACGAGGTGATACACCGGCATCCGCGATTTGGGTTCCGTCAAAATGTATTTGTTCAGGTGCTCGCCCGAAAAGTCGGCCCCGAGATTTGGCGTGAGGTCGTGTGCCATAAAATCCGTGCCATACGTGCGGTAAGAATTCAATTCATGCACCTTGCCGAAACCATCGTGCAGGGCCGCATCAAATGCGCTGGCTGCAACCAGCGTACAAAGCGTTGGGATCGGCTCGGGCAGAGAAAGCTGCTCGGATACGCTCGCCGCTGCCCGCAGATACTCCGGCTCGAGGTCATGGTTTAAATCAATCGGATGTCCCGCCTCGTGGCAATCCCCGGTGATTTTCGCAATCGTCTCCACCAATGCCTTCATCGCGCCGAGCGTAACAACATACGACATCTTTTTGCTGGGAAACGACCACACGTTCCCCAACGGCATGCTGCCGAAACCCTTTGCGCGCTTCCCTTGCCTGGTGCATACCTCGCAATGGACATTCAATATTGTGGCGCGATCAATTGCTACGCCGCCGAACTTGATAGGCGTTCGAAAAAGATAGTCCTCGTATTGATAAGCAACTTCATCAACGAAGATGTCCGTGGTCTTACCCATGTTTAGAACTTCCCTTCCCGATTCTCAAACTGCGTGGGCTTTCCGTGCGTCGGTTTTCCCGCCTTGATCCATCCTGCGACCCATTCGATCTGCTGTTCCACGCTCACTCGGGGATGGCCGAACAATTTCTGTGCCAATCCCGCGTTGCTTAACAACGCATCGGCGGCTTCCGTGCCTCGAAAAGTCACTCGTATGTCAAACAATCGGCCAAAGTGCTCCGCAACGTGCCGCACACTTAACAGTTCCGTTCCTGTCACATTGACGACAAACCGGGGAACGGCAGCGTGTTCCAGCGCTCGCAGCGTCATGCCATTGGCATCCCCTTGCCAGATGACATTGCAATATCCCATAGCCAAATCAATCGGCTCACCGGCAAGCACCTTTTGGGCAACATCGACCAGAACCCCGTAACGCAATTCCGTGGCATAATTCAGCCGAAGCAAGGCCATTGGCGAATGCGTCGACCGGCAAAAATGTTCGAAGATGCGTTCCCGTCCGGCGCAGCTCATCGCATACTCCCCCACGGGATTCAGGGCATCGCTCTCCACCGAACCGCCCCGCGCCACTGGTGTCAGCCCGTAAACGTTGCCCGTGGAAAAGGCGACGATCTTGCTTCCCGCGAAATGGCGGCAAACCATTCCTGGAACAAAACAATTCATCGCCCAGGTCAGCGCTTCCTGGCCCGTAGAACCAAACTTCATGCCGGTCATGAAAACGACGTTTTCCGTCTTGGGAAGTTTAGACAAGCTGTGCGGGTCCAGTAAGTCGCATCCAATGGTCTCAATTCCCAGCGCCTGCAATTGCGCTTGTCCATTTCCCGAAGAAAACCGCGCTACTCCGACAATTCGCCGGCGCACCCCGGCGGCATCGCTGGCCCGCTTCGCCATTCGCGCCAGCGTCGGCCCCATTTTGCCGTTCACTCCCAAAAAGATGAGATCCCCTTTCACCCGTCCCATAGTTTCGTTCACCGCCGGCGTCGGCTCACTGAGCAGCTCTTCCAGTTCTTCAATCGTTTCAACCACGATGATCCTTTTTGTAGCCCTCTCGCTCCGCGAGAGGACCGCCACATTTTGTCTTCATCCTTTCTCCGGCCCCGAACTCGCACACAACCTGTCAATGTCTTCAACGACCGGTTCTCCCCGGCACATGCGCAATAAATATCGGACGGCACTCAACCCCATCCGCTGGACCCACGCCGTCGCCCCCGCGTTGGCAACCGGAACATCGATGAACACTCTCCTGCCCGCCAATCGATGCCGCGCAGCGGCAAGTAATCTTTCCCCGGCATCGGCAGTGCTCAGAAAAGGCCCGATCTGCCAAGCGTTGCTCCCCGGACGAGCCGTTAGGAAGCCTTCAATCTGATTGCCGTTTCGAACCTGGTAAAACGTGTTGGGATTTTCCGTGTAAAGCCGCTCCAACATTTTGCCCCGCTCAGTTTCGGTGATTTCTGCATCGTATCGGATCAAGTCCGCCAATTGACCACGCTCGACTCTGGTTGCTCTTGCCAATGGCGCGTTTATTTGCGGCAGTATCCCCTCATAACGCGCCAATTGAAACTGATGTCCAAAACCCAGTTTCTCATAAAGCGGCTGTCCGAGCGGCGTTGCATCCAATCGCACGGTCCGTACCCCTCGACTTGTCAGGTATGTTAGCGCGTGCATCATCAATGCTCGGCCGATCCCTTTTCTGCGATACAATGCCTCCACCAGCATCATGGCAATCCACGCCACCCGGCCAAAAACACAAGTCGTCACCGTCCCGACCGGTCGTCCGTCCCATTCTGCCAGATAGCAACCCGTCGGTTCCAGAGCCAAATAGCGTTGCCAATCGCTTTCCAGCTGATTCCAGCCGGCTTGCTGTTTCAATTCCATTCCGAAAGGAATGTCGGCCACCGTAAACGCCCGAATCGTGAGCACGCTTTGATCCCCTTGCGAAGGTGCTCCTGTCTTTCCCCCTCCTGTATACAAATTACACACAGCACACCAAATTCAAAACCTCCCCCATCTGGTGTTTGCCGCCCCTTTTCGTTAAAATAATGGTCCTGACCCGCCTTTTTCTAACGTTTCCGGAGTTACCACACATGGACTTGATCACTCGCCGGACCTGCACCAAACAATTGTTGGGTTCCTTGACCGCTTATGGACTCATCGAGACTCTGTTCCAACAGCGTCTGTTCGCCGATTCCGTCAAACCTATGGTCCATGAATGGATGAAGGATTTACATTCCTTGTGCCAGGATCTGAAAACCCAGAAGGTGAAGGACCTCGATTTTCAGGCGAAACTCGAAGATCTCTACCGCAAGGTCAATCTGGCCGAATTGGTCCAGCTGGTCGATTTGGACAGCCTCGCCAAGCGGGTCAAGTTTCCGGAAAAAGGGGCCGCCAACCTCGGACTCAATTTTTCCAACGTCGAAGGCCTGCCGCAAAAACTTGTTTTCGGCAAACAGATTTTCGCCATGAAAAAAGGCCGTTCCGTCGTTCCCCACGGCCACGACAACATGTGTACCGGATTCATCATCCTCAGCGGCAACTTCATCGGCAAGCATTACGACCGCGTCGAGGACAATAAAGACCATTACCTGATCAAGCCCACCATTGATCGCGCTTTCAAACCTGGCGAGTGCTCGACCATTTCCGACCACAAAGACAATGTCCACTGGTTCAAGGCCGATTCCGACACGGGTTTCATCTTCAATATCCACGTGTTGGGCTACAACATGGAAAACAAAAAAACCCCGAATCGCGTCTATGTCGATCCGGAAGGCGATAAAGTCCAGGGCGGTTTAATCGTCGCCAGGAAAATTTCCTCCAAAGAATGCCACCAAAAATATGGCTAACGTTCTCAATTCACTACCGGTGTGTATTTCACTTCGAGTTGCTGGAACAGAAACGCATAAATATCGGCGTCCGTTTGCGCCTGCTCTTCCGGGGTACTCGCCCCGTGACCGGAGTTGAAATTTGTCCACAGCAAAATGGGCCGCTGCGACGACGTGGCAGCTTGGAGCCGGGCTGCCATTTTCCAGGAATCGGCCGGATGTACCCGCGGATCATTGGCCCCGGCAATCAAAAAAACGGCCGGATATGCCGTGCGCTCGACAACGCGGTGATAGGGAGAGTATTGGTGCAGGACCTGGAATTGCTCTTTGTCTTGCACGGACCCGAATTCCGGGACATTTTCCGGACCGCCCTGGAATTCCTCTTGCCGAAGCATGTCGTAAAAACCCACCTCCGCCACCACAGCCTGAAACAGTCTGGCGTGTTGCGTCAGCGCCGCCCCCATGACCAATCCACCGTGGCTCGCTCCCATAATGGCAAGCTTGTCCGGGTTCGTGTATTTCTGGTCGATCAAAAACTGCGCGCACGCTGCAAAATCATCGAAGACATTTTGTTTCTTGGTCCCGCGGCCTGCCATATGCCAGTTTTCTCCGTACTCGCCGCCGCCGCGCAAATGCGCGACCGCATACACTCCGCCTTGTTCCAGCCAAATCCGCCGGTTGATTTCGAAGCTCGCCGTCTGACTTTCTCCATACCCGCCATAACCCGTCAGCAATGTTGGATTGCGGCCATCCAATTTCGTTCCTTTATTCCGGATAATCGACAGCGGAACGCGCGTCCCGTCTTTCGATAGCGGAAATGCTCGGATCATTTCCATGTCCTCGAAATCCGCCTTGTATTGCGCCACGAGCGCCGTTTTAGTAGTTTCCCCGCTGGCTCCATCGTGGCGGTACCATGTCGGCGGTTCGAGAAAGGATTCCGTGCGGAATAATATTTCATCGCCGCGCAGCCGCAACGCTTCCCCAATCCAGACGTTGCGGCCAACCGGGATCGGATTTAATTCCTTGCCTCCTCGATCAAAAACCCGAATCCGCGCACTACAATCCGCCAGTTCAAAAACAAAGACCCGGCTGATCGTCGGCAACACGCTCGTGAGAACTCCGCCCCCTTGTGGAACCACTTCTTCTGCCTTCGCGACATCCAGGTTGCCCAGTGGCATGCGCAGAATACGTCCCCGCGGCGCGTTGCACCGGGATAACACATAGATCGTCCCATCCAGCCCAAACGCGGCATCAATGACCTTGTCGTCGTACCTGGTTATTGCGTTCCATTTCCCTTCTGATCCCAACAGGAACAACGCCAGGTTGCTCCCGGTGCCGTGCGCCACGGCAGCCAGAATATACTTGCCGTCTTCTGAGGCCATCAGACTGGCAGCGTCAATGCGATCGAATTCCTTGCCCAGGGCGTACGTATCGTCCTTGGGGTCCGTTCCCAGTTTGTGAAAGTAAACTTGTTGGTAATAGTCTCGCGGATGATCGGAATCTCCATTGCGATTGAAGAATCGCGTATAATAAAACCCCGTTCCATCCATTTTCCAGGCAAGGCTTCCAGTCACCATAGTCACGCGCGGGATCTTCTCATTCAGTTTTTTCGCTGTGGCTGCCTCAAACACGTATAGGGTGCCTTCTTCGCGGCCCTCGGTCGAGATCGACACGGCGACGTACTTTCCATCATGGGATGGAACAAAAAAATCCATTTTCGCCGTCTTATCGGACAACACCGCTTCTGGATCTACCAGCGTTTTCGGAATTTGCCATTTTTCCCCAAATGGCAGCGTTACCAGAACACCCCCCTGAGATGCAAAAAACCTGCCTCCCTTATATGTAAGCTCGGAAGTGGTGGGAATTTTCGGTTCCATCAGGAATTCAAGCCGCTTGCGCACTGGCTCGAGGCACGAGTACGAGTTCAGCACCGATCGCGTATACCGGTTTTGCTTTTCGCACCATTTTCGAACCTCGGGATCCTTGACGCTTTCCAGCCAGCGATAAGGATCGACGACTTTAATGCCGTGATATTCATCCGTGACCGGTTTTTGGGCAGTGGTTGGAAGTGCGAGCGGTTCCGCCTGCACATACGGAACCAAGAACACGAAACAGCTCAGCCACAAAAATCGTAATGGGAATTGGCTTCGTGCCATTATGCTGCCTCTATCTCAAGAATCGATTTGCCATCAACTGTCCAGAGTGAAGGGATCAACCAATCGTACGCCGAGGTCATCCAGGCGATACAGCGGTTCATAACCCAAGATCCGGCGGGCCGGTTCCAGGTCCCACGTCCGCTGCGAACACTCGCCGACAATGGTAACTATTGGATTTCCATTCAGGGGAACGCGCAGTGCCTTCGCAAACGCTTGGGCCAAATCCGGAAACGGCACCTGCTGCGGTCGCACCGATTTCCCATTTAGGTTTGGGTCGAAGATGTCCAGGGGTGCTGCAATACGCAAAATAATTACTTCCATCCCATGCTTTTCGCCGTAATGCCGCGCAATATTTTCGGCCAGCGCCTTGGTTAATGCGTAAGTTCCAACTGGTCGGGGCGGTGCATCTCCGGCTACCAAGCATTTAGCGCCATATCCCCAAACTACCATCAAACTGCTAATGTGAACTATTCGTTTCACCCCCGCCCGCCTTGCGGCTTCAAAAACATGCTGCGTTCCTTTCACATTAATATCGAACCGCAAATCGTTATGCGCATCATCCTCCTCGATTCCGGATCGCCCCGACGCCACCGCCAGGTGCAATACGGCGCCGCAACCCGCCATGGCCTTTGCAAGTGCCTGCAGGTCCAAAATATCGACTTCGAGCCGGCGACGATCATGCACTGGCCAGTGACAGTCTAAGAGCTGAAGGTCAAATTCCTTTTCCAAAAAAGGAATCACGCCTCGAGCGATTTGGCCGTTGGCCCCCGTGATCAATACCATGCACGAACCCATCACTAAAAGAGCGGGTGCGATCCTGCAACACCAGCCCGCGGCCCCAGCAAGGGGCCCTTGCTGGCGCCGCGGGCCGGTGTGCTCGAAAATCACGCACGGCGCTGTAGCAGACTGTTACTCGCCCTCGAGCTGCAGTTCATAACACGCAGCTTCCCGGTCGTTGCGAACCAATAAATATCGCCCCGCGAGCGCCGGATTGTTCCACGTCTTGTTCGATAGTGCCGGTATCTGGCCTAATTCGCGGAATTCGTCCCGCGTTGGCTCCCCCAAGATTACTTGTCCTTCCTCGGCCTGGATCAGAAGCAGACTTCCGGCCAGCAGAATCTGCCCATGTTTATAGCGCTTCGCCTTCCAAAGTTGTTTCCCGGTTTCCAGATCGAGACAGGCGAGAATTCCTTCATCCAGGCCATAGATGCAACCATCATGAATGACGGCGGTCGTGAACTTGGTTTTCATTTTGTTGTTTTGCCATATGGGCACGGGTGTTGCCCACTTGTCATTTGCTCCTCTTTCCACTTGAAACAAGGCGCACCCCTGGTCGTAGCCGGTGGAAACAAACACTCTTCCCGGACCGCCGGCATGAGGGATCGGTTGCGAGCAATTCACCTTTTCACCGTTCGTCCAGGCAAAATCCCATAAGACCCCGCCGGTAGACGGGTCATGGGCCGTGACGCCCTCGGAATTGTAAACTAGGATTTGTCGAACCCCGGCAATTTCCGTCAAAATGGGAGAACCATAACTAGCCTGGTGTAAGCCGCCTTGCCAAAGTCGCTCACCGGTGTCTTTGTGGTAGGCCGCCAGAGAAATTCCATCGGCAGCGGTTGGGCAAACAATCACTTTGTCATCGACAATAATGGGCGAACCACAAACTCCGTGATGAGCCAGGTCCTTGTTATTTTCTTTATTGATGTCGCAAGTCCATATCACCTTGCCCGTGCGGGCATCCAAACAGTTCAAAATGCCAGTGGCGCCAACGGTATACACACGGTTGTCGGCAATCGTGGGAGTCGCGCGGGGGCCATGGCCTCCCATCTTCGAATCAAATCGGGTGCCGTCTTCGTGAACCCACAAGATCTCCCCATCGGAGACCCGATAACAAACCACGCATTCCTTCGGCCCCCATTGTTCTTGCGTGATGGCACGGTTGCCAGCCACCGCAAAAGCACTCCAGCCAAGGCCTACACTTTTGCGCCAAAGTTCCAGTGGCGGATGGGCCTTCCAATCTCTGGTCAATCGCGCTTGCGGAACGATTCCGAGCCGCTGCGGGCCCAAGAACTGCGGATAGTCATCCTGGCTTGGCGCTGCCGGAGCAACTGTTTCCTTAGCTGTCACTGTCGGTGGTCCCGAAATCTCCCCATCGTTTTTTTGCAAGCGCCACGCAAAATTCACTTTGGCATCGCCCGTTAGCCCCTGAACTTCCAGTAAACCAATGCAGCACGCCAGAAATACCATGCAAAGTGCCAGAACTCCCAGGCGATATTGCCAGCGAATCGGTTGATAAAACATCCAGGATAACCACAACACCCAAAGAGTGGCCGGTACAAAAATCAACATCGTGTAGTGCTTTGGAAATAAATTTCCCGTGTTGGTAAGGACCACCACCACTCCGGTTCCAATCCAGGAAAGCGGCACACCCCATTGAACCAACCGGTTAATTCCGGGACGTTGCCAAGCAGCAGAAAGGTTCCAGGTCAGAGCGATAACCGCGATGATGCCTACCAATAATAACCTCAAATACCATGGGTCAGCCTGCCCTTCCAGCATCCACATGACCAGCGTCCGGCCCCAGGCATAAAGCAGGACGAGCAACGTAATAAGCCAGGCCAAGATCAACCGCCCCAGAGGAATCGGACGAATTCGTTGCTGCCATCCGCCGACGGCCGTCGAAGGTTGCACGCTGGAAGCCATCATCCAATCTCCCAGTAATCGAAACAATCCAAAATTTAGTTCTTTTTCCCTTCAGGAAGCTGCCGGGGCGCGTAGTACGGCTTCGTTCCCAGTTTCTGTACTTCCTTCAAGAAGTTGGTTCCATAGTCCTTTTCGGCATCAGCCAAAGCCCACGCTTGCCGTTTGAAATTCCAACTATCCGGGTTCAGCCGTTGCGCTTCCTTGTAGTGCGCGACAGCGTCTTTGCCTCGATTGGTTCGGTACAGGTACTCGGCCAGTCCAAATTCCGCCGCCGCCAGCGCATGGTCCGTGCTTTGTGCCTGCAACCGTGTTTTCAGTTCTTTTTCGCTTAGAACGAAAGGACTCTTTTCGCCATTCGTCACCCAATCGCGAATCCCTTCGATATAGGGCCCGGCATCCAACCGGTGCAGGAACTGGTATCGGTTGTCCACATAGGCCACCTCAGGCGGACGGACCATCCGGCCATTTTTATTGATCCAGACGGCAGTTGGAACATTGACCAGATTGTACAGCCGCGTGACAATGTGCTCGGGGTCGATAAGGACGGGATAATCCGGTTTGGCCGCTGTGATGGAAGGGCCGGCCGCTTTCACGCCGCCAGTATCTTCCGCCACCGAAAGAATCACAAAGTTTTTGTCCTTTAATTCCGCGTACAGTTTTTGCCAACCTGGCAAATCCAGCCGGCATCCTCACCACGAGGCCCAGGTGATGAGCAGTACCTTCTTTCCCCGGTAGTCCGCCAGCGAGTGCATTTTGCCGCCGATGTCGGGTAACGTAAATTTCGGCGCGGCCAGCGTCGCCAGGAAGCCGTTTTGCACTTCCGGCCGCGGGCCGAAATACCAAACGCCGTGTTTGGCATCATGAGCCACAGGCTGCTTCAGCAGACGGGCAAATTCACTCAGGTTGAACCGGGTTCCACCCGAGATTTCGGCGACGAATTCCTTCTTGCGCGCTTCTGGGAGCGGGAAGCAAAGTTTGTCGGTGCATACGCCTTCCGGTTTCACCTCAAACTTTGTGGCCTTGGTGAGGTCCGTCAGGGTGATCCATAAGTCTTTCGACCCTTGCGCGCCTACGCTCACCTCGGTGACGGTCCCATCGTAAATAATCACCCGGCGATTGGACTCCGCGGCGAAAGCGGCAGAAAATTCCGCCAAGCTATAACAAAGCGTTACTAGAAGAAAACCGATTCTACCCATGGTGGCGTCTCCTTTCGTTGCGTCCCAATTTGTCGGCCTCTGCTCGTGCCTATTAGACTTCGATCAATTCTTCCGAAGCTGTTATATCGGAGTCCTCATCTTTTTTCCTGGGATTCATCCAGCACAAAAGTATTCCCAGTCCATAAAGCGCGCACATGGTCAGTGCCAGGCTTTCCATGCTGAAGATATCTACCGGAGTTACGATGGCGGCGAAGGCATGAATGATAAAACAGGCCATTCGCCATTTCCTCTTGTAACTATCCACCGTCATGATTCCCAGCCTTTCCAAAAAGAACATCAGCATGGGCAGCTGGAAGGATATTCCAAATAAAACTGGCAATAGGATGGCAAAGGTCAACCATTCATTGAACCGCAACTCGGGTTCCAGGTTGAGCCAGCTATTAAACCAGAGCAATCCCTGGAGGGCCTTGGGAATCACAAAAAATTGGCATAAGAGAACGCCGGCGATAAAAAGTATCACACTGAATGGCAAATATACATTTACCAATCGTTTTTCATGCGAATACAGACCGGCAGCAATGAAAGTCCATAATTGGACAAAGATCCATGGACTTCCTAGCACTAGCCCACACACGAAGCAAACCTTGAGGTAAGCCATGAAAGCTTCCATTGGGCTCAGGGTAGATAAGCCGGGCCTTTTATAAACAAATCTTTGGGCCTGAGAAGTATCAATTGCCCTGCGGAGAGGTTGGTAACGCATTGTTAATTTAACCCATTCATCCTCCGACGGGTTTTTGGCCGGTTCCAGCCCCATGTCCTTTAAGGTCTTAAAATAATCCGTCGCCTTGATGGAGACTTCTTCTTCTTTCTCCCGATTTAAGTTTGTGTACGTTTTTTGCCCTTCCTGGAGGCCTTTTTCAGCCTCCATAAGCCTTTGGTCATAAAAATGGCCGATTGCTTCTTCCACTGGCGCTGAAATTAATTGCAGAACCGTCCAGCCGGGAATAAAGCTAATCAAAAAGGCCACCCCGAATCCGATGATGGCCCGCCAGAGGCAAGTTCGAAGTTCTTCGAGATGTTCCCCGAATGACATGCGGGTATCCGCAAACATATCTTCCGAGGCGTCGTATCGGTCCCCACTGCTCATGTGTGTACCCTTCCAATCGATTGATGATTATTTTTGGAATGGAAAGTCAAGGGGCAGGACCAAGAAAAATGGCCCCAAAGCGATTCGCCGTCGCCTTGGGGCCGTATCTGGGCGGCACAGGATTCGAACCTGTGACTTCCACCGTGTGAGGATGGCACTCTAGCCGCTGAGTTAGCCGCCCTTGGTGTGCTATTCCCGACGCCACGAGTCTTCTCCTCGTCGCGTCAGAAAGTCAATCCCGGCTTCCCCTGATTACCAAATTTGGGATTGCACTAAACCTGGGGAGGAGAATTCACGGCCCCGGTATTGGGTGTGTCTTCAAATTTGGGAGCGGTTGCCTGGACCCGCTGCGGAGGGCGTGGCGGCTCAATCGACGCCCGATGTTCCGGGGCACTTGTGTTCGAAACATTGTCTTGAATATCATCTTCCAGGCCTTTCAGACCTTTCTTAAATTCCACAATGCCCTTGCCCAGGGACCGCCCGACTTCCGGAAGCCGTTTGCCGAATAAAAGAATCCCGATAATCAACAAAATTAACATATGAGGGCCAAAGAGCCCTTCGAAAACTGCAAACAATGGGTTCATGATTCACTCCTCAATTTCGATAGGGAATAGCACTCGTTAAGTATAGCAATTCGTTTGAAAAAAAAAACAAGCAAATTGCAGACCGGGGACAGCGTGTTGCCGAATAAAATTCGGCACTAAAACGCAACCATGAAATTTTTCTCCTCGGAGTTTTCAAACGAAATGATCGTCTTTTAAGGGTCCGGAGCAACGGCACCCTGCGGGGTTGTCCAATCATGGACAACCTAAGTATAGCAAGGGGCACGTCTAAAAAACAAGCGAGAAATGCGTTTATTGGGTGTTGGACGCTGACTTCAAACGGTTTGAAATTGCATGGGTGCTGGTTCCTTTCCCTGGGCCACAGTGACCGGAATCATTTCCAACCGCTGCCGCGGTACTTCCTGAAGTTTCTTGATAGGCCCCTTATATAAGTTCCACAACCAGCCAAAACCCTTGCTAACCGATTTTACCAGCCCGGCCATGCCGTAAGCCTGGTACATCACGCGGTAACTCCACAAGGGATCTTTCCAGTCGGCAATCGCTTTCACGAAATTCAGCGGATTATAAAAACTGGCGTATCCCAGGTAGATGTTGATTTGCTTGTGCCATGGATGCGGGTCTTCCGTGGCAATGCAGTGATTGCCATCATACTGGTAATCCTCCACCTTGTGAGTGCCGGCTTGGTCGATCACCATCCCTTTTTCATAGGGCTCTTCATAGCCCTTGCTGCCAACCGACGGCGTCAAAATCGTCACTTGCACGCTCACCGAGCCCGACTTGCGCAGAAAATTGACCTGATTCAGCAAACCATAGAGGTTACCCCGGCTGGCCAACGGCTGGCCGTCGTGGTGCATCATCATCGACATCGGGCAAATGCCGGCATTGTTGAGGATTTCAAACAACTGCTTGGTCTTGTCCGGACTTTGACCCTTTTTGACCAATTCGGCTGTCATATCCTCGATGCCGAACCAAATGGCTCTCAGGCCCCCCTGCCGGCACAGGGGCAGCAAATCCCGGTTTTTGAAAACGTCAAACTCGGTCGCTTCGGTTCCAAAAAACAGAGAATCCCGGAATGGTTTAGCGTGGATTTTTCCCTTCGCCATCCCGGTGAAAATCTCCTCTACCGTTTCGCGATTGTTGAAGAAATTGTCGTCCGTGCCGAAGAAGGCATTGATTCCCGTGGCCTCGCCCATGCGTTCCATTTCATCTCGGAGCCGGTCGGGGCTCTTGTACCGAAACGTGAATTGGTTGTAGGCCGGTATGGGACAATACGGGCAATGAAATTTGCAACCGTGTGTGGTCACGACGCTGATCATTCCCGCATAGCGGTGCAGTCGGTTCACCGCCACTGGTTGCCGGGATAGAGTTCGTCGGCGATGCGGCGGTTCGAGCAGACCGAGGCCCGACATCGGATGAGGCAGTTCGTCCAAGTCTTGAACCAACCGTTGGACACCGGTATTGATAAGCCGGTCGAGAGGTCCTTCTTCATCCCCTTCACGGAACACCAGGCCAGGTATATCGTCCAGCAAACCGGACCGCCTCAGGCGATGGAAAACTTTGCGCGGATGTTCATTCGATCCCCGGTACTCCATGATTCGGTCGAGCAACTCCAGAGCCACGTACTCTTCCCCGGTGACGGCCACATCGGCACTGTATTCGCCCTTGGGGCCGTTGCCGAAGAAATCCCAGGGTTCATAAATAGCCTTCGCGCCACCCGCCAAAATGAACGGCCGGTCTTCCCCAAGGCGGTACGCATCGGCGATCATCTCATAAGCGCTTGCGCTATGAATTTGCATCGAGGAAACAAACAACATCTGCGGCAACCGGCCGTCAATGCGGGCTTCGCTGGGCCGGAAATTCCGATTCCACTGGCGAAGCACAATCCGGGTCCGCGTGAATCCCGAATTATACAGAGCGCCGCCGATGGAACGGGGACCTGCGGTCAACAGCCGCATATCCGCAAATAAAAATGGGCCCAGCCTGGTTCGGTAATCAAACGCGTAGGTGACCAGCACCGGTATTTCAGCATGGGCCGGATTGGCTCGCAAACGCCGTTCCAGTTGCGCATAGTTGCCCGGGCGGGTATAGCGGTCATTCTTTGGACGACTCAGCAATTCCATAAAAGCAACCTTTCCCCATATTTGCGCCACATCGATCCCGGATTTGGCGCGTCATTCACGTTTTGGGCAGCCTAGAAAGACCGGCGCGTATTTTCAAGGTCGGAGCTGACGTTTGAGGCCAGTGGCGGATGTTATTTTGCAAAGTTGTACCGTCTTTCCCGCTAGCAAAGCAATCCCAAATCTACTGGGACAGCTATTTCACCCAATCTCGCTGCTTGCCGGGTGCTGGTCCGCCACTTGCGCTTGTTGCTTTTTAACGGCACAACGGATGTTTCAGCGAGAGCCAACTGCCCCCGCTCTTCGAGCTGGCGACACATTGAGTAATAAAATTCATCCCATCCACGCCGTCGGCGACATTGGGATAAAGGCTATTGACAGCGTCAAATCTCTTGCCGGCCGACCGTGCCGCCATGTCATCAAATGCCGCCGTGTAAACATTGGCAAATGCCTCGAAAAACGCCTCGGGATGACCGCCAGGTAGCCGGCAGGATGATTTTCCCGCGCCTGTCATGAAAGGTGCGTTCGGATTACGAGTGTAAAGTCGGTGCGGCTGGCCATTGACTCTGACAAGCATCTTATTAGGCTCTTCTTGATGCCATTCAATTGCTCCTTCGGTTCCGTCGATTTCAATCCACAAATCGTTTTCCCGGCCGTGCGAAATTTGCGAAGCCGTCACCGTTCCCAGCGCGCCGTTTTGATAGCGGATAACTGCTACCCCATAATCGTCCAATTCCCGGCCGGCTTCAAAGATTTTCAGATTACAAGAGACATGATCGGGAATCAGACCAGTAATAAAGCGGCCCAGGTTGTAGGCATGTGTACCGATATCGCCGAAACAACCTGCCGCTCCCGACCGTTTTGGATCCGTTCGCCAGCTCGCCTGTTTTTGTTTCTGCTTTTCCAACCGGGATCGTAACCACCCTTGTATATAAAAAGTTCGAATGGCCTGGATTTCACCCAATTCCTTGTTTTGGACCATTTCGCGGGCCTGGCGAACCAGGGGATAACCGGTGTAATTGTGCGTCAGTGCGAATACGACACCGGTCTTTTGCACGACCTTGGCCAACTCTTCGGCTTGGGACAAGTCAAACGTCATCGGTTTATCGCACATGACGTTGAAGCCTGCTTCTGCAAACGCCTTGGCAATTTCGAAATGGGTATGGTTGGGAGTCGCGACCGAAACAAAATCAACGCGTTCCGAAGTGGGGACCCGCGATTCCCCGGCGATCATTTCCTTATACGACCCATAAGCGCGCTCCAGGTTGATGTCGTAATCCGGGGCTGAGGCCTTGGCATTTGCGGGATCGCTCGATAATGCCCCGGCTACCAAAACCGCGCGATTGTCCAGAATCGCAGCCGTGGCATGAACCCGTCCGATAAATGCCCCTTGTCCCCCCCCAATCAACCCCATCCGCAGTTTGCGATTAAGAGGTGCATTCACGGCCATTGCAGTTTCTCCTTTATGATTCGAAATGCATTAATCCCACCGATTATAGGACCGCAAACAGGAAAATGCAATTTACCCTGCATTCCGTTAATTCCACACGAATTCGGACATTTTTAGGGGCTTTTTCGAAAATTATTCAACCTTCGCGCCGGGCGCGTTGATACTTCATTGGACGAGATTTTTCACGCCAGGGAAGGTTCCCTTGTGTACCATTTCTTTCTCTGGAGAGCCTGGTCATGTCCACGGATGCCAAAATAGGCTTGGTCATTGGGGTAGGCTTGGTGATTACGGTCGGGGCTGTCTATTTTCGTAAAGATTCCGCAATCGCCTGGCAATCGAAGGAAGACAAAGCCGTTATTCCCGGCCGCGCGCCGCAACCAAAGCGGGCCCCGTCGCCCCGCAATCAAGTCCCGCCCGCAGCCGCGAAAAAAAATATACAAACTCAGTCTGGTCGGACACTCAAAGAGCATACCGTTCAGGATGGAGAAACCCTTTATAGCCTCGCGATCCGATATTTCGGAGACGGCGACAAATTCGTGGATATCTACCGCTGTAACCGGGACATCCTCTCAACGCCGGATCTACTAATCCCCGGCACTGTGCTGACGATCCCCAACCTTGAAAAATCAAACGAGACTTACGCAAATCCCTAAAAGATCCCGTTCCAAAAGGGCCCGGCAAAAGTTAGAACGGCCAATCCAAGCCCAGCGATGATCAGCACCAAAAACAAACCCGTGGCCACCCAGGCGCCGGCGGTTACTTCCGGGCGGTCGGCATTATTGGCTTCGGGCTGCCAGGCAGTGGCCGTTTCGGGAGGTAACCAGGGAGATCGGCGCGATGAAATCGGCGCTGTCGGCTTGGCGGTCGGAACAACCGGGCTCGCGCGGCCAATGGGAATCGAGGACACCGGTCGCCGCGGGATTTCTTCGGCGGATTGCCGGGGCGGCGGAATTGGAACGGCCGACGGATACGAGGGGTTTTGAGCGTTCTCCTCTTGAAATCGATAGACTTTGGCCGGTGCAGCCGCAGAAGAGGAAGGGCTTTTTCCGCCCGGCGCGGTCGCGGCCACTCCCTTCGGGAGCGTTTGTTCCTGCGTTCCGCTACCGAGGGACTTCAAAAGTTCCGCGGCCTTGTCGGGAGCGTACTGCCTTCGCAAACCTTTAATATAGTTTCTCACGTCGATGGATTTCAGCGCCTCGGTAAACGACCCGAACGGTTTGATCAGATGATGCGGATTCACGGCGAGCAACTGCCCCCGAACCTTCTCGGCCTCGTCGGATTTTCCTCCCGAATAGTACGTGTCCGCTAGCAAAACCAGAAACCGATCCCGTAATTGCATTTGGCCGTGTTGACCATGCCACTGGGCCAGATCCTGGTAGATCTGGGCCGTTTGTTCGACGGACGCCATGATCGGTCTCCTGAAAAACCATCCCGATTTCGTAATGCCGCAATTACAATAATAGCGGGCGAGGTACACGGCAGAAAAGTCAAAAGGACCTCTCATGACAACCGATCCTCATGGCCCCCTGCACGGCATACGCGTACTGGATGCCTCGCGCGTTCTCGCCGGCCCGTTCTGCGGCCAAATGCTGGGGGATCTCGGGGCCGAGGTTGTAAAGGTGGAACGTCCTGGCGCCGGTGATGAGACGCGCGCTTGGGGTCCTCCCTTCCAGGGTCCACTCAGCGCTTATTACTTGTCTTGCAACCGCAATAAACGCGCCATCACCCTGGACATGTCCCGGGAAGAAGGCCGGGAATTGTTGTACGCTCTGGTCCGGCAGAGTGATGTTCTGTTGGAAAACTTTCGCGCCGAAAGTGCGGATCGCCTTGGCTTCGGCGCTGCCAGACTTTTTAAGGTGAACCCTCGCTTGATTCTTTGTTCGATCACCGGTTTCGGGCTAACCGGGCCGATGAGCCATTCGCCCGGCTATGACTTTGCCATCCAGGCATTAAGCGGCCTCATGAGTGTGACGGGACCTGTCGAAGGTCCCCCGTACAAAGTGGGTGTGGCGGTCGCGGATGTTTTGACAGGCCTGTATGCAGCGGTGGCCGTCCTGGCGTGCGTCCATGCGCGCGTTTATTCCAACCACGGCTATGCCATCGACATGGCCTTGTTGGATTGCGCCGTGGCTGCGCAGGTCAATCTTCCCCAGGCTTACCTTACCAGCGGCAAGGAACCGGGCCGCCAGGGCAACGCCCATTTGCAAATCGTACCCTACCAGCTTTTTGCTACCGCGGATAACTGGCTGGTAGTGGCAGTGGGCAACGATGGTCAATGGCAGCGATTTTGTGAAACAGCCGAACATCCCGAGTGGGCGACCGATCCACGTTTTGCCGTTAACACCGGACGAGTAAAGAACCGCGCCGTACTGGTGCCGATGATTGCAGCCATGATGAGGACTCGCTCGACTCAAGCGTGGCAACAACAGCTCAAAAAGTCCGATGTCCCTCATGCGCCGGTATGGAACTATGCCGATTTGCTCAGCCAGCCGCAAGCGGCCGCCCGGGAAATGCGTGTGACTGTGAGCGATCCGAGTGGAAAACCGATCGACTTGGTAGGAGCACCCTTTCACATCAGCGGAACGACCTTGCCGGTGGCAAAAGCTCCTCCGGCGCTGGGCCAACATACCGTAGAAGTGTTGACAGAATTACTTTCCCTGACGCCGCAGCAGATCGAAGAATTACGCCGCAAGAAAGTGATTTGAACACCGGCATTGCGTATAGTCATTCATATGCGATCGCTTCGGGAATGCGCAATTGCATGGTCCGCAACGCCGGTCCGAGGCCTGCCAGCGTGGCAATAATCATGGCTCCGGCTGCAATCCAGCCGACTTCGGCCCACGGGATCAAGACCGGAAACAAAAACCCGGCCTCTTCAAACAGAATGATGTAAACGCAGTACCATTCAATCGCGACGCCGACTATTAGCCCGATGGCGGTGCCGATGATGCCCATTAACATCGCTTCGGCCAGGACGGATAGCAGGATTTGACCCTGGGTCGCTCCCACAGCGCGCAAAATTCCCAACTCTCGACGCCGTTGCAAAACGGAAATCAACAAGGCAAAAACCACACCCAGCGCCGCCACCACACCGACAACTACTTCCTGCGAGTAGGCTACCAGGGAAAATCGCCGAATCATCTGCAACAAATGGTCACGGACCTGACCCCGGCTCATGACCATGAGGGCATGTTCCGCTTCCCAATTGCGAAGTAATTCCCGGCGAACGCCTTCTTGAGAGTCGGTAGAGCGCAGGTAGACGTAGAATTGATCGACGCGTGGATCTTCAAAAAGCTCCTGGTATACGTTTTGATCGATAAAAACGGTGCCGCGCGGAAAGGAATAGTCCGCCACGATTCCTGCCACTTCCAGTTGAATGGGTCCGTGCGGCCCGCGCAACTGGATCGTGTCTTTCTCTTTTACCCCGTACAGGGCGGCGAAGTTCTTGGAAACAACCGCGTACCGGCCTCCAGGCGCTAGCAAGCGAACATAAAGCTCGCGATCCATCAAGGGCCCACGCCTTCCGGGGGCATCGTAAAAGCCGTGAGCGTCCAGGGCGATTAAAAAAACCGCGTTTTCACCGTAATCCACTTGCCGGGACCGCAGCGGCAAGGCCGTCTCAATAATTGGAAGTTTATTCTGGAAAACCTTGCCCAGGTCTCTTTCCATCGGCAGATTTTGCCCGCTGCCAATCACAATGCTCCCCGAAGTGACATACAGGTCCGCGTCCCACGATTGGTTGATCCAATTGAGAAACGGATCTTTGTTGCTGTGTATGACACCGGCAGTTTGCAGAAAAATCGCGACTCCCGCGGCAAGCACGGTGATGACAAGCCCGGTTCGGCCGGGAACTCGAATCAGATTGTCCGATGCGAGGCGCCCTTCAAGCCCCATCAACCGGCTTGCGAGCGGCTGCAGTATGCGGGCTGCCGAGGCGGCCAACAGCGGAGTCGTCAGCAGTAGCCCGATCAACACCAACGTAAAACCGCCATAGGTGCCCAAACGGGCCGGCAAATGTGCCCGGTAAATCATGCAACTTCCGCCGAGAATCAGCAGAGTCACACTAATAATCAATTGCAGCACCTGATGACTTAAGCCCGGGACCTGCGGTGTTCGCCGGACCGCATCGGCCGGTTGTTCCTGGGCGGCCCGGACGGCGGGAACCAGGGCGGCCACGATCGCCGTGAGAATGCCGGCGGCCGCAGCCAGTAAAATGGTGATCAAACCAATTTGTATGCCCGGAGACTCCAACACATACAAAATGTCACTAAGCAGATTCTTGATAAAGTCAAGACAAAGGTGGGCCATAGCCAGGCCGGCCGGTATACCCAGGGCGGCTCCCAGCAAACCTTGAAAGCCTGCCTCGCCAACAAACAAAGCCCAAATTTGCCCGCGCGTCGCCCCTAAAGAACGCAAGATGCCGATTTCATGCCGCCGCTCCGCAACCGTTACGGCCAGGACGATGTAAACCAGAAATAGTCCGACTACCAAGGCCCCGGCTCCGGTCAGTGAAAATCCAAGCTGCAAGCCGGCCATCATCTCCTGAGCGCGTTGCTCGTTTTCATCGGAAGTCCGAACTGCCGCCCGGCCACCTAGTGTTTCCACGACCCGGCTCCGCACCTGGTTTAGATCCGCAGCGGAATCCAGAAACAGGTCAATGCGCGTAAACAGATCGGGTTGGCCCTTCAACTCGGCCGCGTCCGCGGCATTGAGAATCAGGGCATTTTTTACCAGATCGCCGGTCGGCCCATCCGAGCGCACCGTTCCCACTTTCACGAAATACTGCGCCTCCTGACCGACCGGTTGCAAGCGGATAACCGCCGTCTTCTTCAAGATGGCGCTTAACTGATCCGCCCATTCTCTTTTCAGGAAGCGGTTGACAAACGGTAAAATGGTATCCAGGCGATCGTTCATGGCGACGGTCGTCAATTCTTCATTCAATTGAACTCCCACCAAGAACGGGCGCAAGCGAAAAGGTTTGAGGTGCGCCAATACATTTTGCGGATCGGCCCCTTTCAAAAGAGGAATCGTGTCCGGAGGCACGGTCCAATCGATGGATACCCCCCAGGGATTGTTCGATTCACTATCCGGTTTCCAGACGATTCCCAAACACTGGGCATGCCGGTGGTCGCCCAAATCGGGAAGACGTACCCGCCCGACAACTACGGGTTCGACGTCCCGAATACCGGGGATGCCGCTCAATTTCGTGGTCAGCTCGGTGCGCACACCCGAATCGCCGTTACTTACGCACAGTTCGCCGAAACCCAAGGGATTGGTGGCGACGCGGACCGCTGCCCACATGCTCTGGTTGAGGACGCGCGTAGCTACCAGCGTGGCAACTCCCAGGGCGATGCTGGCCACCACCAACAAAGCGCGCGAAAACCGCTGCTGGAGAGCTCGAAGGCTAAGAGTGCGATACAAGGAAAACATGCCGGCCTCGAATGAATGGGGGATAATTCCGGGGGGCTATTACGCCGTTGCTGAACATTCCCTCATGATTTCTTCCTTTTCAATCAACCCGTCTCGGATGTGAATGAGCCGGTCGCCGAATGCCGCCGCACGCAAATCATGGGTGACCATGACCACTGATTGGCCTCCGGGTTTAGGCAAGCTCCGCAGCAGTGTCAGAATTTCGGTGCTGGTTGCCGAATCCAGGTTGCCGGTCGGCTCATCGCAGAGCAAAATTTCCGGCTCCGTCACGAGAGCCCGGGCGATGGCCACTCGTTGCATTTCTCCGCCGGAAAGCTCATCCGGCAAGTGGTCGGCCCGGTTGGACAAACCCACCCGGTCCAGCGCGGCCACAGCCAATGCATGAGCTACGTTCCGTTTTTTCCCGGCGAGGTGCAACGGCATCGCCACGTTTTCCACGGCATTCAATGTCGGAAGCAGATTAAAGAATTGAAAAATAAAGCCAATTTGATGAAGGCGCAAGCGCGACTGTTCTTTGTCCGTAAGTGTTTGCAAATCGCGTCCCTGAAACAGGATTTTTCCGCTAGTCGGCGTGTCCAAAAGCCCGAGCAAATGCATCAATGTCGATTTTCCCGAGCCGCTGGGGCCCATGATGGAAACAAATTCCCCGGCTTCGATGTTCAGGTTGATTCCCCGCAATGCGTGCACCGAGCGCCGGCCCTGTTTGTAAACCTTAGTGATATCTTGCAGTTCCATCATCGGTCGGTCTTCCCATTCGGGACCGTGCACCGCGGAATCAATGACTCGGAGCCGGAGTGCATTCATTTGTGGATCTCGATAGGATCGAATTGCCTATCTGACTGGGACCAGGATTTTCCAACCACAACTGAATACCGGCGCCATATGCCTTTTGTTTCATCAACGGGTCAGTTTTTTATAGCGGATGCGGTGCGGTTGATCGGCTTCCGCACCCAGGCGCTGCCGCCGCTGAAGTTCATAAGTCTGGTAATTACCTTCGCACCACACGGTCTTGCTGTCTCCTTCGAAAGCCAGGATATGCGTCGCCACCCGGTCGAGGAACCAGCGGTCGTGGCTGATTACCACAGCGCAACCTCCGAAATTCAGCAACGCTTCCTCCAGGGAGCGAAGAGTGTCCACGTCGAGGTCGTTGGTCGGTTCGTCGAGCAAAAGCAGGTTGCCGCCGCGGCGCAACAGTTTGGCAAGGTGAACCCGGTTTCGCTCGCCGCCCGATAGATCTGCTACTTTCCGCTGCTGATCGGGACCCTTGAAATTGAAGCGAGCGACATAACCGCGCGAGGCAACTTTGCGATTGCCAAGCATCAAGTACTCTGCGCCGCCGGTGATTTCCTCAAAAACCGAGTTATTGCCTTCGAGGGAATCGCGCAGTTGATCGACGTAAGCGGGCACCACCGTATCGCCGACACGAAGCGTCCCGGCATCGGGTTTTTCCTGGCCGACAATCATGCGAAAAAGAGTCGTTTTGCCTGCTCCATTGGCGCCAATGATGCCAACGATGCCGCCGCGCGGCAAGTCGAAATTCAAATCTTCCATCAACAGGTTGTTGCCATATCCCTTGCGCACATTGTCCGCTCTCACCACCAGATCTCCGAGGTGCGGCCCCGGGGGAATTTGGAGAACCAGCTCGTCTTCCTTTTCCTCGTATTCCTGGCTGGCCAATGTTTCATATTGATTCAATCGCGCCTTGCTTTTGGCTACGCGGGCGCGCGGCGCCATGCGGGCCCATTCCAGTTCGCGGGCCAAGGCCTTGCGCCGTGCCGATTCCTGTTTCTCTTCTTTGGCCAGCCGTTGTTGTTTTTGGTCGAGCCAGGAAGAGTAATTTCCTTTCCAGGGAATGCCGTGGCCCCGGTCCAGTTCCAGGATCCAGCCGGCCACGTTATCGAGGAAATAACGGTCGTGCGTAACTGCCACGACGGTGCCGGGGTATTCATGTAAATGCCGTTCGAGCCAGGCGACGGACTCAGCATCCAGATGATTGGTCGGCTCATCAAGGAGGAGCAGGTCGGGCCGTTGCAATAAGGCCCTGCACAAAGCGACCCGGCGCCGTTCTCCGCCGGACAAGGTCCTGGCCATGGCATCCCCGGGCGGAAGCCGCATGGCGTCCATGGCAATTTCCAGTTGCCGATCCAGCTCCCAGGCATTGCTGGCATCGATCGCGTCCTGGACGCTTCCCAGGTCTGCCAAAACCTTGTCCATTTCATCGGGTTCAATGGGATCGGACAGTTTCGTACTGAGCTCCTCGTGACGGGTGAGCAAGGCCCGAGTGGAAGCGACGGCTTCTTCAATATTGCCGCGCACGTCCTTGGTTTCGTCGAGCCGCGGTTCCTGGGGTACAAAACCGATGCGGATGCCGTCGGCCGGCCTGGCGGAGCCGAGAAAGTCTTTGTCGACCAAAGCCATCACGCGGAGCAGCGTGCTTTTGCCCGCGCCATTGGTGCCGATGACACCGATTTTGGCTCCGGGATAAAAGGCCAGCCAAATATTCTTCAGCACTTCGCGCTTGTTGTAAGCCTTGCTGAGATTTTCAATTGTGAATATATACTGTTCGGCCATTTTCTACTCCTGACTTCAATTTACGGAATTGGCTGAAAAGATTTTACCGGTTTTCCGTTGCGCCAGGAAAAGTAACTGGCAAGTCTCTTATCTGTTGCTCCAAATTCACTGGTCAATCATAATAACTGACAGTAAGTTTCAGTCGTCATTTTCGGCTGAACGGAACCGTGTATATGGCGCGCGCATCAGGGATACTTGGGCTTCTCTTGATAGGGGCGTTATGGCTCCCCGGCAATCCAGCGTTTGGCCAGGAGATTTCCGAAGATGCGCGCCGAAATTCTCATGGGCCGATACCTGGAAACCGTTACTTGAATCTCCCGCAAGCCCTGTCTCAGAGGATGAGAGCGGCCAAGCAATTATCCGAGGCCGAGAATTTCATGCAAGAGAGCCGCGCCAATGAAAATTTCATCAGAGAATTATTGAAAAAACTGGATAATCTTCCTCCCGAGGAAAAAGCCCGATTGGACTCGTTCCTTGAAGCCTACAAAAAGGAAAAAATAGAAGTCCCGGAGTACCTGCTGAAGCAACTTAAAGTCGCTCAGCAGGACCTCGGATCAGGGGGCTTCCCTCCGGAATTTGGAAAAATAATTGAAAAAGAGGATTTTAGGCGGCTCAACGGATCTTCTGCCGATTCAACGGGGAGTCCGGCATCGCCACCGGAAGGAAGTTCCTCTAAGCCTGCATCAACAGATTCGCAAATCGATTTGAATATGAATTCCTTACGCGAGCGCGATTCCGGTGCGGTAAAAGACGAGCACACTTCGAAGGCCATGGATTGGTTTCTAAAGCAATTGGAAAAATCACCAGAGTTACAGGAGTTGGCCGAGAGTTTCCGCCGGGATTATTTGAATTCGGGTCGAATGCCTTTGGGAAGTTTGGGCGACACCTGGGGCGATAACCTGGCCCAAATTGTGCGGCCGATACTTCCCGATTCGGAATTCTGGATGGCAAAGGTAGTGCCCCATCTCCGCAATATGCCGTTGCCTTCTCTTTCCGGCCTGAACGTTCCGGAATTCAAGATTTCGACACCGTCGCTTCCTTCGCTGGACGCGCCATCGCTGGGAGTGCCATCCGTTTCGACAGCAAAAACGGGTATGGGATTGTTGTTGCTACCGGTTCTGGTGATTTTCGGTTTGGTAGTGTGGAGGTTGATACGGAATCGCAACTTGCGGAAACTCGCGAGTTGGCAATTGCAGCGCGGAGCTGCCAACGAAAGCATGCCGGGCCCCTGGCCGGTTCGCTTGAATGCGCTGCGGACAAATGAGGACGTCATCCGGGCCTTTGAGTATCTTTCCCTTTTAAAGTTGGGGAATGAAGCCCGGCACTGGAACCATCGGAACATTGCGCGGGAACTCGGACGTGATAGTCTGGATCGCCGGCGTTCCGCTGAGCATTTGGCCGTGTTGTATGAGCGAGCCAGGTATGCTCCGGGAACGCAGCGGTTTTCGCCCGATGTTCTGCGAACCGCCGGACACGAGCTATCCCTCCTGGCCGGAGAGCCTTTATGATCACTCGCTGCTTTGGCCAAGCCATCGAGGTGTTGGTGGCTTTTTTTTCGGTTTTGACAGCGCCTGTGATATATGCTCAGAGCCCGATTCCGTTCGAACAAGATACCCATGCATTTCGGTTCATTCTGCACAACGAGAATCTGGAACCAATTCGATCGCTGGGGGCAATTCGTCCGGAGGCGACCATTCTAATTTTTTTCGGGGACCCGAAGAGTCTCGACAAAATCTTTCATCGGGGGCTCTTGAACGATTTTGTGAGGAACGGCGGCGCGATTTTCATTGCAACCGACAGAGCAACGGATGGAGTTCTTGACCAGGACTTCAATATCGGTGTAGATGGCCGAGCTGTTTCCGCAGGGAATTCTGCTACGGCGTATGGAAACTCTACGGATTGTCCCGTGGTCCAATTTCGATTTCCTGGAGATTCTTTAGCTCCTAAATCAAAGTTACCAGTTGCGACCAACCGACCGAGCTTCCTTACGAAAGAAGAAAGATCGGGCTTCTTTGCGGAATTTCCAAAGGATTCCACCATTGGGAACCGGCAGCCTAGAAGTAGTGAAATGTTTTTCGGGTTTCGCTCTTCTTCAGGCAAGGGAAAGATTCTGGTGTTGTCCGATCATAGCGTCTTCATCAACGGCATGATGCTGCAGGATGATACCGGCAATTTTGAATTCGCACAGAATTGCGTGAAATGGTTGATGGCGGGGGACTCCGGAACAAAACGGACCAAAGCCTTATTTGTGGATGAAGGTCAAATTCGCCAAAACTTCGAAGTTGCAGTGCAACACGTCCCGAATTCAGCAATTTCCCCCGTATACCTGGTGAACAACGTAATCGCCAAAATGGAGGATGACAATTTCTTCAACCGGTTAATCTTGCAAAGGATCCCGATAGGACGGATCATCAGCGCCCTAGCAATAATCGTGACCATTGCTATGATCGTTTATGGTTTTTACCGGCTTGCCCGCGGCAGCTATCACCTGGAGCTGAAGGTTCCCCTCGCAATCCACGGAGGGGATCAACTGGTCTCGGCCGGAGCCATTGTGAACCTGCGCCATCGATCTCTCATTAAAACCAATAACTTTTGGGAGGCGGCCCGGGAACTTGCCCGCGATTGTTTTTTTGGCCTTGGACCTGAATCCCAACGCACAGCTCTTGCTGGGGAACTCAGGACACCTATTTTTGCTGTTCAAGGTGGTTGGTTTCAGCGGCGGCGCTGGCAACGGCGCATGCAAAGTCTCTGGCGGCTGGCTCATGAAAGTCGGCCGCAACGAATCTCTCGCCGCCAATTCGTACAACTGGTATTAAAAGTAGAAGAAATCAAATCGGCAGTTCAGGACGGAACTTTGTCTATCACGGGACGCGGGGATTTTGCATGACCGCCAAATTCAGCACGGCCGCGGCTGATGGCACTCTGGTTCGGCAATGGGTGGAACGCATCCGCCAGCTCCGGGATCGAACGCTGGTCGAGGTTGGCCGCGTGGTCGTCGGCATGGAGGATGTAACACACCAATTCCTTATCGCACTTCTGGCCGGCGGGCACGTGCTGCTGGAAGGGGTGCCCGGCGTTGCCAAGACCACCTTGTCGAAAATGGTGGCCCGAGTTCTAGGAATCCAGTACCAGCGGATTCAATTCACGCCGGACTTGCTCCCTTCCGATGTCACCGGGACATTTATTTTTGATCGGAAGCAAAATGAATTTGCTCTCCGCAAAGGCCCGCTTTTTTGCCAGGTCCTACTGGCGGATGAAGTCAACCGCGCCCCGGCGAAGACGCAATCGGCACTGCTGGAAGCCATGCAGGAAAATCAGGTCACGATTGAAGGAACCACTCTGGCGTTGCCCAAACCGTTCATCGTCCTGGCAACGCAAAATCCCGTCGAACATGAGGGTGTGTACCGGCTGCCGGAAGCGCAACTGGACCGATTTCTTTTACGCGTGACCATGGGCTACCCAGAACATGGCCGCGAAGTGGAAATGTTGCACCTGCACAGCGGGCCGGTGGCCGAGCCGGAACCGTTGTTTAATGCGGAAATGATTCTGGAGATTCAGCGATTGCTGGCTCAGGTACATGGCACGGATGTATTATTTAACTATATTGTGGATTTGGCGGATGCCAGCCGCAACCATCCGGACGTGTATTTGGGAGCAAGTCCGCGCGCCTCCCTCTGCCTGCTGCGCTGCGCCCGGGCACGGGCGGTGCTGGACGGGCGGCATTATTTCACGCATGAGGACGTTCAGTCGATGGCTCCCGGTGTCTTGGGCCATCGCCTTATCATCCGGCCGGAAGCCGAAGTGGAAGGCAAGCAAGCCGGCGAAATCATCCAGGAGATCTTGGACACCGTCCCGGTCCTGGAGTCCAAATAGAGGACTTTTCTTCTCAGCGGTGGACTTCTGGCGGTGGGTTTGGACAACGATGCTGACGTCGCGGGGTTGGTGGTTCATATTTGTGGTATTTGCGCTCTTGGTGTATGCCGTTCTTGGGCAATACATATTCGGGTTTTTTTGGCACCGGGAGCAATTACAACTTTATGATCCCACGGTGATTGCAGTAGTTCCTTTTACTTTGCTGCTCTGGATCATTTGGGAATGGTGTCTTTTCGGGTTCCGGACGCGGCTTGTCTTACGGCAACTAAGAATCGAGCGATCGATGTGGGATGATCGCGGCCGCGTCACAACGCTCTGGGAAAACCGAACCTTTCAAGCCAGCATTGCAGTCCATTTACCGGCCGGGACCGGCGTACCGTACCTGGTTTTGGAAGATCGCCTTCCTTTTGGGATTCAAGAAGTGAAAGAATCGGCCCGCTTCGAAGGAGCCTTACAAGGCAGCGTTCCCGAGGAGATAACCTATCGATTCCGGTGTCCGAAGGTTGGCAGCGTTCGCTTTGAGGGTCTGGCGCTGGAAATGGCCGATCTGCAAGGGTTTTTTTATTTCAGAACCTTCATCTCCAGGCCGAGTGTTTACCCGGTATTGCCGGTTCTGATCGAAACAACGGGAAACGCGGCCGGCGTGAAACGACATAATTGGTTGCTGCCGCCGGGGATCCATCGGCATCGCCGACCCGGATCGGGAAGCGAACTCCTGGACTTGCGTGACTATATGCCGGGAGATCCGCCAAAAACAATCGCCTGGAAGGTGTCCGCCCGGCGCGATCGCCTGATAACCAAGGAATTTGAAAGTGAAGTGCCGGTCCGTTGCACACTTTTCGTGGACACATCCAACTCGGTGCGTCTGGGGCCCGCGGGACAAAATGCCTTGACCCGTCTGGTGGAAATCGGCGCGGCTGTAGCGCAGGCGGTTAGCGAAAACCGGGACCTGGCGGGGCTATGCCTTTTCGATGAAGCGACCGCGAGCACGGTGCGGCCGGCCCGCGGGCACCGGCACATGGTCCGTTTACTGAATCGGTTGGCGCAAGCGGCAGGGCTCGCGCCCACGACGGGTCAAGCGGAGTTGTCAACGCTATTGCCGCTGGGTTATGGCCTGGCCCGGGAAATCTATCCGGAAATGATGCGGCCCGATTGGAACCGGTTTCCATTCTGGTTGGCCTGGCTTTGGCCTGCGTCGAGTTCCACCATGCTCCATCCCAGGACCTCGGATTATCTGTACCAGTGGTCGCCACTTTGGTTGCTCATTTATTGCTTGATGGCCATACTCGGTTTTGGCTTTGTAGTTGTCGAAATGTTTCGCCTGGTGGGTTTTCTCCGGATTCGCCCGGAATTGCTGCTATTAGTCCTGACCCTCGCGTCATTGGGAATGATTATCGGTTTTTTCCGGCTGCCCGCGATTGCGTTTTTTCCCCATAAACGCCGCATGTTGGGCTGGCGGAAACGATTGGCGGCAGTATTGTCGGTGCGCTACGGCCTGGCACCGGGCGGTCTGGGCGTCCTGATGGAAGATGACGAATTATTCAGCCGGTTGCTGCAACAATTCCTGGTGGATCACCAAATGCCGTTCCCTTTGCCCTTATACGATCGGCGCGGGCGGTATTTGTTTGCGGCACCGAAAAAAATCCAGGTGTTAGCATCCTCGTTGCTCCGGTCCGTAGGTAAGGGCCACGACAACGAACTTTTTGTCTTGCTGGCGGATCTGCTGGAGTTGACGGATCAACTGGATCCGTTGCTTCGGGCCATCAAAGTGGCCCTGGTCCGGCATCATCGTGTCCTGGTGGTTTGCCCCTGGCCACCCGGCATACCAGTCCCGGCGGCGGCTACGGACATCAAAGCAAGAGCCGAAGCCAGAGATGCGGAAAAAGACTTCGAACTGGTTT